>Ga0255764_10000222_pt1 | contig 51126 bp, 34 predicted proteins | sample 071ome_30_FD_179964 | JGI IMG/M metagenome (GOLD analysis project Ga0255764, IMG submission 179964) | Coastal salt marsh microbial communities from the Groves Creek Marsh, Skidaway Island, Georgia - 071406AT metaG (version 2) | ecosystem: Environmental > Aquatic > Marine > Intertidal zone >... | reverse complement strand
GTTGGCCTCGGTGCGTTTCCAGACTCTCCACCGTCTTCAAGGCTCGCGCCTCGCGCCGTAGAACTGCGGCCACCCATGTATGCGAGAGGAGGGCGAGACACGAAACGTCGTCGCGATGTGACGTGATCGGTTTCGTTTCGCGCGTTCATGTGTACGCCGTTTTGTGAGCCCTTCTTTATTTTATGGTTCATAAATCGTCATTTCATATTTTGTGTCACGTTAGCCGCACCCGGAGATTCGTCTATCTATTGCGTTCCGCTCGTTTCGATTTTGATATTGCTTGTGTCTGCACCACGTTCACGACGATCTTCTTTTTCGCGACCAGTTCGCGCAGAAGGTTACCGAACGACCCGGGCTGACGCTTTTGCAGCTCGTCCGTGAAAGCCGGTTCGCAATTCCAACCGCCTCTGAATGACAATGCATGTTTTGGTAACTTGGCAAACGCGTACTCGCATGACAACGTTTCTTTGTTGGCGTGTACATAGAGGGACCGTAACGCGTCACGCGACGTTGAGTAACTTCGCGGCGAGGCGGTCCAGCATTCACCGTTGTACACCGTTTCACCGTTGTTCACCGTTCCCAAAATTGTACACGAATGTCCGTCACCCCAACGCAGCTGCAACTCGCGATGGTCGGCGGCGATATTCATCGAGCCTCTTTTGGCTAAGCTCGTCACCTCTTGCATTCTTGTCTTCACCTTGCATCCGTTCTGAAGCGTTCGCGATTCATCGAGCGGCTTCTCGTTTTGAAGCTTTCGATTTAACTCTCGGACGGTGTTGACGCTCATCTCAGATTTTCTATTTGTAACCGGTCGTCCGTCAGCAAGTCGCGCATTCTTGTCGAGCGGCGGCGCGTCTTTCAGAACTTGACTCGCCAAAATCCCAAGCTGCGACATGTTGGAGCGTTGAAAACTTTGCGGCGCGACGATCGGGTCGGGTTCGTTCGCCTCGCGGTCCAGACCGTCTTTTACTATACCAATGACCACGCTCGCGACGGATTTCGCGTACACGATGAAGCAGATGTCCAAGGCGGTGAGGGACTGACATTGACCTGACAGTAGTCCAGCAGGCACTTTCAGTACAGATCCACAAGCGGCGGGGCTGCCTTTCGTCATATTCACGGGAGCGACCTCGTGTGAGGTACGCCTCCCCGCCGGCATCATGAAGGACGCATCAAAGAGCTTCCGCTCAATTTCCGTCGCAGGTAAACCCGAACATGAAGCCTGGAATGAGATTTTCGCCGCCGCGCCCAGTTGAAAAATGCCGATGCACTGTTCGCCGACACCGGCGTCGCTGTCGCGATGTCTATGAAAATGGCGGTAAAAATCATCGCTCGCGTCGATAAAGAGGTGATGTCCCCCGAGGGTGACACCCAGAATAGAGCTTGATGACGTCTCGTTCCACGCGTCGAACAGATATCCATGCGACAAAGCGGGGCCTTTCGGCCGCGCCATGCCTAGGTATCTGTTAGTATTGCTTTTAAAGTCATAACGATCGACCTCCTCAATACCCGAACACGTCGCGAACCATTCGTCATCGGTAGAAAATAACCCGCTTAAGGATCTCGCGGATCTTGCTGTCTCATCAAGACACTTGAATTTCTTTAGCCATCTCTCGATAAGACCCGTCTCGCCGGTGCCGAACGCAAAATGCGCTTTGTCGGTGTCGATGTAGACGACGCGGGCGATTTTCGACGCCGCAGTTCGCGCTGCGGGAAAATCGCGCTCGGACACCGCTACTTCTATCTCCTCCATAACGGCTGTAAGTAGGTCCTTAACGGCGGCGCCCCGCACCTTCTGCTCGTCGTCGTCAGCTTCCTGACTTTGCACCTGAAAATCCGGCGTCACTGCACCTGAAAATCCCACAGCTGACGGAACCTGGAGAGAAGAACTATGAGCGTTTCCGCTCTGCCCCACGCGCGCTCGAGCGTCCGGCTCGTTCGAGCCCCGCCCGTCGTCCTCGTCCACGTCCTCGTCGGACACGAGGTCGATGGCATCCGCTGTCCCGCGCCCAGCGCCGTCGATGCGCGTGGATTTACCCGCCATTCCCGGCGGCACCAGTCGTGCGCCCGTCTTCCCGGCGACTGCGCTCGCGCCCGCGACGACGTTCACGCACACCACGTCGTCATCACTGGATTCACCGGTCATCACACCGCCCGGCCGCACCAGTCGTGCGCGCGGCCCCCGCGCTGTCCGTGCTCCGTCGGCCGGGTTCGGCGTGTCCTCGAGGACAGCGAACGGGTTCGACGTCTCCACCATCGCTGGCCCGAAGAACGAGCGAAAATCGCGAAAAACGACCGCGTCGGCGGTGCTTAAGTATTTCTTGCGAATTCGTTCCGCGCTCGATCCCGTCGTCGCCGTCGCCCGTCGCGCTCTGCCGCGTCCGCCGCGCGTCCGTCCCGGTCCGTCCCGGTCTGTCCCACACACGTACCGGTATGTATTAAATTCGCACTGTATACACATACAAACACGTACACACAAAAATGACGTTTTGAATCATCATCATCATCGGCGTCGTCGGCGTCACCGTTTCCGAGACGAGTTTTCAACTGTTTAGCGGTGGGCGGAAAGCTACAATGTGTACGAATGTGCGATTAAGAATTTACGTCTCTACTGTGCAGCTGGCATGGCGTGAAGAAAATCAAACGCAGTGTTCTGGTTGAAAAAGTCTGGAACCGCGAAACCCGTGAGCTGGACGCGACCGCTTTGCATGTCAATCTTCTCGTCGATGCTAAACTGCACGCTGCTGTCGTCATCAAGCAAGAATGAGTTGCTGAGATGAGATTGCGAGTCCTCCTTCATGCGGATGCGCATTTCGTTCAAAACGTCGGCACTCACGGATTCTGTCCCGTACTTGTCGTCCCAGTACATGGTGCTGATTCTATACAACTGCTGAATGCTGAGCTGAGGGCAAAGCTCGAGAGTTATCTCATTCAAAGTTTTCTGTGGCTTTTGATGAATAACCAAAAGATTGACCGCTTGACGGATAAATCGAAGCTCATCTGCGGCGTCATTTCCGACGAGATCGTGCTTTTTATGTATCCATGAATCAAGGAGCGAAAGCCCCATTTTGATGTATTCACCGTTCGAGAAGGAGCAGCACTCTCGTCGAAGCAGGAGAGTGTTGAACATTTGCACATTGATGAAACAGAATATCTGGACAAAGAACCGGCTGACGAGATCAGTGGGAACATTATTGAGCGCCATGGCTGCGGCAGACTTGTCCAGTATATCTAATATGCGCATCCAACCCGAACCGAGTTCCGGCCGAAGAGTTCCCGAGGGGCTTCGCTGAAGCTTGTTGCCCGCCGAGCTGCGATGTCTCGGCGCTTGGATGCACGTTGCGAATTGCGGATTGATATCCTTTTTGACGCGATCTCTCAGCATACCGTACACTTTCTCAACGAACGCGGCAAGCTGCTGTTTGAATAGAAACGCCGGGTACTTTGCATCTACTTGGTCGACGCCGCTCACTCCTGGGGTGGAGGGAGACGACATCGTAGCCACCCGCGTGAATCGTGAATTGATGCGCTCCAAGAAGCCAGCACTTTTACGTCGGCTGTCCTTCGAGCTTGAGCCAGTGGTTTTAAGAGTTCGATGCAAGAGCTGGAGAAGGGTGAATGAGTTCGTGAGCCAGTAAGTGAGCGCCGCGTAATCATCTTCGACATTGTCCAAACTGAAACTCATGACATCAATCACCTTGTCAAACAGTGACGTTCTCTCCAGTTCAAACGTCTTCCACTTCAGCAAACATCTGAATATGATACAAGCGAGCACTGGCGTACCGTTCGGGGTGAATCCGGGTTCAAGAGCATGGTTTTCAATGTAAGAAAGAAGATGTGAGTGCTCAATATGAGATCTCACTTGCTCAAGCTTCGCCTTGCGTGCGTCAAGTTCGGCTTGCTCGCGCTCGAGCGCTTCTTCCACCTCTATGCTGTCCGGCGTCCCTGGAGTGCCGGGCGTGGTAAGTTCAGTCATGGGTGAAACTGGACTAAGAACATCGGTGAATCGTCCACCCGTCTTCACGGATGCGGGTGAGGTGAATTGAGACCTCGAAATGCTGTTCTCTTTGCCCATCTCTTCTCGCAAGTTCTGAATAGTCTCTTCAAGTTCGCGACGCTGTTGTGTCAAGGCATCACACTCCTTTTGCAGTTTCGAATTGAGTTCAACCTTTTCACTGATGCGAATGTTGAGATCCTCGAGGGCACTACTGGACGCGCTCGCGATGGATGCGCTAGACGAACCCGCCTTCGCGTTCGCCAGTTGTTCTGTGAGTTTTGCTATTTTCGATTCACTCTTCGACTTCAAGCTTTGCAACTCGTCCTTCAAACGCGCAATTTCTGCATCCTTCTCAGCACGAAGTTCGTCGAGCTGCGTGCTCAAATCTTCCTTCACCTTCAATTTGAGAGATTCGACTTGTTCACTGAGATCTCTCAGCTGCGACTTGAAAGATGCTTCCGCTTGCGCCGCGCGAGCCTGATCGTCTTGTCGAGCACGGTGTTCCATGGCTGTGCGAGCGCGCTCGGACTCAAGTTGACGTTCGAGTGCCGATTTCGCTTCCAAGAGAGCGCCAGTTTCTCGGGCTTTAGCCTTTGCCACCTTGAATTCTGCGCGAGCCTTTTTAGCTCGCCAGTTGGATTGAATGAGCGTCGCAGCGTGATTGTTCTTTTCTTCAAGTTCTCTAGTCTTCTGTAAAGCCTGTCGGGCCTTCGCGCCTCTAACGATGGCTTGGATCTTTTGTGCAGCCTCTTTGATTCGTCTGTATTGTACCTGCGCCACAACGGCCCGGAACGCAGTCTGGATTCTCACAGCAGCTTTTTCTTCACGGATGGTTCGCACGTGCTTTCGGGCAATCATCCCACGTGCAGCCGCTGCAACTTTAATAGATGCTTGGCGCATTTCCACGAACTGCTTACGCTTGACAAAAGCGCGGGCGCGACTCTGGATCTCAGTTGCCGCTGCGTTGAGTTTTCGGAGGCGAAGAACGTCTAAAATTGCCATTTGTCCAGCTCGCAAGAACACCTTAGTTTCACCTATTTGCCAACCATCGAGCTCTGCGATCGATAAGATGCCTTCGATAGCCTCCTGCTCTTTACCTTCGAAGAAGAGAGACGCCGCTTTCGGGGCCAACAATCCGAATCGCGCGAGGAAGACATCTATCGGCTTGCGAGACGGAAACCCGGCGCACGATATTCTCACAGCTTCCAACACGCCACCACATCTGAGTTGTTGCAACACATTTCCGTTTTCAAAGGTCGACGGCTTCGAGGCAGTGTTCGGCTTGATGCAGCGAATGTAATGCGGCTGCGTCACGGTGAGCTTTGACATGAGTTCGCCGAGTTGCTTTTTGAATCGCGCGCCGACCGAGCTAAACTTCGTCGATGATTTACCTCGTCCAGAAGTGACGTTTTGTTTGCCTCCAGAGAACATTTCTGCCAAACAGCCTTGATCGCTCTTTGAAAGGATCTCCTCGTGTTCTTGAATGACAAAATCCTTGTTCTTGTCCAGAAAGTCTGCGCTTTCGTAAGTAACGTCGCCCGCATAGTGCGAAAGCGTGAACGCCGTTTGAGACAATCGAGGTTTGCTGAACCGTTCCTCAGATTGGAGCGCGCTGTACAGCTTTTGAACAAATTGATCATCTGTCGTAGATGCGAGCATGCACGACTCATCGAGCAATGCTATGATGCCGTTCGATCGTCTTTCGATGACGTCTAGTATGTCTTGGTTATCCACAAAATCAATGTACGACCAATCGATGCCTTCCTTTTCGTACTCTTCCTGCTCCATCTTGAACACGTGTTGGTTGAAGTGTTGTTGCAGCTTTTCGTTTGCAAAGTTGATGCAGAACTGCTCGAAAGAATTGACGGCAAAGCTCTCGAAACCGTAGATGTCGAGGACGCCGATGAAATTATGGCTACTGGCATCTTGTCCAATGCTGTTGTTCACACGCTCCACCAGGTAATCGAACAAATTAGAGTACAAGCTCTTCGCCAACGCGTCTCTGGAATGCATCGCGGAAGCCGCGGACAGAGATTTGTGAATAACTTCATCAGCGAAGACGATTCGCCGCGTCATCAAAGACTTTCCAAGCTTCTCGGCATCGAGCTTCAAAACTGCCGCCGCATCACTCAACGCCTCCTGCGCTCCTAGACCGTCGAGCTTGCACGCATCTTCGGCCGCGTCCGCGTCGTCCACAAAGCTCACGTTGCCTAGGTGCAAAATGCCAGCAACGACGCTCATGATACTCTTTTGTTCATCGCGGCTGATTCCGATCACGTCCATCGCGTGCATCGTGCGTCCGTACTCCTCAACGTTATCGACACCATCCAATTCAAAGCACGAGCTCTGGTTGATGTAGTGATACGCAGAGGCATCCTTCAGTCTCCACGCCTTGCGATCGCTCTCTTCTACGCCGGCGCACAACTGGTAGAAAATGTGAAAGTTCCGTTCCGGATCGCTCGTCTTCACCACGCGGCTCCGCTCCAAGAGGTACGTCCTAATCGCGGCACCGCTAATTCGATACTTTGAATCAAACTGCAGCTCGACGTACTTGCCAAATCTACTACTATTATTGTTCCGAACTGTCTTCGCGTTGCCAAACGCCTCCAACAACGGGTTGCTCTCCAACACCTTGTCTTGCGTGCTCTTCCTTGCGTCATCCTTCCCATCATGCACACCCCCACTCGACGTGTGTGCAATGTACTGCATTAACAACTTTGCCGTCTCCGTTTTCCCCGCTCCAGACTCCCCACTCACCAAGATGCTCTGCGAAGCGTCTTCGTTTCGCAGCGCTTCGTACGCCGCATCGGCCACCGCATACACGTGCGGATTCAAATCCCCCTGTCTCGCCCCTCGATACATCGACATCATGTGCGCGTCATACAAATGACTCATATCCTTGAACGGGTTCACCGCGATCAAAATGCTCCCCGTGTACGTGTAAATCTCATCAGTTGAATACCTTCGCTCCAAGTTGTCCAACACGCCCGCTTCGTGCAAGTGATTCAATTTCACCATGTCCTCCTGCGTCACCGCGTCCCTGAGAAACACGTCCCCGCTTCGCACCGTTCGCGTCGTCCCAGATTCTGTCTCAACAACCACGACGTTCGCGTTATCCTCCCCAATCGCCGTCACCCGTCCTCGCGCGTAACACGGCGTCGTTGCATCGTTGGACGCATCTTGTACGGGTATCCACACGTCCGCATCGATGGTCACCGGCACGTGCGTCGACGATCCCGCGGTGGTTTCGTCCGACATCTCGATCGGTCGCTCGTTCGTTTGCGCGCGCTTTTTTCGTCCGTCCGGTCGTCCGCGATCCGTCCGCGCGGACGCGTCTGGCGCTTCGATCGCGCGCGCGAGTCCAGTCAACGGCCGTGTTCAAAACGTCGCGTGAAAGAAAGAGCCGCGCGTCACTCACGGGTGCGAAGGTCAGCGGCGATGTTTGGCGCGCACAGAAACTTGACGTCGGCGTACGCGCGACACCGGTCGGCGCACGCGCGAGACGCGGATGGACGCGGCGGTGGCGGTGGTGCGGGGAGATCGTCCTCGGGTGCGGGGGGAGACTCGTTTCGGTCGAGAGAGGGCACCAGTCGGTTGTTGGACGCTGCGCTCGGACCGATGAGCGATGACGTCGAAGCGGCGACGACGGTGGGGATGCGGATGTACGATGGCGCGAATGCGCGATCGCCGGCGTGGGTAGAGCGGTGCGATGAGGCGGCGAGGGACGTGGCGAGGATTAGGGAGAATCTGCGAGCGTTGGGCGACGCGCACGCCAAGGCGTTGCTTCCGAATTTCGATGACGTCGGTGGGGAAGAGCTCGTCGCTGAGGCGTTGACAAAAGAGGTGACCAAGCTGTTTAAGCGGTGCGATGTGGCAATTCGCGCTGTGAGCGGGACGAACGGCGGGGACGGAGAGGAGCGAGTGCGGGTGAACGCGCAGAGAAAGCTCGCGATGGAGCTCAACAAGCTCTCTCAAGATTTTAGGAGGATGCAAAAGGATTACTTGGCCAAACTCAAGTCGCAGCAAGATCGAGGACCAGGGGCGGCTGGGCTCGACTCCTACGCGCAGTTTCGCAGCGGGTCGGCGGAGGGCGCCAACGCCGGCGGCGGGGACTTGATGCGCATGGAAATGCTCAACCGCGCCGAAACGGTGAGCATCGAGCGCGATAGAGAGGTGATGAAGATTTTAGAGTCGGTACAAGATTTAGGCGCCGTGATGAAGGATTTATCGGCGCTTATCATCGACCAGGGTACCATTCTCGACCGCATCGATTACAACTGTCAGACAGTTGCAACGGCGGTTGAGGAAGGGAGAAAAGAGCTTGTGCAGGCGGAAAAGAGTCAAAAGCAGAGCGTTGCTATCATGTGCATATACATTCTGCTCGTCATGGTTGTCTTCATGACGCTGCTCGTCGTCGTCATGAAGTCTTAAACGCGGTTCGACGCGTCGTCGTCGCAGAAACGCTCCACCTGTCGCGACGCTTTACGCGCGTTCACGTAGTTCAATCTAGCAATTGCTCTAATTATTACATAGTTTTTTTAGCCGATCGATCGATCGATCACGCCATATTAATGGATATGCTAAGACCGATCACCACCCCAGTCACCGCGCCGGCGACGACTTGCACCGGAGTGTGCCCGATGTGCTCGCGAAGCGGCTTTTCTTGCAACCGCCTGACGAACGCGTCGAAACCTTCGTCAAATAAAGTATCCGTGAGCGACTCCCCGACCGGGGCATCTCCGCTCTCCATATCTCTCCCACCTCTCGTACGATCGTCCAAATTCGCCAAATTATCCCTCGACCCCGCCGCCGAAGAGCTCTCCCTCGTCCCGTACACCCCCGCCACCAGGGTGTTGATCGCCGACGCGTGAAATCCGGCTTGTCTTCGCACCCCCATCGCGTCGTACATCACCACCAGCGCGACGACGACGCAACACGCGAACGCACCATCCGCGAGCCCACGCTGCGCGCCAACCCCAGTGGCGAGTCCGGTGACGAGCGCGCTGTGCGACGACGGGAACCCACCGCTCGCGAGCGCGAGACTCGGTCGAAATTTACCAGACGCGACGTAGTGCGTGAACGGTTTCAACACCTGGGCGACGAAGACGCCCGCGACGGCGGATAAGAGGCCCGCGTTGTCGAAGAGTCCGCCCGCCATGTCGACGGGGTTCTCCCCGCGCGCGCGTCGGCGTCTGTCGACACTCGAACCGTCTGGAGAGGGGTACTCGGTGGTTCATGAATCGTCAAAGTCATCACAGAGGTTGGACGGGTCGGTCGGACGGGTCGGTCGGACGGGTCGGTCGGTTCAACCGACTCGGTTGAGAAAATTCAAAAAAGAAGAAAATCAAACCCACGCGCGCGCGCGCACTGCGCACTGCGCGACGCCGACGTACGCGGCCCCGGGTACGGACGACGCGAAAGACCGCAACCCGTTCCGGCGCAGATGGCGGACGCCGTGCTGAGCGGATACGACGAGATTGTCTCCCCCGAGAACCCGTCGAAACGCGCGGAAGATGCCAGACGCACGCGTCTGGATGAGTTCGCGCGCGAGTACACGAGACGAATGGAACGCGACGCGCTCGAAGCGGAGGAAGAGGAGGAGGAGCTGGCGAAGATGCGTTACGCGAGCGATGAGGGGGAGAGATACGCGGCAGAGCTGGAACGAACGCTCGGGTCGGATGATGAGGAGGCGAGGGAGTGGAGAGCGATTGCCACGGGGAAGCTCTCGCCGGCGTTGGACAGAGCGAAGAGACGACCGAGAGGGAAAACGGCGAGGACGGCGCTGTTTGAAGAAGAGATGCGGAGGTCCCCGTTCGATGCGTCGACGACTGTGGGTGAGTGCGAGAGGAAAGTGCGCGAACGACCAGAGTTGGCGATCGAGGGGATGTCGCACCTGCGGGGGGTGGACGAGAGGACGCTCGAGCGAGCGTTGGAGGATAGCGCCAGAGGCAAAGTCGAAGCCATCGAATCCAAGGTGATGTCGCTGGAGGAGACGGCGGATGATTTCGTGCGACGTCGATTAAATGACTTTTTGGAAGATAGCGCTCTGAGCGCGGAAGAGGCGGATGTGTTCAGGATTCGAGCGCAGAGAGTGCTCGAGAGACAATCGAAAGCCTTTGAGGAGGTGATCGAAGCGGCAGATCGAGCGCTGGCGGGGCGCGTGGGTGTTATGACTACCGAGCGTGAAAAGCTCAGAAACGAACTCGGTGCCGAATACGAGGCTGGGTATGACCGGTGTAACGCGCAGGGTCACCCGTTTTCGCTCAAGATTGGTCACTCGCGAGGATTTGGGCTGTTTGGTGTGTTGAAGAAGACGGCTGGACTCGTCGTGAACACGGCGAAGACGACGGTGACGTCACCGTTCATGCTCGCCAATGGGTTAACGTACGTCGTTCGCCGCAAGGAGAAAAAGACAAAAGAAGAGCAAACTGTCGAGGAATTCAAATACTTCCAACAAACGACGCCGACAAAGGCGCCGCGACCTGAAAAGTCTGGCCCGCTCTCTCCTGATGCCCGGTCAGAGATGTCATCCATGAACACGGCGAGAAGATGGCCGTTAGGCGCGACGGCACAGCGAGTCGCGGGTGCGACGAAGCGATACAGTGTCGCCGGTTCGGTGCGCTCGGCAATCACGAGACACACTATTTATTCAGAACAAGAGTACGTTTCCGAGGATGAGGATGACATCGAAGACGACGGCAGGAAGGTGCAACGCCGCTTGTTGCGTCTCCTCGTTCGAACGCTTCAACTGGGGTGCGTTACGGCAGTCATCGCCTTGAGCACCGGTCCTGAGCATCGCGTCGAAAAGACGAAGGAAATTTTCTCAAAGGCTGCACAGAACGTTGAGAAGCACGTTCGTAAGGGCTGGACAGCTCTCGTCGTGCGTTGGGCCGCTGTGAGCACAAAGCTGACAGCGACGCCATCGCCTAATCGCGCTCGCTCGTCTGCTCGGGAAGTTCGCCCTAGTATGGTTGTGCAAGCCCCGGTTTACGTGCCTGACGACGATGACATGGATGGAGAGACGAACGAAGTGGACATCGTACCGGCTCCTCAACCGATTTCCAACAGCGCGGCGGCGATGCGCGCTTACGGTCGCGGTTGATCCGATCCATCCAGTTGACGATCATCGCGGCGAGTGTAACTTTCTGTAGCTAGATTGAAGAAGCTTTAATGAACGTTTTTGCGTGATATATTAAACAGCTGCATGCGCTACATGTCCTAGTAAAACATATTACTGGTTACAACAACAGTAACAGTGGGCATCGTGCCTCAAGGCCGGCGTCGGAGACTCGACGAGCCGAAGAGTAGTACATGACTCTGCGTTCCTTCCGAAGTTCGGAACGCCGTCGTCGTAAAGCATAAATACATGTATCGTGTTGGTAGAACATAAGAATCATCGCATTCCTCTCGATGCGTTCGCTCTCGTCTTCTTGCGTTTCTTCTGATCTTTGAATCCGTTCCCTCCCATGTTCTCCATGGCGAGGTCCTTGTCGGGAACTTGTCCGATGGTTTGAGCCCAGGCGTAAGGGTCATCAGAGTCAGTATCGGTGCGGTTACCGACGCGGCTCGTGGGCGCAATTATACCACCCATCGCACCGAGCGTGTGGCTGATGTTCGCCGTACCGAGACTGACATCCATGTCGTACACCGTGCGTTGGATTTGCACTTGGTTGTTTTCGTCTCGCGTGCGAAGTTGCACCACCGGTCGAGCACCCGTGAGTACTTCGTCGACGCTTTCGGCAACGTTGTGCGCCACCCACATGTTACGTTCATGCATCTCGATGAGAATCGGAAACGTCGGCGGACCTTGGCGTTCGAGGATAGACTTTTGGCATCCGCGCGCTCTCGCTTCGTCGTCGCCGAGCGTGACTGTTTGAACGCCTCCGACCAAATCCGTGAGCGTTGGATTCTTAATCAAGTTTTCCAAGAGTTGTCCGTGCGCTGTGCCGATGAGCTGCACGCCACGCTCCGCGATCGTTCGACACGCCAGCGCTTCCGCCTCTGTGCCAATCTCATCCACGATGATCACCTCAGGCATGTGGTTCTCCACGGCTTCAATCATCACCCGATGTTGCATGGATGGATCGGCGACTTGCATGCGTCGCGCGCCGCCGATGGCTGGATGCGCCACGTCTCCGTCACCGCCGATTTCGTTGCTCGTATCGATGATGACCACGCGCTTTCGAAGCTCGTCGCTGAGCACGCGCGCCATTTCGCGAATGACGGTCGTTTTCCCCACACCCGGCCTCCCCAGAAATAACACGCTCTCTCCGCTCGGAAGAATATCCTTCACCATGTCGATGTGCCCAGTCACCGCGCGTCCGACACGGCACGTCATACCGACGATTCGCCCCCTTCTATTGCGAATGCAAGAGATACGATGTAATGTCCCTTCGATACCAGCTCTGTTATCTCCACCAAAATCCCCGACAGCCTCCGCGGCGGCGACGAGTTCCTCCTCGAGAACTGGCGCTTCACGCAAACGCTGCGAACCGATATCTCCCAAAAATCTCGCCTCTGGCGCCCGTCCAAGATCGAGCACAATCTCCAACAAGTTATCGCGTTCGACGTGATCTCGAACAATCTCCCGAACATCCTCCGGAAGCACCTCAATCAGGCTCGGCAAGTCATCTCTCGCCTCACCGATGGTCGCTCGCGGGCGTCTCGAAGCGCCTCGAAGCGGCGCCGCTGTACGCGCGCGCGCGAACGACGTCGCGTCTTCTCGTCAGTCACGCGTTTTCCTCACGGGTCGACACGGCGCCGCGTGCGCGCATCCAGACCCGTTCTCAACGAATGCGAACGCGTCAGCACATCGGAAACCGCCCCGCGAACGCATCGCGCGCGTGTGTGTTCACTCGCGCGCGCGCAGGCACACCAACCAACCAACGGTGTCAATTTGAAAAAAACTGTCGCGCCCGTCGTCATCCACCCGTCGTCGTCCGTGTCGTCGTCGTCGTCGTCACCGAACGACCGAACGCGATCGCCCGATCGACGCCCCCGAAAAAACACCCATCGCACCCATCCCGCGCCGTCGCGTCGTTTCCCTCGTCGCACCTCCTCGTCTCACCGTCGTCGTCCGCGGCGTCGTCGGACCCGTTGCCGCACCGCGGCATATTCGCGTCGTCGCGCGCATCCTTCGAGCGGTGTCCCTCGCGCGCACGGCGTCTCACGCGCGACGCCGGTAGGTATCGAGGCGATGGAGCGAGAGAGAATAAATTCTCGATTCGTCTCGCGTCGTCGACTCGCGCGTCGCCCCGTCGCGGTGTGACGCTACCGCGCGTCAAACGACGCGGGTTCGAAATCCAACGAACGCCATCCGTCGTCGTCGACGACAGCCGTTCGAAACGAATCGTCGCGGTTGGTTTTTGAAAAAAACTGACTGTTGATTCTGACGAGTCATGACCCGTAGGAAATGAGAAATACATACTAAAGGGGGTACTTTATTAATAAGAGCGGTATAACTGGTACTTGGAAAAACGACAACCAGAAGAGCGACAACCGCATTCGTGGACGACGCGACGCGACGCGACGCGACGCGACGCGCACCACCGGTCGACGATGCGCGGTGTCGAGCGAACGTCGTTGCTCGGACGGGACGACGGCGGTGATGATGGGTCGTGGTTCACAGCGCGTCGGCAGCGCGTCGATGACGCGTCGACGCCGCGGTGTCACGAAGACGACGACGATGATGGCTGGATGTTACACCGGGGAGACGACGACGACGACGACGACGACGACGGTGATTCGGGGCGTCGTCGGCGTCCACGCGGCGTGATGACGTCGTTGAGGTCGAGGGAACGAGCGATGATGACGTGCGCGGCGTTTCTGGCGGGATTTGGGGCGTGTTTATTGGGTGTGGGGAGTCGAGCGACGGCGACGGGGGCGGCGGCGACGACGCGCGCGGGGCGGTTGGGTTCGTGGACGTACGGTTACGAACTGTGGAACGTTTCAGCGCCGGGGGCGATGTTGGATTTCCCGGTGTACGTGATTGGGGATAAGGAGCAGGGGATCGATTTTTCTAGGGCGCAGCGGACGCGGTTGTGGATTCGGAGGTTGTACAAGTGGCACCGAGGGCAGAGCGAGGATGCGTTGGACGGCGTCGTGTTGAAGCAGAGTTCTATGTTCCCGGATCGTTGGCCGAAGGATTTCGATCAAGCTGTCAGCATCGCGAATAGATTTACCGATTTTGACATCACGGATGGGTCGGAGATAACGAAAAGGCTCGCTCCGGCGGTGAGAGAAGTGCATCGTACGTACACCTCTGAGGCAAAGTCATTGTTGGCGCTGGATGACCATATCATCCCGCACCATCTCGGGTGCATGTTATCCCACATGAGCGTCATCCACCGCGGACTCGAGAGCGGGTCGCCATATTTCGTTGGTCTGGAGTCGGATTCCCCAGATTTGCAATCTGTGAGTCCGTTAGATTACCCAGTCATCGCTGCAAACCTGCCAGCTGACGCCGACATGGTGTGGATGGTGCGACATGCCGACGCCACGGGCCAGTTTGTGGCTCGCATCCCTTCGACAGCATGGGGCACGCATCCACTTCTTTCTGACAAGGCGAATGAATACAGAAATGCCACGCATCTGTACCTTTACGAATTCAATAGAGTCTGCGGATGGGCTGGTCTCGCTTCGTACATGCTCACACGTCGAGGCGCGGAGAAGATTCGCAATTTTATCATCGAGTTCGGCGACATCGACATGATCGATGCCTGGTTGTCCCTTCAGTGCGTCCACGTATGCGACAAACAAAGAAAAGGGTGCATGAATCTCAAGTGCTACAACGTCCAGGCCTTACCCGTCGACGCACAAAAGCTCGGAGGCTTTGTCCCCGAGTGGTACCCGCTCGGCGACGTCCACGAGTACAACCGAGTCAAGCGAGTCGACGCCGACTACCTCGAAAAACACCGCTACGACGTCCACGAGTACAACCGTCAGGGATGCGCGCGGAAAGATTTCAAACCTTGGATCCCCCACGGCTACGACGACCTCGAATCCGCCGACCGCGACGTTTCCAGTTGCACCTCTGCCGAAACCGCCGCGAAAGCCGGCGTCGATCCGTGCTCCCCCGACGCTGAGCTTCCTTGGCACACCGAGCGCGTACGCATCGCCCGCGCCGCCGCGCGGGCATCCACGTCCGCCGAAATCTCCGCTAAAGACGCGTCGCAGTGAAACCGACGGTGTGGCTAACGACACGCTTCCCAGACTCCAGATGGATGCTGACTGTAGTAAAGAATAGATGGAATAGACGAGTTGTCCACCATTGTACGGTATTAAACTGTTTACACATATGTACATTGATTTCCAACACACACGCGCATCGATCACCCAAAATCTCCATCGGTAGTTTCATCGATCGATCCGTGGACTTGAACCTCAAAACTACCCGATCGCGATCGACGACTCGGTTCGGCGTCGACCACAACGGGCGGACGCCGCGAGGTCTTCACACGACGACGCGAGCGACGGAGGGAACGATGCGCGTGACGGTGGCCATGTCGACGGTGTCGACGCCGCGAGTGTCGACGAAGATGAACAACAACAACGCGACGACGACGAAGAAGAGACGATCGTGCGTGGCGATGAGGTACGTCCGCAAGACGCGAAGCGAAGCGACGCTTGGAATGGAATTTTCAGTCGGCAACCTAGGGCGGCGGGATCTTTGCGCGATCGAAGGTCGGGTGGATGACGAACGACGAGCGATGGACTACGCGATGGAGAATCGGGACGACGAGGACGACGTTCGATGGATGAAAGATGCGCGCGATGGAACGTGCGAGACGCGAGACGCGTCGAGACGCGGTTTTGTAGGGGAAAAGACGAAAGGATGAGGATAAATGAAAGGGGGTTCCTTTCTCGAGGCGGAAGACTAACCCTGTACATCTCTTTGGACGACGACGACGCATACGCAGAGCGATCGCGGGTAAAGTGAAACCGGCAAAGAGCGCCGACGTTTCGGCGACGGGTGCGAACATCAAGGATTGGAACCCAAAGTCGTGGCGCGCGCGTGAGGCGTTGCAGCAACCCAAGTATGAAAACTTGGACGAGTTGGACGCAGCGCTGACGGAAATTGCGAATCGGCCGCCGCTTGTCTTCGCGGGCGAGTCTCGCGATTTGCAGGACAAGTTGGCGAACGCTGCGGCTGGAAACGCGTTCGTTCTCTTCGGAGGCGATTGCGCGGAGAGTTTTAAGGAGTTCAGGTCGGACAATGTGCGCGATACGTACCGAGTATTGTTGCAAATGTCCGTGGTGCTGATGTATGGCTCGGGCCTGCCTGTGGTGAAGCTTGGACGAATGGCTGGACAGTTCGCCAAGCCGCGCTCCGAGGATTTGGAGACGATCGACGGTGTTTCGCTTCCTTCTTACCGTGGTGACAACATCAACAGTTGCGAGTTCACCCCGGAGGCGCGTAGACCGGATCCGGCCCGATTGGTCAAGGCGTACGACCAGTCGTGCGCGACGCTCAACTTGCTCAGAGCGTTCAGCAACGGTGGCTACGCCGCCATGACTCGCGTGAGCGACTGGAACTTGGACTTCATGGAGAACACGGAGAGAGGCCATCAATACGAAGCACTCGCGGAACGCGTGGATTCGGCGATCGACTTCATGGCGGCTTGCGGCATTGATGAGGACCACCCGTCTATGCAAGAGACGTCCTTCTTCACGGCACACGAAGCGCTTCACTTGGGCTACGAAGAATCACTCACTCGTCTCGATTCCACGACTGAGGAGTACTACGGTTGCTCTGCGCACTTCTTGTGGTGCGGCGAGCGCACACGCCAGCCGGAAGGCGCGCACATGGAATACTTTAGAGGTATCTCCAACCCGATTGGTATCAAGATTTCTGACAAGTCGGATGGCGAAGGCGTCGTCAGCTTGGTCAAGCATCTCAACCCGGACAATATTCCCGGTCGTATTACCCTCATCTCTCGTATGGGCGCGTCTAAGCTCCGTGAACACTTACCGCGCCTTATTAGCGCTATTCAAGAGGCGGGTCTCAACGTTCTTTGGGTTACCGATCCGATGCACGGGAACACCATCAAGACGGATAACGGATACAAGACCCGTCCGTTCGAAGCTGTTCGCGACGAGATCATGGCGTTCTTCGAGGTGCACGAGCAGATGGGCACTCATCCGGGTGGCGTTCACTTGGAGATGACGGGACAGGACGTCACCGAGTGTACCGGGGGCTTCATGGATGTCTCCGTGAGTGATTTGGAAAAGCGCTACCTCACGCACTGCGATCCGCGCCTCAACGCCAGCCAAGCCATCGAACTTGCCTTCTTGATGGCTGATGAGTTGAACGCCATGAGACGCAGACGTTCCGGCAAGTAATGGACCCATAGATGCCACCTCTCTGGACGCGTAACAAACGTTCCAGTATTTGATTCCACCACGGCGATTCGCATTCGCGAACGCTTCAGTTGTTCTTTTCTGTTCGCATGCATAGCAAAGCAACGTAACTCGACGCATCGAGCATTGGCGGGCGTCAGCCCCGGCGAGCGTCGCGTATATAATATACAAAACAAGCTAGACGATCTCACACAAAAGCAACCGCATTTGCCGTCCCCACGCGTCCCTCTGCCTCTGCGTGGTTGTCAACCTCTTTTTCCTTCGAGAAGCTTGCGACGTCATCAACTTTCGGCAGACGCGACCTCGCGATCGGCCTAAACGAACCGAGCCCCCGATGCGGCGCGTCGTCGCGTCCCACGTCAAGCTAAGGGTACGTAGAGCACCTCTGCGCGTCACGTTCGCATCGTTTTCGCGCCGCGATGCGCTCGATTCGGCTTTGGATCGCGGTAACGCTGTCCGAGTTTCGTTTAAGAAAGCGCCAACTTGCGTTAGAAACATCCGCGAAACGCACGGAATCGACTTCGTGGTTGCGCCGCGCGCGAGAGTGAATGAATGGCTGACGAATAGATCTCTTTTATTGTACGCGTTGTGCAGGCGAGGGAGCGCGCGAAGTCGCACTTGGGTCGTCCAAAAGCGGATAAGAGCCGCGCGTCTGCACGGAGCGGCTTCGACGTCGAGCGGCGTTTGACGCGAGTCAGCGCCGCTTCGTCGTCATATGGTGAAGAGACTGATAATGGAACAAATGTCACCACAGGGGTTTCGCAGACGAGGCTGGGAGAGCTCAGGAATAGGGCGGTGGAGGCGATGCGGTTCGCGCCGAGCTGGGTAAAGCAGATTCGCATGCCCAACGGCACTTCGCCGAGTGACGTACTTCCGGTGGTTGGATCGTTCGAAGAGCTGTATAGAATTGCGCAAATAGCTGCATTGAATGGTCAACCGACTGAAGAAATTTTCCGATTCTTTGCCGACGGTCGAGAGGAGGTTCGTGTGCTCGAGTTGAGCTCGTGCGAGCAGAGAGCCATCGTGACGACGAATGACAGAACAAAGACGCACACTATTTCGTTGCGGGGTACAAAAAACTTGAAGAACGTCGCGCAAAACTTGCGAGTCGGGACCGCTCCGGCTCGCCTATCGGATGACGTACCCGTGCCCATGCACCGTGGTTATCGTAACATAGCCAAGCGTTGTTTGGAGGCGTTTGAACCGATTTTGAAGGACGGTTACAAAATTGAGCTTACGGGACACTCTCTTGGTGGCGCGGCGGCGGTGGCGCTCGCGTTACTGTATCATCGAGAAGGTAAGAGGCAGGTGAGCCGAGTCGTCACTTTCGGTGCGCCAAAACTCGGACCCAAAGAGACTGCGGAAGCCATCGAAGATTTAGACATCTTGCGCGTCGTGCAGAAGGATGACATCATTCCGTTGCTACCAATGTCTCGCCCATTCGTGCGTCGACCATACTGCCATCTCGGCGAGGGTATCCTCCTGGATAACGACAAGCCTGGAGTGTTTGCAGATTTACCCCGCGAATGGGGCGCCGCCGGCATTTTGTGGCGTCAGCGAATGTCTATTGACAGTGTGCTGTCTACTTCGCGCTCGCCGAATGCATCCGGTAACGAAACGAGCTCTACTAATAGCCAGAGTTCGATTGTTGGCGCAGCGAGACGCGCGAAGAACTCGTTTATGGCTGCGTTTAGCATGCCGACAAACGAGATTGAACTTGAAGACGAGGTGCAAGACATGATAGAGGCAACAACGTCAAAAGACTCCTTCCTGTCGATTCAAGAAGAGTTCGATGCCAGCGCTTCTCAGCCTCTCGGTTCATTCGATGACGATTTCGAGAGCAAGACGCTCAGCGTTGGGCCGACGATATTCGAGCGTCTCTGGGCACTTCGTCAGTTTTCGAGGGAGGAGCGTATTCAGCGCCTGGACAGTCACAGGATGTTCCGTTACGTGGACGTTATCAAGAAAACAATTGATGCTCGCCCAACGCGCGTGCAGTTGGCGGAAATTTATGACCCTAAACCAGCGGAGGAAGAGCCCATCGCACGCGCGCCACCGCAACTATCGGACACGATTCTCTCCATTCGGGCACGCTAAGGGCCCACGTGTATTTATTAGGCTTGTACAAATAGTCGCTCTAGCAAAATGAATGTTACACTTTGATTGCATTTTAAATTACGAGCTCGGAGCTCACTTGTCGAGTTTCAAGCCGTGCAAGTCTCCCGGGAGCAGGACGCTCGTCTCCTTGCAGAACTCGCACTTGACCTCAATTTGGCCATCTTCGGCGAAAATTTTGTCAACCTCTTGCTGACCGAGAGAAGCTACGGCGCGCTTCATTCGTTCACGAAGCTCCTCGGGATCGCAGGGTCCGTACACCGGTTTTGTCGTAGTAGCCAACTCAACCTTTTCACCCAGCTCGCCCAACACTCTCTGCGCGATTTGTCTTGCCGTCAAGCCTTCGGAGACCAATGCAGTACTGGAAGGCAAGGACGGGATGATTCGCTCAAGCGCGGTGATGGTCTCCTCGCTTGCAAAAGGCAAGATTTGCACCATGAAACCACCCGCCGCGATGACTTCGCAGCTTCTATCGATGCTCACACCCACGGCGAGCGCGCTGCCAACCTGTTCGGATTCTTGCAAATACGCTGCCACGTCTTCGGCAATTTCACCCGTCTTGATCTCGACAGACCCCGTAAAAGGCGCCTTCATCGACGGATGCGCGCGACTGACCGTCAAAACCCCGCGCCCAACGGCTGCGCCGACGTTCAGCTTACCGTCCGGTCTCAACGGCGGATCTGCGTTCGGATTACTCACCAAACCTTTCACCCTTCCGTCGTACGTCGATACGGCAATCACCTGCCCAATCGGCCCATCCCCTTTGAACGTAATCTGCGTCGTCTCATCCTCTCCTTTGAACGTCCCGAGCAACAGCGCCGACATCAAGCTTCTACCCAACGCCGCCGTGGCGGTCGGTGCCGTCCTGTGTCTCGTCGCCGCTTCCCTCACGAGCGACGTTCCCACGACGGCTACCACGGAGACCTCTTGGTTCTCGCTCATCACCCGGTACACCTCATCGTCCGCGCTCGCCGCCGCGGTTATCTTCGAGCGCACACTCGCGCTTCTCGGCGTTCTCGCTGACGGATGCATACGGCGCGACAACAGAGATCGCGCGCCGAAACGCGTCGGTAAACCGACTCTAGCCGCCGACATCATGCTGACGGGTCACTCCTACTTACTTTCTTGCGCAGTTATGCTCGCTTTCGCTCGTTCGTTCGAAAACGATGCGTGAATATCAAATCTCTAGGAGCAGATTCGTTCCCACTTCGGCGGTTTAGCGAACTCAACGTCGTCTTCGTCGCGCGCGCCGTTCTGCGGTGACTTCGTCTTGTCAGCGTACAACTGTGAACGTAAGATGACGTCAGACGACATTGTCACGCACGTGGTGAGACGAGGCGCGCCGACACGCGCTAAACTCCACGCATGGGTGCGGATGGATTTCACGGCAATCGCCAACTCGCACCGTTGCTCTTTGAACCCTTTGCGAGCGCGCCGGACGGGGGGTTTTGGGCGTCGGTTGCAAAGTATAAATTGAACGAAGGGAAGCTCGACGACGCCGCGGTGGATGTCGTCGCGAGGTACGGCGCGTGCGCGCGCGCGGGCGTGTCTGGCGTCGTCGCATGTGATTCGTCGGCGCTCGACGACGCGAAAAATGGAGGGAAGCTTGGCGGTGATGGGAGAGGGAGCGCGGGAAGAGAGTGGATCTGCCGCGGGCAGTTACGTTGTCTGAACACACGTGAAGCGTTGACGACGTTCGATCGAGAAGGGTTCGTTCGGGGTATCGCAGACTCGATCGCCGCGGATATCGAGAGTGGGGCTGTCGAGTCTGATCCCGGACGGTTGAATGCGTTCGGGCTGGTGGCGTACACGTGCCTGAAGACGTGGCGGTTTACGTATTGGTTCGCATTTCCAACGCTTGTCGTCGGCGAGGAGAAGATACAGTCGACGAAAATTGAGGCGTTGGAGAGCGATGTCGCCGGTAAAGCGACGGTAAAGAGTTGTGAGGAGTGGCTGGCTTCTGGGGGCGCGTCGGCTTGGCTTTTGAGTGAGGATGGACGCGAAGCATACCCACTGAGTGAGTTTAAGGCGCGATCGAGCGCTGGATGTCAAATGACGCTCGCGTTTGCGGATGCGTGCTGCTCGATGACGCACCCCGGCGCGGCCCTGCGGAACTTGGCCGTCATGGTGTCGATGAGATGGAACCTGTCTGAGATTGATGTCGTGTGCGTCAGATTGCGCAAGGGTCACGTCGACGCCGAAGCGTGCCTGAAATTCACAATGACCGTTCCTCGCTTTGACAAGTCGTCCATGAAAGTTGTCGGGTGGGAGCGGAACGAGCGCGGGAAGACTGGACCACGACTCGTGGACTTGGGTCAAAGCATGGATCCGACTCAGCTCGCCTCGCAAGCCGTCGATCTGAACCTCAAGCTCATGCGCTGGCGTCTGTTGCCCGAGCTCAATCGAGAAAAGCTCGCGGATACCAAGTGCTTACTCATTGGAGCAGGCACTCTAGGGTGTGCCGTCGCACGAACGTTGATGGGATGGGGTGTGACTGCGATCACGTTCATCGACTCAGGAAATGTCTCATACTCCAACCCCGTGCGGCAATCTTTGTTTGAGTTTAAAGACTGCCTCGAAGGCGGCGCCCCGAAAGCGATGGCCGCCGCGGCAAAATTGGCTGAAATATTCCCGGGCATGAAGTCGCGTGGAGTTATCATGAGCATCCCGATGCCCGGTCACAACATTGCCGAACACATGAAGTCGTCAACTTTCCAAGACGTCGACGAGCTTGAGAGACTAATTGACGAACACGACGTCGTCTACATCTTGACGGATACTCGCGAATCGCGTTGGCTTCCAACGGTCATCTGTGCTTCGAAAAACAAGCTTTGCATCAATACCGCCCTCGGATTCAACACGTATCTCGTGATGCGCCATGGGTGCGGCGTCGACAGTGTAGACGGATCGGTGCGACTCGGTTGTTATTTCTGCAACGACGTCATGGCGCCCGCGAACAGCACCAAGGATCGCACGTTGGATCAGCAGTGCACCGTGACGCGCCCTGGTCTCGCCCCCATCGCCAGCGCACTCGCAGCCGAACTCATGGTTGCGCTTCTTCATTCCGAAAAAGGTGCGCAGACCGCGCCCCCAACGAGAGAACCGACGAAAGATGCCGAGGCTGAGGCTGAGCCCTCTCCGCTCGGAGTCGCTCCGCATCAAATCAGAGGCTCCGTCGCCGGGTTCACCCAGACGCTCTTCGACGCGCCGTGTTTCCCTCGTTGCACCGCATGTTCGACAACCGTCGTCTCCCGATACCGAGCCGATCGAGATGGCTTCCTCCTCAGCGTATTTGAAGATCCAAAAACGCTCGAAGACGCCACTGGACTCACCGAACTCCTCGGTCGCATTGATTTAGACGACGCCGAATGGTTTGACGATGACGACGACGACGACGCGTCGGGCGATGACTTTTAAATGTACACTGTAAACTATCGACGACACTGTAATTATAGTCTCTTCCCAGCATGCATCGATTTCTCAAACGCGTGCGCGTCGTCTATGAACTCAGTCGCATGAAACCGTCTGTAGTGTTTCAACTTGCCCTTGAAGAGGGGAAAGAACGCGAACCGTCGCGAACGCGAACGTTCAGGCTGCACTCCCGCGCGCACCGCCGAACGCCGTCGAGCGTGATGCGGAAAGCGAACGCGAACGCCTCAGACGACTCGAACGACCGAACGCGATCGACCCCCGTCGCCTTTGGGCGCGGCACGTCGACGCCGCGACGCTCGACGCTCGACGCGTCGGGCGTTCGCGCATCTTCGTCCATGAAGAAACGCGCGACGCAACGCGCGTTGTTCACCGTCGAAGCAACGGAGGATGCGAATGCGAATGCGGAAAGGACTTCTCCAGTGACTGAAGCGATTCATGCGGCGCGGGCGACGTTGCAGACGGCGTCGTACTCGACGTTCGCGTCGAGAGGATTAGCAACAGAGACGACGCGGACACCGCCTGCGGTGTCGCCGATGGATTGGGATCGCACGGCGACTGGGCGAACGCCGATTGGTGACTCGGTCGTTGAAGAAGGTTGCTGTACGCCGTCGTCGGTGTATAAACCGCCGTGTTCGACGCCAAAGGAGCGCGCGAGGTTGGGGTTGGAGCCGAAGACACCGCTCAGCGTAAAGGTGAGCACATTGGTGAAGGACGCGATGACCGCGCTCAAGGAGGGTAGGTCTCGCATGGAATCCCTCGTGAAGAGCCATCGAGGAAAAGGATTGAAGTTTAGCGACGAGGACGACGATGAGCGAATCGCCGGTAATGTCGAGATTGTTGTTGCGTCCAATGGGTGCGATTCAGTCATTTCGCTCTCGGCGCAGCCAACCGTGAGCCAAACGGCGTCGCAAGACGACAGGGAAGCGCACAAGGAGGCGACCGAAATGCTGTTGAGATCTGCGAAAAAGACGAGCGTGAGCACGCCAAAGGCGTTGGTGAGTCCGTTGCGATCGCCGAAGCCTTTGACGATGACCCGCTTAGAGCCGGGAGTGCCGATGGCAGTGCTGGCCGACTCAAAAACGACGGACGCGCCCATGATGGGCGAGGAAACGACGACGGACTGCGTCGACGAAGAAGTGACGTCTCAGGTTTCCCTGCCTCCGGGCTTTAACCCGTCGGAGTTCCTCCAGTGCGGCGGTGACGAAAACAAGAAGGCGAGCGATGTCTGTAAGTCCGCCGACGCAGACGAGCCGAGCGGCATCGATATCTTCGTCAGAATGATGGGCAAGGTGATTGCTGATACGTTTCAAGAGTTACAGAATGTCGCTCAAAACGCAATCGCGGAGCCGGACAGCGTGAAGACGCTTAATGTTGAAGAAAAAGTTTCTATAGTTGACGAGCAAGAAGAGGTGCTGCCACCAAAGTCGAGCGAAGAATCTCCGGAGAAACCCACTCCTCGACGAAGTGCGAGACGCAAATCCGGCGCGAAAGATGCACTGTCGACGCCCACTAGACGGTCGGGTCGTTCAAAGGATCCAGTGACGCCCACTAGACGGTCGAAAAGGTTGGCGTCTCAGAACAAGAGCAAGTAATTCGCTAGTGCATCTAGTACCAATAACATGTAACGTGTATTTCAATCAAAGGTATAATAAGAGTATATCCGCCTAGCCCGAAGAGCACAACTGTTCATCCAAGAGTTCGTCTTCAGTCACGGTTTGGATGACGACGTCACCGAGTGGCTTGGCGCAGCACAGAAGCGCGTAGCCCTTTTCTTCCACGTCATCGCTAAGCATCGACCCAGATTGGTCGAGCTCACCCGACACCACCTTGGCCGGACACATCATACACACCCCCATCTTACAATCGTATCGCACATCGATCCCCGCGTCGAGCGCCACGTCCAAGATGTTATCCCCGTCCGCGACTTCCAAGTTGTACGTTTGCCCTTCGTGACGAATCTCCACCGCGACCGCGCGCACGCGAACGGCGCCACCGCGTCCAACCGCCTTGGTAGACTTAACGTTCGTCGGTTTCTTCGTCGCCAGCGTCGCGCGGGACGACGCAAACGCACTCGCGCGAGCGCTCAGGGCGTGCATCGTGTGCTTCCTTTGTGGATAAGTGTGAGGGCTACGCGCGGGAGGTGCCTCGAAGTGGGCGGGGGTGGGGGTCGATGTGACGGTTCACAAACCAAGGAATGTTAGTAGAAGGTTGACTACAACTACCGCCGTGACCGACGACGCGTCCATCGCGACGAAGGTCATTGGCCGTATCTGTTTGGCGACGCTTCTAAGTACGCCCGCTCTTCGGGCGTGTCCTCCCGCCCGAGTACGGCGTTGCGATACGGGTACCGCCCGAACTTTTTGACGACGCAAAAGTGCTTAATAGCGTGGTCCTCGTGTTCGGCGTCGACGTCGACAGCGGCGTGTTCGATGCCGCGAAGCGCGAGCAAACGCTCGTGATCGGCGAGGGTTTCGGAGTGCATCAGAGGCATTTCGAGGAAGAGACGCTCGAGCGGTGCGGCGTCGCTCGCGAATCCTTCGCAATCCAACGCCGCTTTGCAAAGCTCCACGGCGTGTCTGTCGTTGGAGAAGGCCAATGCAGTTTTGCGGTGAATCACGCGGGAAAACTGATCGAGGGTGATAATGTCCGCCAACACGTCTTCGAACGAGCGATTCTCAACCGTGTAGTCCGTCGTTGAGGCGTACATGGCGGATGTTTCTCGCAAGTGTTCGCCAAAGGTTCGCTTGATGATTACGTCGTCGTCTTCTTGACTGCTAAACCAAAGTCGCATCTGGGCCTGGTTCGGTTTGGCCAACGCGGCGAGTTCTCGGCGGGTGTACCCGAACCAAAAGTTGTGAATGACCGAGGGCACCAGTCGAACCATATCGCGTGTACGTGCGTGCGTGCGTGTAGATTTGTGAAAGAGACACTGAACTGTGCTCGGACTTCCACTCCAACATACCGCGCGGCGAATAATGTAGCGGCGTAGATTACAAACGACTAAAGGTCAGAGGAACGCTCATCAGTGCTCTAGAAAACCGTGAGAATTTTGGCGTCGCGGTTTGTTGAGTGCGCTGCCGCTGAGTTGTTCCGCTCGCTTCGCAAGTCTTCGGATGCTATCGACGAGCATGAGCTCGATGCGCATGGTCCATCGAATAGATTCGATGTGCGACCACGTCGCCTGTTCTCCTCTAAGTATGAAGCGCTCCATATCCTTTTCAGAAGGATTGACGCCGATTGTCGAGTAATCACGCCACTTCAGAGTTGGGAGGATGGTGATGTGGCCTCGAAAATCTTGCATCAACACGCCTTGAAGCGTGCGCACGAATCGCAAGTCAAACAAATCGACTTCGAGCAGCTTTTGTATCGAATACTTTATGTTAAGAAGCAGAAAGTTTGCCACTCGAAGAAGCTTTTGCACAGCGTTGCGACGCTGATAGCTTCGCGCAGTTTTCTGACGCCGGCCGTGTGATTCTTCAGCGAGGTGTAACACGAAATTGAGATGCGGGTTCACCTGCGAAACGACGAAATGGTTACAGTTGAAGAGCTCCGTGAGACGCGCAGACGGAATATCTTGCGTGATGGTTCCATCGTAACTCTTCACGTCGGGTGGATGAAATGGTACAAGGTTGCCACTCTTGTCCTTGGCGAGAATCTCGACCGGTCTCATGAGACCTGGCAGAGCGCAAGAAGCGCAAACCGCAGTTCGCAACAACACGTTGGGAGAAGTCAAATGATTCAAGACGTACCCAGTCTGTGACCCAATAGAAACTTGAATAGATACCGCTCGTCCAGAAAGGGCAAAAGCCTCCTCAAAAGTGGTGTCGCCGAAATAGGCTTTCGTAGTTTTTGAAAAACTATCGGCATCCATGAGGACGCCCTGCTTCAAAAAGTGTAACGCCATCTTCAGAGGAGGCGGAAACCATCGACGCCCATAACGACTCGTGACGTCGGGACGAATACTCGCTAAGAGCTCACCCGGCGGTTGACAACTGAGATACGCCGCAACGATCGATCCTCCACTCGTGCCTGAGACAACTTGAGGACACAATCCTTCACGCAAAAGTGTCTTTAGAACGCCGAAGTGATACATCGCCAAAGCACCACCGCCGGAAAGACAGAGCGCGGTGCGACCCAATGAACGGTACGATTCTTTGAGTACTTGCAGCATTTCTAAAACGCGTTCCTCATCATCCGTGTCGGCGATGTGTTTGATCGACGCGACAATTTCGTCATGGAATTCCTCGACGAGCTTCTTCGTGCCCACGCGCGCAAAACGAAGGTGAAGCAGACGATCGATACCGGCAAAGTTTCTGTGCAAAACCGTCCTGAGACACAACCCTAAGGCGTTCAAGTCGTTCTCTTCACGCGCCTTGGACATCGTCTTTAGATACACCTTGACCAAAACCATGTCGTAGACGTCACTCTTTTCGTCCGCCTTCCATTTCCGTCCTCCCTCGCCGACGTCGGCTGGAAAGGCATCCAGTCTATTCGCCACAGCGCACCACTCGTCGTAATCCTTCACCCGTTCCAGCTCGGCTAGCATTTCTTGTCTATCTCTGCTATAATGCGCGTTCGCACGCCCGCGATGATCGACACCACCCGCCGATTCTCGCAACACGACTCTCGCCCGATGGTACCACGACGGCAGGACGTATTTATTCAACACGATTGCCAAGTGTACGAGACCGAGAAGCACCGCGTTCACGCTCAGCAATGCTATCTCCGCCGCCATGAGAAACAACGCCAAGGCGTGCGCGGCAGCATTCGGGAAGATCGGAGGCGCCATCGCCAATGCGAACGCGAACGCCGCCGCGTACAGCACGCGCAAACCGATGGCCTTCGCGACGGCGACCCAAACGTGTGCGAACACGTACAACACCGCCAAGTAAAACAGCGCCGCAAACGTACAAAAGAACAGCACTTTAAAAACCATTTTCCGGTTCTCCTTGGCCCACAATGCGTCCGCCAACTCTGTAAACGCTCCGACCGTGTCGTTGAACGCGACGCCAAACGAATCAAACCGTCTTCTCAACCCGTCCCTCGTCTGTCTCGCCGCTTCGTACAGCTGTTTCGCGACGTCACCGTTGTCGCTAAAGCTCCCCCGGCCTCTTCGTTTCCCCCGCACCGTCGATTCGTCATCCACTGTCACCGTCGTCGTCGTCGTCGTCGCCGGTTCCTCATAGTCTCCGTGAACAACGACTTTTCCAACGGTGGCGGTCGAATCGTCGCCATCAACGAACGACCACCGCACCGGATCTTCGCGGCGGTCGTCTTCCCGCGTCGTGAACGCATCCGCCGCGGACGTGGACACGGGCGTTCGCCCGCTCGGCGTTCGCGGCGACACCGCGGCGGCGTCGGCGTCCACCATGAATTTGACTGATTGTTTCTTCGCGTCCGTCGATGTATGGGGCACACGACGAGTCAGCACTCGTCATTTTACCCATTCCCAGAAAATCCAAAAACTCCACCCGCAGAGGCGTCCACCACTCGTCGCGCCTCGGGAGTGCGCGACGCGGTTCGAGCGGGCTCGGAAGAGACGAGAAATCCGTTGGCGCGCGCGATCATCGCGAACGGCGACGGGGACGTGGGTATCGAGACGTGAAGGGCGAACGAGACACGGGAAGGGTCGACGTTGACGATGATGTTCACGTCGAGCAGTGCGCGTGGGTTGATTATTAGAACGACGTCGAGGTCGACGCCGATGAGGACGACGACGCGTCGAGCACGACACGCGGTCGCGCGTCAGATGGTGACGCGAAACGTCGGCGCGCGCGCGATGGGACCGACGGCGGCGACGCGTGGCGAACGGGGAGTCGCGAAGGCGTCGGCGCGGTTTGGGTTTGCGGCGACGCGTCAAACGAAGCGGGGCGAAGCGCAAAAAGTGCAGTCGTTCTTCGGGGTCGGTGCGCCCGAAGCGCTCGTCATCGGCGTCGTGTCTCTGTTGGTGTTCGGGCCAAAGGGGTTGGCGGATATCGCCAAGCAGTTGGGCGCGGTCGTGCGCGAGTTCCAGCCAACCATCAAGGAGCTTCAGGAGGTGTCTCGCGAGTTTCAAGACACGCTTCGGGACGAGATTGAAAAGCCGTTGGAGGACACGATGAGCGCCGCGAGGGGTGAGTTGACGGGTGATTTGACGCCGAAGAAGAGAGAAAAGCCGGCGGGGGAGCCAGGGGCGAAGGATGCGGCGAATGTGCAGTTTGATATGAGCGCGTTGAGTCCGACTGAAGCCGAAGCGTCGCCCGGCGACGTGGATGTCGTCACTCCGGAGATGAAAGCCAAGGCGGAAGCCATGGCGTGGGGTACCGTCGATGCTCCGACTACTTCGGACGTCCCGGCGGATATCTCTGCGTCGGATGCTGACGTTGGCTCTGGCGTCGAAGACGCGGGCACCACCGACGTAGCGGATGCGGGCGCCGCGGACATGGACGCTGGAGCCATGGACGTGGACATGGGCGGATCCGATTAAAAACATCGTTTTATTCTTCTTGTGAATAATAAATAAAACTCACATCGCGCCGTCGTGAGCGTCCGTCTTCGGATCGATCGGTCTATCCTTCCGTTCTCGCGTTTGGTTCGCTGAACATACCAAATTCAGGCAGCCCAACCGACACCGTCACACCCCGCCCCCAATGGACCCTGCGACGGCGCCGGCAGCCCCGCCCGGCAATGTTATCACGTCGCCATCTTCACCCCCGCATGTCGGCGCGTCGGATGCCGCTCACGAGACGTCACGCGACGTTGACGTCGACGTCGAAACGGCATCGGTCACGTCCAATTCAGGATCAGACGTGGATCTCTCGAACGACGACGCTTTGACGATCGGTGGGGACGCCGCGGACTCGAGTCTACTTCGTGAGAATGAACTATTTGACGTCGTCGTTCGGATGCGAAACTACCTGAGCGGGTCGAAGCACCGGCGGGGGTTGACAAAACACCGTAACTGCTTCACCGGGAGACAGGCGGTGCAGTGGTTGGTGGCGTCGAGAACTTGTAAAAACTCGCAACAGGCGGTGAAACTTGGGAACGAGTTGATGGATGCGAAATTGATTGTTGGGGTGACAAAGGCGGCGAAATCCAAGTTTGAAAAGCGGTCGCATTTGTATGCGTATCACTTAGGAGTTGGGCCGGGTATTAGCGCGGCGAGGTATTATGTGTCCACAGAGTTGTTTCACATAGAGTCTCGCATGAAAGACGTGCGTTCTGTGGTGGATCGGCACACGGCTGCGGTTGAGGCGCTTTCGAGCGAACATGCGGCGGCGATGGAACGCGTGGAACGCGTGATGTCGACATTGAGAATGGAGTTGAGTGTGCTGCGGGCGGGCGTGGTGGCGCTCGTCGTGCACATTTTTCTACCGTTTGTGCGTTCGGACGCGGCCGCAATCATGAGTAAATTAGGATTTTCGCTATCACTCGATAGCATGTTATTGATGGTGGGATTATCCGCGGCGATTGCGGTGTCTATTTCAAGCTTGCTCGGGCTGGTATTTAACGACAATTTGACTCAAGTCAACGAGTACGACGGCATTACGACGAATAATGACGGATTGGCGAAACTTGATCACCGTCCTTCGCTGCGTGAGGATTTCGAGGATACTAATATAGCTCGAACGCCGTCCTTCTTCCAAAAGTCTGCTGGCGCGCTGCAGCGAACGGCTTCTCGTATCATTGAGCGAGCTCGAAGGTATCCTCATCGTCCAGAAGACAGAGCCGATCCACCGCCTTTAAGTACGGATGATTGGGTCGACACGCCGTGTGCTCTGCGATTCTCCCCCGCCGACGCTCAGACGATTCAACAAAAGAATCAACTTCCGGATAACATGGTTAGAGCACAAATTCCTTTCGAGATTGACTCCGAGCTCTTCAAAGGAAAAATGGTGGTGTACATGCGCGGGCTCGATAACGAGCCGCACGACATTTTCAATGGGCGCATGCGAACGATTCAGATAGCTTTACAGGGCAAGTTCAAACGCGAAATTGCGATGGACGAGCTCGTCATTGGGCAAACGCTCTCTCGTCCACTGAAAAACTTACCGTCTAGATGGTTGTTAAGTCTTTGCGCGAGAGTGATTCGCAGCTTTGGTGAACTCTGGGGAATGAAGCTTTCGATGCCGACGGATGAGAAACCGTTCATGCTCGCACCGGTGGCACTCGCGGCTCAAGCGCTGAGCTGCGAAGAAGAGCACGATGTTCAAGACATCTCCGGTCCCATCATAGAAAATTGTAGCTCCATGCCACTCTTGGCGGACGTCACGACTGCGTCGCAGCGGCAAAAGATTTTGAAGAAGCTGATAGTCAAGTCAAAGAAACGCTCCAAGACGATGAATCAGCCCGTGCCGGTGTTTGACACCGAGCGCGTGTGGACTTTTGGTTTCTGGCAATCTCAGATTAACTTTTTAACGTATCGAGTCGACCTGGGCGTCGGCACTTTCAATCTATTACGGATCATGAACGGACAACCTTTAAGTTTCTGCGCTTCTTCTCTCTCGGGTGAAATCATGTTTAGAATGGAAGTCTGGCACGAGAATTTACTTAAAGCGGCCCAAGAGGCGCACGAGAAGACGGTACAGCAGCAGCTTCGCAGGAGAAGTTCGTTAGAGATTCGTGGCTCATTCGCCGAACGCCTCGGATAAGTGAACGATGATTAACGGACGTGTAATGAAATTTTAGATGTGTGTTGCTTCATTTGTACAAGACGCCAGATGGCATGCTAAGTCTGCTTTCAACGGCACTTCTTCCCGCAAAGTCCGAAGATGAGCGATAGAAGGAGCGCCAGCGCTATGATGGCAAAGATCACCTTCATCTTCATGTTATCGCACCACATCTTGCGCTTCAAGGCGCGACCAGTCTTGACAAAGTTGTCGGCTTGAAACCTCAACGCGTCGCTCTTGTCAACCAACAACTCAATCTTTTCCCCACGATCGAGCACTTTTTCGATATTATCCATCATGATTTCCTTCACTTGACTCACTTGCTGCTGAACTTGGTTCACCTTGCTCACCGATTCCGGATTGGCTGAGCAAAACTCGAGGTGTTCCTTCAGTCTCGGCGCGAAAGCCTTGTTCAAAGAGTGCGCGATTGCGTCTTGCGCCTCCGACGCATGATCCCTCGTAAACTCCGCCTTGATCCGATCGAGACACGCGAACGGCACGTGTCGACCAAACTCCGAATCCGCAACCACGAGGTAGGTGAACCCATTTTCAACGACATAGTTGAACGTGTGTCCATCCGCCGTGTACGTAAATCTCGTATTGTCGTCGGACAATTTCTCCAACGCCTGCGCGCGCGACCAGAACGTCGTCGTCGTCGTCGTCGTCGTCATCGTCAGTCACTCACCCAATGCATCGATGCGGTTCCACGACGCGCGCACACGCGCAGTATTCCGCAACATCCACCGAGTTTGCGTCGCGGTTGGTTTCCAACCCAAATCTCAAAGCCACTCGTGCACGTGCGCGTTCCAAGCCTCGGACGCGTCGCGCGTCGCTCGCACGCTCGCTCGCTCGCACCTGCGTCGCTATCGTACTAAAGTTACCGCTGTAATTGGTAAACTCTGCCAACACCGTCTGCCGACGCGCGACAAAGGCGTAAATCAGCGGCATGTTCTTCTTTGAAATTCACGCGCGCGCGCCGATCTCTGCGGTTCCCCAGGCTCGGCTCGGCTTGGCTCCCAACTAGGCACCCAGAGGGAGGAGCGAATGCGTCTTCGTATTACAAACGCGCGCGTGCGTGACTACGTTCGTTCGACGAGCCAACGCGTTGTGGATGATTCGATGAACCGGAAATGAATGAGTTACGCGCGCTTGTTATGCACGGCGCGCCAGTATTCCTCGGTGTACGCCCTGGACGGGACGAACCAACTCCAGTCGCACGTCATGGCGACGCGAACGAGATCGAGCGCGCGCCAACGGGGACGGTCGTAGTACGCATCGAGGGCGCGATTGAGGGCGTAATCGATATCTGATGTTTCGGTGCCGTCAAAGACGAAACCGTTGGGAGGTACGCCGGCGGCGACGCTGCGAGCGCCGTCGTTTTCTACGTCAAAGACGGTGTCGCTGAGGCCGCCGGTTCGGCGCACGACGGGAACGGTGCCGTATCGCATGGCAATCATCTGCGTCAAGCCGCAGGGTTCAAACATGGATGGGACGAGAAGGAAGTCGCATCCGGCGTAGATGAGATGCGACAGAGGCTCGTCGTACTTGAACATGAAACCACTTCGGCCTGGGTACTTTTTGGACATTTCCTGGGCGAGCGCGTTGAACTCGTGTTGATGCGCCGGGTCGGGCGCGCTGCCGAGGAGCACAAAGGTTGCGCCGCGCTCGAGAGCTCGGTAACACGCGTGCTTGATGAGATGGATGCCCTTTTGAGCGGTGAGACGAGACACGACGCCGACGATGGGCGCGTCCTCGCGATAATCGATGCCGAGGCGGGTGCAAAGCTCAATCGCGGCGGCTCGCTTACCGTCATTCGCCGTCGAGGTGTCGTACGCTTGCGGCAGGAATTCATCCGCGGATGGGTTCCAAATATCGGTATCGATCCCGTTTCGAATACCGAAAAACTTCTCCTGCGACGGTGCTACGGCGTGATGGGATCGAACTTCGTCGGCGTAAGTCGGACTCACTGTCGTGGCGATGTCGCAAGACGCCATCCCGCGGCTGATGAGATCGACACCGAATTGCAAGTTGTGTAGTGTCAACGCCGTCGCAGCGTTGTAATAGTTACCCCAGGTTGCCGGGGCGGTTTGCCAATCGTGCGCGTGAATGACATCAACCTCTTGATGAATGGATCTCATCCATGTCAGCGCCGCGTCGGTGAAAAATCCGAATCGCACGTGATCGTCGTGTCTGCCATAGATGCAACCGACGTCAAAGTGACCATTCTTCGGACGAAGAAGCGTTGTCGGGACATCCTCGACCCATCCCTTGTACACTTCGACTTCAACGTTTTGGTGAACGAACCCACCGACGCGATGGTAACCGTCGACGGCATCGAAGAGCATGCAATCGTAATGCGGAACAATCACCTCGACGGTGTGTCCATCCTCTTGCGTTGCGCGCGCGAGCGCCGTCACGACGTCACCCATGCCACCAACCTTGGCGATCGGCGCCATTTCGACGGCTATGTGCACGATGTTGAGTGAAGGTGGACTTCCCGAGCCTCCAGCCACGCCGACGTGGTACCACTTGTCGCCGTTATCATCCGACTTGCCCGATCCCGGAAGGGTGTCCTCATCCATGAACTTGAAATCCATAACGTGCGCATCCTTCGGAACGTTCAGAGTCAGCGTCATGGTGCCCGGAGAATCTCCAACGCTCATCGCCGTCGGACCGTACTTGCTCGTGTGTTTCCGCCTGTTCCAAGAGCCTTCGCAGAACACCCGGTCCGAATTCGCGAGCGGTCCACCTTCTGGACGATAGACGATTGTCACCTTGTCTCCCGCGACGGGTTCGTGCGGTATCGTGTAAACACGTCCGAGCTTTGCAGCTTCCGCAGACTTTTCCAAGTGCGCTTGGCGAGTGCGAATGTAATTACCCGCGCGAGCGCCCGCTCTAGCTGCGCTCCTCTCGATGGACTTGCCCTTCTTTTCGAGTTGCGAGTTGAGACGCGCCCGGATTCTCTCGTCGCGCGACATTGCTTGCAACTCCACCGGACAGTGATAATCCTTATGATTGCAGTTGTCAAAGTGTCCGACCGTGTCGCTGAAGACAAAATCGATCGTCGACGCTCCGTCGGCAACATCAAACTCAGCAACCCACCAGTTTCCGCTGTCGCGGACTCGGTGATCGACGTCGCGTTCCTTGGCGTCGTGCGCGAGCGGGGACATTCCAATCTTGACTGAAGATCCGAGACTCCATCCATTGAAGCCAGCGTGAATGAATACTCGGCCATCTCGAGACATTTGCGGGCTCGTCTCTCGATTGTATATGACTCTGGCTTTTGCGTTCGGTCTCACGTCTCCGATGAAATAGTACACTCCGTCAACAGATTTACGTGCGTCAAATGTAGACTTTGTCGATTTGGACTCTTGCGCCTCCACGAAACCCACCGCCTCAGCCTTGAGAGCATCCATGAGCTGTTTCTTGATCCGATCCCGCGTTTTTGCCTCGTGTTGCCTGATGAAATCCTCCGACAAAGTGGGGTCGACGGCTTGTCGTTCTGACGTGCTCGTAGCGCGCTCGTCTTCTTCTTCGTCGGCGACGGCGCCACGGCGGCTTGCGCTCTCGAGAATCGCATCTCGCTCAATCATCAGCGCTTCAATATCAGACTGTAATTTTTTGATTTCAGCATCGCTTTCTTCTCTTAGCTCTCGTAGAGTGCTCAGCTCCATTTGCTGCGACTCAACGAGTTGTTCAAAGAGTTCAATGTCTCCACTCTTCGACTTTGCGCTTCTCATGGCAATCAACTCCTCTTCCAGGTTTGCATTCTCAGTCGCGGCGATTTCGAGGTCGCGCTTGACGGTTTGAACCATCTTGGACAGTCGTTCGGCATCTTCACTCGCCGCTTGGCGTCCCTTGGTCGCGTCGTCTAGCTCTTTACGTAATGCATCTACGTCCTCGATGGGTACGGCGTCCATCTTGCGACGCAGCGCTTCGTTGGCGACATCCACCTCGTGACGCGCGGCAGTCAAATCCTTTTCTAATTGATGCGCCTGCTCGGCGACTTTCTCTAGACGCTTTTCAATTTCTTCGCGGTCGCGAACCGATGCATTCAGCGCCTTTTCTGCCTCAATCAACGACGCCTCAGCGGACCGGCGCGCGGCGTCCGATTTCGACTTTTCCTCGCCTTCTTCGCTCAGTTGCGCGCTCAACCGCTCAATCTCGTCCCGCATTCGATCCATATCCTCCTTTGCTGCTCCATCTCGCTCCGCCAACGTCGCTTTCACGCGCATCTTGACCGCGATCGCGTCCTCCTCCGCCCGTCGCGCCGCTTCTTTCGCTTCATCCAGCTCGCGCTTCGCGTTCGCCGACGCCCGCGCCGCGTCTTCGACTTCGCGCCGCAACGTCTCCACCAACGATTTCAACGCCTCAATCTCCTCCATCGCTTTCGCGTACGCCTCAATCAACACCGTTTCCGACATTCGAACGTTGTCGTCGTCGGCGGAGGCGTCGACCGTTCGCTTCTTCGTATCCTTCGCCCTCGCGACGTCCTCCGCTCTCCTTAGCATCTCCCGCACCCGTCGCCGAACCTCCGCCTCCCCGCTCGAAGCGGACGACGAAGACGACATGTCCGAATTCATCATCATCGCTCGCGTCGGCGACATCGCGCGTCGGCGGAGATGCGTCGCGGATAACATCGGCGTCAGCGATCCTCTCTCGTTATCGCTTCGCGCCCACATCGCACGCCGTTGACGACGACGCGGCGCGCCGATCCCGCGCGCAGACGGCAGACGCGCGGACGCCGACGATGCGGTATTCATCGTCGTCGTCGTCGTCGTCGCCATCGGGCGGTGTTTTCGATCGACGCGGGGGGCGCGCGGCGCGGCGAGCTCTGTCGCGTCGTGCGTCAGCGACTCGACTCGACTCGTGTCATGTGCTACAGTGTTTACGCATACATGGTTTGTTTCGAGAACCAGAAAGTACCACACCGGCGAGAAGCGCGCGCGCGACACCACCACTCGACGACGCGGGCGAGCGCGCGCCTGACGTGGACGCGGACGCGGACGCGGGCGTTGGTCGACATCGTTCGATTCGATTCGACATGGGGGCGTCTAAACGTCGACGGGTGCGACGGGCGTCGAATGCGGTGGTCGAGTCACTGAAGGCGGCGGCGGGAGACGATGCCGACGACGCGACGACGACGACGCGATCGATACAGGCGACGACAGAGGCGAGGATGCATAAAACAGAAACCGATCGTTACGCGCCCGCGGAGGTTATCGATGTGAGCGACGATGCGGATGCGGACGCGGACCGCCGCGCGAGATGGAGAGAGTTGGCGTGCGAGGCGTTGTGCGAACGCGCGCCGGAAAAGATGGAGATGCGACGGTTGGCGACGACGCTGCGAACGCGATCGAAGGGGTGGGACGAGGAGACGAAGGCGACGCTGGGATGGCCCGTGAAGGATTTCGAAATGGAGACGAGGGTGACGTTGAGAGATTTGGAGCGGAGAGGCGTGGTGGAATCGTCGACGGCTCGGTCGAATGGGAAGAGGAGGAAAGGAGACGATGCGACGACGATGAGCTATGGATTGGTGAAAGGCGTGGCGGAGGCGATGAGAGAGATGAATGGGGCGATCTTGAGCGATAGCGATGTGGAGATTGTGAGTGAGGTTGAGGGTGGAAAGAAGTCTGGTGCCATAAAGCGCTCAGCGTCGCAGGAACGGTTCGCCAATGGTCAGGATGATTCCGACGATAATTCCGACGATTCTGACTCTGATGATGCAAGCGAGGACAGCGAGCAGTCTGGAGACGACGACGGCGACGACAGTGGAGACGATCATCACGACGATATTGATGATTCGTTTGATGAGTACACGGACGACGACGGCGAGGAGGACAATCACAACTTTTCATTCAATTTGGAAACCGAGCCGAGCGATTCTGAACGTGGCGATGGCGATGATGATTCGCTGCACGCGCAAGTGCTCGAGTTCATGAAGCATAGCGAGATGACGGAAAGGGAAGAGCGACAAAGGCAGCACGTTTTCGACACGATTCAGGCGGCTATATCCAAGCAATACGCCACGTCAAATTGTTCGCTACACGTTTTCGGCAGCGGCGCGACGGGTCTGGCGCTAGCAGGAGCGGATCTTGATCTTGTCCTTCTAGGCATCGGCCCGGAGTCGCGAAAAGGTGGGGGAGGCGGCTTTTCGAGAAGTGAGCGCGAAGAAATCGTCCGACATTTGCGAAAGATGGCCAACTACCTTCGCCGAGTGAACGCCGTCTCTCGTGCCGAACTCATCGCCACGGCAAAGGTACCGATTGTAAAAATGAAGAGCGCGAGTCTGCCGTACATTGCGGTGGATCTCTCCCTAGGCACTTCGAACGGGCTTGAAGCTGTCGACTGGATTCGCGACCAGGTGAAGACGTACAAGGCTTTGCGCCCTCTGGTCTTCTTTCTGAAGCGGCTGCTCAGCACGCACCATCTCAACGACGCCGCGACTGGCGGATGCGGCGGCTATCTCCTGGTCTCTCTCGTCGTCTCACATCTCAAACAAACTGGTCCAGTTGAAGTAGTTAATAAGCCTGGTCTCTTTGGTGACCTTCTCGTTGGGTTTCTACGTCGGTTTGGATCGGCTTTCGATTACAGAGTCAACGCCGTGGCGGCTGGTCGAGAATCTGGTGTCATGTCTGCCTCACAGCTTCCCGGTCCTCCTTTCGGCGCTCGTCCGTATATCATGGCGGAAGACCCTCAAGAACGACTGAGATGTTTCACCGCTGCCGCGTTCCGGTTCAGAGAGGTCCAGAATCTCTTCAGGCTCACCGCTGAACACATCATGGTGAGCGGCGAGCTCTCCCTCCTGTCAGAGGTCGCGGCTCCGCCGCCGCGGAACATTGGCTACGGCGCGCCGAGAACGGGTCAGCTCATTAAAATTAAAAAGGGTTCACTTGCGCGACATAGTAGCTCCGGAAACGGTGGGCGTCAGCAAAATCATTATTTCCGCAAAAAGAACGCCGCCAATAGTTTCTCTGTCGGCAAACCGGATTGGACGGATGATCCCAGGAACTCGTCGCGAAGTGGCGCAGGCGGCGGCAAGCGCCCTCGCGCCGCGAACGCATGGTCCTCCGACGGTCACAAAGGTTTTGGCGGCGAGCCCAAGTCGCCGGCAAAGCGTCAAAGACTCTCCGCCGCCGAATTCGCGCAACGAGCGAAAAAGAAGAATTCGGCGGCTCCAAAGCGCACGCCTTCGTCAAAGGCCAAGCCCAAACCGACGCCCAAACCTAAGAAGAAGGGAAATAAGAAACGCCCTGTACGTAGATAGAAATTAAATGTCTTGTTGTTGCCATAGTACTGAACGCATCGAGTTCAATCCAATCCCGTCTTGGATAACAGCCAAACAAGATGACTTTTACGCTCCAGCTCCATACACACAGACGCGCGAGAGTCTTCGCGTGAGTCCAACCCTTGTCCGCGGTTCGTTCAAGTCACCGACGAGCGAATACTCAGACGCTCTAGCGCCGCGATGCGCTCGGCGGCTTCGCGCGCTTCGACGACGGCGACGCGGCCCGCGGCTGACGCCCGACCGACATCGGCGGCTCGAGCGCACAGGCTGTCGAAAACGCCGTCGACGTCGCGCGCCTCGACGCACAGAACTCTGGCGCTTCCGGAGATCCCTGTCGATGCACTCTCGCTCGACCTCGATGCAGCGCGCGCCGCGCTCGACGTCGTCGCCGGCGCGGCGCGTTCCGGTGCGCTCGAATGGGTCGACGTCATCGACGATGTCAAGGCAGCTTTTTCATCAGTCGATGAACTTTTGAACGACCTCGCGCAGCAGGCGGGCGTGGACGTGGCGATCGAATCATTTCGGGCGATGCGGGTGCAGCTCGCGTCAGATCCGACGGTGAAAGTCGTGCTCGACGCGGCGAGACCGGTGATCTCACTGGCGTTGCCGGGAGACGAAACGGCGACTGTGGCGACCACGGCGGTCGCAGGCACACTCGCGGCTTTGGCGGCGCTCAACGCGGGGCGAGAGGAGCTCAAAGACGATTTACCGACGACGTACGACATTCTCGCGATCCGGGAGTATTGGTCAAAGCGGCCGTTGGCGATGGCTCGTCGAGGCGCGAGCTTGTTGAAGGATGTGTTGGGATGGGTCGTCGCACTCCTGGGTGACATTCAACGCGGTAAAGTCGACAAGAACTCTGAAGAGAGAGCTAGTCAGCTCAAGGATATCATCGCCAAACAAGGCCCGGCGTTTGTCAAGGTTGGACAAGCTGTCGCCATCAGACCAGATTTGTTACCGCCGGCGTATCTCGTCGCATTGCAAACGCTTCTCGACCAGGTGGCCCCATTTTCGAGTGACGACGCGCGCACGCTCATCTCTGAGCAGTTAGGACGACCGTTAGAAGACGTTTTCGAAGACGTGAGCGTGTTTGACAGGCCAGTTGCGTCGGCGTCGATTGGTCAAGTGTACCGTGCTCGATTGAAGAAGACGAAGGCGCTGGAAAAAGAGCAAGGCGATTGGGGCCTCGATGTCGCCGTAAAAGTGCAGCGACCGGAGATTCTCGACGTTGTCACGCTTGATTTGCTCGTTATTCGTTCGGTTTTGGAGGCTCTGTCTTCTCTTCCGAAGGACGGCGCACTCGGACAGATTCAACAAGGCGCTGCAGGATTCCTCCCAGTGCTTGACGTCGCAGCCGAGCGATTTCTTGAAGAGCTCGATTACGGACTCGAAGCTGCGAACGCTAGCCGCTTCGAAGCGGACATGAATCGCGTCTCAGTCGTTCGAGGAACCATCAAGGTTCCACACGTCTTCTTGGGGTTGAGTGGAAGACAAGTGCTCACACAAGAATGGGTGGATGGGAAAAAGCTCACTGAAATTGAGGCGTCGAATACGAACAAGGAAACAAGAGAGAAGCTTGTGGAAACGTTGTTGAACAGCTACATGGTACAGTTTTTAGACACAGGTTTTTTGCACGCTGATCCGCATCCCGGGAACTTTCTCCTCTGCGATGACGGCCGATTATGCATTCTCGACTACGGCATGATGACAACGATCAGCGAAGAACAGAGAATCGCCTTTGTCGAGTACATTGCGCACTTGAGCGCGAGAGAATACGACAAGACGCTCAATGATCTCGTAAACCTTGGGTTCGTTCCGCAAGAACTCGCCGATGACCCGGTCAACCGATCAGTTGTCGTGCCGGTGCTCGCCGAAACTCTTGAGACACTCTACGGATCAGGCGGTGGCATAACGACAAAAACGGATGCTCTCAATGCGCAGCAGACTTCTCGGGTGGGAGAGTTGGGAGACAAGCTCGACGACCTCGCAAAGAAGTACCCGCTCCAACTGCCGCCGTATTTCGTCCTCATTTTGCGTGCTTTCGGGACGCTCGAGGGCTTGGGGTTGAGCGTCGATTCAAACTACGCCATCGTCGACGAATGCTTCCCATACATTGCTCGTCGTCTGTTGTCGGATGACTCTCCTAGAATGCAAGCGGCGCTTCGATCGTTCGTGTACGGCGGTAGCGATCGATTGAAGGTGAGTCGAGTTCGTGACATAGCCGGGGGCTTCGCAAAGTTTACGAACTCCATGGGTGCGACCGAGGCGTTGACCAGCAAGGATAAGCAAGCGCTTTCGACCATCGATCCAGCAACGCGAGACGCCTTGGCCATCGTGTTTTCTGGTGAGGGCAACTATCTCCAAGACTTGGTCGTCGAAGAAGCGGTGCGAGCTGCCGATGCGCTCAGTCGCAACGGCGCCGCGCAAACGTGGCAATTTCTCGGCCGAGCTTCGCCGTTTGCGGCGCTCGCTGGAGTTACTCCGCTTATGCTTTTGCCCGGCATCAATGCTTCCATCGTTCTTTCTCTTTTGGCGTCTCAAAACAAGGATGCCATCACGCTCACGTTTGATGATAAGAAGAACCTTGCACTCTTGCGATCAATCATCGAGCTCGTCGGGCCGCCGGGAATGTCCGAGAGCTTCGAAAAGGCCATCAGCGAAATCAGCAGAAATGCGAGACAGCCTCAGCTGCCGCAGTTCCCTTTGAATGGATTTTCGCAGACTGAAGCCCAAGCATTGGCCTCCTTGGTCCCGACAGTCACTCCGGGCGTCCGAAGAATGACAACCAAGTTTTCGGAGAAGCTCGCACAGCGACTGGTCGAGCGTACGCGCGACGATCTCAGCAAATTTCCAATTCCCGGCGTGGCAAATTTGACGTTCGAGCCGCAGCGCGGTCGGTAATTACCGCGAGTCAATTTCTACACATACATTCACGTTACAGTGTACTTAGAAGCAGCAGCACCAGCGAAATGTAGCACTTGGAATTAATTGAAATTCGTTAAAATTAAAAATGAAGCGCGAGCGTTAAATGAGTTAAAAGCCTGAGCAGTTGATGCCAAGCGCCTCCGTCGGCGGAGTGGCTCCGAACACACATAACCCAATTCTATTCTTGGGATCCGCCTTGTCGTAGTTCCCCCAAACCGCGCTACCGTACGCCTCGCGCGCAGCCTTACCCGTCAGCGAGCCATCCGTAAATCCGCGCGCGTACTCCGTCCACTCATCAAATTTGTCCGCATCGAAAGTTGTAGACGCCAGCGTCGTCGACACCGCCGGTGCGGCATACTTTCCTTTAAGCAGCGTCACCACCTTTGTTGTCATCAAATACGACTTCCCCTGCGTCTTTGCGTTGTATCGCTTCTTATTCCTCTCGCTCCATCCGTCCACGAGCGCGCGATCCGACGCCTCGTCCGAAGACGCTCCTTTTGCAATCCTTTGCGCGGCTTCGAGCGTAGCTAACGTATCCGTGACGTACGCCTCACCGAACCCATCCGCATGCGCCGCGTTCGACGTCATCGCCATCGTCGCCGCCGCGATCGCCGCGCCAAAGATCAAACCTCGTCGTCCACCGCTCGCCGCGACGGTTCGGTCACCGTCGTTCGACGCACCCTGCGCGTTGATAATCCAACCGCGTCTCTGCGTCATCTTACGAGAAGACGTCGTCCTTCTCGCCGGTTCCACGCGTCGGTCAGAGCGCGTCGTCACGAGCGTCGAAGTCGGCGTCGTCGTCGTCGTCATAATCGTCATCATCGGCGTCGAGCGCGCGCGCTCTCGATCGTGTACGCGCGCGTCGGCAGTCGTGTCGAGTGACGCCAAGTCACTCGATCAACTGTTTTCTTCGCGTGCGATCCACTTATATGCGTAAATAGTATCGCGTTGAAATTTCGTGTGCAAAATTCCAGATCCAACTCGACGCCGACGTCGACCAAGCGTCGACAGTGCACGCCGCGAGGGTTACGTATTGAAGATGCTCGCGAGACGAATCGCTCGAGAGTGCGCGCGACGCGCGACGTCGTCGACGCTCCCGGCGGTGACGGCGACGACGACGACGTCGTGGAAGGAAACGGATGGATTGTGCGTCGGGCCGTGCTCACCCCCGATGCCGAGTTGGACCCGTGGGATCGGGTCTAGGGGCGTCCCAGATGAGTACGGACAGCCGGCGACGGGAGGAACAGGGTTTCTTGGGACACCGAAGAATCACAGGGAGCTGTTGGAGCGAAGGCCGCTATCGCCAGACGTGTTCGCGGCGGACGGAGGGTGGAGCGCGCACTATAAATTTCCACCCGTGGCGTTGAGTTCGATTACGAATCGGGTCACCGGGGTTGTGCTGTCGGGAGCGATGAGCGCCGGTGGTGTGATTGCGCTCGTTGGAGGGCCAGAAGCGGTGCCGGCGACGATGGAGGCGTTCAAGGCGGCGGCACCGTTCGCAGTGGTCCCGGCGAAATTTGCGCTGAGTTTTCCGTTTGTTTTTCACACGCTCGGCGGGTTTAGACACTTGTTTTGGGACGCGACGACGCGTGGAATCGATAACGAGAGCGCAAACACGAGCTCGCTCGCTATGTTTGGCGTGAGCGCCGTCGCGTCAGCCGCGCTCGCTGCGTACTCTTGGTGAGCAGCGCATCGACGTTGTGCACATTGTAACTACCGGTACACTTTAATCTTACTTCAATTCACAACACGTCAACTACTGGGGTCTATCTATTCACACGTAAATAAATCCGGCAACTGTGCGAAGAGCTGCGCGCGATCCATTCTGTCGACGACGGCGTCGCAGTATGCGTCCAGCTCTTCGTCCGACGGCACAGGATCGATGCCCCCGACAGTGCGAACAAACACTGTGGTCATTCCCATATCTTTCGCCGTCTTGAGGTTTTTAAACGAGTCTTCAAACATCACACAACGGTTTGGATCGACGTTTTTTCCGTTTTTTCCCATGTCGTCGATCACTTTTTCAAACGCTTCACGTTGCGGCTTGCACACCGGAGCGCAAAAGAGTCCGCCGTAAACGCGCTCAAACGGATCACCCGCGACGGCGAGACCCAAGGTTTTCAACACCTTGAAGCCCTGAGTCTCGCTCGTATTGGTGAGAATAACTTTTCTGTACGGCATGTCTCTTAGCATATCGAGCAACGCCTCGTCTCGCGTCATAAACTCTTCGCAACCGGCGCGACAGAACGCCGTAAAGTCTTCCTGTTCTATCTCGAATCCCATGTCCTTCAACCCCTTAAAGCACTGCGACGCCGCGTCGAACGCGCGTTTCCTCGTCTCCGTCGCATCCTCCATGGTCATTCCGTACCTCTCGACGAGAAACACGCGCTGTCGCTCTCGCACATGTGCGAGATAACCATTTGCCGCATCGTACATGACTCCGTCGAGGTCGAAAATCAACGCATCGTACGCCGCGGATGCCCGAGAGACGATGCGGGTTCGGTTTCGAAGACGCGCGGGTGTTCGAGTCGACGTCGACGCGCGCTCGGTCGACCGAGCGGCGCGAGTCGCGGTTCGCATCGCGTTTCGAGTTGTGGCGTTTTCGCTGACGTGGACGTGGATAAAGCAACGCTTTTTAGACGTCATTCGTTGACACGCACAAACATGTTCGCGTCGGCTGCGTCTACGCCTGCGCGCTCACTCGCGCGCGCATCGACGAGTGGACGAGGACGACGCCCGTACGCGCCCGCGTTCGCGCGCGCCGCGAGCTCGGGCGACGAGGGGCGTCCGGGCTTGAACTTGTTGGGTAAAACGGTCAAACCTGAGCACATTCTCGCCGGACGAGGCGACGACGCAGTGGCCAAGCTCGCGCTCGAGGCGATCTCGGAGGAGCGTGGAGTGGACGTCGACGCGCTCGCGAACGATTTGGCGCGCCTGGAAACGGTGGTGCCGGGTTTGAAGAGTAGACGGTTGCGGGGCGAGCTTAAAGCTGGACTCGTTGTATCTCTCGCGTTGGACATCTCTGCGGCAACGGCGAACGTGTTGCGATTGAAGCGTGAACTCAGAGGGAAAGTCGACGTCGCAGAAGTCTGTGCGAAGGAACCGCGGTTACTGCAGCTCGCTGAGGAAGACTTCTTGGAATTAGCTGAGCGTCTCGAGAAGGCTCGAAGAGCTCTCGGAGCGAGTTGCGACACAGACGCACTCTTTGCGACACTTCCGGCGTGTCTCGTGCCAGAACACGCGGGTGGTTTGAACTGCGAAATGCTCGTTCAGCGAACGCTCGAGCTCTCGGAGATTATTCCGGACGCAGATATCGTCGCAATTGCGGCTTCGCGCAAACAGGTTCTCTTGAACGAGGACGCGCATGCGAGCGCCAAATTAGCGATCCGTGCACTGCGTAAACTCATGCCGAGGGAGTGCAAGATTGATCGCATGCTCACCGACTTTCCAAGTCTACTATTGGTCGACATTGACGCCTTATTCGACGATATACGCAACACGTTTCAGCAAGATCCCGCTGACTTGCTGCGCCGAGATCCGTCGATTTCACGCAGGGTACGTTTATCGCCGCGTTTCTATCGCACATTCCACCGCGCGCATTACTCGTCGCGATCCGTTCGAATCGGTCGTTTTCATGAGACGCTGACGCAATCTCTTTGTCTCTCATCATAGTTTGAGAAGAACATCGGCGTCTTTCAGCCGCTACGGTGACATCAATGAATCGATGATCGAAGACTGACGCCAATGACAACAAAAGTTTGAAAAGAACACCGGCAAGCACTCTCCACTCGGCCCGGGCGCGAACACCATGCAGGCGGACGAAGACGACTTTGGGTTCACGCACACAGCGCGATTCCAATAGTAGACGCATTCATTCATTATTCATTGTAATTTTTTCACTTAGACTAGCCCGCAAAGATGCCAGCTGCGCCTCACACGTTGACTCGGTGAGCTGACGCGTTATTCGCGAGCGACGCGAGCGAGCCAATGTCGCACCGACGCGTCGAACTCGCTTCTAGAGCGATGCGTTCGCTCTGTTTGGCGTGTTCGACCGCGCCTTCGACCGCGAGCAACACGCAGGAGGGGTCGTTTGGAAGAATCACGAAACGCCTCGTTGCGTGTCGAAACACAAACGCGTCGGTTCGAGGTTACGTCGCCTCTTCCGCGTCGTCATCGCACGCAAAGCCACGGCGTGGCGCATCCGTGCACTACGTCGTCACATCCTTCGGCCCAGACCGTCCAGGGATCGTCAGCGAGGTCACGGCGCAAGTGTTGGCGGCATCCGGAAACGTCGAGGAGAGCCGAATGGCGCGTCTGCACGGAGACTTTACAATATCCATGCTCGTGAGCTTCGTTGATGCCGGCGCGTCCGCCGAGAATGTCCAAAGTTTTACAGAGTCTTTGAATGCTCTCCCCGGTCTCACGACGTCGGTGCGAAGACCGACGGACACGCCGGTGACGACTCGAGCCAAGGCATCTTCACGAGACAGGTACAAACGCGTATTGCTCCGCGGTTCAGATTTCCCGGGAATCACGAACACGTTCGCCAACGTTCTCGCCAATCGAGGGATCAACATTGAAAGTATGAACACCGACACGCAACCCGCACCGTTCGGGAACGAAAAACTCTTCATCGTCGACGCGTTGGTTCGATTACCCGATACGTGCGAGCAAACAAGCCGAGAGGCATTTGCCGTTTCGCTCAAGACACTCGAGCGAGACATGGGTCTCGACGTCGAGGTTTCCGATCACGAACAAATCACGTAGCGAGCGCTGAGCGCGCGGTGGGATGGCGTGCGACGTGATGTAATTCATCGATACTAGATAGATTCGTTTCTCGGGAAATCATAAACATCCATCCATCCAGCCATCCAGCCAGCCTCGCGTGTTAGGCCGAGAGAGTCCTAGTCAGCCAGAGTGCACCACGTCATCGTCAAAACACCGCGTCGTCGCGACACCGCGCGTCGATCGCACTCGCGGTGCGCGCTTGCATCGGTGAAACCAACCGTTTGGCGCATGGCGGGGCACGTCCACGTCCCGCGGGATCGCGCCGGCGACGAAGAAGGCTTCCCCGTGCTCTCGGTCGCGCACAGTAGAAAAGTTCAGAAGGGTGAAGACTTTGACCTCATCGAAGCTTGCGCGGGGTGGACCCCGAAGCGGACGGGATCTAAAAGCGCAAGCGATGACGATACTATCGAGTTTGCAATGTTTGGTTTGTTCGATGGACACGGGGGGAAGGACTGCGCGGCGCACTGCGAGGAGAGTTTTCTGAGAGAGTTTTTGACGGCGTTAGACGCTCCGGGACCCTTGAACGCGGATGAGGACGCCGAGGATTGTTTTGAACGACGAATGCCCGGTGCGCTGCGCGCATGCTTCGCTGCAGTTGATGAGGCGTTTTTAGTGAGGGATATACACAGCGGAGCGACGGCTACTATAGTCGTCATGCGAGGACGTTGCGTGACCACCGCCGCCGTCGGGGACTCGCTCGCCACGCTCGATCTGGGACCCGGTATTCCGGTGCTGCGTTTGTCAAACGAGCATAGATTAGACACATCGGAAAGTGAGCGAAAGCGGATCGAGGAAGCGGGCGGGGAGGTGAGGCCGACGGAGTATGAAGATGGCCCGAACGGAGAGCGAGTTGGAGTTGGTCCGCTTCGAGTGTGGCCCGGAGGCTTGGCGGTGTCTCGGTCGATAGGTGATCGAGATGGCAAGAGAGGCGGGGTCACGAGCGAACCTGAAGTCAGCATGGTGGTCATCCCCGACGGTTTTCACGGTGCGAGACTTGTGCTCGCTAGCGATGGGTTGTGGGACGCGGCAACGCCCAAGCAAGCCTCTGCTTGCGGTAGCAAGATGAACGTTCAAAACTGTGCGACGGCGCTCAACAAGCTGGCGCAGTCTCAAAAAGACAATAGAGACGACATCACAGTCCTCGTCGTCGATTTGCTACACGACACTACGAAATCAGGGCCATTCATAACGAAACCTTCAGCAGGCGAGCAAAAACCAAGACTGTATTGGCCATTTTCCAAAAAAGCGCACGATCCGCTGCCGCTACCGTCTGAGAGGCGAGCCCTGAGAAAGCAGGCTCGTCGAGAGCGCGAGGATACTCTCGCGGCGCTGGAGGCGATTCGAAAAGCGGATGAGGAGGAGATGGAAAGAGTGCGACTAGAAAAGGAAGCTGCTGAATCAAGGGCAAAGATGGAGTACATGAATAGCGATGGCTGGGAAGAGGCGGGAAGCAAGTCTCATAGCGCCAAACCAACAGAAAATCATGCGGAAGAAAAGCCCGCGTCTCGCAATGTGGCCAAGAATCATGTGCGGCGACAACATCAGACGAATGGAAAACGAGAAGACAAGCTCAAAGCCGCCACACCAAAGAAGAAACCGGCTAAGGCGGAGAAAAACGGGACGAAGGTGCAAGATATCCCAGACGTCTCCAAACTAACCTTGAGCGAGTCGGAAAAGGGTGAACGACCAAAGCAAAAACGCAAAGGGAGACGTGAGCGCGAGAAGGAGCGACAATATACAGAAAACTCTTCGTCGGATATTTCTCAACTCGCAGCGCCGCTGCCAGTGAAGAGTAATGCAGCAGAGAACTCGATGCAACCGCCGCAAAATCAGGCGAGCGCACCGCCGATGTCACATGGCGTCGGCATGTATGGTTATCTACCGCAGGGGAGACCGCCGTCGCCTCTCATACCTCCGCAAGGGATGCCTCCACCCATGCCGCCGATAGCGCACCCTCAGATCATGTTCATGCGCCCTGGTTTCACGCAACCGATGCCACCGTACGGTCGTTCGCATTCGCCAGTCGGGCACATGCAACCACTTATGAACGCTGTTCGCGCACCGTCGCCTCCGATGCCGCCGTTTCCTCCTCCAAGTCATCGACCGATAACTTGGCAGCAGCAACAGAGTGATCAAAGTAAACCTTACCCAAGTCACAACCAACTGCCGCCGAATTCGACTCCTGAAACGCCGGTGAAGCAAGATGAAGTTCCCAAAGACAACCAAGGTCAAAAGCGAAAGGCTAAGCGCAAAGGGCGCAGAGAAAGGGAAAGAGAGCGCATGGAGAAGCGTGCGGCTGAACAGGCAGTGCTGAACTCGAGTGCTCAGAACTAAATCACCACTCACGAACACTAGACACTCGAATTAAAATCATTGTACGTAGACGATTATTAACAAGACTATTCTAACCTAATTGTTAAACTGACGGCCTTGCCATCTTCTCTAAACACTGGTCCGTCGCTAAACTGGGGCATCCACGCTCGTCTTTCGACGTCGCCTAAATTTGGACCGCTACAATGCAAGACGACGTCGCTAAAAAATGTAACCGACCCTGCTTTCATCGTCAGGGACCGGCCTTCCAAATCACTATCGTCCAGTGGTGACGCGAGGGTACTCATTGCCGGATAGTTTGCCGCTCGAGCTCTGTGCGTACCCTCGTTCGCGCCAGGCGCGTACGGAAGCATTCTCAGCGTACCATTTTCTTCGCTCACGTCATCCAGAGCGACCCAGGCGCTGAGATAGTGTCTATTGTTTGCCTTGTAGTCGTCATCGCACCATTGGCTATCGTAGTGCCACTGAAAACACGAGGAATCAAGCGCTCTCCCGTGACGGTGAGGCGGCTTGACGATGTACTGGTCGTTGAAGAGTCGAGTGTCCAAGCTCCCGAGTAATGCAGCCGCGACGATGCCGATCGCCCCATCACTGCGCACCATCTGCGACACTTCTTCGCGAAGAAACGTCGGCTCATCCAAAGTCGACGTCCGACGATGATCAAAGTCTGGGTCAAAGCCGTCGGCTGTCGCCGGTTGGTTCACCTGCACGACGCACCCCGCACGCTCGAGCACCAACCATCTGTCCACGTCGCACATCCCTAATCCTCCGAGACGCGAGCTATACAAAGTGTCAGTCACATCGCGTCCAGCGCGCTCGAGTATCGCGCGCCGTCGGTGATCACGGTCGCACCTGAAGACGCGCTCGAACTCGTCTCTTAAAGCCGACACTGCGCACTCGTCGAGGTAATCTTCGACTACGACGTAGCCGCGAGCGTCGAACGTCGACTTGAGATCCTCGAGATCGACGTCTCGCGTCGCGTGCAAAGCTCGCATCGAGCGCGATACGTGTCGCGAGGGCGACAAGTGACGCGGCTAGCGCTTCGTTGCGTTCGGTCGTTACTTGTAGATTTTTCATCTACGCGGTCAACGCGGGCAAAGGCGAACAAAAAAGTGAAGCCGCAATGAGCTACTATGTGACTGAACAGCTATGCTAGGTTGTCACTGTGATAGAATATGATGGCAATTTACCCTGGTCGGTACAATGCGTGACAGAATTGCTGAAAGATGGAGTACGACAGTCTTAGTCGTCGAGCGACTATTCGTCGCGAGTCGAGCTCGCGAGTTATCTGAAACCTGCTAGAGATACGCACGAATGTAAGGTGAGAGTTGACCCGGATGGATCGCTTTTAGTTTTCTTGCGTATCCTCCTCGTCAGCCTTCGCGGTAGCCTTGCCACGTCTGCGACGTCGAACGGCGCCAAGCACGTTCGCGCCCGCGGGTCCCGTGACGTTGACCGCCTTTGGCTTGTTGTCCGACGCGTCGACTTCGTACTCAACCGTCTCATCCTGCGCGCGCGCGATAAAACCAAACGACGATAACAGTCAGTCATCACGCGTTCCCAGTGAGAAACATCACAATCGCGCGCCTCTCTCGCCATCCACGCACCTCTCGAAGCGAGCGGAACCCATCCGCCTTGAGCGCCGTTTGGTGTACGAAAATCTCCGCCGTGCCGTCGTCGGGAATAATGAACCCGAACCCCTTGACGGCGTTGAACCATTTCACCTAGAATGACAACACACGTATCACCACATCGTCAGTCTCGCGTTTTCACACCGAAATCTCTCCACCCACGACGCGTTTCGGAAACTTCCGCGCGGACGACTCGAACGCCCGCTCGCCAACCTCTTCGGCGGAACAACCAAACGCCTCTCCGAATCGCGCGACCTCGGGTCGATCCCGGGGCGATCAACCGACCCACACCGCCACGCGCGAGTTCCACCGAACCCGTCCCGTCGTCGCCGATCCCACGCCGGAAAAACCCCGACGACGGTCGTCACCAATTTAATTCGTTCGTCTGACTCGAACGTCTCCGTCACATCTCCGCATAGCGTACACGAGATACCACGAAGAAGACGCGTCGCGGTCGCGGTCGCGCGTCGCGCGTCGCCGTGCGCACCTTTCCAGACGAGCGCGTCCCCATGTATGTCGTCCCCGATGTCAACGAACGACCGCGCGTCGCGCACTCCCGTCGTCGTGAAAAGTCGTCGTGAGTCGTCGTCGTCGTCGTCGTGAAAAGTCGCG
>Ga0255764_10000203_pt1 | contig 53477 bp, 39 predicted proteins | sample 071ome_30_FD_179964 | JGI IMG/M metagenome (GOLD analysis project Ga0255764, IMG submission 179964) | Coastal salt marsh microbial communities from the Groves Creek Marsh, Skidaway Island, Georgia - 071406AT metaG (version 2) | ecosystem: Environmental > Aquatic > Marine > Intertidal zone >... | reverse complement strand
CCTCGGAGCCAATTCGAAAAGCCAATGCTGCCGTTAATATTTTTGAAAGCTGAATACATCATCGCAATGCATACAAGACCGAACACTCCGTCCGATGCTGTTACTTGAATACCTTCAGAAACAGGTTCAAACGCTTTGTTTGTAAATTCAAATGTCAAAAGTCCACCCCAAGAGATGTGATAATTTGGATGAACTTTCCCAAACATGTTGAGGATGGTTAGAAATATGCCCCAGAGACCAATAGCCATGAACCAGTTTGATATAGGATTCAACGGCTGAACCTTTGGTTCTTGGTTCGGTACGAATGATTCTCCTTCAGCCATGATGCTCCGACCTACATAGTGATTATAAACGCACCCAATACTTAACGACGTTATGCCAATCTTGATTGGTGATTGTACGAATGTTCGAAAATTGGTTTCATATCATCTTCTTTCTCGGTCAAAAGAGAGATGGCTTCAAGATTTTTTGGAATACTTGAACTAATTTCCTTTGTTCGCCCATATCTGCCTCGACTGATGGTACGTGCGGTGATGAGACCGAGCATGTCTAAGTTTTGGATGATTCCAGAAATACGTCGCTGAGTCAATGGATTATGGCGAATGTGTTTGCACGCCTGCCTGTAAATTTCGTACACTTCTCCTGTTTGAATATTATTTAATCCTGCAGATTCATTAATGAGAATTGCAGCAAGGACGATTTTTTGTTGCCTTGGTAAAGACGAAATGACTGGAGCGATTTGGTCTGATTCGATTTGATGTTGGGCAGTTCGCACATGATGTGACTCAACGATCTCATCTCCTGCAAATTCTGCTTTTTCAGTCGAAATCCGTAGCAAATCAAGCGCACAGCGTGCATCTCCGTGTTCTTGAGCGGCTAGTGCTGCACACAATTCGATGACGCCAGGTCCTAGGACATTAGGAACCAAAGCAGCATCTGCTCGTTGCCTCAAAATATCTTGTAACTGCCCTGCATCGTACGGTTTGAATAGAATATCAAGTTGGCCGAGGCGAGATTTTACGCGAGGGTCGAGGAAATCTGTAAATTTGAGATCATTTGATATTCCAATGACACATGCTCTTGAAACTTTGAGCATCGAATTGATGTTGGTTAAATTGTACAAAAGGTCATCACCAACTTTTCGAACAAGATGGTCAATTTCATCGAGAACGATGATGAATACTCCTTCTCTTTTATCCATCCTTTTGACAAGTTCTCTCATCACACGATCTGTTGGCCACCCAGTGAATGGAATCTCTTCAGCTTCATGTGCCTCCAGTAATGAATTACCGATGAATGTGAGAACACGATATTGTGTATCGATTTGTCGACAATTTACCATAATAGTCTCGACACTTCGATCTTTTTGACGACCTTTTTCTTCAAGATGTTGACAGACATGGGAGGTTACGGCTGTTTTTCCAGCCCCTGTGACTCCATAAAGTGTCATATTCGAAGGAATATGTCCATACAATGCCTCAACAAGATTGTATGATATTTTGCTGATTTCTTCGTCTCGATGTGGTAGCAACGAAGGGCTATGGTCGTGTCGGAGAATTTCTTTATTTTTGAAGAGCGATTTCTTTGATAGAAGGTCATCAAAGATGTTTGGTTCACTCATTTATATTCCCCTTCATATAGCAATGTGAAATGTTCCCAAGAAACGCACATTGGACAAGTTTTGGGAGTCCGAGTCCCCCTTATATTTCTGTCCGTTCAAATCGATGATTCATGTACGAATTCGATATATAAACAAAAAAAATGTATGGATTTCAAATCGTGTGTTTTACATCAAAAAATAACATATTATGCCTTGTAGACGAAACTCATCTCACCTTTTTCATCATTCCATACACATGAGAATCCGTCGTTTGCATGGTACACATGTTTTGGGTGACTTGGCTTGTCTTTTGAAATGGCTGGTGTGTTTACTCCTTCTTCATCGATATAGGTGTGAGTGACGATAAGAGGTGTGGTTGTACGTTCTGATAGATCTTGAATTGTTTGAGGAGAATGATGTTCATCAGTCTGAACATAATCTGGAACACCCATTTCTACAATTGCAAAATCAACAGTTTTTATTTCATCATACAGAGATTCGCAAGGGCCCGAATCTCCGCTATGAACAAACGAAAAGTTGCGAAAACTGAACCTATAGCCATACGGGTCAACTTCATCGACGTGTTGTACTGGAAATTTTTTCCATTTTAGTTCGCCTTCAACTTTCCCTTCCATGTTTTCATCCCATTCAATTTGATTGAAAATTTCAATGAGACTACCTGGATAGGCCAACTCACAAAGGGTGTGTAAACGTTCTTTGCCTCCAGGTGCAACGACGACACGTAAAGGATGTACTCCCTCCCTGTCCGAAATATATTTTCGTTCGAGTAATAAAAACGGAAAACCGAAGATATGATCTCCGTGCAAATGAGTAATGAAAATCGTTCGCAAGTTAGAGATTGGGATGTCTGCACGTCGAAGGGATGCAAGCACTGTTGGTGGTGCATCGATGAGATGTTGCCCGTCGATGAGAGTCAAAGAATGAAGGCGCCCTTGCGGAAGAAAGGCGTTTCCTGTTCCAAGAACCTCAACCTTTGGCGGCACATTTTTTCCAAAACATTACCCTACATATCCAAATCGGTTGGCTGGTTTGCTCACAACGACATATACGAATGATGATAAAGGACATTTTCTTCGAAATAATAACGGCAATGGAGTGTTATCAATGTCAAATTGGTCTGCAAAAAATCCCTACATGACAAAAATCACCGAGAATTACATCCTCAACGGTGAGGGTTCAAGCAAAGAAACCCGTCACGTTGTCTTTGCATTGGGTGATTCAGGACTCGATTACAAAGTTGGTGATGCTCTTGGGGTCATCCCAGAAAACCCCCCTCACATTGTTGATGAGCTCATCGAAATTCAAGGCTGGGACGCATCGCATACCGTTACCACCCACAACGGCGAACGAGAACTTCGAGAGGCGTTGAAAAAAGATTTCGAAGTTCATATGGCGAACAAAAAATTTGTTGCTTCACTAGCTCAAAAAATTGTATCAAGTGGTATTGACATCTCTATGAAATTTATCAACAGGCATCGAACGATAGTCGCCTCAGGCTCAGATGGCTCAGCACAAATGTTGCTCCCAAGTGTACCATCGGACGATCCTGCATCGAAGGTTGAAGCGATCAATGCAACAACAGAAGCCGTCGAAGATTACCTTTGGACGCGAGATTACATCGATATCATGAAAGAATTCAATGTCAAATACTCGCCCGAAGAGTTTCTCGAATTAGCAGACAGGTTAAAACCAAGGTTGTACTCTATTGCCTCCTCTCATGATGCCCATCCAGGATTCGTTGAACTCACCGTAGGTATTGTTCGATTTGAATACAACAACAGACCACGTGGAGGTTTGTGTACACAATTTTTAGCAGATGAAATCGGAGAAACCGGTGCACCCATCGGCGTGTTCATGTCCCCAACGAAATCATTTATTCTTCCCGAGGATAAAGAGACGGATATCATCATGGTCGGGCCAGGTACTGGTATTGCACCATTCCGTGCATTCATGGAACAACGAGTACATGATGGCGGCGGCGGACGGAATTGGTTGTTTTTCGGAGATCAGTCTGAAAAAACTGAGTATTACTACAAAGATACAATTGAAGGTTGGATGGACGAAGGGCACCTTTACAAATTTACAACGGCATGGTCGAGGGACCAAGCTGAGAAGATATATGTCCAGCATCGCATGAGGGAACACGGTGAAGAAATGTGGAACTGGATTGATAATGGAGCATATTTCTATGTTTGTGGCGATAAGAGTCGAATGGCAAAAGATGTCCACAGAGCTTTGATCGATATTGCAATTGAACATGGCGGGATGTCTGAAACAGACGCAACTGACTTTATTGAAAAGAAAATGATGCGAGAAGAAAAACGGTATCTTCGTGACGTGTATTGAGTGGAAATGTGTATTCCACTCGGGCATTTTTGAAATATTATTATAAAGAATAATTTCTTTTGTTATATATGCAACCTCACGATGCTGGAATGACCGCCCCTGCGACAATTGACATGTCGCAGCATATGAATACAGACCCGAACTTTGCTCCCTCGCAAACGATGGCTACCCCAATGGAAACAAACCAAGTGGCACCTGCTCCAATGATGCAAACGCCTATGGTAGTGGCCGCTGTTGAACCTAGCAACTCAGTAAGTATGATCAATTTTGCTTCTGCAATGAGTGTGTTCAAATATGGCTTTATTTCGATTCTCGGATGGATTGTTTCGTTTATCGTCTTAGGTATTATGTGGGGAATTTCCATGGCAATAGCGATTGGTTCAGAGAATTCGGTGGTAGGCATTATTGTTTTACTCGTGACCTTACTCGTGACCTTGGTTGGCTATGGGCAGATGATTATCTATCCTGTGGGTAAAGCCTTGAAAGACGCACGTGGAGGCATGTCCACGTTTTCTTATGTCGATTCGTGGAAAGCTTCGATTTCTAGTTTCATTGAAACAATTGGAGTGACCGCTGGAATGGCTGTCTTGTTTGCCATTGGGCTTAGCGAAGAAATTCTTGCACTTACTGCTCTCGCAGGTCTTGGATTCATGCTTTTCCTCATCGGATACATTCCTTACTTGGCACGAAAAACGGCTCAATTTATCGAGTGAACACTTCGTGCGTAGACGAGAACATCTCTTTTTCAATGATGTTCTAGAGGTGTTCTTATGTCCGTTCGTGATGCTGTCTCAATCATTGTCGGCATCATCTTCATCATCATAGGCGTCGATCATTTCATTCGAACAGAATGGTACAACCCAATCGTTCCCTCAGTTCTCGGATTTCCAGCATTCTGGGTCTATGCGAGCGGAATTGCGGAAATTGGATTTGGTATCGCAATCATGCTGAAGACTCACAGAAAAAAGGCAGCAGTATTTGGAATCGTCATGTTGCTCGCATTATATTGGGCAAACCTCAACATGTGGCTCAATGATATTCCTCTCAATGATGTTCAATACAGCACTGGATGGCATATTGGGCGACTGATTGTACAAGGAGGCCTCATACTTCTCCTTGCATGGTTGGGAGAACTTCGATTGAGCAACGTTCGTAGTTTGAATGACAATAGTTAGATTCAATTTCTCTCGATAGAACCTCAACAGTCAAAACATGCACTGAGGTTCATCATCATTGATTCTACTCTGCCAGGCTATCTTGAGCAATTTGACGAATATCGACATCCCATTGTGTGAATTCAGGCAATGTCATCGGTTCAACTCCATGAACGGCATGAAGCCAAATCAGCGCTCCTGTGTCGACGAGGATATCTCCCGCGTGGCCCTTCTCATCGGTAAAGAGTGAAGTCGCTTTTGGCCCCTGAAGTCGTTCAACGTCCCCATCGAGATCGCCTGCTTCAAACATCTCGCGCATCTCGTAGGCAAGAGCCCCATGATGGAAGGTGAAGACATTCGTACCTGGATAATCTGCAGTGAGTTCATCAGAAAGGTTCCCCCAATACGGATAGAGGTCGAGTGTTGAATTGGTTGCATATTCGCTGGCGTTTTCGTAATCACCTGGAAAATCTTTCCACGGCATGGACAAACCAATGCGCACGTTAGGATTCTTTTCAACAGCGTAATCGGTGAAGTTCCAAATGGCTTGATCTGTGTCAAGGGTTTGAATAAACTCTGGCGAACAGCATATCATAATCAGAACGTCAATTTCACCAGTATCCAAGAAGGCTTTGATATTCGCTTGGTGCTCAGCATCTTCCCACAACAAGCCCGGTGAACCTGATTCACCGCCACTGAATTCGATGTATTGCTCATGGTTCGTTTCCCCTGCTGTATGGGCATAGTCCTCGAGTAATTCTGCAAACTTACGTCCAAAACTATGGCCAATGTACAAAACATTGTAATCATCGCCATCTACATCTTCCGGACTCTTGTCACGAGCATCATAGTCACCGTTTCCACCTCGACCCAGACATCCCGATAATGAGACTGCAACGACTAACATAACAACGAGGATTGCTCTATTTTTGTTCATAATCCTCAACACATCAACCTCTTATTTACTACTTTTGTTAATGTCTCTTTATTCATCAATCAAGTGATTATTTTCTGGAAAAAATGTCAAATCGTTGTACCAATATTGATTAAAAGGAGGTTTCTCATTTTGAAACATGTGGACTGATGAACAACTTTTAGGGCAAGGTTGGACACAAGAACAAATCAATCAATGGAGAATTGACGAAGGAATTCAAGTCGAAACGGTCACATCTTTGGTAGCGGCCACAAATACTCTGCCTGAGATTGTCGAATCGAAACCCGGCTCAGTTGCCGCTGGAGCAGCTACATTCTTAAACGACAAAACCCAATTGATTCTCGTTGTGTGTATGCTCATTGTTGCACCGCTTTCCCTATATTCTTCCCTCTTTGCTGAAGGCCCTCGGGGACCAGCTGGACAAGAAGGTCAACAAGGTGAAAATGGTACAGCGGGTTCAAGTTTTCATCTCGTGCAATCATCTTCTGATTTACCAGATTGTGATGAAAGCCTACAGAATCAAATTTTCTTTGTCGCCAATGATTCTGGCTTCACCGTCTGTCAAAATGGAAATTACTTCAATGTGGACCTCACAGGTCCTCAAGGTGAATCGGGCCTCAATGGCACAGATGGAATTGACGGGGTCAACGGCACAGACGGAGCAGATGGAACAAATGGCACGAATGGCCAAGATGGAGACGATGGTACTGATGGAACCAACGGCATCGATGGTCAAGATGGCTCAAATGGTGCAGACGGTTCGGATGGTCTTACCTCACTCATCGTCTCAAGTATTGAGCCAAACGGGGTGAATTGTCCCGATGGTGGTACGCGTATCGATACCGGAATCGACGACAATGAAGATGGTGCTTTGGGTTCAGGTGAAATCGATGATACAGTTTTTGTTTGTAATGGTGCAGATGGCAACGATGGTAGTGACGGAACAAATGGGAGTTCAACCTCAACAATGATGGTCGCTACCCTTAGCATTGCCCCTTCGTATCTTGGATGCAATGGAACGGGGCAGTTGCTTCAGCAGGGCCTTGATGACGGTTCAGGCGGGGGCATTCCTCAAAACGGCATATTAGAAGCAGGAGAAATACTCACTAGTTCGCTCATTTGTACGACCTTCTCCGTCTCTCAAGTGGTAGATATGAACGTAGGTTCTGGTAACAGCGCTCCGTCAAATTTCGTGACACTGAATTCAACAATGTTTTTCTCTGCAAGTGCAGGAGGGAGTGCAGAATTATGGTCTCTTGACACGAACGGAACGTTGACTTCCGTCTATTCGGGTACTGCCCTCGGCCTACAAGCTGTGGGAAGTCATCTCATGTTCCTTGGTAACGACGCTTCGGCTGGACTTGAACCATGGATATTCAATCCATCCAACACCACGGCGTGGAGAATTGCGGATATCAACCCCGGAACTTCAGGTAGTTTTGCAGGACAATTCACCTTGTTGGGTACGACGGTGTATTTTTCAGCCCGTGATGGTGCAGGTGTGTTTGACTTGTGGGCGTATGAGCAATCAAATTCAAGCGTTTGGAAAGTCGATGATGGTTCAGGGCCGTTAGAAATCGTCGTCGTTGGTTCTCATCTCTATTACGCCACTTCCAATGAGTTGAGAATGTACAATACAACCTCAAGCACCTCCTATGATATCGACATTAACCCGGGACCTCTTGCTTCAAGCCCCTCAAGTTTGGTCGTCATGGGAACGACGATTTACATGTCTGCAAACGATGGAAGTGCTGGAAAAGAATTGCAAGCCTATGAAACAACAAACAATTCAACGTGGACGGCGGCAGATATTCGGACGGGTGTTGCAGGAAGTTCACCTTCATACATTACCGTCATGGGTACGAGGTTGTACATGCAAGCAACATCAGGATCGTACTTCGAATTGTGGGTTTACGATACTGTCAACAACTCCTTTTGGGAAGTATCGAATATTCAATCCACATCTGGAAGCAATGGTCCTGAAGATTTGACGGCACACCAATACACCATCTATTTCTCAGCCAACGATGGCACGACAGGTGAAGAATTGTGGGCCCATCATGCAATCAATGGTACGACCTGGCAAGTTGTCGACTTGGACCCATCAGGTGGATATGTCGGTGAAATCTATCTTCATGGTGGCAATATCTTCTTCGCCAGCCAAGATGGAACCACAGGAATTGAACTATGGCAACTCCTCTTCTCGAGGACGGTTACCTTTGTTTGATGATTTTGGAATGAAAAATGCATTGTTCAAATGAACAATTGTACATCTGATGAAAAATTTGGGGCCGCCTCCCCGTCCGAAGAGGGGGAGGGGGCAACAACCCTTTCGGGAAACCTGAAAACTCAGGTATTCAAGACACTCTGGAGTTGTTTAAACTCTCAGAGATGCTCAACGCCCTGTTTCTTGACGTTGGCTTTCTTGATCTTGTCAGGAAGCCATGCAGGTCCGTTTGCTGGCTTGTCAACCATAGCAATAGATCCGGTGAAAACGTGGACCTTTTTGGTTCCTCGCTCTCGTAGGCGGATGTCTGTATGCCCTCGAGTAGCAGCTTTGAGTGCTGCTCCACGTGGTTGTTTGCTTGCAAAGACCTGGCTTGTATCTTTTCCGCCCTTCATAAGGACGAAGTATTTCTTTCCGTCTGCCATTTGGATTACCTCCGAAGCACCACTAGCTCATAGAGTATATAGTCATTTCTCAAAAAAAGCGTTATACTGCGTCACATAATGCTCGCAGTACCCTTCTCGGATGGTAGGAATTGACGGATTTTCATGGGAAAAAGGGGTCTAAATTTCAGCACCTGCAAGCGTTTTTGTGTGTGAAACTCCCTCGATTTGTCGAATTTTTGAAACAACTGTTGATGCAATGATTCCTAATTCTGGTGCGACGAGTTTGAGAATGATGTCATGATCCCCGAACAATAATGTTGCATCTTCGACATAGTCAACGGTTTGGATATTTTCTAAAACCTCTCTTTCAAGTCCTGGTTCAACGTTGATGAGCACATACCCTACTGCCATGGTAAGACTAGAGTGTTCTGTATCATCAATTCTTCTCAAGTTTGGAATTGAAATCAAACAACTTTTGTTGATGTTCTTCTACATATGATGACCACTGTTCATCTGACCAACCTTCGGGGACTGGGCCTTCAAGCCATGAAGTGAATTGCTCAATCGTCCACCCATTTGGTAAAAATTCAGGCAATTCATGCGCCGATGAGATAATGTTGGATAAGTTTTCATCAAACAGATCATCGATTTCAATATGAGATGAGGGCGATACATCGTCTTCCTCTCTGATAGCCCAGTGCTGCCCTCCTTTTCGACTTCGTGAGATGAAGAGTGCAGATAATGCAAGTACACAGACCAGTATGAGGGCAACGATACCAACATATGACGAGTCAACTTCATTCGATGTTTGTGATGTATTGCCGTTTACAGCACATTCGATCGAGTTTGATTCAAAACACGGGTCGACATATGCATCAATGGTAATGATTTTTGTTTCAGTAAATGATTCAAATTCCTCATTTATACACTCATACTGCAAAAATATTGATTGATTCTCGACATTTCTAGGAATCGGATAAATCCACACGATTTCATTTGATGTCATTGATGATTCTCCTGCGAGTTCAATAAATTGAGACAGCACATTTTGTTCTTGATCCAAGATTTGCAACGAACAAATGATGCCTGAGAGGCCGTCATCATCTGAAACGATGAGTTTCGCAGAAAGATCGACTCCCGTCGAAATATTTTGAGGTAATTCTGATTCGAGTATTGTTGGCGCACGCGTAAATTCAATAGATTGTTGAACTGAGTGAACCAAACCATCCACATCTTTGAGATAGCCTAGCAATTGACCTTCGCCCTCAGTAAATGTGCTATCAAGCCGAACCCGGTAGTGAATTTTTGTTTGGTCAACACTTGTCGTATCACGATCACAATCCAATGTTGCATTTAGATTATCGAACCAAACTGGTTCTTCTTGAGTGGGTAATGACACAGCCCAACCCTCTTGAATTAACGATACAGAATTGGTTTCAATTGGCCTATCACTCTCTATAATGACTGTCCATGTTGCAATTTGCCCAAAATTCATTGATTCTATTTCCCCAGAAATCCCACACAACGAAGTGAATGAGATCTTTGGGGGGGTGAGAATCACTGGAAATTCAACTTCTACGGAAGCTGTTGAGCCATGGAGGCCTGTTCCGCTAATTTGAGCCCAAAAATTACCCGATTCGAGCGCATGCTGTACTTGTTCTAATGGGATGATGACTTCATAAGTGCCCTGTCCTATGTCAATTGGCTCCTGAAGTATTTCTCCACCCGGCCATAACATTCTCAAGTCACCGATAAACATGAACTCATCATCGTCAATGTCGGAAACTTGAATGCGCATAAATTCGCGACCGTTGTTGAGTATTCTGTCCAAGATGGTACCATTTTCTGATTCTATGGTGACCTGTATCGAAGGTGCGATGTCCCCCACTTGAATTTCACGATATGAGACCCTAGCCATGTTTGAATTGAATAAACTGAATTCAATTTGTTCTAATGAAGAGGACCTTGCAAGTTCAAATGAAGCCTCATAGCAATACACACCAAACTCTGAGGAATCAATAGCCATCAACGCGCTGAGATTACCTCGACTTGCAACTAATGTAGGAAATTCATATTCCGGTTCAAAGTCAGCGTCTTCAGCACAAACAATGAGAACGTATGTCTGAGATCGTTCAATTTCAAATATTGGAGAAATCGGAAGATCAGATGCTCTGTCCCAATTCGAAGGGTCTAAACCTTCGATATAAGGTCCAAACCAAGACTGAGAAGCATTCAATATTCTTGTCACATTTTGAAATTCTTGATAATCGAACAATCCATTTGAGTCGTATGCAGTTGCCCTCAGGGACAGATTACCCAACGTTGAATTTGTTGGAATGGTCACTACAGTTTCCCATCGTTCCCCAAACAAGTATGTGGCATTTTGAGCAACCCATTCGCCTGACGTGCCCACTCTCCATTCGACGACGACGGAGGTCACATTGACATCATCAGATGCTAAAATATTGCAAATTGTATAACTTCCTCTCGCAAGTTCGGAAGCACTACAATAACCACCACGTACAATTGGTTTAGCGTTGATAGGAAAGCCAAGATCAACAATATTTTGTTCGAAATTTCGTTCAGGTGAAGAATTGAGCCACCTAATTCGAATATTCATCCAATCGAGCGATGAAATGGGGAAATCAAGTTCGATTTTGAATCGAGAACCATTTTGGTCCCCGGCTGGAATGGTGAGATTTGTTTGGTTAAGCAAGATATTTCCTTGTAAATTTACAACAACAATCGAGCCGACCGCTGCGGACATTCCAGTGTTTTCGAGTGCTATTTCGACCGTGGAGTTTTCATTTTCATTTGCTGAGCCGAGAAGACGTGCGTCAATGATGTTTACATCGTGAAATTGGTCTGCAAACGGTGCCATCTTGGGATCGCCCACAACAACTCCCATCCAACCTGTGATGAGGTTGGCTGCTGCATGACTTTCTGCCAGATTGTATCCCTGAACATACGATTCCATCAACACAGAGGGGTATCCAACCGCAGTCAAATATGGCTCATAGACATAGCCTTTGAGACCAGATACACCGTCTTCGAGTAAATCTGCCACAAGGGATTGGCCATAACCAGTGCCCCATGCAAATGAACGCCCACCTGTTGAAACAGCGGTTTCGGCTATTGAACCATCAACCCAACCGTTGTGTGGGCGTATTGAGCGAAGATTAAGTGTGTCAAGATAGAATGACCCATCAGCATTGGCACCCAGCGGTGTGACTTCAACAACAATTCGGAACGATGTGACATTCTCATGTGGCCTAAATCGTAATGTCCTGCTGTTCCAGTTTTCAGCTAAAATTTGTGAGTCTGTCCGATTTTGAGAGAGTAATACTCCTGAAGAGTCGTACCCTTCAACGAGTATTTCGAATTGACCACTGACCTCGCCGCTACTACTCCCATAGCCATAGATAATCCAAGCATGTCCGGTGTGGCCGTTTGGTAGTGTCATGTTTTGCCACACATCAATTGTTGAACTTGATGCTCCGGAAAACGGTCCACAATTTTTGTACACCTCTCTCGATAACTGATGGACTTCTTCGTGAGACAATGCATGGTCATAGACCACAACCTTGTCGATAAATCCTTTGTAAAAAGATGAACCTGCTCGATTCACACCTAATCTGTACAAATCTACATTGTTAAAATCACTTGAATTCGGTTGAAATGAACCAACGTGAATTCCATTCATGTAACGATGAACAGTTCCGTTGTCGTAGACTGTAGTCAGGTGATTCCATTGATGGAGTTTGAGTTGGCCAATCACATTTGAAGAATTGCTATGCTGCTTCCAATCTCCATTTTGAATCATATGTTGAAAACTTTGAGATGAACCAGCTGTATTGTCGATAGCAAATGTTGAAGCATACTCGGTTTGATTATCATCTTCAACCAAAACAAATTGACTTATGGTTAAATTTCCAGACCAGTCCTGAACATCAACTTGGGCATAATCATCTACGCCGTCAAAAAATAGACATGTTCCGCCTGGACAATTCACCCAATTCGATGAATTCATGTTGAGCAATGTTAGATTTGCTGAATTTTGCCCATCAAATGCTGTTGAACCGGAGCCTGATTCAAAATCCCAAGAGTGACGAATTGAGGCGGATTGTGGGCGTGAAGTAAAGACTGTGAGGGCTGATTGTGGTACAACTGATTTTGATTGATTTGGACCTTCCCACGACAAAATCACGCCGTGTGGACCCCCACCTTCAAACATCTCAACCCTCAATTCGTGATACCCTTCAGATAAATTTCGATATCCTGATATTTCTCTCATCCCATGTGTTCCGTGGTTTTGAATGAGCGACTGGCCATCCAGCCACATTTCTGAACCATCATCACTATTGAGATAGAAGGTCCAATTTCCTCCTTCCGGTATGTCGATAGATGCGGTAAATCGTACACTAAACGACTCCTTGAACCGTGGATCGAGCCCGGGAGGAGGGTTGCTCGATGAACCGAAGTTGATGTTTGGTTGAAGAGTTACCGCATTTGGAAATCGACCTAATAAATCATGCATACCATTCGTGTTAAATGTCACTGCTCTGTTGTCGAAATATTCTGCGAGAACGCCATTGATGTCGTTGCCAGGTTGAGCATCACAATCTGGAGTGAGTGTCATCGAAAGCGCTTTTTGACCCCCTTGTTTCTTTGTACCTTGTGTATCGAGTCGAATCGATTCATTTCCTGTGGTTGCAGGCAACGAATGATTCCAATATCTTGCTTGTGTGCTCCATGAAGTATCAGATGTATCAAATCCAGAATTTGGTAACCGATTTGCATTCCAATTTCCATCGTTGCTGCCCCAAGAAGCATAACCGATGACATTGGAAACATTGGTCACGAACTCCGTTTCCTCGTCGAAGAAAACCGGTAGATTGTAGGTCCCGTTGAGGGTTGAATTCGCTACATACAAATCATCATTCCAGTACTTATATCCTGAACCATTTCTGTTTGTTGCTAAATCAAGCACAAAATTTCCTCTGTTCCCTAGGCTATTGTTGGCTTTGTCGATCAATCCAAGGGCAGTTTCTGTCGTGTAACCAGTTAAACGTGAAACGAGGAAGAAACCAAATTCTTGTCTCGTGAAAGCTTTCATTGTATTGTCTGCAAGCGGGCCGTAATCATGTGTAATCCACCAACTTCCACCGATTGAATCATTGTAACGCCCCCCAACTAGTGAAATTTCTTGATCAAAACTTGCCGCTGTATTTTGGCCACCAGATACTCGAAGTGGAATTCCTTTGGTTGTGACCAAATAATTGATTTTAGAACTATTCGTTCTGTTTGAGAGCATTTCATAGAATGGCTCGAGGAAATATGTTGTGAATTGGTTTCTGTTGATGGTTTCTCCAGTTGGGGTATTTGGGTGATCGAAGATAAAAATCCTCTCTTCACTAATGTTTCTTGCCTCGATAAAGGCCCAAGCAATTTCTTTACTCACATCAGATTGATTGTTGACGAGAACTGCAACATCTGAATAATTTAAAACATCCAAGTATGCAAATCCATTTGGTACCGCAATGGTGCGAAATGGGAGTTCATCCCACACCGTAAAATTTGATTGATGAGACGAAAATTGAGGAATACTGATCTTATCCGAATCTTCCCAAGTAGAAATGGCTTCTTGCGATTGAGATAGATATGGAGACCAACTAGTAAGCAAAAATAAGGCCGCAAGAACGATAGCCCGTTTCATCTTACTCATTCCAACCATTCGCTTCATGGTTATAGCCATGTTCCTTTCATCTCACTGGAAATAGGATGAAAATGCAATGACGGCCATCATTTGAATACGAACTATCTATGTAGGACAGCCTTCCCTCCTCAACATGATGGTCGAACTATACATGGCTCGAACCTGCAAATGGGGAGTACTCAAGGTCATTGGAGGCGATGTATGGGAACACTCCGCTGATGTACTAGTTACACCAGCAAATAACCGGTTGTCCGGACGTGAAGGCCTCGATGCCATGATTCACCAAAAAGCAGGCAAAGAACTCACCCAAGTGACAAGGAATATCTGTTTAGAAATGAGGAAAATCAATGCTCCACCTTGCGCTGTAACTGAAAATGTAGTAACTGAGCCGTATGCCCTCGCCGACCGATTCAAACATATCATCCATGCCGTTGGTCCTGATTGTCGACGACCAAACCAAGATGATTCCCGTCGAGAACTCTTACCTGAAACATACTACAACCTCTTCGATCGATTGCGTGAACTCAAGGCTGAAACTGTCATAGCACCACCACTATCGATGGGTATCTTTGGGTTCCCCCATCGAGAAGGTGCCCGCATAACGTTGAGTGTTCTCCTAGGTATATTGGACGGCGAGGAAGATTTTGGTATCAAAGAATATTCAATTGTTGTCAAGGAACGTAATTTCATCAGTAACATGAGAACGGTGTATAGAGAAGGCGAAGACCAATTCCCTGGTATCGATACGACCAATGAAATTTAATCCGCAGAGGAACCTGCAAGATGGTTTTCAGCCATCTTCAATTTTATTTTCAATTCTTCGAGATCTGTCCGAGCATTTTCGAGAGAAGCTGCTTTCAAATTTCGTTCAACGGAAGCCCGTAGACGTTCGACTGTTACAATCCGTTGATTCCTGTCTTTTGGACGAGTAGATTCACTTCTCATCGTCATCAGCCATTCTTCAAGTAAGGCTCGGCCCCATTCAGGAGCTCTAAATTCTGCAGATAGGATGATACTTTGACTCATATGTCGGAATCGAACTTTGCCATCCTTTGCTCTATCGGCTTGAATCGAACCAACGTTCCATCGAGATATTGGAATGTGCAAATGTTGTTCAAGTTGAAGTTCATCTTCAGAGGGAAACGAAAATACTGCAATGAGGACGCCACTTGAAAAACAAAAGAACATTTCAGTTTTTTCTTCTGTCTCCGACCACATCGTTGAATTTGAAGCGATTTCACCCCAAGATTCCAAACACCAGTTTTCGATGAGTGACCGTCTCGGATTCATGTGTTTGCAATCTAGCGACACGATTTGAAGGTTTCCTCTTTTTGACGTTCACAGTGAAGATTCAAAGAGGACGTCTTCTTACGAGATATGATGGCGACTGAGGTTCAATCGAGTGTTGAATCAACCTTGTGGCAACCTTCATTCAATTTTGGACTCATTTTCGCCCTCTTTATTGCATGGTATGTCTTTCTCAGGGTGCTCGAAAAAAATGGTACACTCGATCGATGGAATGCATCGAGAGCTTTGGGTTTCGTCCTCATGGTTCGAACCAATAAAGGTCAGAAGGCGCTTGAAACTATCGCCAAACCTAGAAAATTCTGGAGGGTGTACGGTGAAATTTCAGTGTGGGTTTGCAGCATTTCATTGGTAGCAGTCGCCTTGCTTGTCATTCTCGCATTTGTATCATCACTTCTCTCCCCTCAAACAAGTGAGCCACCCGGTGCTTCAGAATTAATTGCCATACCGGGATTAAATCCCGTCATACCTTTGGGCTGGGGAATTATTGCCTTCGTCGTTTCTTTAGTGATTCATGAACTCGGCCACGGTCTACAAGCAAGGGCTCATGGTATGCGAGTAAGGTCATTCGGATTGCTCCAACTTGGGCCGCTTCCCCTCGGAGCATTTGCTGAACCGCAATATGAAGAATTAAGTCAGGCACCTCGAAGAGAACGATTGCGAATGTTTGCTGCAGGACCTGCGACCAATATATTTGCAGCAGTATTTTTTCTCATCATGCTCGGTCTTGTTGCAACGCAGTTTACATCAACAAACGAGAATGTCCACATTCAAGGCGTCGTTGTTGACGAAAGTGCTGATGTTGCTGGAATGGAACCTTGGGACATTATCATATCAATTAATGAAAGTTCAATCGTGGATGTTCAACAATTTTACGATGTCATGGAAGGGTATCAGGCAAACGATACCATATCTGTTCATGTTCTTCATGTCAATGGAACCCAAGAAAATCTCACGCTCCTTTTAGGTGATAAATTCGAACATTACAAAGCTCAAGGTTGGAGTGAAGAAAATTTAGAATTGATTGGGATTGAAAGAGGCGACCCCTTTCTCGGCGTTGTGGGTATTTCCGATGGCACACAAGGTGTAGATCGATTGGCAGGACCTCTCTCACCAGAATGGGAAGGCGGGGTTATCTCAAGAGCAATTGCTCTTCCATTCCATTTCATCAATCTGCTTATCGTTCCATTTGAGTTTCAAGGCGTCGCTATTCACCCATTTGAAGAATCAAGACTTGCAGCATCAGATGGAATGATTGCAAACTTATTGGGGCTTGGTGGCTTACTCTTTTTCGTTCATCTGTTTTTTTGGCTTATTTGGGTCAATATTCTTCTTGGATTTACGAATTTAATTCCTATCGTACCATTTGATGGAGGGCATATGTTCAGAGACTTTGCCCACGGGTGGCTGGACAGGTTCAAACGATTGAGAAGTAAATTGGGGCTTGGTCATACCCATCCATTGTGGGTCGAACATTTTGCTCAAAAGGCCACCAGTTTTTCATCGCTCTTTTTGTTCATCATGTTGATGGCAACAATTCTCATACCTTACTTTTGAACAATGTAGATTCCGTTCTACGTCGTTCTAACTCTGCAAAAATTTGACTCCGTTTTACAGCCTCATCGAAAACACTTGTTTGTTCATTCGTGTCATGTGGACTTTGATTAGAGTCGTAACAAATCAATGAGATGAACTTGTTCAGGGGCAATCCATCTTCCCAATTCAGGTACACTGAGCCTGTCCTCGTTGTCGGAAGTGCAGGTATTCGTTGTGCTAATTGCCACTGTTTTGCGGTGACTGCTCCGGTCTCAACTCTGAACAATCGCCATGAGTCGCCTCGAACGCCCTTGAGTCGAAAAGCATACAATGGTAGCAATTCACTTCGCTGGCAATCCCTTCGGATCGCATTGTATTGTTCTCGAAGTCGCTCATCGAAATACAGCTTTTCGGAATGAGATGACTTCACCTCGATTGGAAAACTGTAATCGCTCCTTGCTGCAAAAATATCTCCGCTTCCTTCGATTCCCGAACCGGCTACTCGTATTACAAAAAATGGTTTTTTGAGAACCATTCGCATTCGATTCTTTTCCTCGATAGAGCATGAACGAATGACTCCTTCGACGTTCTTCTTTTTTCCTGCCAATACAAGCCGTAATTCCCGCTCGTAATTTTGACCCATGCTTGTTCAACATCGTCAATCGTTCTTAGCCACTTCGGAGAATTGACTCGATTTGTGTTCAATTTACAATCAACAAAAAACACCGATAGGTTAGAAGAGAATTATGTTGAGCCAGGACTGTGCACAGGGCATACATTCAAACCGATGATTTTGTGATGTCATTTCGCCTCATGCAACGATTACGGCAAGAGATGATACGCTTTGAAGTTCTTGAACTTGAAGAACACCCTCCTGAGTTCGGTGTATTATTTACTGATGAAACAAAAAGTCATCATAAGAGTTCAATCGTGGTGGATGCTGAAAACATAGATGACGCAATTGAGGCCTACTACAGAGCAGTTCATCAAATCGATGAAACCTCATTGCTGACCATCGGTATCGACCCCGGACCTCGTCCAGCCTGTGCATGGAGAACAGACGCCACTATCATCGGCGTTCAACAGACGGAATCATTTGAGGAATTGTTCGAATTTTTATCAAAACTCGGTCGTCGCTATAGCACTCACTCAATTCAAGTCAAAGTTGGCAACGGCTCCCCTTTGCATAGGGACCAGATTATCAATCGAAGTTTCCATCGCGGTTACCGTGTCGAAATCATCGATGAAAAATCCACAAGCAAAGGTAGGAATAGGCATGATCACACAAAAGCTGCGGTTCGAATAGCCATGAAATCGGGCACACTCGTCTTTGAAGAACGGACAATTCAACCGAGTAAAGGCGACTTACGAAACATTCAACGAGAGAGTAGGGAAGTATCAGAAGGAAAGGTATCAATTTCTACTGCTCTAGCATATTCTGTTGCAATGGGGGAATTGTCAATAGATGAAGCCATAAAAAAGCACAATCATTCTTCTTCATTGTAGATTTTAGCCTCTTCAAATTCTGGTGAATTTGAAATAATTTTTATTGCTAACTTCTCGTAGACAACTGGGGCAATAAAGACCATACCAATAACGAGAAAGAGGAACACAAACGATGAACTTGGGACATAATACGTTCCAGGGGAGGGAGGGCCACTCACCATCAGTTTTACAGTGCCTAACCATGGTATTTCACCACCAGCCGTACCAATCATCCATGATTGACGAACAGGACCATCTAGCGACCCTCCAGAACTTATCACTCGCCGCTGGTCGACTGAGCAATGATTGTTATCCCCGAGTGTTAAGAATCCCGCATGCGTTGGTGTCCATTCCCGAATACTGAGATGCTGGGTTAATCCCTCGTGAGCCATCACTCCAAATTTGCAGTCATAGCGTGCATGTTGTTTTCCATCAAATTCAATACTGATGTTTGCAACGTCTGCTATTCCTGTTCCGGGAACCTTCCATGTCATGACACAAACTCCAAATTGACCGTCCATATTTAGCCACTCGGCGTCATATATCCCTCCATTAGGGCAAGGGTTGGTTGAATTATTTGTGGATGAAACGAAAGAGAATGGCTGTACTTCGAGAATGGCTCGATGAATGATTGGAGTTTCTTCACCTCCATTCTTCTTGAAAATAATCACATCACCAAACATGCCATGTTGCTCGTAGCCATAGGACGAAGAATTAGGGTTTGAGGCTTCTGCAAAGGTGATAATCTGATCGAACGGTGTCGAGTGAACAAGAATTAAATCGCCTGCATCGATTGCACCAACTTCACCTTCTTCATCATGCATCATCGATTCTGATTCCACGACCACAAGAGGCGGCATTGAACCAGTGTGTGCCCACAGTCCGAAGATCAAAATGGCGATCATTCCAGCAGCGAGAACAAATTCTGTGAGCAGAACTACGACTGGGTCCGCTTTTTTACTCAGGACTTCACACCCGTATTTACTTGCGATACAATTTGTTTTCCTGAGCAAATTTGGTCCATTTCTCTAGATGGCCTGCACCAAGTTCTTTGGCAGCTTGCTCAGCTTCTGACAACCTTTTTTTGAGCTCGGGGCGACCTTCGATTGCCATAACTTCATCTAAAACAGCAACGTGACCTTTGAAAACAAAAAACGTTGGAATAGAAACCATCATCAAGATCCCCGAAATGACAAGGGTTCCGATAGCTAGTCCAGTCATGTCTTGCCAGTCAGGATAATTTGGGTTTCCATTGATGAAAAGAAGTTGATATCCGCTCAACAAAAAAACGATTGTTGAAGCTCCACTTGCAATTGCAGATAACTGATATTGGCGCCCATATTGTTTCGCCCAAAGGCCCTCGATGAGTCCTTGCTTTTCCGACATCCGTTTTCCCCCTATACTCCTGTTGAATCGTTTGAATTTTTAAGTATGTGCGAATTTGTTTCTTGACCGATATGCGAATACTTGATATGGTATAGTTTGAATTCACAGATACGCTTGAGGTATACCTATGCGCCGCGCCCTACTCCTCGTACTCATTTTTACCCTCTCAACCATGTCGCCATTGGCTTCTAGTGCCACGACTGAGACACAATTCAAAGATGGAACCACATCATTCTCGTACACATTTACTGGAACTGGTAACGGAACGGCAGGTGTTGTTTCCATGCCTTACGGGGCTGAGGTCACCGCTGCAACCTTCAACTTAAACGGCGAGGCGAGCACGACTTCTTGGATCAATTGGACCACTGATGACCATTACGGAGGTGCTGGCGATGCCTATGTTTCGAGCAGCGGTTACCTCCCTTCGCCGTACACATACACATACAGGCAGAACTTACATGTTGAAAATCAAGTTATCTCCCTCGCGGGCACACCAACGACTTCGTACGCTGGATTTGACCAAACATCTGATGTGAGTAACCTGAACAGTGCGTCCATCAACACCTCGGGTGAATTCATAGCACTTGGCGACCAGGGATACATTTCGCCTACAAAGAAAGTGTCACAAACGCTGATTACACAAACATCTGGATACTATCGAGGAATTGTTGTTCCAGTGAGTGATTACGAATATCACGTTTTGAGATATTCTTCCTCGTACATTACTTCCTCACCAATAATCGAGCGAATCAACGCTTCAACGGGAGGAGTTATTGGTACCACATCACTAAACTATAACTCCGGAAACTCGGGATGTGGTCAAACAGGCAACTATTACGATTTGACCGATGCAACAATCTACAACGATACAATACTTTTCACCACCTCAAGAAATTATTACCTCCTTACCAAATGGACGTACAGTTCTACAGGTTGGGTTTGCCAGTCAAGTTACAACTTCGGTTCCTCAAACTATCTCACTGGAGTTGACTTTGATGATGCGACTGGCAAGATGTATGTTGCCACATGGAACAGGAATAGTTACTACCACTACCTCAACGAAGTCAATCCTTCATCACCTACAGTGATTAACCAATCTTGGCTTATGACGTACAATTCCGATTACTACGCCTATGGAGCCGGCTTGGTTGTGAATATGCCGAATGTGATTTACAACATGTACAACCACCCATCAGCATCAAATTCTGACCGAAAGAGTCACCACTACCACTACACATACAACTCCAACAACGGTTTCATTTACGAACAAGGCATCATTACTTCGACCGATGCAGGCCACTATGGGCTCGTCGATGGCCCAGATAATACGATGTTTTTCGGTTGTCACTATGTTTCCTACTGTTCATCAAATTCGAGATACATCTACGAATACGGCGACGGTAGCCTCTTTGATGCTCGTACCCCAAGCCAAACCTCTCAACTTGTCATTGGGAGCGCCATTTCCCTAACCCGTGCTGTCAACAAGGTATCCCTTGACGGCATCTTCGGTTACATGCCTTATGGAACATCGATTGACATCGATTTATCCGTCGATGGTGGATCAACATGGATCGCAGCAACTCCCGGTCAAACGATAACATTCCCATCCTCCGGTCAATTCCTCGTGTGGAGAGCGACGTTGAATGGTACTTCAAGTGTGTCACCTGTCTTAGGTGACCTCGCCATGTCGTATGTCACAAGCTACCAATCCTCTGGATATCTCTATGGATATGTGTACCAATGGGGGCAAACAAGTTCTGTTGTTGCTGCTTTTGCAAACTGGACTGAATCCGTGCCTTCGGGAACCAATATCAATATCTATTTTGGCATTTTATCTTCGTCCTCCAGTTGCCAAAGCTCAAGTGGAAGGGTGCTCTTCACTCAACCTGGTCAGAATGTGAACATGCCGAGTGGAAGCAGTTACTACACCTGTTTCAGATTAGAAATGAGCACGTCGAATTCTGCAAACACCCCAACCCTCACCGATTTGAGAATTGCTCAATACTCCAATGCTCCACAAGAGCCAGGTATCAACATCAATAAGGTCGAGGCGTACACTTGGCCGGCGAGCAATGGTGCATTACTTGGTGAACTGAGAGTTGAAAATCACGCAGGCATCATTAACGCCCTCAACGCCCAAATCCCTGACCAAGGTGCCGGAATCGCTGATATTCAAATCGACCTTCGTGCAAAATCAAGCGGAATTCTCTCCCTTGAATCATTTTCAATCACATACACAATGCAAACTGTGAATCTCGACATCACGATTCCTGAAAACACGATTCTTCATGAGCGTTCTACGCCGTACGAAGTTGTCTCTCGACACGTCATCGGTGAAGATGCTTCTGGCATCAGTCAAGCTTCTTTGGAAATTCGAACCAATAGCATTGCTAACAATCCAACACTGTACTGGGAATCTGGAGATATTTTCCCTGAACCAAATGATCCTGGCATGTACATCAGCGTCGACCAATCTTCGTATTCAGTCGAAAATAACGGCATTCTCGAAATTCATTGGAAATTCTATGTAACATCCGACTTCCCAGATCAGTACGATGTCAAGTTTAGAGTGGGGTGTATGGACTCTCAAGGCTTTGAACCGCTTCATTTGATGAGCAGTTATGGTTTGAGAGTGAATCAAACCTATGGCCTCGGCTGGCTCGAAGTTCGAGATAATGATGGAGAAGTTACCTCAATGGATGTTCCAGATGGTTCTTGGGTAGCAGCCGGTGAGGCACTCAAATTTACTGGAGCAATGTGGTTTATCGATTCCCAAGATGCGCCAAAAGACAGTGCTTTCGATGTACGTGTTGCACGAAACGGCTATGTTGAGGCGACAGCTCGAGACACAACCAATAACAACGGTTCATTCTTCATATCTGTTGATTTACCAAACATCAATGTGCCTGACGGAATCACCTACGAGGTTCAAACATACAATTGGAAGGTTCAAGAAAATTCTTTGACACCTAATGCAGATTGGCGTCGAACATACAAGGTCGACGCCACAGCACCGGAACGAATGGATGTGTATCCAAAAGAGGATTCATATGAAGCTGCAAACAGAGAACAAGATGTCAAAATTCTCGTCAATGACGATGTTGGCCACCCAATGCAACTTCGCCTGTTCTACTGGGTTGAATCCGACCACGACCTCAACAGAAATGGTATCGCTGATGACAATGAATATGTGAGCAAACTTGTATCAAACAACACCCTTGCAAAGAACAAATGGTTCCTAACAACAATCGATACCTCGAGAAATCCTAACATGGGCCGAGTATCATACTTCTGGGATGGTGGTGACCAGGCTGGAAATCCATTGCATTACACCGTGATGGATGATGATGATAACATTTTGAAGTTTGAATCTGAACCTGGTTTCAACTACGATGATGCGACATTTAGGACCCGAAAGGATTCTGCAGCTATTTTCACTGGCTTGGATTGGGTTGGCCACAGCGATGATGACTCCGTTTACGCCGGTTTAACACAAACAATTGAACTTGGATTCATTGACGCTAATACTGTCATCGACTTTGAATTCATTTCCCTTGTCTTTGACTTCGAGGGACCAAACCCACTTCGTGATGCGCAAGCTATTTCGTATTCGGGCAGTAACAATACATTTTGGTCAGATTCACCATACATCGACCTCCTTCCAACGAGCAGTATGGTTGAAAGGACGAACGAATCAGGATTGCCATGGATTATCGTGACATTCCAGTTTAAGTTCTCATGGGACTGGCCTGACGAAGAAATGGGGGATGTCGCCCTACTCTACAAAGAACTTGGCAATGCTGACCCATCAAGAATTCTCTTGCTTGAGCATACATTTAGGGTCGAAAACGACCTTATGCTCGACCCAGAAATGTTCTCAGTTGAAGATGTAAGTGAACCGAGAACTGGACCAATTGCCGATGGTACACGAGTACGGAAAGACGATCGTTTGGCATTCACTGGAAGAGTTGTATACGAAGGAAGCGATGTTGCTGCTCCAAGAGATGTTGGTATTCTCGTCGAGGTCTTTGATGGAGAAAAGTTGTGGAGCGATGGGTCCTTAACCAACGACGGTGGCTATGATGTCGAAGTTCCACTATCGTCAGCAAAAACCCTCCAATCTTCGCCAACGAGGACGTGCCTCATCTCAATTACCAATATCCCTGGCCGTGGAGAAGACATGACTGGAACACTGGTCTCAACAACATTACAAGTCACTGTTGACGATGCCGCTCCACGTGTCACCCGACGGATTGCTCCGTTGAACGTGATAGATATTTCAGCCAATAACGACCTAACCAAAGTTCCTGTCGTCTTCCAAGGTACAGAAGATGCAGATCTCACAGGTTCCAAACAAACAGTTCATTGGGTGATGCGAGATTCAACACGAACAATCACTATTGGTGCTGGTTCGACTTTGCTTGGTATGCAACAAGAAGATCAAATCGTCACATGGACGGCGATTGTGGACCTTACAGATGGTGGAAAAATAACCCCGCGTGCAGGAGATTTCGTTGGATTCTACATCACTGGATGGGATGCTGCTGGCAACCAATTCCCTGTGGTATCAAATTCAGAAGCAAGTCCAATTCCAGAACTCGCTTCAGATGATATTGACTTCGAACGACAATGGATTCAACTTGGAGCCGTAGGTCCTGAATTGAGAATTCATTCCATTTCGGTCTCCGATGACCATGTTTCGCCTGGTTCTGATGTCACTGTTCGAACAACAATTGTCAACAATGGAGGGAACACCTCTTCGTTGTTCAAGGTTGGATTTTACTCGGGTGACGAGGCTGAACCATTCGATACAGTAACCATTAATGGTATCGAAAAAGGAGAAATGGTCGACGTAGAGGCAATTTGGACAACCGAAGATGGTGTGTCTAGAGTGCGTGTGGTCGTCGACTACGATAACCTCATTCCTGAGGTGAATGACTTCGATAACTCAGCTGAACATTCGATTGATATTGCATATGGCCAATACTTTGGTTGGTTTGATTCGCCTCGTGAAAATCCATTGGCTTGGATTTTTGTCTTTATCTCTATCATTACAATCATTGCCGTTATCAGTATTGCATCTAGAACAAGCATCGACTATGGTGGAGGTGCATTTGATGAAGAGGATGTAGAATGGGATGATGATGTCTTTGAATCCGATGATGGAGACGAAGATGAAGACGACGAAGACGACGAAGATTGATCCAATTTCTTAACGTCGACCTCACACAAATCCTCAAGAAGGGTTGCTTGGGATAGTTCAAACGGGGTGGGGAGAGTATGTCTGTTGATTTTTCCCACCTACACGAAAAACTTCACAACGTCCTTCAACAAAGGAAATGGGTTCCTACGCCAATTCAGGCAGCTTCCGTCGAAGATATCGTCGAAGGCAAAGACAGAATTCTCATTGCTCCTACAGGTTCTGGAAAGACGCTGGCTGGAATTTTACCATTGTTTCATCGATGCCTCAATGAGCAATGGACGGGTCTTTCCATCCTCTATATCACTCCGCTGAGGGCATTAAACCGGGATGTCGATCTTCGTTTGAGTCAAATTGCGGAGGAAGTCGGCTTACGGGTTGGTACTCGGCACGGCGACACCTCGCAAAGCGAAAGGCAAAAACAGGTGAGGAACCCACCCCACATGCTGATTACAACCCCCGAAACCTTCCAATTGATGTTGAGCGGCAAAAGATTGAGAGAGATGCTAAAAGATGTTCAAACGGTTGTTTGTGATGAAGTTCACGATATCGCATCGAGTGAACGAGGATGGCAACTACGAATCGGGCTAGAACGACTCGACGCCCTCGTTGGGCGACGAATTCAACGACTTGGACTATCGGCAACTGTAGGGAATCCTCAAGAAGTCGCCACATGGCTTTCACATCAAGAATGTCAACCAATCATTCACACTGGCAACAGGGAAACAAACATTGAGGTGTGTGCATCTGAAGTTACTGAAGAATCTGAACGAGGCGCTGTGAAACATGCCATGAAACCAAGACAATGGTCAACTTACACTGAATTGCTCGATGTGATTCAACGAGAGCCTCCATGCCTGGTGTTCGTCAACAGCAGAAACGAGGCCGAAACCCTCGCTGGACACTTGTCAACACTTGCACCTGACTTTGAAATTGGGGTCCATCATGGGTCGTTAGCAAGAGATGTACGTGAACAAATGGAAAATGATTTGCGGAGTGGAAATCTATCTGCTCTCGTCTGTACATCGTCATTAGAACTTGGTATTGATGTAGGCACAATAAAAACCGTGCTCCAACTTCATTCGCCAAAATCATCTGACAGAATGCTACAAAGAATTGGACGGGCAGACCATAAGGTTGGAGGCATTGGGAATGGATTTGTTTTTTCTTGGGATGTAGATCACCTTGCAGAATCGAGTATCATATCCATGCTCGCAATGAATGGAGACATAGAACCTGTTGAACTTCGCCAAAGACCGATGACAGTAGCACTAAATCAATTGGTCATGATGGCCCATGCTAATGGAGCAATGGCCATCGATGAAGCGACAAGAATCATCGGTTCATCACCTCAATTTGATGGATGGTCGAGGACGGATACAGAACATATCCTCGTAATCCTCGATGAACATTGGATTCTTCGATTTTCTTCTGAGCCCCATCTCATACCTTGGTATCGATGGCCAAAGGCATTGATTCGAAAGGCGTGTTCCGAAATCAATATTGATGAAAATGAAGTTCTCGAGCATCTGCCTTCATACACAACAGACGAAGATGATATACCAAGAGAAGTGAAAGAATTCAATTTACCCATTCCTCAACACCTCTCGAAAGGATGGTTTAGTACTGCTGGAAAAACATTTGATTGGGTAAGGAACAATCTTTCGATGATACCGAACAAACGAATGTACACCGTTCGTGATGCAGTCACTCGGAAAAGTCTTGGGAAGGTTGACGAAGCATTCGTTTTATCTTTGAATCAATCCGGTGAGGATGAAGATGGTGTAACTCGTCAATTTGTGATTGCTGGACGAACATGGATCATTGTTGATGCTGACCCTGACCAAAGCGAATTGCTTGTCGCACCGATTAAATCGCATGGAAAAGCACCAGTATGGGTGGGTGAAATTCCTCCTGTACCTCAAGATATCGCGCAAAAAGTTGGTCGATTCCGTCGACTCTTAGCCAACTCAATCGAATTGGATTATCCGATTTCTTCATCCTCCTCAATCGATAAATTTGGACACAGGAACACAGGGGATTTCACCCTGCAAGATGTTCCCATCAACACCGTTGGACAAAGCATGCTCCTCGAACAAGTGGTGAAACACGTCGAGGATACTGAGCATCTGCCTAGTGACCTCTCAATAACTATTGAAGAGAGAAGTGATGCTTTGGTTGTGAATTGCTGTCAAGGGTCAAAAATCAATGAAGCATTGGGCCAGTTTCTCTTGGTGATGTCATCAACAATCACGGGTAATTGGGGAAGAGTGGAATGTGAACCAACTCGGATTTCGTTGTCTGTCGGGTCTGCTGTACAAGTCGAAGATGTGCAAAAATGGCTTTTGGAAACGCCCCCTGATGCCTTGGAAAACATTCTCAGCGTTACGCTACCAAATTCCTCGCAAGTTCGTTGGAGATTTGCCCAAGTTGCAAAATTATTCGGAATTTTGCGGGAAGGTGTCGACCCACGGAAAATTAACCTCCAGGCATTGTTGAAGAAATATCGCGGTACCGTTGTCATGGAAGAAGTGTTGAGTAAACTCTTTTTTGAGCGTATGGATGTGAACGGTGCAAGAGATGTTCTTGAAGCAATTCAAAACGGAACAATTGATTGTCATCTCACTGCTTCGGGTCCATTGGGTATTTCGAGTCGAACAAGAGAAGACATGACCTTACCGAATTGGGATAATGCTGAATTGCGTAGTCAACTAAAATCAAGATTGAGCAATGAACGGGCCGCTCTTTGTTGCTTAAAGTGCCAAAAAACCAAGCGATTTAGGGTTGCAAGATACACATCTATCGACAAAGTGGGAACATGCTTGGGGTGCGGAGGTCGAATGCTTGCATGTGCAAGAGAGGGTATGCTCGATATGCTCGAAAAATGGGTCGCCTCTGAAGATACTGCCGAGCAGGACAGGATGATGAAGAATGCCGACATTGTAGCAAATCGAGGCCATGAGGCTATTCTTTGTCTCATGGGAAGAGGAATTGGTGAAGCCACAGCGATACGAATTTTACGAAAAGTTCGTCGCGGCGATGAAGAAGGTCTCCTACAAGCAATTCATCATGCCGAGGTCGAATATGCGAGAACAAGACGATTCTGGGGCAATTAATCTCGGTCATGTACATACATTGATATTGACCAAAGAGTTCTCATTATCATGGAAATCTCGAGAGATTTCGTTCGAACAACAGTCATCATCGGTGGAATTTTGGTCCTCTCCTCATATGTTTGGGGCGTTTCAAAAATGGAACATCCTGAACAATTATGGGGTGGTGTGTCAAAATCGTTACAAAAGATCACGGTTCCCTTCATGTTTCTAGCAGCCATTGGTTTCCTCATCTTTTGGTGGAATTCGTTGTATTCTCTTTCCCTTGAAGAACTTCAATCTTTACAATTCCCTTGGAGTGAAAACGATGGCAAGGGCATCCAACGAATGTTTTTGGCCTACATGTTGTTTCTCATCCCTTCGATGTTTTGGTTGGAGAGCACACGCTTTCATGAACAGCATGCGTTTGCTTGGACACCCATCCTCGTGATTGGAATCCTCGCCCTCGCATCATTAGGCAATATACTCTTCATACTCCTAGCGTATTCAGCGTACGAACAAGATATTGCCCGCTCAGGTTGGATGCTGTTTGGAACAATTGTTCTAGCCATCCAAGTCATCATCAATGACCTCATCATTTGGTCATATGCTTACCCGTGGAAAGGTTAGGTCTAGGCAAAACGTGGATCTTGTGGTCCTGATGTCCGTTGAATTTCAACCCCGTGGTCTTCTAGATAACCAATGCCATTCTCTCCTCCAAAACCACCATCAACGATGACAACTCTAGAAATTCCGGCATGATGAATCAATTTTGCACACATCATGCACGGTTCTCCCGTAACGATGAGCCACGCTTGATTGGTCTTGACTCCGTTTGCTGCCGAGTTACAAATCAAATTCATTTCTGCGTGATGACAACCAATTTCAACCCGGGTGCCAGAGGCTACATTCATTGTATCACGGAGACATTCATCACCACCGCAAAGGGTTCCTCCGCCCCGAGGACCGCCGTTATATCCATCCATGAGGACAACATTTCGCTCAGGGTCAACAAGGAGCGCCCCAAATTTTCGTCGAGGGCAATTCGACGCCTCCGCTAATGCAAGACATTGTTGAATGCGAATCGATAGGTGCTTTTCCTTCATTGTCTATCATGACGGCAGAACAGTCATCCATGTTTGATTGCTTCGATTGAAATTTTTCAATCATCGAACAAACTCAATTGCTCATCAGAATCATAGCCTAGTGCCTCAAGCACATTACCCTGGAGATAGAGTGACCCTATGACAAGCACTCGATGCGGAAATGTACAATTGTGCATGATGTGGTCGATGGCTTGTTCGGGTTGGTCAAACTCGAAGATGGGAACGTTGTACGATTCGAAATACGCCAGTAATTCTGAGGGAGGCACGCCTGGATACCTTCCTTTTTGGGGGGACGTGAGAATGATGTGAAAAGGTGGATTTCTTATGAGCCATGGACGAAGAGGTTCAATCATATCACTCATCGATTGCTGAGGCGAAGTACCAAACATGAGGCTCCAATTCGATGGCCAGTTGTTCGCCATAGAACCAAGGGCATGTTGCATACCACTGGGGTTGTGTGCCCCTTCGAGGAAGAATTCGATGTCATGGTGCTGCAAAAGTTGTTGACGTCCAGGCCATGAGACTTGATGTACACGTTGACCACATTCAATACCAAGGTACGAATGAAGCGTTTGATGAATCAACAATTGAGCCTCATCAAAATAATCGCATGATGATGTCGTATCGATAAAATGGAGGTGAGCTCGACCTTCTTGCTCATCAATACCAAGAATGGTCGGATTCGATGCAACCTCCTCGAAGGCCCTCTGAATGCCTTCTGAGTGTGGATGTTTTACAAAAATTGGACAATTCGGTCGGGCTATTCCTGCTTTCTCTTTCGCAATATCTTCTATGCGATGACCGAGAACATCTGTGTGTTCTAGGCTAATGCTCGTTACCACACCACATGTTGCTGGAGCAGTACGTGTAGCATCAAGTCGCCCTCCTAGACCGGTTTCGAGAATGAGTGCATCGACATCGAGATGACGAAGACATTCGAGGGTTACGAGATATGTCGCTTCAAAAAAAGTCAGGTTATCTCCTTCACCGTGGAGACGTTGTCGAAGATTTCGTAACACCAGCGAATAGCGAGATGATGAAATCGGTTTGCCATTGTATCTTGTTCTCTCTTCGACGCGGATAAGGTGCGGTGATGTGAACAGAAGTGTATTCATTCCTTGGGCTTGAAGGCACGCAACCATTTGAGCACATGCTGTACCTTTGCCATTGCTCCCTGCGATGTGAAAAACATGTTCTGGCCAAGGAATACCGAGCCTGTCAACATATGCTTTTGTTCGCTCAAGACCGAGATTCATACCCTTGGCCTTGAGCGATTCGAGCCACTCTCGATCTTCGATTGAGTGGTCCATGAAACAAATGCAGTACGATTGATTTCAAATGTTCTTTGCTGTCTGTTTCCGAACATATAACATCAAACTGATATGTGCGAAATCTTTCGGTAATGCATGAGCGAGGAGACTTCGTGGAAAAATAGGCCACAAAGTCAAGCATTCACCGAGGTTGAGGAAGAACTTCGGAAAGGCGAATCGCTTTTTGTCCTCTTCAAGGAACAATGGACCGGAATGGTGGGCATGGCATTCATGTTCGTCATTACGATTTTTCTCGGCATTTACATCCGACCCTATTACGATGTCAGCGAACTGCACGCATTTGGAAAATCGGGCGCTCGAGAAGTGAGCAATGTTTTGATTCAACTTGTTGCCATCTTTGTCTTCACCGCAGCGGTCTTGTACCTTGCAAAGAACAAGAAAGAATGGCTCATCAAATACGGCATGTTTGGCGTCATGGCCATTGCTTTACTTTACACAACTATTCCTCTTATGCACATGTTTGTCCTCGATTTTGATACAGATCCATTCATCGAAGAACAAAATATTGACTTCAATGCTGAGGTCCTTGGTATTGTTCATGACGAAATTCTCATCACTTCAACACCATTTCTATCAGAATTCGATGTTTACAACAATTCGATTCAAGCATTCAACATAGCGGACCTTGGCACTCCACTTTGGGAAGTGACAACCCCTCATCTCTATGGCGATAGAAATCCCAATTTGGTCATGTCGCAAAACGGCGATGAACTCACAATCACATCGGGTCAGTTCATTTGGGTCATCGATGTGAATGATGGAACCTTGATCGAACAATTTTTGTGCTTCGATGTTGATACGGATGGTACACCAATTCCAATTACTGAGATTAGAACTGGGTGCTCAATCGCTTTCCGAACCGATGATGCGGTGTACATCGTCAACAATGCAAACGAAATGTACCGCATGAACACTGACACAAATAGTCCAAATCAAATGTTTGGACCACAAGCGATGTGGCAAATTCCCTCTAAACTTTCGCTCGACCAATCCGACGGGCAATTGCTTCGAGCAGAATTTATTGACGAAAACCTAGCCCTGATTGCAGTCCCATCTGGAATGGCCATTCTCGAACTTGAAGAATTTAATGACGCTATCCAAACCGCTCAACCAGTGAACAGCGTCGAAAATGTATCAATGGTGTATGAAATCTATCCAGAAGAATCATTCACGAGCATTGACCTTGGTGTTTCACCATTCGAATCGGTCAGTACATTGTCTGCAAATTTCTCCCAAGGACCGCTCTTTGCAATTCTCGGTGACGCAAATGGTGATGTTCATGGTCTGAATATCGACCTTGAAGCTGTGAATAATGCATCGGTGTACGGAAAAGGACAAGTGGAAGAGGAGCAACGATTTGGATTACAAAATTTCGCAAAATCAATCCATTCTGTTCAACTGACCGATCTCAATGAAGACGGATTTTCTGACCTTCTTATCGTCTCCGAGGAAGGTGCACATTGGTTATACACGACATCGTTGGTTGAACGAGCTGTCTTTGAAGTGGACACAGAAGTTGATTATGCCCTTTTCCTCCATGAAGAAAACACAACAAACATGCTTCTCATCGATTCAACATGGAACGAATTATCAGAACTTTCAACGATTATCCGTGTTGGTGAAATAACCAATGAAATGTTTCCCCTTATGGGATTGCAATTCTTGTTTTGGCCTACAATGATTGGATTATTACTCGCTGCTGGCCTGATGGTACTTCTCCTTGTCCACAGAGAGTGGTATGTGGTCAATTCCACTGGTGTCATCCTTGGAGCAGGGGTCTGTGTGATGCTCGGGGTAACCTTCGTCCCAACATTGGCCATCATCTTTATGATTCTTGCAGCAATTTATGATGCATGGGCTGTGTACAAATCGAAGCATATGCTTGATCTTGCAGAAACCGTGCTCGACCTCAAACTCCCAATCATGCTTGTAGCCCCACAGGAAAAAGGGTATAGTTTCAAAGATGAAGGGGCTCCTCCGAAGATATCATCCACTCAAAGAAGCGAAGGCACGCACATACAACGCCCGCGCAAACCTCAGAAAGAAGCGATGTTCATGGGCCTCGGCGATGTCATTTTCCCCGGTATGCTCGTTCTATCTGCATTACAATGGTTAATGGACATCGGTGTTTCCTACAATGATGCGTTCATGGTTGCTATGTGTACGCTTTTCGGTGGTCTTGTTGGATACTTCGCCCTCATGACATATGTCGCACGAGGTAAGGCTCAAGCGGGTCTTCCTCTCCTCAATGGCGGTGCAATCCTTGGTTATGTCATAGGTGGCATGATCCTTGTTGGAGAAGAAATCTTGAAATTCGGCATCACGTGGTGAATTTATGCTCGACATTGAAATGTTCAGGGAATCATCGCACCTCATTCGAGCAGATTTTGACAAGAGGAAGTTGCCTCATGGCCCGATTGATGATGTCATTCAAGCCGACCAAGAATGGCGAAGCCTCCTCCACGCAACTGACCAATTACGACGTGAAAAGAATGAGGCTGCCCGAGGTATTGCTCAAGCAAAAAAAGACAAGGATGAGCAAAAAGCACAATCGATCCTAGCACAAGTAGCCAAACTCGGCGATGAGATTTCAACCATGGAACAGCAAACTGCTGAAGCTCTCAAAAAAAGGGATCGATTACGGATGAGGATTCCAAACCTTCTCCATGACGATGTACCTATCTCAGATGATGAAACGGGAAATACAACACACTCTGTGCATGGAACACAACCGCATTTCGATTTCGATGTTCGAACTCACAACGAACTTATTGAAATGAATCGATGGGTCGATTTGAAGCGTGCTGCGAAGATTACTGGAAGTCGTTTCTACTTCCTCAAGGGTGATTTAGCTCGTTTGGAATTTGCATTGCAAAGTTATGCAGTAGAATTCTTGCGAAATCGCGGTTTTACCTTTGTTCAACCGCCTGTCATGATGAATCGTCAAGCCTACGAAGGCGTCACCGACCTCGGTGATTTTGAAACGGTGATGTACGGTATTGAACCCGACAAATATTTCATGATCGCAACCTCCGAACATCCGCTCACTGCTATGTACATGCAAGAAACCATTCCTGAAGATATGCTCCCACTTCGGTTGGTTGGGGTTTCATCGTGCTTCCGTAGAGAAGTCGGCAGCCATGGTATCACTGATGCTGGAATTTGGCGCGTCCACCAATTCACCAAGGTTGAACAGATCGTTATTTCCAAACCTGAGGATTCTTGGAATCTGCACGAAGAGTTATTGGAAAACTGTATTGATTTATGGAATTCATTGGATATTCATTTTGAAGTTGTCAACATTTGCAGTGGAGACATGGGTACAGTCGCTTCCAAAAAGTACGATATTGAGGCTTGGATTCCAGGTGCAAATCAATACAAAGAGGTCGTCTCATGTTCAAATTGCACCGATTATCAAGCAAATCGACTCGACATTCGATACGGAACACCAGGTCATCCAAATCAACCCATTGTCCACACGCTCAATTCTACCGCAGTTGCGACCTCCCGTGCTCTAGTTGCCATCATGGAACAATATCAACTCGCAGACGGTCGAGTGACCATACCCGAAGTGCTACGACCGTACATGGGTGGACAAAGAACGCTTGAGCCTTGTTCAATCGAGTGATGTCTTTTCCATCATCATTTCAAGCTCACCCTTCGTTTTGAGTGTGACCATACCGATGAGAACACCAAATGGTGCCACCATCATGCAAAGAAAGAGGATGGGGAAGGTCACATACACCTGTAAATTTGAGGTTCGAAATTGATTCCAAAGCCACCTTGCAGCCAACAAATCCAACGCCAAAAAGTGAATCCACCCGAGGTAAATAGTTACTTCATTTTCAAATAATTCCTTCACGACTTCTGGGGTCACCATTTGAGATGAAAATGTGATGATGAGTTCAGGAAGTTCCGGGAGAACGAGAAGAGTGTAGGCACCTAAGAGAGGAGCGATGCAGATGAGGGGGTTGTGCAACATCTTCTCAGTGATTTCGTGCTTCGGAAAAAACCACATGGCGATCCAAAATGGCATAATGTAAACGCTAGCAAACCAGAACAGAATCTCTTCAATGCTCATGCTTTCACCTTATTGTACACATACATAGCGTCTTGCAGGACCGTTTCATTTGACCAATAGGATTTGGATTGCCACAGTAGAACGCCGTCTGAGTCAATGACTTGCAGCGTCGGCGTTACCGGTTTATTGAGGGCATCGTAAATTGAGAACGATGATTTTTCTTTGGTTCGTTCATCAAAAACAACGGTGTCCTGATTTGGAAGCAAAATTGGCCATGGTGCGTATGTGTCACTCTCATTCGACCCATACCTGTCCATCACAGATGATTTACCTTCCAAGGAGCCATACCTGTGAATGAAAACAATATTGACATCTTCAAAGTCGGAGTTGTTTGCTTTTTGTTCGCTGAGAAGATATGTCCAATCATGGCACCCTGAACACCCGCTTGCAACCCACAAGACTAATTTTGGACCCTCAATATCACGGTTGAAATTGATTGTTGATTTCAAATCAACATCTCGGCCGAGGGTATCTGCTTCAAATCCAACATAATATGGGATGCTTTCAGACACTGGCTCTTCTTTTTCGATACAGCCTGATAACAGTGCAGGTATGGTAAGGCACAGGAAGATAATCCAAACGCGCGGGTTCATTCTTCTCCCCCCTTGTGTGCTGCATTTGCATGATAACGCTTGAGGAGAGGTGCGTAAAGGGCTGGAAGAATGAGTAGACTTGACAAGAGTGCTAAACCAATCGCAACGACGAATGCTTGGCCGAACAATCGAAGTGGTAGCAATGCGGAGAGATTGAGAACCGCAAAACCACCTGCAGTTGTCAAAGCGGCACCACCCATGGCTCTACCCGTCGTTGCTGAACTACGAGCAACCCAATCCGAAATTTCGGCCTCAGGGTCATGTTCAGCCTCTTCCTCTAGGCGAGTGGTAAAGTGAACGGCGTAATCTACACCAAGACCTAAGGCAAGGGCACCAATCGTCACGGTTTGAGGATTGATTTGGTAGCCGGTAAAGCCCATAAGGCCGTAGACCCAGACGACCACCATCATCAATGGGATCCAAGCGATAACACCTCTAGTGAGACCTTGTTTGATGTCCTTCGTACGTGTCGTCTGAATTCCAATCAACATGAAGAGAATGACTGCGGCTACAACTGTGGTGGAGACAATTGATGCTTCTGCAACATCGGATGTGGTTTGAGCGTTGATAAGAGACCTTCCGCTAATTCGTAATTCGACTGCTTCCTGCTCCTTTTCAACTCCGGACAATGTAGCCTCAATTTCTTTGGTCAAGTCCACTGTAGCTTGCCAATCAAGTGTATTTGCCTGGAATGACACAATTGTCTGTGTTCCATGGGAAGCAAGAACTGCCTTCGTGAGATTACGTCCATCCTCGGTCTTCAACAGCCAATTTTCAAGTGCTAACCATCCCGCTTCATCGTCAGCTTCAGCATCAGCCACCAATTCAGCAACCTCTTGGTTTGTTGTTGCTGTTTGTTCAAGTATACTCCATAATCCAGTCGGCACACCGGTGACTGCAGATATTCCTTGCAAGGCGAGTACGGTCTCGTTCCATACCTCACGCCCCTCTGATGAGAAAATGTCGCCATCGACAACGACATAAATCGGAGATCGACTTGAGCCGTATTCATCGCTGAGTAAAATGAAGTCAGCAACGATTGGAATTGAAGAGTCAAATTGGTCGCGTTGTTCAAAGCCAACCTCAAGTTGCTGGAAACCAACATACATTGGCAACAGCAGTATGATGACTAATGCGAACACTGTTGCAGGTTTTTCCGCTAAATCGCCAATCTTTTGTGAAATTTTCCCAATCTTGAATTCTCCAGATTTTTCGATTGGTAATTTCTTCGTTGGAAGCAATAAAAGTAGAGCAGGGAGCAGCGTAATGGCGAGAATGTACGTGAAAATGAGGCCAATTGCAATCACAGTTCCAAACACTTTCAAAAACACAAGGCTTGAAAGCCGGAATGACAAGAAACCGATAACGTCGGTACTGATAGCGATCAGCAAGGCAAGTGACGTGAGGAGTGTGCCGTGTAAAACCGCTCTCTGTCGAATTTCAGGTTCAAAGTCTCGAAGCGTCGAGCGATTGTTTGGATGTTTACTGTCCTCTTCAACGAGGTATTCTCGTATTCTCTTCACGACGTGTAATCCATAATCCACACCGATAGCAAGCAAGAGAACCGGAATCGAGTTCATGGCCGCGTTAAATGTCATGTTGATACCTGCAAACTGCAGCCATCCAGACAGACCGTAGGTTGCAAGGATGGCGATAATCGTCAAGAAAAGCACATACGCTGTGTCTCGAACACTTCGGAAATTCCACCACAGAATGATACCGAGGATAATGAATGCTGTTCCTGTGAGAATTCCGATTTCTTTACCTATCGTTGCTGATGAACCTGTTGAAAATTGAGCAAATGAGAACATTCGGACTTCGCCAACGTCGTCTTCTTGCTCAAATTCTTTGAGTAACTCCTCGTTCCAAACGGTGAAATCCTCTTGAACTTCGCCTATTGTTTCATAGTTAAACGCATCTGGTTCACTCAACACAACAAGGGTGACGAGAACCGGTCCTGATGTCTGCCAAGGGTCATCAATGTCAGATTGAGGGATGCTCGAGAGAATGGCTGAGCGAAAATCAACGGATTGAATACCTAGAAGGGGGCCTACTTTGGCTGAGAACGTACCATAGATAGCAAGGTATGCATCGATGTGGGTCGAGTTAATAGTGCTCACAAGAGAGGAGGAAAGACCCATCAAGCCGCCAAGTTCATCACTCATGTTCTCGCTTGAGTTGAGTCTTGTCAGCCAATTTGTATCATCTGGAACATCCCAACTGCGAAGCATTTCTGCTGTAAGAGGTTGAACATCTGGGATTGCATCCACAGCGTTTGAAAGGTTCAGCACGGCACTGTCCAACGAGGCATTGTCTGTAGCAGAAGCAAGTGATTCAAATGCTGAAAGGAGGGGCACATACCAATTCATTGCCGTTGTTTCATCTTGATACATGAGCCATTGAAGTGCATGGCCTCCAGGACCGTTGTTTGCTTGAGTTCCAAACAGAGGATAGTGATAGGGTTGGTAATGTTCATTTTCGAGCAACATAGCCTCAACGATCACAAGTTGCTTCCAAGTGGATGCCTCAGTCAAGCCACCTTGTTCTATTTCGTTGATGACTCGAATGAAATCGAGGTTTGCTTGGTATTCTTCTTCAATTTCATACAATAAGTCGACCTTTTCATCGTCCGGAAAAAACCCGTCCTCACTGTTGTCAAACTTGAGATGCATCCCCCCACTCGATAACACGAGAAAGAGCACAAAGCCAACGAGCAGTGTTTGTTTTGGTTTCGTTACACTTTGGTTTGTCAACCAAAAGAATGGATTCTGCATGTACCCGCTAGCAAAAATGTTCGTTTTTAATGACTGTTTTTTCACACAATATCAATGAGGCTTTTTCCTTGCTCAACTTGTTGACCAACTTGAGCATGAATTGCCCCGACCTCACCGTCTTGTGGTGCTAGTATTCGATGTTCCATTTTCATTGCTTCCAGCACCAATAATGGTTGGCCTTGTTCGACCTGCTCACCTACGGAGACGAAAAGTTCCAGAATTTTTCCTGGCATCGGAGATATGCAATCACCACTTGACACTTCAGAACGTGCACCTGGTTCGATTTTTTGAACCTTTAATGTACTGCCGTCAATCTGAATCCACCATGTATCGCCTAATTTTTTGCAATACCCTGTAGTTGTTTTTCCAGATGGAAATTTTATTCGACATTTCCCTTGGTCAACGATTTCGATTTCGGTGCCTTCGAAATGAAACACATCACCATTACGTGAAATTTGTACCTGATGCGTTTCGCCGTGAAGAAGGTACTCTGTCATAGCGGAAACCTCCTGGAAATTGTTTGAAACGGGTTTACTTCAACTTCACCATCGGCTGATATTGAAGTGTGTGAAGCACGTGCCCAACCCAATTGTTCACCAACTTCAGCAAGCAACAAACCTGCTTCAAGAACCTCGGGCCGATGGAGAGCAGACCAACCATCAGGCCATACATCCTCGATCGTCGTTGTGGTTGTCGTAGCATGAACCACTGCATCGATATCGCATAATTCTCGTAAAAATTGGCGGTTTGTCGTCGTACCGAGTACGATGAATTCATCGAGTGCTCTTCGCATCTTTTGGAGGCATTCATTCCTTGTAGGTGCCCAGCAAATGAGTTTAGCAAGCATTGGGTCGTAGTATGGTGTGACTTCATCACCTTGGCGAACCCCTGTATCGAGACGGATGCCCGGACCTTCTGGTGGTATGAATACTGCGAGAGGTCCAATCGATGGAAGAAAGTTTTGTTCTGGGTCCTCCGCATAAAGTCGAACCTCAATGGCATGACCTCGCATATCGAGTGATTGTACTGACATAGGTTCTCCCTGTGCAATGCGAAGTTGCTCTCGCACTAAATCGACACCAGTCACCATCTCTGTGATTGGATGCTCAACTTGTATTCGAGTATTCATTTCCAAAAAGAAAAATTCACCGTTATTGGTGAGCATAAATTCAACGGTACCTGCACCAACGTAGTTGACCGCTTCTGCAGCAGCGACGGCTGCATTTCCCATCGCTTCCCTAAGTTCATCGGTCAATGTTGCGCAAGGTGCTTCTTCGAACACTTTCTGATGACGGCGTTGAACGCTGCATTCCCGTTCACCTAAGTGGATGGTTCGACCATGGGAATCTGCGAGAACTTGAATCTCAACGTGTTTTGCGTGCTCCAGCAATCGTTCAATGTACAGCCTTGCATCACCAAAAGCCGCCTGTGCTTCTCGGCGTGCGCCGACAGCTGCCGCTGAAAAATCAGCCGGATTGCGAACAATTCGCATACCTTTCCCACCCCCGCCGCTTGAGGCTTTGAGTAAAAGCGGATATCCAACGCTTGCACTTGCTTCTTCAAGAAGTCGCAAAGCCTCATCGTCATCTTTTGATTCTATTTCTTCTCCGGGGATAACTGGGACCCCTGCATTCCTCATGGTCATGCGTGCTGTCATCTTGTCACCCATCTGCTCAATCGCATGTGGTGAAGGACCTATCCATACGATGCCTGCATCCATGACCGCTTGAGCAAAATCTGCCCGTTCAGATAGAAACCCGAAACCAGGATGTATAGCACCAACACCCTCTTTCAGTGCAATGCTGATGATTGCCTCGCTGTTGAGGTATGTTGACTGGATGTCATCACCTTCGAGGATGACAAGGTGGTCTGCAAGTTCTGTAAACATCGAGGATGCGTCGTTTTTGGCAGCAATTGCTACGGTATCAAGCCCCGCTTCTTTGCAGGCACGAAGGATGCGGCAGGCGATTTCGCCACGGTTTGCAACCAACACTTTCGAAAACATATCCTCCACCGTTATTCTATCTTCCAATGAGGAGGTCTCTTTTCTAAAAATGAAGAAAGCCCTTCTTGGCCTTCATCAGAACCTCGCATTTTGCTGGTATAGTCAAGTGTCCACTCTCGTAGAGATGCATCATCACCATTCCAGCGGTCAAATCCTAACGTGAGTAATTTAGCCTGTGTTACAGCTTGTGGACCTGTTGACATCACTTCAGCAATCATTGTTTCAACCAGAGTTTCTGCCCCATGGGCGTCATCAGCAATAGCATCGACGAGACCTACGCGAAGAGCCTCTTCTGAGGTAATGCGGCTTGCTTGCATTGCAAGTCTGCGGAAATTAGCTGAGCCAACTCTACGGTACACATATGGTCCAATCACAGCAGGCAGAATGCCCAGTTTACCCTCTGAGAGTGCGATCTTACTCGAAGATGTGGCCACGGCATAGTCACTGCATGAAACGAGGCCAGCACCACCGCCGAGAGCGACACCTTGAGCAACGAGAATAGTAAAGCATGGATGGGCCCATAGCGAATTAAACAGACGATCCAATCGTTCGGAGTCAGTCCGGTTTTCTTCGGGACTTTTTGCACCTGCATCTCGCATCATTTCGATATCCGCACCTGCACAAAAGTGCTTTCCAGCACCACGAACAACAATTACGCGAAGGTACGGTTTTCCTTCCTCGTCATGCAATTTACCTTGAGAGCCAACGCTCATCGAGGATGTCCAGTCGATTGCATCAACTAAGTCTTTGATGAGTGCAATATTCATTGCGTTGTACTTTTCTTCACGGGAAAGCGTAATCGATGCTACTGGGCCGTCAAGTGAAAGCGTTATGTTTTCGTATTGCGGTGGATGATGTAATGATTCCATGTCGATTTCTCCAATATAAATTTTAAATTTTCAATTGAAATATTACATTCTAAAAATGCCATACTTGTTGTCCGGCAAAGGTGCATTTTGAGACGAAGCCAGACACAAACCAAGGACATCACGAGTATCACGTGGATCGATGATACCATCATCCCACAAGCGTGCTGTCGAATAATATGGGCTGCCCTCAACTTCGTATTTTTCGAGTATTGGTGAGCGGAATGCATCTAATTCGCCCCCTGCCATCGGTTCTTTGCCTTCACGAGCGAGTTGATCTTGCTTCACCGTGGTCAACACATCTGCTGCTTGCGGACCGCCCATAACTGAAATTCTTGCATTTGGCCACATGAATAAGAATCGGGGGTCGTATGCACGCCCACACATGCCGTAGTTTCCTGCACCATGTGAACCTCCGACGATGACTGTGAACTTTGGCACATTGACACATGAAACTGCAGTAACGAGTTTTGCACCATCTTTTGCAATACCACCTGATTCGTAAGCCTGACCAACCATGAATCCTGTGATATTTTGAAGGAAGAGAAGCGGTATGCCTCGTTGACCACACAATTCAACGAAGTGTGCTCCTTTAAGCGACGACTCTGAGAACAGAATGCCATTGTTCGCAACAATGCCCACCTTGTATCCATGAATATGTGCAAAACCACAAACAAGTGTTGTACCATATCTCGCTTTGAATTCATGAAATCTTGAACCGTCCACCATTCGTGCGATGAGTTCTCGAACATCGACAGGGGTGCGGTTATCTTCTGGAATAAGGCCCAAAAGTTCCTCCGGGTCATAGAATGGCTCTTCCACTGGTGAGGTCTGATATGGTGTCTTTTCAGACACACCGAGGTTCTCGACGATGTTGCGTACTAGCCGAAGTGCTTCATCCTCGTTTTCAGCAAAATGGTCTGCTACACCTGATTTTGCCGTGTGTACATCAGCACCACCGAGGTCTTCTGCTGTGACCTCCTCGCCAGTTGCAGCTTTGACAAGTGGCGGACCTGCAAGGAAGATTGTACCATTTCCTTTGACAATAATCGATTCATCCGACATTGCAGGAACATATGCACCTCCCGCAGTACACGAGCCAAGGACTGCTGCGACTTGGTAGATGCCATCACCTGACATTCTTGCTTGATTTCTAAAGATACGCCCAAAGTGCCCTATGTCCGGAAACACTTCATCTTGCATTGGAAGGAATGCTCCGCCTGAATCGACGAGATAAATACAGGGAAGATGGTTTTCGTGTGCAATCGTTTGTGCACGAATGTGTTTCTTAACCGTCATTGGATAGTACGAGCCCCCTTTGACTGTTGCATCGTTGGCAACGAACATACATTGCCTACCATGCACTGAGCCGATACCAGTTACTATGCCTGCAGAAAATGCTTTGCCGTCATACAATTCATGAGCAGCGAGTGGCGATAATTCGAGAAAAGCGGTACCTGGGTCGATGATTTGTTCGATTCGTTCACGAGGCAACCGCTTATCTCTGGACCTATGACGATCAACGTACTTTTCTCCGCCTCCTTGATACGAACGCTCCAAGTGGTGCTTTAAAGTCGAAATGAGGGTTTCATTGTGATTTTTTCGCATTGTGAACTCTTCGCTGTTCACCATTGCATGAGATGGTAATCTATCCATGACGACCCCTAAGATGAACGCAGGCGTCGTTGTTCTTTAATTTCATTCAACAAACTTTCGGGATTAGACACCAAGCATGAGGCGGCCAATATCCCTCAAACCTGGTGCGAGTCCAACAATCATGACCGCTAGAACGATTAAGAGTCGTAAATGTGCTTGACGTCGCTCAATTCGCATCTTGGAAAAGAGAAAGGCGATGGCTGCGACGAGGCATGCTTTGATCACGGCAAAAAACCAAGCACCCTCGCCAAGCGAGATGCCCAACATATCATTGATTTGACCACCGATTCCGATGACACTATTGCTTACTGGATGCTTTTCACCATATCCGAAAAAATCGATACCCATCATCGTTGCAAAACCATCGCATAATTGCCCAAACACCATGCCTAGCACCATTGGATGAGCGAGAAGTGCTTTACCTGAAAGAAGTTCTACGGGGTGGTCTTTGTACGATTCGCCGTTCTTTTCCCAGTCATCAAGGCTGTAACCATCAGGGATGATGCCTGGTTTATACCCTGTGAGTTCAAGTTGATATGCGTCTTCCTTACCGATGTTGTACAGAACATAGCAGACAACAAAAGGGATGCCGAGCACGATGAGAGCCGGCCACAAGACTGCCCCCTCGGAAACCTTCCCTGATTCTTGCACCCAAGGTGTGGAAAGGAACTGAAACCAGTGAAACACACCTAGGACTATTGCAGAGATAGCAAAGGAGAGCATGCCTCGAGTCATAGCATCCCAATTTCTTGTTTGAACAAGTACAAGCCAAACCGACAAAATTGAAGCAAAGAGGCCAATATTCACATACAAACTTCCAATGTTGGTATGCTCTTCGTATGAAGACGAATAGAACACCATCCAATGAAGGGAAAGCAGACCAGCAATCAGAACAAAGAGCGTGATTCGCTGAGTATTCTCAGAAGCATCAGAGGTTTCATCGTCGAGATAGCTTGCAAAAAAGTGAGAAGAAACTGCCACGGTAATGAGATGAAAGGCCAACACAAGATGGATGATAGGTGAGATGAGGAAAACGTCAACGGATGTACGGAAAAAATCAGCATCCTCTAGCACCCGTAGTACTGGTGCCAAACAAACCCAAGCAATGAGAGCAATCGTCATGTTCTTTCCATAAGGAATATTCCACTTCCTAAACAGAGCCTGGAAGAGAACAACACAGAAAAGAAGCGATGAAGTGTAGATTGCAGTGTTTTGAGGCGTATATCCTGCATCACCTGATGTTCCAGCATCTTTGACGACCGGGTCCCAGATAATGGGTTTGAGCCCCTCCACCCAAAAAGCATCGTATGCTAAGACGAATCCTGCTAGAACTCCACAGATTGCAATCAAAGCAACCCACATGACGATTTTTTCGAGCAAGGAGTATTCATCGTAGTCCAAGACATTGGTTGAGGCATTCAACGCATCATCCATGTCGACCATTCCTAGTTCGCTCCACGAGTGGTAGTATTTTGATGCACCGTTAAGGTGCCCATAGAGGAAGGAGTTTCAATCACTCTTCTTCTTGGCTCAAACGTGCAACAAGGTCTGCTTTCTTGCCTCCGACAGGTAGGCCACGCTCTTTGCACAAATCTTTGAGTTCTGCTACGGACTTCTTTGAGTAGTCTTCGCCGTGGTCATGATCGTGGTCATGGTCGTGGTCATGGTCGTGGTCATGGTCAGCAACTGCTCGGTCTTCGTGGACCTCAACGAATCGGACGGTGCCACAATCCATTGATTCTCGTAGCGTTGTTACAACTCTGAATTTGGTCATAGCAGCATTTGTGTCAAACAACATCGTTTGGGGAAGAGTGATGGTAATGTCTTTTCCGGAAATTTCTACTTCAAAGTCCGAATGTCCTGTTGTTGATTCTAGGAGTGCTTGAACTCTTTCGACTTCACCGTCAACAACTTCAACAATCTTGAATGAGTACTTGAGTGTCTTACCAGCCATAGGATGATTGTAATCGATTCGTGCTCGTCCTGCTGCAACATAGGTGACGATACCTTGACGTCCACCAATGTTGACTGGTGCACCGATGTACAATGAACGCGGGTCTTGAACGGAACTTGCAAGTTTCTGGAAGCTGATTGTCTCCATGAGTTCTGCATCTTTTTCGCCGTAGCCTTCTGCTGGAGGGATTACAACTTCAATTTCCTTGTTTGGTTTTGCATCGGAAAGTGCTGCATCGAATCCTGGAATCAACTGACCTGTACCAACAACGCATACCATTGGTGAATATTTTCGACCTTCTTGATGGATTTCGTGCTCTTTAGCAACCTCTTCTCGTGTAGTCTCAATCAATTTTCCTTCTTCTCCGTCGTAGAGTTCATAATCGACATGCACAATGGTTCCTTCGTCCATTCTATCACCTTGGGTGATTTGGCGACCTACCTCTCCTTCATAACTTAATTGGAAGATTTCACTCTTCTTCTTCAGCAGTTTTCTTGAACGTCGGGGCTGCCAAGGAAACCATGCCCATCAACATCAACACCCAGCCTAGCCAAACCAAATGCGACCCATGTAGAGTGTAGATCGTCACCCGAATGAGTTCGACTGACTCAGTTCCATCGGTGGAAACGCTTTGCATGAGGGAGGATGCTTGGGTGCCATCAAAAATGACAACTGTGTCTCCTGTGAGCCTTGAATACGTGTCAACCTCTGAACGCGGAAACATCGTGGAATCAAAGCGCAAAACACCCGGTTGCAACGTGGTCAATTTTTCCCCAATCTTTCCATCATCAACTGAATAGATTTCGATGGACAAGGTGACGAGGCCATCGCCCACCTCCAAGTCATCGGTGGTTAACTCTACATCGGTAAACACATAACCGTAGCCTTCGTACACAACAATCTCATCTCGGATTAATGTGACACGGTGAGATGCATCCCCTCGATCGACAAGGGTTGTGGTAAAAATATGACCAATAATGAGCAGAAGCAAGCCAAGATGCGTCATATGTGCCTTGAACGAAATCGAATTCAAACGCTTACCTTGTCGACGTTGTCTTTTTACTTCTGTTACGAGTTCATGAATGACAAAAGGTGCTGCAACCAACATCATCGGAAGCACCACCCATGCAAGATGGCCTCTGCTAACGATTTCCGAAATTGAATGGTCTGAATCGAAACCCCATGCATGAGGTGCAAAGAACAAACCAACCAGTGAAAATACAACAACGCTCGATAGCCCAATCTGTTTTGTCTTTCTGTCGAGATGTCGTCCCATATACAAGTAAAAACTGCAACCAAGAGCAAATAAGAACGGCGCTCCATACAATTCATGGGTTTCAAAACTGATTGCATCAATGCTCGAAAGAAGAATGACCCAAGTCAAAATGAGGTAAACTCCTGCGATGACGACGCTTCCCCACAACGCAAAACGTGGTTTAAACATGTCAATGCTCTTTGATGATTCATCATCGGAAGATTGTACAACAAGCCAGGGGTGCATGAAGAGAACCATCATAATAGCGGCTTGATATATCGAAATCATGTTGCTCCAAGCGGCTGAAATTGAAAGTGCTACTCCGGCAGTAGCCCATCCCCATTTGTGTATTTGCTCGGCGTACTGCATTGCAAAAATAAAGCAGACAAGGGCTGTTGTTAGCATGACATCTTGGACCACAAAATAGGTGAGAATTGAAAATACAACGGCCAATCCTTCGCTTCTCGATGTGATGTGATGAGAGGCGTACGAAGCAAGAAGCGGAAGCAATCCAATCATCAAATAGCCAACTGGAGGAATGGTTGCAAAGAGGGATGGCCCTACGAAGAGACCAAAAGTGACGAGAACGATAGGTGCCAAAAACATCCAATGGCCGACATGAGCATTGGTAAGCGAAGTCGATTTGATACGGATATGGGCGAGCCAAGCACCGACGAGCATGAAGCAAATCAGAAGATAACTCATGATCTCTAAGGCCACATCGCCTTCTCGAAGTGCCATGAATCGGAAAAAGACGTCACTTGACGAGAGGGCTGAATCATCTTGAACAAAGGTGTGGACGGATGTAGCCCAAACACCTCCTGCCCTCGTCACCAAAGTCGCAAAAATTGCCATAAAACCTGCAACGAGGGCCCCGCCTATCCAAAATGAATCCGATACTTTTCCGGGCCGGGTGCGTAAATGAACCATCATGGCAAGAACGATCCATGGAAGGAAAGAACCTGTTTCTACCGGGTCCCAAGCCCAATACCCGCCCCAATCAAGAATGAGATACGCCCAAAGCCCTCCGAGACCAATGCCTAGAGTTGTAATAAAGAATGCCGGACGAAGTATGGGGACCATTCGTTGCTTCAATTTTGAATCCTCATTTGAAAAAATTGAGCTCAGACCGATGGTAGCAAGCAACAAGCAATACGAATAGGCCAAGAAGATAAGTGGGGGATGAATGACCATGAGGTCGGTTTGGAGAAGAGGATTGAGTCCTTGAGATCGTATAGAGGATTCCAATTTTTCAAAGGGTTGGAGTGATATTGCGATAAGGAGGAGAAGAATCATCATTCCATAATGAAATCTCAAGCGGAGGGTGTGTGTTTCAGTATGTTCTCCCTCCAAAGCATCACGGTAGATGTAAGCGAGAAGTCCCATCCAGCCAAACCAAAGCAAGAGTGGCCCCTCCCTTGCAGCCCAAGTGGCTGCAAATCTATAGCGAAGTGGCAGTTGTTCACCGCCGTGTAATGCGACATGGAGAAAATTTGTGTTGTTCGTGACAAACAACATCGCTAAAATTGCAAATGGAAGCGCAAACAAAATGTGTAGGCTCTGATTGAACCACCTCGGGTGCTCTTCAGGCCTTGGTTGAACCATCAGATAGATGAGGGCGATGAGGGATATCCAAAGAATGAATTCCCACATGGTTAATCTAACCGTTTATGTTTCAAGTACATTACCAACCAAAGAATTTTGCTCGAGAGTAACCAAATGAAAGGAGCACTGAAATCACTTTCTTTGTGTATAATGTTGGCTTTCTGAACAATATTTTCACCCCTATCCAAGCCTTGTCGAGTGGAGACATGTTACCAAGTTCCTCGGGAAGGCACCGGGCCATCACAGACATTTGTTCGTCACTCAAGTCATACAACGCTGTTTTACCTTTGAGAATTTTATGATACGGTGGAAACGTCGATTTCCATGCTTTTTCGTACCCTGAAAGATGTTTGGCTTCGAGCGATCCACGTTGAATGGCTGAGTGAATGGTTTGTGCAGCTTCTCTCCCAGACCACAGTGCGAGATGTGAGCCTCCTTCAAATAACGGAGAGGTAAATCCAGCAGCGTCGCCTACGAGAATTAAACCATCAGCAACTGTTACACTACGTGGTCCTGAGATAGGAATCGTACCACCGAAAGGGCGTACCTTTATTCCATCAGCCCTCCAAGGTGGGTTTGCAGTCGGTTTTGGTTTGAGATAGGTATCTTCGATAAACGAATCAAGATACTTGACTGCACCTTTTTTGTCAGTCGTCACAAGCCCCACATTTGCTCTTCCTTCTTTTTTGGGAATCATCCAAACATAACCATGTGGAGAGTACTTGGGCCAGAGATAAAAGTCGAGGTAGCCATCATTTTCAACCTCATGCATCTCGTATTGAAAGCCAGCAATGACCTCGACTTCAGTACCCATATCGAGAATTTTTGAAGCCACTCCTGAAACTCCAGATGCATCGATGACGGCTTTACATTCGATAGGAAATTGTTCGCCTTTTCCATCAATAATCCAATTAGAAAATTCGTTTTCACTATTGTAAATCCGCTCCATTTTTGTAACCTTATGGTGCAGGTGAAGTTTCGCCCCAACTTTGCACGCTTCATCGCACAACCATCGTTCAAAGAGATGCTTTTCTAGAACATAGCCCGGTTCAGTCAGTTTTTTGGCGGTTGAATCCGGAAAGATGACCCGGATACCTTTCACATGGAGAGCAATGACTTCATCGGGAAGGGCGAGATCGAGATTGTCAACAGCAATTTGTGATAGGCATTCTCCACAATGGACGGGTGTGCCAACTTCTGGGTCGGCTTCGAGAATCATTGTGTTCAATCCCAGCCTCGAACAGTGCAATGCTGCGGAGCCTCCACCCGGACCTGCACCGATAATGACCACGTCACAGACATTCATGATGACTCCTCGCTTATCCCAACCACACAACACAGGCTCATGAACAAAACGGTGGCTTTATTCGGCAATAGGGGCAGGTAAATTTCGTATTAAATTTTTTAATTTTCAATTGGAATTTTATAATTTGATAAGAGTCGTAACATCACGCTCACCATCGGCCCAATACACAATGCAAACACCAACGTTCCAAACCCAACATTTCCACCGAGGAGCCATCCAACAAAAAGTGCTGTACATTCAATGACCGTTCGCACAATACCGATGGAAATTCCCGTTTTTCGATGTAGACCTGTCATCCACCCATCACGTGGTCCTGGGCCCAAATTCGCAGTGAGGTAAAACCCGCTCCCAACGGCGATAAGTGCAGTGCCAATAATCACAGTACAAAAGGAGGCAAAGGTCGTTGTTGGTGTAGGCAAATATGGTAATGCAATATCGATCATAGCGGCGATGATGATGATATTGAGGATTGTACCTATTCCGGGTTTTTCTCGTAAAGGATACCACAAAGCGAGCACGACAACACTGACAATGAACGTAGCTCGTCCAATCGTTGTCCCAACTTGTTCTGCTAAACCCATCGCTAAAACAGTCCAAGGTGTGACACCCCATACCGCAGATACAATCACCGCATCGCCAAGACCAAAGAGAATCAACCCAAAAATGAGGGCGAACATTGTCGATAATTTTGGTTTTCGTTCAAACGGGTCGGCTGCACTCCAACGCATTGTCGGAATGGCTTTTTTTTTCGAACCAGCAAACAACCGCGAAAGGATGGTTCGATGTTCTGAAGATGCCAACGAAAACCCCTCGGCTTAGCCAGAAATTCATGCTACTTGTCATTTTAACATCGAAAGGATTCATTTTGCTGTAAATCAGCGAAATACGGAGGTTCATAGGTGAGAACACCTACCGAGAGGCGTGGCATGGAGGACACTTCGCAAATGGGTAGACCACCTCGAGTCACGAGGTGAATTGCTTCGAATGTCTCATCCTGTCGATGTGGAATACGAGGCAGGAGCGATTGCAGATTTACTCGTAAAGAACGATGGCCCTGCAGTTCTGTTTGAACAACCTCGATTGCCCGATGGTACAATAGCATCAATGCCACTCCTCATGAACGCATTTGGCAGCCATGACAGAACGCTCCGAGCACTTGGTGCAAGCCACGAGACTGAAATCGGCGATCGAATGGTCGCAATGATGAAACCCGATATCGGCCTCTACATGAGAAAGCCGTGGAAAGGCTTGCCACTACTACGTGATGCACTTGCTATGCCACCCAAGAAAGTTCGACGAGGGAAATGCCAACGAGTCCAGCTCCCGCTTGATTTGACCAAACTTCCAATCCCCAAAACATGGCCTATGGACGGAGGACATTTTGTCACATTACCACTTGTTGTAACGAAAAGCGCAAACGGAGAACATAACCTTGGCATGTATCGTGCTCAAGTCCACAATCAAAAGGAGTTAGGGCTACACTGGCAAATTCACAAACATGGGGCAGAACATGCAGAACGTGGTGAACGAATGCCAGTTGCGGTTTGCATTGGCGGACCCCCCGAACTTATCTTTTCAGCGATTGCACCTTTACCTGATAACCTCTCCGAATATCAATTCGCGGGTATTCTTGGCCGTAAATCGTTGCCAATCACAAAGGCGTTGACTCAAGATCTCTATGTTCCTGCAGAAGCTGATATCGTGATCGAAGGATACTGTGACCCCGCCGAAACGAAATTGGAAGGGCCTTTCGGAGACCACTTTGGCTATTATTCGCTGACTGGTCAATATCCAGTTTTGCACGTTACAGCAATCACATGTCGAAAAGATGCAATTCTGCCCGCTACCATCGTAGGTTTACCACCAATGGAGGATGGGTATCTTGGTGAAGCAATTGGAAGGCAGTTCTCTCCGGTTTTGCGTTTCCAACATCGAGATGTTGCAAGTGTCCATCTTCCTCTTGAGACCGGTTTTCACAATCTAGCAATTGTTGCCTCAAAGCAACGATACCCACGGCAAGCGAGAAAGACTGCTTTGGGATTGCTTGGAGCAGGACAAATGATGTTCCTCAAGATCATCACGGCTGTTGACCAAAACCATGACCCTAAAGACCTCGATGCATTTCTTGACGCACTCAACAATAAAGTCGAGATTGCGAAAGATGTCATCGTCTTACCAGGGATGGTTGCCGACGCTTTAGAAGCCTCATCGCCGTTTGAAAACGTTCACGATAAATTGCTTATCGATGCCTCGTCAATTGTAAGCACAGACCCGCGTTCTCCTGCACCGCCGCTCGAAGGCTCCTTCAACATTGAAACACCGGAATGGAGACAACAGGGCGTATCATCCACGCCATTCACTGACATTGAACAAGTTCGTGCTCTTGAGTATGTTCGCCAGGCGAGGATGCTGAGAGATAACATGCTCGTCGTATCACTGAGCATCAATGACAGTCCGACTGCACGTGATGGCGGTACAGGCTCAAACGATGAGGCAGAAGCCAGGCGTCGAGAACAAATTATCCAATTGAGAAATCAAATATGGCAATTGGATTCTCAACGTTTACTTCGCTGGTTGTTTATCACCAATGATGACCTCGACCTAACAACCAAAAAGGCAAGACGGCGGCTTCTTTGGCAACTCACATCTCGATTTGATGTTGGCCGAGGCCTAACATTCGATGAAAGTAAAGACAGGCTTTGTTGGGATGCAACAACACCGATCCCCTCGGACCAATACGGCGTTCGAAGATGGCCTGCAATCACCCTCCACAACGAAGAAACCCTCGAAAAAGTTGCAAGCCATCCCGAACTCAAAAAATATCAATGGCCCCCCCACCTCTCGTTTGGGGGACCAAAGGAATGAACTTCAAGCAAGTGATGTCCTTCGTTAAGGTAGAGCACACTCTTTTTTCCCTCCCGTTTGTTTTGATAGGCTACATCATTGCATTGGAGCAGTTTGACCTCCCCTTCAGTATCGACCTTCTTTGGATTCTGCTTGCAGCTGTCGGAGCACGGGGGCTAGCTATGGCGTTGAATCGTATTATCGACAAAGACATTGACGCTGCAAATCCGAGAACAAAAGAGCGCCATCTTGCATCGGGTTCAATGAGTTTGAATACCGCTTGGATTCTTTCAGGCCTCTTTCTTCTGGTGCTGTTGGTCAGCGCTGGTTTACTCAACAGAGTTGCTTTGATGATGGCCTGGCTTCCAGTGGCTGCTTTCATTGCCTACCCTTACATGAAGCGGTTTACCTGGTTATGCCACCTGTGGCTCGGGCTATGCCTCGGACTTGCCCCTGCGGGAGCATGGTTAGCCATTGCTGCAGACGTTCACGGCTGGGCTGCACTTCACGGAGACTTTCAAACTCATACAGAATTTCTATGGGCACCGACCATCCTACCGATTTCTCTTGGCGTAGCTCTATGGATCGCAGCGTTTGATATCAACTACGCACGAATGGATGTTGAGAGCGATACAGAACAAGGCATTCATTCATTCCCATCGAAATTTGGTGATAAAACAACAACACGCACAACGATTCAACTCTCCCTGTTATGGTTTGCTTGTTTTGCCTACGCCGACCCAATCGAGAGCATTTGGTTTGTGCTTGCATCAGGAATCATGGCACTTGCAAACATTGTTGTGGTCATTCAACGAAACCAATTGCATGATTTTCAACAGGTCTTGTTTCGAGTCTCGATGCTTACCGGTTGGGTTCTTCTCGGAAGCCTGGTGTTTGGAGTGTACTTGTAGACTAAAGAGTAGGCAGTGTACTAGGGGACTAAACACCCATTGTACTCTTCCATAATGTAGTGAGGGGTTTGAAAGAACCCTTGTGATTTCATGGAAATAGTTTGTCGGTAATACTCAATTGCCTTACAATGGCATCATTAAAATGAGATATTGTTGGTGATGATGTAATAACAAGTTGCTATTGTTAAACCAATTAAAATCGTAATTTGCCTAATCTTTCTGCTTCTTGATTTCTTACGGTAATATGCTCGTTTCCTATCAATACCTTTCAGCCTTTTTTTCTCTTCTAAAAGATAAGTTTCCATTTCAAGTTCCTTAAGCCTTGTACTTTCGGGATTGGAGTTTGGTTCAGCCGCCTGATTAATTGTGTGAAGTTCCTTTAGGGCTTCTACAACACCTGTCATAGCTGCCTTTACGACCTCAGAATCTACACTATTCACATTTTGGTTAGATATGATATCTCCACTAATTACAGAATCTGACATTTGTATTTCGGTTTTTTGAGTATTTGGGACCCACTCATTACCATTCCATGCCCACTTTCCATCTGGACTTACCCTTTCCCCAGACATGACGTAGCGATGAAGGATACAATTATCAATCTTATTTCATCAAATGGGAGATTCATATTATCTCTAATCGTATAATTTCTAGTAAAACCCTCTGTATACACACGCGTGAAGCGCATGTTGTGACGGTACCCATTGATTCGGGTAGAAGCAAGGGTGCAATGTTCATGTGCCCATTTCATTTGTGACAGAACATGAACCCAATTGTCAAATCACTTCTCGAATTTAATCGA
>Ga0255764_10000199_pt1 | contig 53786 bp, 36 predicted proteins | sample 071ome_30_FD_179964 | JGI IMG/M metagenome (GOLD analysis project Ga0255764, IMG submission 179964) | Coastal salt marsh microbial communities from the Groves Creek Marsh, Skidaway Island, Georgia - 071406AT metaG (version 2) | ecosystem: Environmental > Aquatic > Marine > Intertidal zone >... | reverse complement strand
GATACATCACAAACCTATTATACTTCATCTCGGCAAGGTGTATCATCTCCCACTCTTCCTCACTATCAGTGATGTAATTATCGTAGTATGGATACTTTCCTTTCTTTTTTAACCAGGCATCAATTTGATCTGGACCACCCAATTGGTTACCTTCTAGAGTATAAAATGAAGTTCCACCTGCACACTCATCATCCTTATTAAGATAAACTGTTGCTGCATACAACTGACCACTATCGTCATCAACGTGAGGAACAATAGGTTTCAAGTTCTCAGATTGTGTAACATTAACGCAGAATGTAAGTCCTTTCATAGAGTCTTGGACTTTTTGTGGAGAAATTTGATGTTTCTCCATATTATCTCCATAAACACCACCAAGAATATTTGTGAAGAATGGCGTCAATGGTTCAAAGTTATAATATGCGTCTACTCTAGAACCAGGAGCCCCTGCCATAATAATGGGATTATTTGTACACGGAATGGTTAATGCAAGATCCCTAACCATATCTGGATTCTTGTAAAAATTGTCCACATAGACAATCTTAGAATTCTCTGGTCCTATGGTATAAACACTTGCCTGTAAGTCTTTATTAATTGCAAAGACTTCACTTTCATCAATAAAATTCTTCTTCATGGATCTAAGGCAATAAACATCATTTGGATAAGTCTATACAAATCACCAGTGAACATATCTGGTTTCATGTATGCAGTATGAGCAACATTCCCAGGGTACATGACAAGTCTATTATACTTCATCTCAGCCACACTCAATAAATCCCAATCAGGAACATCTTCGGTGTCTGTGATGTAATGATCCCAGAATTTTTCTCTGCCGTGTTTTGTTAACCACCCCTGTATTTCTTCGTTTGTGATTGTTTGTTTTCCATTTAACATGTAGAAGGAAGTCCCTCCTGCACACTCCTCAGGCGTGTTTAAATAGATTCCCGCAGCAAATAACATACAATCCCTGTCATCGATGTGTGGCGTCACTGGCGGGAGGTCTGAGGACTGATTTATGTTCACACAGAAGGGTGTTGTGCGAACGGAGTCATAAATGTGATCGTCAGGTACATCTTTCGTGATATCTCCATACACTGTTCTAAAAATATGTTTGAAGATTGGCACCATAGACTCAAAATCATAGTGACTAAAAATCCTAGTACCAGGAGTTCCTGCCATGATCTTGATATTCTCCGTTGGGGGAATACTTAAAGTAAGATCTCTAACCATGTCAGGATTCTTGTAGAAATTGTCAATAACTACTACACGAACCTCCTCTGGTCCAACTACATGAACGTTGGCTTCTAAATCGGGATTTATTGCAAAGACTTCACTTTCATTAATGAATGGTATCTTCATGCCCATGGATTTATACCTTGAGGTGATAAACGTGTTAATTTTGCGAAATTATCATTAACTGCTGCAGCAGATGGGAGATAATCGTAAATATGACTTTCTGTATTATAGAAATGATTCAGAAAAGATTCAACCATGTGGGGTGGCAAATCTACTTCTTTGTGACAAACTGGATAATCAAGTTGATTCAACCAACAAAACCAGTTTGCTCCAGAGAAAACTTCTTTCGCTGTCATGTTAATATCTCGGAATGCGTATTTTAGATCCGATGCATACCACTCTAACATTGGAGATGGTTTATAAACATCACTTACCCACTGCCAGAACTTACCCTCGCTCTTTGGTTTTGAATAGTGCATGTTCACAAAATCAATACTATTCTCAAAGAAACATGTCATTTGTGCATTGTACAATGTAATATCATTGTCATCATAAAATCTGGTCTTAAGTCTATTCAGCAACTCCCAGGCACCAGCGGAGATAAGAGCCAAACCAGTGCTTTCTAGGGGTTCGATGAATCCTGCAGAGAGACCAATATTAACTACATTCTTTTCCCAGAAATTTTTGTTGTAGAAAGGTGCCCAATCCAAAACTCTAAGGTTATCTCTATCTACTCTTCCGTCCCAATAATCTACAAAGAAGTCTTTTGCTTCTTCTACATCGGTTATACTTCTATTGAATACTAATCCAGAACCAATACGTTCTCTTACTGGAGTATGCCAAATCCATCCATGATCTACGGCATCACATGTTGTATATGGTTTTAATTCTTTATCTCTATCGAGATATTCTACTCTACCCGCAACGGCAGTATCAACATATAATCTATCGGTCAGATCAACTCTTTCATTATTTTTCTTAAGTAGACCTTTAAATCCAGTGCAATCAATGAAGATATCGGATTCATGCACTGTCCCATCGGCTAAACCCAATGAAACAATGTAACCATCTTCATCTGTTGTTATTGTTACAACCTTGGATTGAAGAAATTCAATTTTATCTACGAGTTTTTTCTTGATAAATTGAACCAACAAACCAGCGTCAACATGAAAGGAATATATTCCAAGATTATTTGGATCTACCTTATTGTTTTCTACTGCCAGATTATAATGAATTTCTGTACGCCTTTTTTTATCTGGAAAATCTTTCTGAAAATTAGTCCACAACTCATGAATGGATGTATTATCTCCTTCTCTGATTCTGAGACTATTCAATGTAGGAAATGCAAAAGGATGCCAAATATGATCATCCTTTCCTTTCCAGTTCTTAAATAAGATTCCCCCTTTGAATGTTGCGGTAATATCTTTATACCATTCAAGAATAGAGAAACCACAATCATCCATAAAGGATTTGAAACTGAGAATAGTAGCCTCACCGACACCAATGGGACTACCTATCTCTTTATCAATGACGGTTATCTGATGTTCTTTGGGAATATTATTACGCAATAAGGCGGCAGTCATCCACGCAGATGATCCACCCCCTACGATAGTAATTCTTTTCGCACTTCTCATTTATTTTTAACCTCTACCATCAACCCATACTCGGGAAGATATAGATACTCAATATCACTTTCGGCTAAAGTTCTGCAAGCATCTTCCAAAGTTTCTACCAGTGGTTCTCCACCAAGATTGAAAGAAGTGTTGAAGATAATTGGACATCCAGTCTTCTCATAGAAAGTCTGAATCAGTGAATGATAATTTGGATTCTGATCTTCGGTCACCGTTTGAATACGGCAGGTGCCATCAACGTGAATGATTGCAGGAATCTTTTCTTCAATTCCATCTTGGCACTTAACTGCATACATCATGAATGGAGTTTCATCCATACCACGCAGATCAAACCACTCATGGACATGTTCCTTAAGAATGGATCCTGCAAATGGACGGAAGTATTCGCGACGTTTTACCATATTGACGTGATCCTTTCCATTTGGATCACGGGGATCATAAACTAGAGAACGGTTACCCAAAGCACGAGGACCCGCTTCAGATTTTCCTTGCCAAATAGCAACGATATTCTTGTCGGTGATTAAATTAACAACGTCTTCGTTATTGGCTTCAAATACCCTATTCGCACCAAACTTATCCGCAATATCAACCACCTCATCGATAGTGTGACTATGTACGAATCCAGTATAGAGGTTGGTAATTTGTGGTTTAATTTTTGAATCACGAGTCAGTCTATGGTGCCAGAGGAGAGCAGCACCCAGTGCAGTACCTGCATCATTACTTACAGGTTCAACAAACAAATTAATTCCCTCACCTTCAAGTTGTTCCAGATACCAGTAATTTGCAACACAGTTTAATGCATATCCACCAGATAAAACTACGTTCTTTTTACCACTGATCTTTACAGCATGTCGGATCAAATCAAGAACCATTGATTGAGACTGAGTTTGAATTGCATAAGCAAAGTCTCTACGGTTCTCTAATTTGGTGAGATCAAACTTTCCATTTTGTGCCTTTTCATAGAGTTCAAACTCTGTTCTGAGGTATGGAAATCTACCTTCATTAACAAACGCACCATTAGGATAGTTTGGTGTAATTACATCTCTATTGGATGTTTTCCAATCAGATGTTCCTCCACAGTCTCCATAAATCTTGGGAACATTATCATTTGGTTTTCCGTATGGGAAGAGACCCATAGTCTTACCAGCTTCAATTGGTTTGAACCCACAATACGAAGTTGCGGCCTCATATGCCTTAACGATACCAGCACTATCATCCAGAACCATTTCATGTTTAAATCCTGGTTCTCCTTCATCAGTACTATCAAACTCTGGGAAATGGAACGATTGATATGGTCCTCTTCCACCTAAGTGTTTATAAAGAGTTCTGAACTCTGAAGGATATCCACAATCAAAAATAGATTCCAATTCCCATACAGTTTCTTGGCGACCATTCATATTCATAGGAATGAATGTGCCTGCACCATCTACAACCACTGCAACAGCATCTTCAAAACCTGATCTGTAGAAAGCACAGGCAGCATGAAGTTTGTGATGATTTCTACTCAGATCAATTACTTGTGGATGTTGTGGCCACAGTTCGGCCTTTCTATCAATGAGACCTAATTTTCGGGCTAAACCAGTGTAAACATCATCCCCCGTGAAATCAATATGACCAGCAGCACCTGTGTGACCAGGTGTTTCTCGCAGAGGTTGAGTGTGAGCAATTACAAGATAATCAAGTTTGTCGGTATACTTCTTGATTTCAATCATGGCAGCAAATGGGCCGCCATCATATTTGACTCTAGAGAGTCGTTCCTCTTCGATAGAGAAAACAACTTCTCCATCCTTTAGAAGACAAATGCCGCCATTGTGTCCTCTAGTGAGACCAGCAATCCATTGTGCCATAATAAACTCCGAATTATTTTGCAGACTTTAAGAGATTTTCAACTTCAGATTTGAATCCTTTACTGGGTTTCACTGCTGTTGTTGGAATATTCAACTTAGTTGGTTGCAAAGTTGAAAATTCTTGTTGTTGCAGAGGGGGCATTGAAGGTGCAAGTGTTTCTGCCTGACCATTTTGTGCCGCAAGTTGTTCTAGAGTGGGTCCAGTATATTTTCCTGGTTTACCAAGTCTCTTTCTTGCAGATGCAATAACTTGTTTTACTTGATCAGAAGACATTTCACATGCCTGATCATTGTATCTAGTACGTTCATCATCCATCGTAATTCTGATGGGTTCATACTTTCTTTTTCCTTCGCCAATGTCAATGATATCGAAGTCACTGCAATCTGGGTATGAAATATTAATAGGATATGTAGAACCAATTACAACAGTTGCAGTTTTACCAAGTGCCTTTGCAATGTGTTGTCCAACACTATCGCACCCAATAAAATGATCTGCACCTTCAATCAACCCAGCCCAAATTCGGATATCATCGACTTTTGGTCGGGCTACCTTATGTTTTGACTTCTCTTCATTCTCTTCCAATGGGAAGTGAACTTCACTCATAATAACCACGGCATAGTCTTTTTTGAGATCATTAATGATATCAACAGTGTTGACCATATTCATGCTTCTTGAACCAGGATCAACAACGAAATCACCGACACTAGTGACACCTCTACCGAAAGGTTGAACAACTACTACCTTTTCCTTTCCTGTGCCGGCTCTAACTTCTGCAAGAATATTCTGTGCGGTTACTACTTCCATCTTATTGAGATGAATTGATGGATCGCCAACTTCTCTTGGTTCATCGAGTTCGTTGATGATCATATCAAAAGCCTGAGCAATACTACACTTTTGATTGTAATACCACCAATTTCTATATGGTTCTACACTAACACAATCTCTATTTTTGATGTAGTCTTCGAAAAGATTTTTATGCCAGTTATCGAAACACTTCCCATGAAGAACGGGGTGTCCCTTATAAAAGTCTGTGCCCCCCTCACAAACGATGATGAAATCGTCATGGGTTTCGGCGTATTTTTCTAATGCGGGGATGGAGGAAAGAACTCTTCCTGCACCACCATTAATAAAGAATGCTTTAGGTCTCATGTCAAAGATTCATTTTGAAATTATTTAGGGGTCTTTTCAGACCCCCATTTTAATGTATATCAGAGACCAGGATTCTGATCTTCAGTTGGTTTTGCACGTTCCATTTGCTCAAGTCCACGAGCAATTGCACGAGCCTCTTTCTCTTCCTTGCGAGCAATCTGTGCCTCAGTCATAGAGGAATAGCTAGATCTAACCGCATCAGGAGAAAGTGGTTGCATCTTAGCAGCAACTGCTGGAGGAATACCGTGAGTCTCAACAAGAGAAGGCCAATCTCTGAGGTTTTGTCTGTAATCTGTCCATGCAGAAATCATGGCAGCAGGCATATCAGAAGAAATCTGACCATCGCTGGAAGCCAACATAGAGTTTCTTGATTCTCTAATATCTTCTACACCAAACCAATCATCATTTGCTTCACCGAGAATTACTTCATTAACAGTGAACATTCTTGCTGTTGGAACTCCATCTACAACTCTTACTGTGAGGGGATCCCAAACAAATTTTGGAAGAATGGGTAAACTATACTTATACTGTTCAAAACCAGCAATCACTGGGGATTGGGGGTGGGGAACAACTGCACCAGCTGCTTCACCTGTCTGTGGATTTGGAGTTTTGTTATCTGGAAGGACTGGACCAGAGAATTCCTGGGACTCATTAACAATTGGTCCTCTAAGTTGACAAATTAATGGATATACAGTGCAATCCACTTCGAAGAACTCAACAACGTCACGAGGCATTGGACGGCCATCGGCTTTGTCATCTTCGGTCAGTGGACCATACTTTTCATATCCATCTGCGCCAATCTGCAGATAAATCTTGTCGGGTCCATGGTAAGTATACTTACGGGACTTATTCTGTGTTCTATTATGATCTACCATGTACTCATCGGGGAGTGGCAGATCAAATTCTACTCTAATAATTTCGGTTGCCATAACGGTTTCTTTGTTCGAGTAAACATCTCTCGGTATTATTTATAATTTTTTACACAAAAAAAGGAACGGTTTCCCGTTCCTATTAACTTATTTTTTTATGTTTTTAGACGTAAGTAATCTTAACAAGTCCAGGACCACCAGTATTTCCATAACCATTATCCCATCCACTACACTGAGAAGTCATTGCTCCAATTGCACCATGTGCATAAGGAACAGTCCAACAACCATGACGGATCCAGCAGTCATGGAGTTGATATTGGACTTCACCGCCAATGAATGGAGCGGGAGTTGGTTGAGATCCTACACACTGACAATGACATTCCGATGCGTGAGACGCAAATTCTCCTGCGTGAGAACCCATTTGGAAGTCGGCACCATTATCATTGGGACCTTTACAACAGGTAAAATATGAGTTACAAGCTTCGTTCCAAGCAGTGTTTGCCTCACCTCTGTGGCCACCTGGGGTACAGAAGTTGGAAAGGTTGTAACCATTAATGTATGAAGAACATCCATAACAACCAACACAGTCAAAAGAACAACATGGATAAACACCAGCAGCACAGATTGTATATTGACACCCAGGAACTGTACTAATCGTTTTACTTGCGTAGTAACCACCGCCGGCACCCCTATAGTGGTGACAACGGTCCCAGGAACAAGAACCGTGTCCGTTTCCTCCAGAACCCCAAATCTCAAAAGTCACTCTAGCAACACCAGTTGGGACTGTCCAGAGGCAGCAACATCCACCAGTTACACTATTTGGATTTCCATAAACCCACTGAATATTCCAGGTTTTCAATGCATTTGCGTTGATCTTTGCATCTGTGATCACTCCTGCTGGAAGTGAAGCACCATCAACTTTTTTATAGTCGGTATAGTTTGCCATGGGTGAAAGATTCCTACGTTAAATATTTATCAGAAATATGTAATTTTGACGATTCCATTACCGCCTGTATTACCATATCCATTATCCCAGTTGCCGCAGTAACTAGACTGAGCACCTTGAGCACCAGAACCGTAAGGAACGGTCCAACATCCATGACGGATCCAACAGAAGTTAATTGAATAAACAACGTCGGTTCCAACAAGAGGAGCTCTAGAAGGCCTCGTTTGTTGGTGATGACAGTGACAGAATCCAACACCGAACCACCACTGTACAGAACCAAATCTACCAGAGTGAGAGATACCACCGAAGTCACCGTTGTTGAAACCTCTCTGCAAACAGCAGTCATATGCAGAGTAACAAGTTTCGGTCCAACTGGTGTTTGCACAACCTCTAGAACCACCAACGGCACAGAATCCACTTAGGTTGTAACCGTTAACGTAGGAGGAACATCCTTCGCATCCAGTACAATCGAAAGAACAACATGGATAAACACCAGCAGCACAGATCGTATATTGACAACCTGCGGCGGTGTTAATAATTTTAGCGTTGTATGATCCACCACCTGCGCCTTTAAAGTGTTGACAACGGTCCCAAGCACAAGAACCATGTCCGTTGCCACCAGCACCCCACATTTCAATGAAAAGTTTTGAAACTCCAGAGGGAACTGTCCAGAGGCAACAACATCCACCAGCTGCAGAGTTGGGAGATCCATGGACCCACTTGATTCCATAATTTTTTCTAGCACCAGGAACAATCATTTCATCGGTGACTAATCCGTCATCAATTTGGTCCGTAGTTACTCTTTTGTAATCTGAATAGTTTGCCATTTGTATAAAGTTCCCCTGATTAGACGTAAGTGATCTTTACGACACCTGTTCCACCGACTTGGCCAGTGCCATTATCCCAGTTGCCACAATATGTGGTCATTCCATTACCGCCTCCCATTGCATAAGGAACGGTCCAACATGCACAACGTACCCAACATTCTGCAACGTGACCACCAATCGTTCCGAAGGATAGGAATGGTGCAGTTCCAGAACACCAGGTGTGTCTGTAACAGTGACATGCAAATGGTCCTGTACCTGCAGGAGCCATATTACCCATAGCAAATTGAGAGTTGTTTTGACCTGGGCTTACGCAACACTGCCACTCGGAAGTACACATCGTATCCCAAGCAGTGTTTGCACAACCTCTAGAACCACCAGTTGCACAAAAACTACTTAGATTGCAACCATTAACATAAGAAGCGCATCCCTGACATCCAACACACTCATAAGAACAACATGGATAAACGCCACCAGCACAAATCGAATACTGCCACCCAGCTTGAACATCAATTGTTCTAGTGGCATACATTCCGCCACCAGCACCAAAATAGTGATGGCAACGGTCCCAAGAACAGAATCCACTACCATTTCCCCCAGCGCCCCAAAGATCGAAGGTGACCCTCTTAACTCCAGTAGGAACTGTCCAAAGACAACAACATCCTCCAGAAATACCTCCTAACCCTCCACTGATCCACAATACGCCGTATTTGGGACCAGATCCAGGTGCAAAAGCACTATCTGGAATAGATTGATTTGGGATCTGAGCAGCAACAATTTTTTTGTAACTTCCGTAAGTGGCCATTTTATCTCTACATTGGGTGGTTTATATAATAGACAGAAAAGAAAGAGGGGGAAGAATCCCCCTCCCCAGAATCAGATGGAGAACAGTCTCCAACCGTATGTGTCACCCGAGAAGGTGAGTTCGAACGATGCACCCTCAACGTTGACCGTGAGGTCTGCAGCGTCACCCTGAATCAGTTTGCCGTTTCTTTGGACAACCAGTGCGTTGGTGTCGAAAGTCTTGGCTGCGTCGTAGAATCTGATCGTATCACCAAGATTTGGGCTTGCGGGCAGAGTCATTTGAGCTTGACCAGTGTCCGTGCGGACGAAGTAGACATGCGAGGCAAGTGCGTTGTTGTTTCCAGAAACTGTCTCGTAGGTGAGTTTACCAGGCTGGACCCATGCGGTTCCATCGTAGTATTCCAGAGCACCCAGAGTGGTGTTGAATCTCAGAGCACCAGTGACGAAGGACTCATCAACGCCCGAAGGTCTTTGTGCGGTAGTACCAACTGGGGGAACCATCGCACCAACGCCCATCTTACCGCGAAGCAGGAATCCGCGAGTTGCGAATTCAGTTGGGCAAGCGCTGTTGGAGTCACCAGACATGAATTCATCAGAGGAGAATTCGTTAATTGCCTCACCGACCTGACCACCAATCGCACCCAGTCTCAGTTCTGTCAGACCAGACAGGTTGAACGCGGAGGCGTCCAGGGTTGCACGACCAGTCAACTGGTCAACGGAGAAGAATTGACCAACTCTGAAGTTACCACCTTGGTCAGTGGAGACGAAGAACACCTTACCAGGACCGAATGTATTGGTCTCATTACCCTGAATGATTTGAGTTTCGTCAACATCGGGATAATTGGTCTCAACCTTGTTACCAGTACCAACACTCAGGAAGTCGTGACCCGTCAGGCGGACCTGAGAGAATCTTGTTCTAACACTGATGGTGGAACCTGCGCCCGTGACGTTACGGGTGTCAGGGGTTGCCTTACCCTTCTCTGGCGAGATTGTCAGAGTAGCGCGGTTATAGTAGGTGTGTGCCATTCCAACGGTGTCGGTGTAAGTTACTGCGGCCGCGACGTTAGTAACTGTGTTGACAATGTAGAACAGGGTATCTTCACCAAAGCTGGTGGTGAATCCGATTGCGTCACCTACGAGAGGAACGGAATCAAATCCATCAATCTCAAGGATTGTACCCTTCTGACCAGAAACAGAGGATGTTGCAGCTGCAACGTTGAAGGAACCAGCATAACCAGCGCCCGAGGTGTCACTGTAAGCATATACAAGTTCACCATCTACGAATGGAGAAGTACCGATTGCAACGTTGCCGTTTTCAGCAGTTGCGGTAGCACCATAACCAGGATGATACTTGAAGTAATACTTATCAGCGGCCTTCTGGTCATTGATCAACCATCCCTGTGCGCCAGAGGCTTGACCAGTAAGGGTGTTACCAATTGCGACTGTACCCGAAACTGTTGTTCCGAGAATGGTCATCAAGTCACCGAACAGTCTTGCAGATCTTGCAACTTCGTCAGATGCGAAACCAGAAGAGATGACACCGTAATCACCATAAGAGTTGTTACCACCAACGGCACGAATTCTCGCACCACCACCAGAGTAGTAACCCCACTTAGCGTAGTAGGTGAAGCAGGAGACGATCTCAGCGATTGCACTCTTATCAAGGAGGAATCCAGCACCGTCAGAGTTAACCTGCGTGAAGGCGTCGAAGACCATCGATTTTGCACCTTCGCTGTGGACACCACCGTCGATGAAGACGCCAACACCACCACCACCGAATCTGCCACTTTCAGTTGCGGGATCCGAGAAAGTCGTACAATCCTTAACGTAAGGCGACTTGTTGTTAATTGGGGAGTTGGGGTTCAGTGCGAAGAAGATACCTGCGGCAGTTGTACCAACACCAGTTCTGATATTGGAGTTGTCCATCTCCAGAGGAGCGTTAGGATCATAATGGAAACCTTCCATTCCCTTGAACGCCAGTGCCTGTACGGTAGTTGCGTCAGACAGTTTGAACATGGTCGATCTGTTGTTTGGCGTGATGCCATCATCAGAGAAACCAGAGGCGGGAAGAACCTGAGTACCTCTCAGAGTATGTCCAACAATCGAAGTGAATGGTGGAACAACAATTGGGAGTTGCTCATAGAACTGAGAAGCAGAGAGTCTCAGAATAGCAGGCGTCAGGTCAGTCAGCAGACCACCCTGTACATAGGTGTGGTTGATTGTGGAAACACCAATGTTAACTCTGAAAGTATCAACATCGGGAACTTCAAGAACTTCGAAGTAGGACTTAGAAGCCTTATCGGGATAAACAGTAGTTGTCAGACCAACGAATGCAGTACCAGCCTGAACGTAGAGGTAATCGGTTGCAGATTGACCAACGTTCAGAATGACCGAGTTAGCATCGGGGATACCTTGAACAGGGAACTGGAACTGACCAGGAGTGTGGACAGCTGGGAAGTTACCTGTGATGGTTGTGTTGCTGGATGCAACACCGATGTTAACAGTAATTGTGGTTGGAGTAACCGATGTGATATTGATCGCAGTATCGTAGTAAGGATCCGTTGCACGAGGATAGGAGTGGTCGGTCAGATAACCGTCCATTGCACAACGGAAGGTCAAACTGTTGTTTGCCAGTTTGATGGAGGTGTTGGCAGGAAGTTGGTGAGCACCAATATCCAATGTCATAGCACCAGTCAGGTGATTATAAGTTGCATCCGATACGTCATAAGCAACGAGTGGAGATGCACCAACGTTTACCGTGAAGGTATTTTGGGTAATCGCAGTAACTGCGAGAGTTGCACCAGCAGCAGGGTCAGTTGCACGAGGATATGTCTTATTGGCACTATTGCCATCCATCGCACAAGTGAAGGTCAATGAGTTGGTATCGATGCTGATCGTATCAGCGATCGAAAGACCGTGATTACCAACAGTAAAGATGATTTCGCCCGAAGTTGGGGTATATTGTGCGTTTGTTGGGGTGAATGTCGAACCTGCGAGAGATCCTTGGACACAGGTGATTGCACCAGGGTTTGCAGCAATAAATGTGTGATTATAGTCACCACCAGTGATAACTGCGCCACTTAAAGCACTTTGGAATTGGTGCTCAAATCTTGCATCACCAGTGTACTGAACTTGAAGATTTCTAATTCTAACAAGTGTGCCGATACCGACTTCGGGTGCATTACCCAGTCCGATAGCGGTGATGGTTGCGAGACCAACTGTCTTGTTGTACTGCATACCCAGTACGGTGAAGACATTACCACCAGAGAGACATTCGAATTCTACGCCTTCTAACTGAACGAACGTACCAGTGTTTTGCAGTCCGTGACCAGGAGCAGTAATGGTTGCAACACCAGTTGCGGCAGTGTAATTAAATCCTGTAATAGGTGTTTGGGGACGTGCAGCGGCACAAGCCCTCTTAATTGTCTTAAATGCCAGGTTAGGTGCAAGACCGTTGTTTGTATCGTGTCCAGACTCGGAGTCGCAATAGTAAACTCGGGTTTGAGCACCAACGATTTCGTAACCAGGAAGTCCGTTTCCACCAACTGCAAGAGCGTAACCAGTAGAACCAATACCAATTCTGAAAGGACCAGAGTTATAAGTGAGAATATCACCCTTACTTACCAGAACAGCAGAGCTGTCTCCAGCAGCAAGAGTTTCCCAATATGTTCCGAGACCAGCAGTAGGAATAACGTTAGTAAAGGAATTACCAACAGAAACATAGGAGTTCGAACCGTATCTTACAACGTGACCAGGATGGTACGCAAACGTTGTAGAGAAATTGCCAACGAAATTAAATCCTTTGACCAGAAGATCCCAAACAGATGCACCAATACCAACACCTTGTGTGTTACCAGTAGAAAGAGGTGCAATGTTAGTCGTAATACCTAACTTGTGGCGGAAGATGTCACCACCGTACTGTACAAGCTGTCCTCTGAAGTATGTTCCCTCAGAGTAGGTATTTGCGGCTCCAGCGATACCATCTGCAAGAATTTGCCATGTCTTGCCTTCAGTGTCTGTACCGATAGCAACGTTCTGTGGAGGAGAAAATCCTGCAAGAGATGTCGTAAGGGCAACGTAAGAAGAACCATTGTAGTTAACAACGTCACCAGTTTGATATGGTGTATCGATGTTCCACTCGCCTTCTGCATTGAATCCAGCAACATATTCAGTGACCTTAGTGAGGTCAACGAATGTTCCTTCGGATGTGTGGGCAGTAGTAACTCTATACTGGATGTTTCCGAACCTTACTACATCGTTAACACGATAGTATTCACCAGACATCCAATTCCCTCTGGAATTGATACCTTCTAAGTGAACGTTCCAATTGCTAAGATCCGACGAATAGAAATTCGCAGTGCTCGCAGTGGATGTGTGGTTAACGACGGCAACGTAGGAGTTACCACCGAACTTGACGATATCATCAATCAAGTAGGATTTGGATGGCTGCCAATCGCCAGTCCAGTTGAATTTTACTCTTCCAAGTCTAAACTCAGCCATTGTCTCTCCTGGTAATTATTATTTGGGTCCGATAGAGTTGTAATCATAATCTGGTCCGTTGAACCTAATGACGAAGAATCCATCGTCGTCTATGTAATAATATAAATTTCTGCGGTCAAAACGGATCTGTTGGTATTTATCATTCGGATCATCTAAAGCTTTCTTTTCGGTAGCAATATCATTTCGAATGACCGACGTTTTTCCAACGCCAACATCGTATGTACCATAGTCAATACCATCACCAAATTCTGGGATAGCAGTACCATTAGCGCGATAGAATTCTCCGAGTTCAGTGGAAGCAGCACTAACCTTGGAGAAATACAGCATGTTTTCCGCGTCTCTTCTCAGAGCATATACGAAAAAACCTGAGGATTCTGATGGTAAAAACTCACCAGAAATCGAATTACTTAGGGTTAATGCCATGTTTAACTTCCTCTATTGTTGAAGATTTTCCAAAGAGATCCAGTCCAAATTAAACTTACAGATGCACCTGACACATCCAGAATCAGAGGAGAACTCTCCCTAACCAAATGGCCATTTTCAAATGAATAATTCGAAGTAATAGAAACTGGATTAATACTCCAAAAATTAGTAAAATCTTCTACCCATACCCAGTCACCGACTGCGCGGGGTTCGGGCATGGAGAGAGAATATCCACCAGGAGTGTTTTGTGAATCGACAGTATACTTTTGGTTAGTTGTCATACTGTATGGGCCATCAACGAACGTCCATCTGGACTTCGCCAATTCAAAACCACCTGGAGTAACACCGTCGTGTACAACAGCAACATTCTTGTCTGTATCAACAGTTACTTCTGCAAGGGCACCTGTGAAGTTAAAGTGCTCCGCAGTAGTGCCTTTTCTTAGTTGTACCTGCTTTGTCATGATTCAAATCTCATGAAACGGACTTTGCTTCTGTTTTATTTATACTTATTAAAAATATTGCATTAAATGATAATAACGTATACTCGACCCTCTTCGAATTGTACGAGTTGTGTAGAGGCAATAGTAGTGGAGGAGTATCTGACATTGCCAATTCCAACATATGTCGCTCTTGTATAAGCTTCTTGCGCTGTTCCAATTTTGAACAGAACGCCGCGACCATCGACAGGTGGGAATATGCGACGTTTGTCGGCAGAACCACCAATGATGAACAGACCAGAACCGTCTGGGGATGGAGTGTAATCGACAAATGGGAATACCAGAGTTGTCGAAGAGAGAGTAATTTTTCCAGATGTGCCTGGATCTCTGTCGTCTCCATAGTATCCATAGACTTGAACTTCTCTCGTTTCGCCAATGCCAGAAATCGTGAGAGTTCCAGAAGTACCAGGATCCTTGTCGTCTCCGTAGTATCCAAAGACTTGATTGAGTGCAGTATCTGCATTTCCAAGAACTCTGAAGAGCATTGTTTGCTCGCCAGCGCCCGAGGTGAAGGATACTTCTGCAGATCCAGAGATTGTTGCCTTTCCACCCAGAACATCTGCAGTAAGTTGGAACTTGGGAATTGCAGTTCCATCGATTTTGAACAGACCAACACCAGTGACAGCTGGAGTAAAGTCGATGTTTGGATGAGTAAGTTCTCCAACGATCGAAATTGTTCCAGAAGTACCAGGATCTCTGTCGTCCCCGTAGTAACCGTAAACAGCAATTTCTCTGCTGTCTGCAGAACCACCAACATTGACAAGAACAGTGAATGTAGAAACAACAGGAGTAACGGATTCCGCTCCTCCACCAATCGCGAAGAGAGATCCAGATCCAATCTCGTCGAATGTTGCACTTTCTCCAGCAACACCAGATGCAAAGATAGTGCCACCAAAGTCAGTTGTGAGGAGAACTGCCTTGTCAGCGACTCCACTGAGAGTGAGAGTGATGACATTTTCTGGGGTTTGTGCGGAGTATGCGTACTCTGCACCGTATGCACCCGAAACAAAGATCGTACCAGATGTGACTGGACGAACTGGAATAGATTCCGCTGATCCACCTGTTTTGAACAGAGAACCAGATCCAGAGTAGGCCTTGGATTTTCTCTCGGTGATATAACCAGAGAATGTCCCAATACCAATTCCAACTGCTGCAGTTGTAATTTCCCTGTAAAGAGTTGGTGTCGTTTCTGTGGAGATGGTAATCTGACCAGATGTACCAGGATCCTTGTCGTCTCCATAATAACCATAGACCTGAATTGGTCTGTTTGGTGCATCTCCTTTGAAGAGGAAGAGACCAGGGCCCGCATCGATAGACGCTGGAATAAATCTTTCTCCAGCACCAGTTTCTCTGCCAGAACTGACACCCTGAGCTGCGGTATGAATACCCAGAATGTAGATCGTACCATCTGTGATGATAGGAGCGTTGGTTCTGGAAATAGCTCTGGAACTGATTCCAATAACACCAGACGCTGGATATTTTGGAATAAATCTGGTAGTAACAATACCAGGATCTCCATATTCTCCACCCGCTCCACCAGCGAATAATGTGAATCCAGTCTCGATACCGATATTTCTTTCGATACCGTAGTGTGGAGTGTAATCGATGAATGGGTGAACCAGTTCTCCAGAGAGTCGGAGAGTTGCCTTGGTTGCAACCTCAGAGAAGGTTGCGCTGAGATCGGAGTAAGATCCGTATGGTGTAAAGAGTTGAGTGCCTTCTGGTGGATTCGAGATGAACTTCTCGACTCCAGTACCAGTAAAGGTAGCAGATCCAATACCAACTTCTTCGAATCTGACTCTCTCGACAAGTTCTCCGAAGGAGAACAGAGTTCCAATACCAACACCAACGAATTGGTTGGCGGTGATCGTGATACTCTCTGTACTTTGACCATCGATGAGAATAGTGACGGTTCTCTCTGGTGTTTGTGCAGAGTAGGCTTCTTCTGCAGAACCAGAAAGTGGCAGAAGAGGAACATCTGCACGTTCGAATACAGTAATCGATTCGAGCGCGCTGGAAATCGTAAAGAGAGCTGAACCAGAACCAGGGAAACTTGGAATGAATCTGGTGACAAGTGCTCCCTCGGTGAAGGAGAGTGCAACACCAACAGAAAGTGGGAATCTGGTAGGTTGAGAATCTTCTTCGTTGACCCAACCATAATCTTCATATCCATTGTCAATACTTTGATTGACGAAACCAGTATTGGATGGATACAGATATTGATCATAATCTGGTCCACCAATGGTGTTCGATCCTTCACCATTACCAATGTCACCCCAATCAATACTTGCATTAGTAGTGCTGAAGTTTTCGGCGGAGGATGTTCCGTCGAACGTTGGCAGAGATGGGATCTGTGCAAGATCGAATCCAAAGGTTGGTGTGCCACTGAGGAGACCAAAGTCTTCGTTTTCTTGACCATACCAGATGGAAGACTCGTTGTAAGAATCTGTCTGTTTTTCGCCTGTTGCTCCGCCAGCGAATCCAAAGAGACCAGCGGTTTCACCAACATCAATAATTCTAAGATAAGTCTGACCTTCTTCTCTACCTTGACGCAGAGTGATGAGACCAGACGCGGATGGTGCAGGAGATTGTTTGACATCTGCAGCACCACTGATGAACTTGACCCCTGCAGCAGGAGGCGTAACTGCAGAACTCTCTGCAATGCCACCAATGGTAAAGAGAGAACCAGAACCAATCTCTGTTGTTGGAGTAATGGACTCTGCACCAGCCCCACCGATAGTGAATTTGCCTTCGAGACCAAATACGGTATGTTGTGGAGCCTGACTGAACCAGTTGGCACCAAAGATGTTGATACCTGCCTTATAAGTGGCAATACCAGTAATACCAGAAGTCTCATAATCAAATACAACTGCCTCGACGGCAGGTTCAGACATGAAGAATGTACCGACACCCTGATAAGTTGCTCTACTGAAGGAGTCTTGAACATCTCCGTAGATTTGAACTTTTCTGAAGAGATCGATAATGTATCCAAAGTCGTCTGCACGGAATGCGACCAGACGTACAAGACCCCAATCCTCGTATCCCTCTGGTGGGGGAGCTGGAGCTTCTGAAATGAATCCAAAATCAAGAGGTTCGACAAATCCATCTCTCTCCAGAGGAGATCTCCAATGTGGAGTGAAGTCTTCGATGATTCCACCAGTAAAGGTGAAGAGTCTGAATCCAACGTAATCGGAAATCTGGGCGATATCCGATGCAGCACCACTGATGGAAAGTGTTGCTGTCTGTGATGGTGGGTAATGTGTAAGTTTGAGACCTTCGGAGAATCCAGTGAAGAAGAACTCTGCACGTTCTTCGTCGCCTTGGAAAGTGATTTTTTCTGTACCAGCGCCGCCAGTAAGAACGAGACCGAAACTCTCGATTCCTCGTGGTACAAAGGCTTCTGCACCAGATCCACCGAATGTAAATTGACCTTCTTCGCCAAATACGGTGTGTTGAGGTGCCTGACCAAGACCAAGTTGACCAACTGCAGTAATAGTACCAGAACCTTCGAATGCGAAGACTTTTCTTTCTTCGTCTGGCAGTAAACCATCTCTGAGAGATAGTGTTGCAGTTTCTCCAATGTACCTTGGTTCAAATCTCTCAAATGCCCTAGTAAGAGCACCAGAGTAAGTCGCCTTGGTAGTGATCTTGCCGTAACGTTGATCGGCAACAATCTCACCCCAATCATCAGAAGGAATAGGTACAGTCTGTTCTACTTCATAACTGATCTGAGTTACGCCGTAGTGATCCCAGGTTGGTCCACTGGATACAGCCTGATAAATTCTGTAAGTATATTGACCTCTGTGTACAGCATCCAGAGGAATGGTGATGTCTCTTAAGGTATCGAAAGAATTGTCATTATATGCAATGACAGTGTTAATTCTTACCCAAGAAGTCCCGTTCCATCTATCAAGAACTAAACTTTCGCTTGAAGTATCTGGATCTTCTCCACCATTGGCATCATTGCCTCTGATTGCTCTGATGGTAATGCTTGTTGCGTTGGTAGTATCTACATCCCACTCAAAGGATCTACCATTGGTGATGCTGCCGAATTTAATATGTTCGCCAATATTAAATCCGCCGCCCTGACCGATTCCTGTCCCAGACTGAGCAAGGAATGTTCCAATGTATGTGGGATTGTACGCAGCGAAATCACTGGTAGTGATAATTCTGGTAACAATCTCCGTAATTTCGGTTACGGAAAGTAGACCGTAATCAACAGACTCTACAATATCGGCATCTGCGAAGCTGTTGATAGAACTATTCGTACTATCAAATGTCGTGTTAGCTTCAGAGAAGTTGGCGCCCTGTTTGACAGAAATTGATCCGAAGTCTTGTTCTTCGAATGTCCCTGTGAAGATGGAGTAATCGTAGGTTCTACTCTCATCTCCAGTACCGTTGAGAACTTCCTCATTAGGATGAGCTTCAATATACTCATCTGGATATTCTTGAGAAGTTCCACCTGAAACGGTGAGTGTAATTCTGGATACGAACGGATATATGTTGAATTCCGCCGTTTGTGCCTCGTCTGAGACTGTGAGACTTCCAGATCCGACTTCTGTAAATGTCTGTCTTGTGGCCGCTTCCCCGTTGAGGGTTGGTTCTGGTCCTGCGGCACCCAAGTCTGGTACAACCAGTCTCTCCAGACCTCCTCCAATCTCGAAGAGGGTGCCAGACCCCTGCCAAGGTGCCTGAGAACGCGATACCTTTCCTTGTCCCTGTATGAGAACGGGCTGTTGAGGAACTGCTGGTACGAAGGCGACACTTTCTTCCAAAGTATTTTGGATCGTACCCATTGATCCAAATGGAAGTATGTCACCTACCCAGACTACTAGACCGTAATCACTTGGGTTAAAACCTAATTCGTCTTCTTCAATAATATGGGCGTCTGTAATATTGCCAAAGTCCTCCGACGACGTTTCCGACACCGTAATGTCTCCGAAGGTGTCGGTAACGAAGTAATTGATTCGAGTTTCGTCGTAAGTAAAAACTCTGGGCGCCATATTCTAGCCTTCATTTAATGAAAAGGGGAGGCGCTTTTTTGAAGCACCTCCCTACATAACGAAGATCTATAGTATGTATAAATCAGTCAAGTGCAACGTTCAGGGTGATCTTAATTTGGTCACCGTTGTTTTGAATGTTGTAAGGACCGTTTGTGAATCTCTCAGCGTACATGATGCTGGAGTAGAGAGTCGCGGTATTCAGACCAGCAACACCGTTTGCGGTTGCAGTCAGGGAAGGAGATGTGTAGAACTCGTCTGCGTTAGGTACGTTAAAGACGGTGTATACGTTGGACTCAAGAGTTGTGTTACCAGCACCAGCAGCAACGTAAAGGATATCGCCAGCAACCAGACCGTGATTCTGAGCGAGAATCTTACCGAAACTAAATGTAATCGATGGGTCAGTCTGAGGCTGAATGTTGTCGATCAGTGCCTTGTCGAGATAAACAACGTTCAGAGCTCTATCAAGTCCAATGATTCTGGTTCCAGTTTGGATACCAGGGTTACCTGCGACGTACTGACCAAGAGTCAGATCGTCCATGGTGATGTCGGAGTCAACAGTGAAGTAGAAGTTACCAACAACGCCGATGCAAGGATCAACGTTTGTTCCCTTCGAAATGGTTGTTCCGATACCAACACCAGCAGCATGCTCAACACCCTGAAGTGCAACAGGCATGTTATTTGCACGAGTCACATAGTAACCATAGATGTTACCTGCGGGACCAGTGAAGGTGAAAGTTTGTTCTGGATAGGTTGCGGTTGTACCACTACCAACGTTCTTAATAACCCAACGAGAACCATTCAACAGAATACCATACTGCTGTGTGTAATTCTGATCTGTTCTATTATTTACGCAATTAGGATACCCTGTATTTGCTGTCGTTCCATATCCATTGGTGTTACCATCAATGTATGGCTCGAAATACGCCGTGGTAGAAGGAACGTCACCTTCCGCTGGGGTGGTGTTACTCGTAAACAGTTTGAGAACGAGGTTTCTTGGTGAAGTATCCTGAAGGTCCTGCACGAAGTTATTCTGAGCAATCAGATAACGGAGAGACTCAATTTCACCAATATTGGGAACTAGTAATGCCATCGAAACAACTCCTTTTGGGGGTTAGACTTTAAGAACTATTGTTATTTATAATTTTAATTTTAAAGAGATCAGGAATCTTCTAATCCCAGAGACACCAAACACATCAAATGTGAGGATATCGCCCGCAACAATTGTTTTATCCCAATTATTTAGTACATCGTCAAAGTACTTGTCAACGCCAGATAGGATAATTCGGCTTCCACCAGTAATGCTGGTAAAAGTGGGATAGTTGGTAAAATTAGACTTCGAGATCTCAAAAGCTACGTTTCCAGTCTGATCTGAAAGAACTGTAACCGAATCAATAACACCACTAACATCAAGTGTTACCTTTCCTTTGTTACCAGAAAGCATATCAGAACTGCCACTATCTATCACATAGTTGATAGTTCTAGTTAAGTCGGCAGTAGTAGCAAGTGCGATGATAAAGACATCATCATTAGCTAGTGGTGCCTGAGTAAAGATAATCTCGGCGCCAGAAATAGTAAAATCTGTTGCTGGGTTTTGTACATCCCCATTCTTAACAACTATAAGTTGTTGATCGTTGATTGGAGCATAGGGGTTTCCACCATCATTTAGTGGAAAATTGAGTTGTGACCCATCAAATCCACCACTAATATCATCAATAACAATATTTCCATATTGAATTGATTTTGTTGGAATTTCATAGTCAACTCCAACTCTATAATCACCTGGTTGATTTACCTGTACAAGATAATTTGTCATCAGGAAACTCCAGGTACAACGAGAACATTGCCTTGAATTGGTTTGGTTTTATATGAATTGGGCGAAACTAATACCAAATCATAGACATATCTACCGCCCTCTATTGCAGCAGTTGCCGTCGATGCAAACGAAACTTTGCATTGTCCCGCTAGTCTATTGGGAAATGAAATTACGAACGGGTAGTATTTTGTTGCCCCAGGATGTTTTTTCATCTTGGATTCCGCAGTATATCCCGTAAGATTTAATGGGGAACCATTAGTATTCTGAATAGTAAATGTGGCTTCAAAATCTACTCCCTGATCAACCACCAAATTAATAACTCTTGCTGCCATTATCCACAGGGTCGGATTTTAACTATTTATCCAATTTTTCCAATAGTAGTTTTACCATATCTTTCAATTCACTAACCTCACTTTCGAGGTTAGCAATTTTTTCTTTTTCACTTAATGCCTTTGACTTCAGTTTTATATACTCATCATAGTCCTTGTCAGAGGTATTGAGAATTGCATTAGAATTCGTATCTCTGACAAGGCCTACATGATTTTCTACTCTTAAGTGCATGTTAGATGGATGCAATTGCTCTCAGATCGCGAATCTTAGGAACATAAGCGTAGTTAGTACCAGTCATAATGATCTTGATCTGGAATCCTGTGAAAGGAGGAAGATCTCTTACATTGTATTCATATTCGCGATAATCATCTAAAGCATTAGAAGCGGTGATTCTTCTATCAGGCAAACCACTATTCTTAGAAATATCAATTGTCACTCCATCACCATCAAGGTTATCATAACCAGGGAAGAGTTCGAATAGTTGATATTCCGCAGGAGTATCAGGTCTAAAGATTCTGTAAAGAACTCTAATATCATTAGTGGAATGTCTGTAAGCATCAAACATCACTTTCAATCCATCTGCCGACTTTTCAAGATTTACTGGTTTGGACAGATAAATTGCAGCACTTGGATCCCTATCAAGAGAATTCACTCTCAGATCGGTAGCATAATTATCAATCTTATCATTAATTCTATCCATCGTAGTGATGACATTGACTCTATCCAAGTCAATCATTGGACTTACTTTGGTATCCTCTGTAGAGAGTGTAAACTCCATCGTGAAAGACTTTCTGCCAGGAAAATCTTGGAGTCTAGCAAGTTCATTGACTTTAGAGGCAATGATTCTTGGAGAATTAAATGGATTGTTACTATTGAGAGAAACTGGTTCAAATCCCTGATCAACAAAGGGTTGAAGAGAACCATCTGGGCTGTTGCCCGTGAAAGTTCTGACTCTTGCAGAGGCTCCTGTTCCTTCTGGTTGAAGGATAGAAACGTTTGTTCTCAGAGAGTTAAATGGAACGTTTTGAGTTGCTCTAGGAACATTCTGAGAACCAACGATAGAATGTTGATTCTCATAAGATCCAGCAGACTTAGTTTCATTAAAGTAAAGTGCTGGAAGAGATGCGGCAACTCCACGGTCGGTTCCTCTACTGGAAACACCAACCTTCACCCAGTAATGATCAATATCGAGAGGATATTTGGACAAATCAGTAGATTCGAAACTGTGCTCGCAGTTAATTCTTCTCAAAGATATGCCATTGAGTTCATACTTAAAGACGACTTGATTTTCACTATAATCTCCAGATTTAGTATCATCGATTGCTCTAGTAATACCAGTGATTGTTCCGTTACTGGTGGAAACTCCAGTGTATCGAATAATCTCTTGTCCAAGTTTAACATATCCAGGATTGTTACCATCGACAGGATAGTTTTCAAAGGCGGTGAAAATACCAACAGAAGTTACGGGGAGATCATCCGTTTGAGATGAATTATAGGATGCTGTAATCTTTTCTGGTTTTACATCACTTTCAATTCCAAATAGAGATACTCTATCAAGTCCAGAATACATTCCATGATTGGAGTGTTTGACTCTGAAGTGGAGACCATCGGTTACAGTATCAGTAAACTGGATAGTGGCACCATTGAGAATTGTAGAACCACCAGCACCAACATAAACAATATTAGAAGATGCATCGACTTTAGGAGATCCCTGAATATTATCAATAACTAAGGTGTTGAATGCACTAATAATACCAACTTCATTTGGAATAGTGAGAAGAAGATTCTTACCAAATCCGCCTGTATCTACTGCATTAACCGTCAAGATATCGCCAGCAGAATATCCTGTTCCACCGATAGCAACTGTTGCAGCAACAGCAACACCACCGTTGACGTGAATATTTGCCTTAGCACCAGAACCATTACCAGTTCTAGCGATGAGAGGAACGTTACTATAAACGACGGAACCACTAGTGAACCCTGCACCAATAGAACTGAGAACGAGGTCACTTCCGACTCCAACCGCACCGAGAACCTTAGAAAGTTTTGCTTTAAAGTTACTATTGTTTTGTTGTTGAATTGTAATACCAGGTGTTAATGCAGCTGCTTCTGTGGAGGTCAGACTCTTAGCAAGACCAACAACTACATTTCTAGAAACCATATCAAGTGGATTTCTTCTTAAAGCAGCAATTTGTCTGTTACCGACATCTAGATCGGGATTATAGAACCTAACGTTTCCTTGATTTGCTGCGAACTCTGCTCTATAGAGAGTGAACTTAAGATCTTCAAACTGACTGGGATCCCAAGTAGCACCGTTCTGTGACTTGAACAGAGAACCGAGGAGTGGTTGTTGAGAAACAATAATTTTCTCGGAATCTGGTCTATTTACTGTGGTGATGTCTTCCTCTCCCATTCTGGAGATGAAGACGGTATACTCATTAGATGCCGAAAGAAGAACCAATGCATATTCACCGCCACCTTCACAATAAACAGGGGATGGGAACTCAAAAGTAGTTGCCTTTGTTCCATCTTCAGAAACCACAACATTATCTGGATCGAGAATTGCCTCACCAAATGGCAGAATTGTTTGGGTTGGCAAACCAGTTTGCAAAGTTCTAACTTGGAGAGTAACTGGCAAACTCTTAGAGTCCTTAGTTCTAAAGAACACATCACACTTGGTGAGGAATACACCATTTACATCTGGAACCTCAAAAGATTCGGCAAGAGGGTCAACCCATCTTGTTTGTTGAGTTGTTCTATTACTAAATGTAGTATCAGCAACTAATCTAGTGTCGGTCTCAGTAATTGTTCTAGAATCCGATCTAGGAATTCTTTGAACATCTGCATTTCTCATTCTCAGAGTAGATTCCTCTACGTTCTGTAGAGTACCTTGAGAAGTAAAGTTTGTTTCGGCAGAACTATCAGTGAATCCAGAAATAGTTTCATTAGTAGAACTAGAAGACAACGTGAATGTCTTTGTACCAGTGTCAAATGTAGGAGTAGCTGGAGTAACGGGATCGGGGATAAACAAAGATCCAATCAACACGCCTGCTTGATCAGTAATCAGTCTAATGTCCTTAACGGTAGCAATAGCACCACTCGATTGACCAACTAATCTCATTCCCTTACTTACATAACCAAAGAATCCAGATGCAGACTGGAGTTCCAGAGATGCAGTATCAACGTTCAATGCTGTTGCTGTAGAAGAGTATGTCGATGACAATCCATCGGCAGGAGAATATGGATTTACTTTATAAACTTCAGTTGGAGCATTGTATGGGCCATACTTGTGGTTTTGTTGTGCAAGTCTGAATCTAACGTTGGCAGAACCTAAAGATCCCTGAACAACTTCTCCAGTACCAAAAGTACCACTGACCATTTCAATTTCAATCAGTTTGGGTACAGTGTACCTATTCATATCAACGTTATCGAAGAATGAATAGAGTCTGGTATTAGGTTTCAGTCTTCTGCAAATAAATTCAATATTTCTCGATCTCATCGTTGCGACAACATCGAGAGAGACTACTTTATCACCAAGGCTGGTAGAGTCGAATCTCTCACCAACACGGAACTGAATGCCTTCTCTGGTTTGGTTTCTAGTTGTAGTAGTTGTCTGATTTCTGAAGGTTGTCGTTCTACTTGTTGTGGTAGTTGTAGTAGTAATGGGAATACCGCGACCACCTTGGAAACCGCCACGACTTTGAGAGCTGGTAGAACCAATATCTCTCGAAATAGTTTCAATAGCGCCACCAAGACTGACACTTTGTCCAGTCCAAGTAGTCTCCCAAGATCCCCAATCAACTGGAGACATACCAGTATTACTATCTGCACCAGTAATCGCCATAGAGGCACTAAAACTACCTTCAATATCGTAGGTTCTGGCACTTCTTCTAGTCTCGATCCAAGTATCACTAGATGGATTCAGTTCAATTTGACCAATCCAGTTGACAACTGCAAATGGGTTTACGTTTTCAGTTCTCGTAGCAAACTTATTCTCAATATACGTTACATTAGAATAGTTAAGACACACAACGTCACCCTTTCTCACAACGTTCGTATCGCCGAGGTCACTTACAAATCGATAGTCCGCAGATGGGTTGGCAGATGTAGCCGCACCAACAACAACTTCCGAACCCAACAGAAGATCAATAGATGTCGTATAGTGAGATGGTCTCAATCTTCCAGCAACAGTGTCAATACTTGCCTTAAATTGGACATTTTGAATATCACCACCAAGAATAGACTTAAAGTTATCAACAAAGAAACCTGCCTTAAATCTATCCAAGTTAGTCTGAGGATCCCTCAGAGTCATGTTAGCGGTCTCACTTTCCAAAAGAGAAAGTGAAGTATAATATTCTACATTCTTCAGTCTCTTTTCAATACCCGCAATATCCTTCATTCTATATCGCTTGTGCGACTGAAGACGTGTTCTTACCTGGTCTGCAGAATAAACATATGGAGGGACATAGATTGTCGCAACTTCCAGAGCATTATCCAAAGTATTAGGTACTTTGGGCACATCCGCAGGGACACCTTTCTGAAGACTAAAAATGCCTTCTTTTGTCAAGTAAAGTTTATCAATTCTACCAACATAATAATCATAAGAAAGATTTGTAGATTTATCTTTAGCAATGATGTGAGTAGAAGATGATGTTAATGGGTCAAAAGTTCTAGACTCAAATTCAAATGGAGATAATGCGCCAGAGAATGATGTTACTCTTGGTCTAAAATCAATAATGTCAGATGCAGGAAGTCTATCTACCGTAGGAAGATCGTAGGTATATCTGTCAGCATCATAAGAATTGATAACTACGAAATCTCCAGGATCCGAAGAATCAATATAGTAGTTGTTATAAACTACTTTAAGTTTTCTGGAGGGAGAAGAAGAGGCAGACTTTCTGATAATGGCAGAATAGTTAACATACTCTCTAAGTTGTCCAGGATCAAATTCAAAGTTGTCTTTAATATCTCTATCACCAGGAATGATCCCAGAAATGTTTGCAGAAATATTAGATTCTCTAAATTTAACTAACTCATTACTACTAAAGACATTTTCATTTAGATATACAAACTCAATTTCGTTAGTTCCATTGGTTGCAACGAATGCTGCGGCTGCACCAGAATCTTGACCAATAAGAGTTTCGCCCTTAATCGCATTTAAGATATTTGAATTTAAATTTACGAGGGTAAGTTTTGGAAGTGCTGGATCAGAAGAAGTGGAAGACTCGAAAATACCAATGACCTGAGCAACATCTGAAATACCAAGAGAGATTCTTCTATCTTGAACTCTAGTTCCGTAAATCGTGCTGTATGTCAGTCCATCATCTAATTTTTCTACGCCTGTTCCAGAACCACTCTTAGAAGACTTATCGATCAAAGAAATACTACATCTCTGATAAACCTTCTTTTTGGGTTTGAGATTAATTTTTTTCCAAGTAACAGTCAGTTTTCCATCACCATTAGTGCTGATATTACTCAGAGTTACCGTTCTACCAGAAACGGTGAGTTTTTGATCCGTGAGTGGTTCAATAGTTCCATCATCAAATGATAGAGTATAATCCTCTTCATCAAAAGGTTCCAGAGTCAAGTTTGGATCGGTTTCGAGAACCTGGCTGAAAGCACCTCCAGCAACAGATACTGCATAGGACTTTCTGAATACAATAGAAGAAGATGTCAGGTCTACGTTAGATACGTTAGATCTTGTTAGATCTGAAAAGAGATATGCATCTCCATCATTCTTGACCTCTAAAGAAACGTTAAAAAAGTCATTTGTAGTTATCTGTCCAGAGGGCAGAGTTCCATCACAAACTCCAGTAACGTTAGTTGTAGCAACAAGTACAACGTTCTTAGATGCAGTATTAACTGCAGATACTCTGTTGTAAGTTGGAACTGTATTGCCAGTTTTTGTGTACTGAACAATATCACCCGTTTTGATTCCAACTGCAAATGATGCATTTGCAGAAGTAACCGTAGAAACACCACCAGATGCAGCAGAAATCGTATATTGTGTTCCTGCAGGTGCCAGAAGTTTACCAAGATTCAAGATTGGATCTGCAGTAAATGGGACACCAGAGTTTCCTACGATTTGGTGTACATCATCAAATCTATAATCCTTTGCTCTAGTGATCGATCTATTGAATACTTCACCATTTACGATAATTTCTTCACCCGATTGGAAAGATCCAGATACCTGATACAGTACCATTTGGTTGGTATCTGACATATCTTCATACAAATATCCAGATGCATTACTGCTCTGTCCCTCAACAAAGGCAGGTCTAGAGAGAGTCGATGTTGCATTCAGATTCAAATAACTAAATGTCTGAACATCATAAAGAGATGCCTCAAACTTTGTTGTCTCATCTTGATACTCAGAGTTCTTGAGTTTTAAATCATATACTCTAGCAACACCAATTTTTGTTCCAGATGCAGTGCCTGGTGTTGTTGTTCTTTGGTCATACAAATGAACCATGGATGTGGTTCCAAATCCAACAGGAGTAGAACCATATACATTATTGAGTTCAATTTGTCTACCCAGAGTAAAGGAAAGGGACTCATTCTTTTGTGTAAGAGTTGTTCTTGCCTTTGGCAGATCGATATTTGTAGTATTGATAGTTTCTACTTCATATCCCCTAATGTAAGCCTTACCAGGACTTACAGAAAGAGTCAGGAGATCATCGGAAGGAATATTTCCTCCTTTTGTTTTTTGATTTTCAAAATATACACCATTATTACCCTGTCTATCATTCAGAGATTCTCTGGTGGAGAGAGTAAATGGTCTTACATAGTAATCTCCAGATTCGTCATAGGTTCTTCTGGCTAATTCATCTCTAATGAGATTATAATTACTATCTTTAACAAACTTAGAGAGAATTCCATTTTCTACTCTTAGAAGTTCTACAAAGTTTTCATCATCAAAGTCATTCAACGACTTTTTGATGAGAGTTGTGGAAATTTTAAATCTATCAGCACCTGGTGCAGCAAAGTTAGAAAATCCCCTAGCATTATCAAACAAATCCGAATTCGTTTGGGATGCTGTGACTAACTCCTCAGTTACCAACAAACCAACTCTATAACTAGGTCTATTAGAATACTGATCGAGGATTACTGTTTGCGACTGAACATTTACAAAGAAACCACGAATAAAGTATACTCCATCAGCAATCTTTGCAGCTGAACCAGTCCTAGTAGAACTGGAAATAGTCGTAGTTGCAAAACTAGAACCAGATCTAATATTAGAAAGTCCGTATTGAACCTCATCAAGAGTAATAAGGTTTTCCCCATCAGAGAATGTCTGTCTGGCAAAGTCGGTTTCACTAGAACTCTGATACTTTACATACAGAGTGTAGTTACCAAGATCAGACGTAGAATTGGTGATAAAGGTTTCTACCTTAGCAGTTACACCACTATCTTCGCCTTTGATTGTTTTGCCAACCAAACTATTCAGATAAAGATTAACTGGTAGACCCAGGTGGGTCTCGTCAATCATTACTGCGGTGAAATCCGAATCATATGCAATCTGACCAGGAATAACAACGGATCCTTCTTTAAAGAAATGCTTACCGAACTTCTCAATCTGATTCTGAAGGATCGATTGCAGAGTCGTTAATTCCCTAGCCTGAATAGGGAGTCCTGGCTTGAATAATACCTTTTGATAATTTTTATCTTCACTAAAATCGTCAAAATATGGAGACGCATTGAGGTTAGTATTTTGTGGCATTGTTCTTTAGAACTCCAGTACGATTTTAATGTCTTCCTTCTGACTAGATGATCTGGGAATTGCGGTCCTATTATCGATGTAGATAAGCTCTCCAGATTTCTTGTTGTATTCTGCCGAAGCAATACCAGCGACGAAGTTAATGCCTAACTGGTATGTTGTATTATTTATTGACGTTGTAATACCGTTAAAATCAGTGTTCAACGACAAAACTGGTCCAGTTACAGAACTACCATTGATAGTAACTCCATATCCTGCATCTGGATTTGAGGTGAATGGAATAATTTTATATCCACTCTCACTCTTAGCAAGACCAACTGGTTGATAATACTTAAGAACTGCCGTAACGGGATCCCATGATGCAACCATACCGATGGCGGTAGATCCAAGTCCAACTGTTTGAGTAATGGTAGAATCCACGGCATAAGTTGTCTGTGTAGAAACACCAGACAGTTTTAGTGCCTGAAGACCACTGACAACTGATGTATCTAGAAGTTCTTTGTCACTTCCAAATACAGTAGGATTTTTAAGAACTCCAATTCTGGCAAAGTCATTGCCCTCAATAACGTCTGGGTTTGTCTCTTGAGTTTCAAATCTAGAATAGAGAAGAACTCTATATGCACCAAGTTCACGATAAATGTCATAACCATGCCCACCTTTAGGAGGAATAATCACTCCAAATTGAGCTCTTGCTGTAGTACCAATACCAGTGTTAGTGAGGTTTTCTAATGGACCACCAGACTCACTTCCAGGAGCACCTGGATAGAACTGAATATTTCCATGAGTGTATCCTTTACCACCATCAGTAACAAAGATTTCGGATACTTTACCGAAAGAGTCAATTGTAATCGTTGCCTTTCCACCAGTTCCATCGCCAAGGATGGGAACATTTGCAAATGAAGTGGAGATTGGCTGATAACTCGTACCTCTATTATCAATAACTACGACTTCAATTTTTCCATCAATAGCATTATTTTTGGTAGATACAGTCTCTCCCTGCACACCCCAGTTCTCTGGAACTGGAATATACTCAATAGAATCAAATTTTACGATCTCGGATGGTTTAATGGTATAAAGATATTTCCAAATATATCCATCACCAGATGTACCAGCAGCTCTTGGTTCTAAGTCAATAAATTGTGGTTGATCATAAGAAGGACGACCTTTTGGATTCTCGGGGTCAGATCCATTCTGCAAACAAACATAAACTCTCAGATCTTCATTGACAACATAATAATTTGCTTCATACAGATTTGCCTGTGAAGTAGTTGGAGTCAAATTATAGATGCTATAGTCATGTCTATACATCTCATAGGTTTGTCCCGCAACCCAGTTTACTTTTCTAATAAGTCTGCGGACATCCTTATCAGTAACTTTCTTCAGGGCAATAATAGATTCTTTTACTTCACCCTCTTCCTTAAAACCATCTAATGGCGAAGGTGTGTTAGTGTTCCAATCACTAACACCGCCACCCTCAGGATTTGTGGAATTTGGTAGTCCAATAAAAGTATAATACTTATTAACTGTAGAACCAACGCCAACAAAACTTTTCACAAAAGTCTCTGCGTTGAGAATTCTAAATTGGTCTGAAATGATGGCGGGCATTTTAACCGAGCTGATTTTTTCTTTATTTATAGACGTTATGTAAGAGGCTTCGTTCTACTGATTTGTGCAGCAGTGGAAAGTCCAACCAATCCAGCATCAACATTGACAAAGAAGTTCTCTGGATTTCCAGAAATTCTATTCTGGAAATCGTAAATTTTACCCCAAGAATACTTACCATAATAATCACTAATTGTTGTAGTGCCAATTCCAACTTGAATTTGACTATTGCTATTTGGTCCAGGTAAGAATGAACAAGTAACAGTAACAATACCACTTACCACATCAGGCACAGTAACATCATCGACTCTGAACAATCCGTTCAAATTCTCTCCTTCTGAAATAATTCCAACTTTATTTGTAGGATAGTTATTGTACCCACCAACATAAGTGCTGATGCCAGTTAAGGCATGTCCAACAACTACTGGGCTATCGTAAATTACAAAATAATCACCTATTTGGAGTTGGGAATTATTAATACCAAAAGTATTTAAAGAAGAGAATCCATATCCAAGATTAGTATTATCATTAAATTCGGACTTGAGATAGAATTCGAGTTTTGGAGGAACACTAAATCCAATTCCAGTAATAAACGTATTCATTCCAACAATTGTTCCAAAATCACCAACTGTCTTGAAAGAATATACAGTTTCTCTCTTTGGAGTATCTGTTTGCACAACTACTGGTGGATTAGTATCATATTCATATCCAAAACCACCATTAATAATCACTGCGGTGGAAACTCCGCCATTTGTAACGGCACAAGTTGCAGTTGCTCTGTTGAAGATTGGTTCTGCGTAATATGCAGTTCCAGAACTACCAACAACAATAAGTCTGCCCTCTAAACCAAAATCAGAGAACACTAGATCTCCAACTGGTTGACTTTGGCCACTATATCTATAGTTCCAGTTTGCAAGATCTAAAGAATAATAAATTTCACCCAGTGTGGTAATGCCAACATAGATTCCATCCTTATATCTCAGTTTATCAAAATCAAAGGTTGCAGGAGAAGTGGTGCCTGCTGGAAGATTTTCGCTAAATGGGAACCAGAAGTTTTTATCGGTTGAAGTAACAATAGTACCTTGATCACCAACAGCAACAAATCTACTTCCGTCATAGATAATGTCTTTCAAATTCTTTAAGGTATTACTGGTCTTCAGTCCCCAAATTTTACCTTTATTGGAAGCAAGAATAGCACCACCATTTCCAACAACAATATACTCATTTTGTGCATATGTAATGCCATGAAGTGTCTGTGGAGTGCCAGAGTATTGACTATAAAGAGTTGTTGTTCCAATACCAACACCAGTAAAGATAGATCCACCAAATCCAATAGCAACCCAAGATCCAGCAGTAGGATCCCACATAACATCATTGAATTCTCTACTGAAAGTAGTTGGATAGTCAACACTAAGACCAATAGAAGGAATTTGTCTCTGTTCGATAAGATTCAATTCTGTCCAAGGCCCAACGGTATCACCATATGCAACCGCTGTCGCAGCAGCTGCATAATCGCCAACCGCAATAGTTCTATAATTAGACCCTTCTACTCCAACATCAATGGCATTAAAGGTTATTGTTCCACCAAATCCAATATTTCCCCTTTCCCAGAAGAAACCACTAAGAGTATTGATGTATTGACTACTACTACCAACTGCAATAATCGGTTCATATTGGGTAATGGCCTGTAAATTTGAAGAATAGATTTCTCCAGTAATCACATCAAATTTCCAATCAACCATTGGATCTTTTCTTGTCACTTTTGCACCAGAGATAGAAATCTCTGGATTTGTGACATTCAAGTATCCAACTCCAGAAGAAGCAATACTTAAATTAGAAATACTAGAGGAAGTCGATACTACTGTAGTAATAATTGCTGGCTCAATCTCTCTTTCTTCGAAAATTTCAATGTGTCTGTCTTCTTCGGTCAAAAGATCAATTTCACTGAATGTTGGAAACGCATTTTGGACATATATCGAATCATCTGTTTGCCCAACGTTATTGATGATTCTAGTAACTGGGCTAATTTTACTTCTATAATTTAATCTGTTCTTAGAATAATAGACACCCGAAATAATTTTATCCGACTTCTGTTTTTCCCAAGAAAGTGGTCTCTCTGCATCCTGAGATGTGTTAATACCCAAACTATCATAGGTAAAGGTTTCGAGTACGTCAGAGGCAACGATTCTCTTGGTCATTCTCTCAAACTGGTCTCTATCGAGAACATCCAATTTATTTTCTTTAATCTGAATGATATCTCCAGGTTTAATTGTTGTTGGAGGTTCAATCTCCTCAACATCAATAGAAGACCCTCTATAATAGAAAACGGAACACTTGGATCCTTCCTTTGGAGCTTCCGTAAACAGAACTCTACTGCCTTTCCAGGTATATGCTTCTCCTGGGGTCTGGAGAATATCATTGATATAGATGAAAATGTTATTTGTAACATCCATATCACTGCCTTCGACAGTCTTGAGGCTGAGAATTTCTGTTACACCAGCAGTGGTAACGGAGAGAGTAAATTTCTTTCTCTGTCCATTAAAGAATTCTGAAATGTCATCAAAGAGAACAAATTGACCAGGATAGAATCCAAAGAATTTATCATTTCCAATCTCAATAACATTTAATTGGAACTCTGTAAGGACTCCCACTCTTGGGTCACTAGAAAGTCCAGCAATAGTCAACGCATCATTGACTTTAAATCCCACACCCTCTTCTTTAACATCAAATACACCAATCTCACCATCAACATTGACGGCAACATCTGCAGTTGCATTTGTGCCGATGCCACTTGTGGTGTATCCAACAGAATCTTCATTATAAATTAGTGGAAGATTGAAATAACCTATTGGTTCCGAAATTTCAAGATAAACTGGTTTTTCTACAGTACCACCTCTGGAATACATCCATCTAGAAGTAACTAATCCAGACTGAACACGGAAGTTGGCATTATCAAGTTTTTCTAGGACATATTGTCCGTCACCAAACTGTTGAGATGCCAGACCATATGCATCGAGATATGGAAGTGGATATCTATAAACATGTTGAACAGTTCCACTTCCGTCGTAACTATATTGAGTAATTGTAGAGATTCCTACAAAGGAAGAGAAAATAGTTGAAGTGCCAACTGTGTCTACCTGAGATCCGTTATAGTATGGATCGGTAACTCTGGGGAAAGTAAGAATGCCAACTCCGCCATCATAATTGCATGTCATGGCAATTCCAGACATGATTACAAAATCCCTCTCAGAGAGATAGTGTGGTGTCGTTGTAGTTACTGTAATAATTCCAGATGCACCATCATAAACTGCATCATAGATATTCAACTCTGGCCAGTAATTAGTGGTCATTGCAACACCAGCAGCAACCACAAAGTCATCTGTCTTTACTCCATGAGGAGCATAAGTTTGGAACGTTCCTGTTGATTGTTGATGTGTGTGGACACCCAGAGTAGAAATGCCGAGATTTACGGTGAAATCAATTGTACTAGGAGTGGACTTTACCTCATAGTAGGGTTGTCTCAATGGATATTCAAGATCCCCAATAGGAGTACTAAATCCAATTCCAGTAAGTTTGACAACATCGCCAACAGAGAGTCCATGAAGATTTGTGCCTTGGATTGTGGCAATACCAGTAGAATCTGTGTAATAGACGTTTGCAATTGTAGTAACAATTCCAATCGCATCGCCAACTGCGGTAATTGTAGTAACACCATTAGAGGGTTCATAATCTACAAAAGAAATGGTTTTGGGAATGAAATAGTTTGCACCAGGATCTACAATAGCGAGTCCAGTAATAATACCAGCATGTGCCTTAGTTGCAGTACCACCAGAAACATAATTATGAACATGGGTAGTAATACCAACAAAAGCCGTGAAAGTATCTGTAGTGACACCAATCAAATCAAAACCTACAAGATTTCTTCCCTCAAGAATATTAGTATCAATACCAGTTTTTACAGTTCCACCACTATCATATGTGTAAGATGTTGTTCCAATTCCCGCCTGAATTTCTACTACTTGTGTACTTGCAATAGAAACAATGGGATATCCATCCTCCCTAAATGTGACTGTATTTAAATCGCCATCAATTACCGAAACTCCTTCCACAAGAAGATACTTAGATTGGTTCGATCCAGTCCCAATATAGTGACCAGAGTCAACAGTGATGGTTGCAATACCAGTGATATGAGTGTAAGCAAAAGTTGTTATATTTCTGGCAGGAAGGTTCTGTACGACGGTTATGCCTGCACCAACCAGTCTAATTCTATCTCCAACTTGATAATCATGAGATGATGAAGTAGTAAAGGTCATGATTCCAACCACTTCATTATATGTTGCTGTAGAAATACTATATGTTGTTGTCGTATTTACACCAAGATATGCAGTTGCAATGGCTCCAGATCCCTCTGCAGACCGTATACGAACATCAGGAACGTTTCTATACCCCTGCCCACCGCCAGTAAGTTGAATGACACTGACAGTTCCCGTAGACCCAATGCCGACCTTGCCAGACGCTGCCAGTGGGTAGTAGTAACCAGAACCAGTTGTCAATCCAACTCTAATGATTCTACCAGCACGAGGAATCCCGCTTAAGAAATTGATATCATTGGAAATCGAGTCCGCAACTTCAAAATCCAATCCAGGAGTTTGAATTACATTATTAATCAAAACAAAGGGGTTATTTCCAATATCAGATCCCGCATTCACATTGTTATATGCAGAAGTGACATCATTTAAATTCGATGTTAGTGGAAATTGAGTTCCAGCAACACCAGTAAAATCTAAAGATATATCGTCAAAAATAACATTGTAATCTTTTGTTTGATATGGATCGAGTTTTCTGGAGAACATTCTTCCAGAAAATGTTGATCCAGTTTCTAATCCAATAGGACCCTGTTTTCCATATGGAGGAGCAGAGAAGAAAATTTCATCATCGACAATATTGAAATCGCCACTAAAAACGGATGATGTCCCTACAGTATGTGCGGATGCTACTGTACCAAAAACACCTCTATCAATAAAAGCCTGGCCAGCGGTTGTAGTTGAGAAAACTGGAAAATATCCAGCACCAGCAGAGAAGATAACAATTTCTCTGATTGTGCCTACACCACTAATTACTGGGTAGAAAACGCCCTCAACTGAGGGGGTTTGTGTACCATCTACAGTAATTTTTGGTGGATCTGTACTTGCATACCCAGATCCACCTTCGACTACTTCAATTTTTTCGATTCCATAAGAGGAGTTGAAAAACGGTTTAAGAATCGCACCGCTTCCAGGAGTAAATCTGGTTGCCATTTATTCCCCCTTATTGAATATTCAGAGAACTACTGCAATAGACTCTTGTTAAACCAGTTCCGTCCCTAACAATACTAAATGTCAAAATGTCTTCAGCGTTAGTTGCTGGAGGAGCATTTCCACCAACCCATCTAATGCCACCAGCAATATCATTACCATTTACCTTACATGCATCTCCATATGTGGATGATTGTCCAGCATCATTGATAATAGTGACGGTTGTCGCTTTACTATTGAGTGTTGTTACGTTGGTAAATGCCCATGTAGACACGGATGTTGTAAGTCCACCCAACATTACCGTTCCCTGGGAAACATCAACAGTTAATGTTCCACCAATTGCTGTCAATGGAGTATTGAAATTGCCAACAACCTTTTCAGTAATTGATCCATTGAGGTGACTGGTTCCTGTGTGGGTCGTAACACCAATTAGTTCGGTGTCACCATTAACAATGAGTTTTGATGTTGGTGCGGTAGAGGCAATACCTACCTTTCCCGCAGAAGTTATAACAACTGCACTTGAATCAGTTCCATCTTCATCGGATACTTGGAAACCATGTCCATTCGATTTTGGAACAGCATGAATTGCAGGTCTCTCAAGAGAATACGAAGTTACTTGAAGTTGAGAGGTAGGCAGAGAGGTGCCAATACCAACAAAACCATTCTGAATTCGGAAAATTGTTCTTGCAAAACCAACTGCAAAAGTGGTCTCTACAGGAGTACCAAACTCCTGAATCTTCATCCCCTCAGTAAAGTTAGCGTACTGAGCAGTAATCACACCAGTGGTATTAATATTAATATCGCTAGCGACACCCGCAGCAGTTCCCGAGTATACCGAAGTAGATGCAATACCAGCATTGGTAGAGTATCCAGCGGTAGTAGCAAAGGAGACGAAACTTACTAAATTTGTACCATCACCAAAGTTAGCATAGATATCGTCAAAGTTCGCATTAATCTTTAGAGTTGCATTAAGTAAAGTATCTCCTGTGCCATCATTTGGGGCTGATCCTGTGTTAATACCCTGTTTAGCCATTATTCAAGTGAACTTTTCAGTTATTTATAGTTAATATGGAGGGTGATCATCCATGGTCACCAAATTACTATCAACTCTAGTTACAGAAGAGTTAACTCTGTTTCTGTCATAATAGAAATTCACATCAACTTCACTATTCACGGTCGCGGATCTCTGAGAAACAAAAGTACCATCCCCAATGAAGTTAATTCTTACTAATTCCTCATCCAACTTCAAGATATCCCCAATTTGCAGAGAGCCAATACCTGCAGAAATTGCAACTGCCTGAGAAGATGCACTGATACCCTCTCCCGTCTGAATTTCGAGTTTCTTATTTCTAATTGGACTTTGTACAATTCCATCAATCAGAATCAAGGCATTTTCATTTGGATTTTCATATCTAAGTGTATGAATTCCTGTTCCGAAAGAAGTGAGATCAAAAATAATAGAAGTAGAAAGTCCAGAGAATCTAAACTTAACGTCATCAATCTTTTGAACATATACTATATCGGGCAATACATTAGATCCCAGTTCAGTTGGAGTGAGGAATAAATCATCATCTGGAGAAATTCCACCAATGGCAGTGCCTGCGATAGAAATTGTATTTGTGGATGCATAACCAGATCCACCAGAAAGAACAAGAACTTGACTAATATCAAGGTTTTCGTCTCTTTCTACACTGAAGATTGCACCAGATCCTGCGCCGTCATTAGTGCCTGTAAGATTTGTATAAACTGTTTGAATACCAACTCTTGTACCCGTTACTGCAGTAACTGGGAAAGTCAAATCGTTAGTTGGAGTAGCTCCACCAAGGTGAGTACCAGCAATACTTACTGTATCACCAACATAGTAACCAGAACCACCTTCACGAAGAACAACATTAGTTGAAATTGGTTGTCCAGTTCCATCATAGGTAATTAAAACAGTAAATGTTGCACCAGATCCTCTTGTAGAAATTCCAAGAATTCCAGTTCCAAATCCAAACTGTTTTGCTCCAACAATGGGATTGGCAACAGTAGAGATGCCTGTTACTGGTCCAGGAATTTCTACGTTATATCCATTTTCAAACATTGCACTTCCACCAGCGCCAGAAACACGCATAAGAATGTCTTTGGTTGCAGTGGTGTATGATGTTGTAGCAACACCAATAGGATTACCAGCGCCCCTATCAATGATCAATCTTTGTCCACTTTGGAAATTGTGATTTGGAATGGAGAGTGAATTATTATTCAAATCCACAACTGCACTACTTGAAGAACTGAAAGATTTCTTGAACAGTGGTACGGAATTAGTTTTTAGTTTGAAGTTTGTTTTGCCAAACAAATTACCAGATCTATCAAGTTGACCATCAAATTCCTGACTAATATCATCAATTTTCAAAACTTTATTAGTTTTATTAAGAATATAACTCTTGAGTGGTCTTCCTTCTGGGAAGAATACTCTTTGTACAGATCCATCTGGCAATGCATCATCTTCAGTAACCATTGCAAAATTAGTTCTCTTACCAAGATATGCTTCATTATCAATGTTGATAACAAGGTCTATCTTTTGGTCAACTGACCTTACAGCCATGTTGGTGGACTTAGCAAGACCAGCATTCACATAATTGTTTTCAATGGCATCTTTTTTGGGATCACCAACAATAACAAAATCGGAGAACTCTCTAAATCCAGATGGGTGGATGATAGACCTTACTGCCTCTCTCCAAGTATCATAGGAAATATTACTCTTAATAGAATAAGAGAACTTTTGGTAGTAGAAGTTGTCGGATATTCTCTGCAAATAATCATTAAGAATACCTACGGATTGATCTACTTCACCAACTTTCTCTCTAGAAAGTCCAAGAGATGTTCTAATATTAAATCTGTTTACAGATTCAACATAACCACTGAGTTTAGATCTCTCTCCATAAAGAGTGTCTCCGGCTCTCAATTCACCAATACTATTTGTAAGTCTCAATTGACTGAGATTAACATCCCAACCATTTTCGACCACAGTTGCCTCGAATTTGGAAGAGGTTACTTTTTCGCCAGAAATAAACTTAGCATCATCAATAAGTTCCATCTGGAACTTGGCCATATCATTATAATTCGAAATATATCCAAGGGTTAATCCATCTTCATAAGAACCAAGAGTGCCAGTTGCAATACCAACCATACTATAAGTTACGGTATAATTTAGCTCATCAACTGCAGTAACATCAAAGGTTCTATATCCATAGTTTTCGGAGTTAAAATTAGACTCTCCTGCTTGGAGAGAAGCAGAAGTCAATCTACAACCTTCGACATAAACTTTATCGCCTACTGCAAATGGGAACTTAATTTCTGTAGATCCATATCCAGTTTTAACCAATTTATTGAACTGTTCATCCAATAAAAGTTCAACAGTAACGTAGTTATTCGAATGAGTGATGGCATCAATGTCATAACCATTAGTGTTTCTGGTTGGAACAATAGCAAGAGGCGAATCAAATTCAAATGCATTGTTTAAAATATCAACAGCAACAACCGATCCTCCCTGAACATGTGCAGATAGACTGATGTTGTTATTACCCAGAACTTTTAATGTTGGTGGTTGGTGATAATTAACTCCACCATCCGTGACTAAAATTCTATTGATCCTAGAAATTCCACTAATGTCACATACAACAGGAACACTGAGGAATGGTAAGAGAGTTGGATCTGTCGGATAATCAAATCCATCTTTAACTCTTTCTGCCGTTTCAATTTTACCAATTTTATCAGAATTGATTTTAACTACAGCATCCTTACCAGAAATAGTATCAAACCCAATAACCTTTGGAAGTTTCACATAACCTTTGCCCTCAAAGTTAATCTTGGTTTGAGCAATAGGACCAATAGCATCTAAAGAATCAGTCTCGTAGAAAACAGTCGTGAGGCCAGAAACCGTAGTGAATAATTCGGACGATGTTGGTTTCTTATCTAAGTTAAACGAGAATGAGTTTTGATTGTTTACAATAACATTATGATCACTTTCAAGAATACTATTTTCTACAGTAATTGAGTTAAATCCTCTAACTGTGTTATCAACACTAATTTGATTTTTTCTTTGGTCTGTAGGAACAATAGGAGTCAAGAAGTAAAAAGACTTTCTTGGGAATCCAGCAAGAGTTCTAATTTGAACATTTGCTCCAACAAGACCAGGTATACCATCTCTAATTACATTAAACGCACCAGAACTACCATTAACATCAAGTTTCTTTCTAAACTGAAGATCTTCAAAAATATCCAGTCTCATATCGGCAAGACCTGGATCTGAAACATCAATTTTCAGGATATTGCCTTTATTTACGGTAATTGGTGGGTTTACTTTTGCCAGTTCATATGTTCCAAATGGCATACTGGTGATAGCAATACCAACACCAGATTTAACATCCGATGCAAACCTACACAGTTTAATTCTAGTTGCACTCTCTCTGAGAATATAATAAATTTCATTATCAGACAATTCACTGATTGTGGCACCATTTGTATAATAAACTACTTTGTCGCCATTCTTGAATGTTTGATCTGGGAAATCAAAGGTAGAATCAACAGCATCAAAAGATGTGGAAGACCAAGAAACTTTTCCAGTGGTAATCTTTCTAATAACAGGATCATAAATGATCTTTACATTTTCCTCAACGAATGGAACAGCAGATAAAGAAATTTTATCTCCTGTTTTCAATCCATGAGAAGATCCCGTAGAGACTTGACCTCTATATCTTTCAAGAACAGAAGTAGTTCTTGGATTTGTAGTAGTAAATGAATGTGCGGCACCAACTGGTTGAGCAACGGTGTACCAATAAACAGCATCTCCGACTGTTGGGAATCCAACGGTAGAAATTCCGAGATAATCAACGCCAAGGTTTACTGCATAAACTTCACTACCATCAATCAGATTTTCTGTACCAATACCACTTGTCGCTCCAATAGCAGTTTTTGCCCATGTAATAGAGGTTCCACCAACACCCATGTTGTAAACCAACTTTTGCCCAGTTGTAAATGGATGATTCTTAATGTAAATTGATCTTTCAGGGATGAATCTAGTTACCTTAGTCTCAGAAGAACCAGTGTTTATTCCAGTAGGAGTATAGTCAAAGACAACACCAGTGCTTCCCACACCAACCGTATATTGTGGATTGAAGAAGAGTACCTTATTTTCGAAGGAAAGATAACTCGATTGTACCCTAGAATCATACGAGAATCTGGTGGGCAAAAGATTGACATTGTTAGTACCAACATCATGAGTTTCTGCAAGTCCAACTTGTCTATTAACTCCCAGTCTAGAGTATTCGGGATCGATAGAAGTGACTCTCAGGACTTCTGTGCCAATGCCAATGATATCATTAACTTCAAATCCACCAATATCAGTAACGGAAATAAAAGTAGAAATACCAGTATTATTAACGGTATTCAGATATGAGGTAAGTCCAACACTTCTATTTGCAACGGAAACGCGGAATGATCCCTCATAATCAGAAAGGACAGCAGTAGAAATACCACTGATAATGATGGTTTCTCCATCAATTAGTCCATGTGGATCTTGAGTTTTTCCATATACAAAATTATTAATTACCCTAAGGTCAACATCGATAAAGGTTTCAACTCCAACAGCAACAGAGGTAATATCTTTACCCAGAACTTTGGATACAATAATGTTTGTGCCAGTTCCATTTGTACCAGCATTATCGAGTTGAAGTCTATCCCCAACTCGATATCCATCGCCAGCAGAGAAGATAGTTGTAGATGTAACTCCAGCAGTTTGAGTTTTGGTGATCTTAAATTCTTGTTTGAATGAAGAATCTACTTTATCAATAAGATCATAAACAGAATTTTCATAATTTGTATAATATGGACCGATATTTCTAGTTACATTAAGACTCTTAATATCAATGTCCTGATTAAAGTCACCAACAAAGTTCTCTTTTACTGGAGTGTCCTTGAAGAATTTTCCAATAGTGTATGGATATTTTGGCTCAGCAACTCCACTGGAATCAACGTCAATGGAATAAAAATACGCATAAGTTCCATCAGGATATTGTGGCGTTACACAATACCTGCCACCATACTCGTCAAGGTCGCCAGAACCGTTGTAATCATAGTCATCGATAAAATACCCAGGAGTGTACCCAGGAGGTCTTAGGCCTACCTTTGGCGACGTGTTGAGGATATATCCACTTGTGAGTCTTCTTACAGGGCCGCCAGTAGATCCAGAGAATCCATATGGACCGTAAATTGGATTACCATCATAAGCGTAACCCAAAATTGGAGAGTGCGATGGATTTGAAGACAACTCCAAATTACCAGAGTCAATATTATCCCCAACTTGGAATCTGAGTCTATTAGCAGGATAGATCGAAACAAATTGAAGTCCCAGTTCAGTATTACTGTTTGGTTTAGTAATCGCAGCATCAAGGGAATTAATTAAATTTCTACTCTTAACTTCTTGGTTGATCTTCCAGTCATTAACGTTTGCAATAAATTTTGCATCAATACCTCGGTTTTGAAGAACCATGGTCGTTGTGGCAGCCTTGTATCCAGTACCACCATCAGTGATTCTTACTCCACTGATACTACCATTACTTTCATCAATAATTGGACTAATATCAGCAAAAGTACCTTCACCAAAAACAATAATATCAGAATCCTTTCTGTATCCTCTACCAGAAGCAAGAATCTGAACATCTACAATAGATCCTTCAACCAAAATTGGTTTAAGTAATGCCTGGAATTGAACTGTAGAAATTCCTACATTGGGTCTTCTGTGGAAATTCAGAATATTTGTGCAACCATAACCAACACCACCATCTTCCAAAAATACACTTTCTACACTTCCAAGAACTTTTGGTTCTAGAGTTGGTTGGACAATTGCAGTAGATCCAATTCCAGCAAGTGTTTCTACTTTAATTTCAATTGGAGGATATTTTACAATGTGTGTACCACTTCCTACTCCAGAAATCCTAGAGAACTTGCCTGACTTAAAATCAACATCACTTCTAGTAGTACCAATACCAGCATCAGTTAATTTAAATCTATCTCTATCAACTCTAGTTACAAAATACTCAGTAGAACTAGAAAGTCCAGTTGCAGAAATAGAAGTAGATTCATATCTTACAATTTCTCCACTCTTAAAAGAGTGGTTAGGTGCATAGAAGTAATTATCAGATGTACTGATACCACTCTGAATGTCACCTTCGGTTGGTCTGGCAGGAACTCTAATTTGTTTATTAGAGTATCCTTCACCAGGATTCTTAACGTAAATTCTGGTAATAGTATTCTTGCCCTTAAGTGTTTTAAAGGCATGGAAACCATTACTTACCGATCCAATATTAACGGTATTGATACCAGTAATTGCATCTTGTCTAGTAGAATGCAAAGAAATAGTAAGAGCATCAACTGGTCTCGCATAATAACTCGATTGATCTACAATACCACCAACGTTTGGGTTTCCTCTGGATTCATAGATAATTTCCTCACCAAGTTCAAAGTTATGTGGATTGGGGAAGTCAATAGTATCGGAAGCAACATTAACACCCGTTCCATCTGCCTTGAAGGAAGAAACGATCCTACCCTTTACAAAGTTTGACTCAAGAACAGCACCTTTTCCATTACCACCAGAAACAGTAATCTTTGGTTTTTCTTGGTATCCAATACCAGGACTAATTAGTTTGACTTCTTGGAAAGAACCTGTGATATTTGCATATGCAACGGCACCATTTCCAGTCTGATCCTTAATGACCAGTGGTGGTCCATTGATAACGTCATATCCACTACCAGGATTTGTTACTTCAATAGAATTAATCTTACCGAAGAAAATTTCTTCGTCAAAAACAGAAGATGGATAAAGTTCTACACCATTAACAAGAATACCAACTGCCCTGTTTGCAGTGCTTCTTTCTGATTCATTATCAAAATAAGTTTCTTGTTTAGTGAATGGGAATTTTCTTAAAAGTTTTTGGTTCTTTGCATTCTTATTTTCCCATCCACTCTTGTAGATATACTGTCCCGCAAGTCCACGATTTATATTAATATATTGTTCGGCAAAAACATCAGATGCACTATAAGATAATCTGAAGTCAAAGTCGTTGATATTAGTTACAAAATAAACACCCGTGGCCAATCCACTATTCGTAGTATTATTCCAATAAATCTTATCACCAGTAACAAAGTTATGTCTAAATGGAACTGTTGGGCTGAGTGGGTCTACAGATCTAATAATATTTGTTAGTCCTCCAGTAGTCCCAGATTGGGGGGAATCGGTTTTTACAAATACTTTATTATCAGTCGCAAAAATAGGATAGTTTGGTACACCACCAGCAGTGACATAGAAAAATTCTTCATTTACATCCAAATATGTGTTTTGGATACCCACAGGAACATTACTCAAACCTGGGAAATAATCACCATTGTGAGATGCCTTAACGATAATCTTTTCTACTCTATTGATATTGGAAGGGATTGTACCAGAAGTCTGGACAATAATTTTATTGGATGCCCTTTCAGTTTCAGTTCCTGTTGGAAACTCAATGTCTTTTACAACGGCACTTACTCTTTCGCCCCTCGCGTTAATCAGAAATAGTGTTTCATCAACGAAGAAAATAATAGAGTCATACAACTCAACTCTAAACGTATTTACGTTTTGTTGGGTTAGATTTTTAATAACGTGTTTAGTTGGAATATTATAGATCCAACTAGAGAACTTGGCGTCATCTCCAAGATTGAATCCGAAAGAAGATAGACTTAAAGTATCATCTACTCTAACATTAGATGTTTGACTAAAGTCTACATCATTAATAACATTTACAAATCGGAATTGGACAAGAGATGTTTGCCCAAGTCCAGCATATGCAAATGCAAGTTTATCCTCAGAAACGTCTGCACCAAACAAAAGATTGGTAGTGATGCCACTAACACCCAAAAACTGATTACTAGTTTTGTCAGTATACTGAACCGTAATAAAATCGGAAATTGGCGTTGGTTTGACAAGAAGAGATCCAGTCTGACCAAATCCAATAGTAGAATCTACAAGAATATTATCAGAATTCTGTGTAACTGCCTCAAGAACCTTTGTTTTACCAGGAACTTCAAAATTACCAGTAAAAGATGTAGAGTCTAAAGAGATTTCATAAAAATCTTTGCCATTAATCGGTCTATATTCGATATTATAGATTGACGCACTAACAGTACCAATTCCAGACAAATTTTGACTTAAAAAGTTGCCTTTTGTTTGAATTGCATCTCCACCAAACAATTTTTCAACTAAAACATTACGAGTTTTAAAATAATTGTTCGAAGATGGAATAAGAGTAAATTCCGAAGGTTTAATTACATCAATATCCTGTCCATACAGAAGTTTGAACAGCACTCTATAAGATGTATCTGTGCCTTTTGCTTTATAGAAGTCTTTTGCTCGAGAAAGAATATTTGCAAGGTTTACACCCTCAACAAAAGTTCTATTTTCAAATCCTGGCAAAAATTCGGACTTAAATTTAGTAAAAAACTCTTGTAAGAATAGATTACTTAAATTAAAGACATATTTTGGACTTTCGACTGTACCGATTGTATGTTCATCAGACTCGGTAAAAGAAAATTGAAGAAATTCCGACTCAACATCTTGCGAAATTTGATCAATTCCAGAAAAACCTCTAAAACAGTCCTCAAAAGCATTCAGAACGATAACAACTGGTGAATTTGCACCAACTGCAAGAGATTTTTGACTTGCATAGATAAACTGATTTGGTTCAACAGCAGCAACAATAGTTCCAACTGGAAAATCGGTGCCAGCAGTGATTGACATACCAGGTTCGATACCCGATGTGTCACTCATCAAAATAATATTCGACTGAAGATCGTAATTACCAATTCTTGCAGCAATTACCTGGTTTTCAATCTTCCTCGTATATGTAATAATTTCATTATCGATCTTTAGGAGCCCATATTTGTCAGGCCAACCTGTTGTGGATAAAACTTTAATTCTAGAATCACCAGCAGTCGCAGACTCGGTAAGAACCGTATATGGAATGAGGGATTCTCTATTAAAAGCAGTAATTTGCCTATAATTTGGCAAATTTACAGCAAGATCTACCGTACCCGATTGATGTTCAACCGATTGGTAATACTGATTTAAGAATTCTTTGAAAAACGGAGAGTCTTCATTTAAAAATTCAGGAATCTGAGACTCAACAACGTGGCTAAACTTGACTCTCTTGATCTCGGCTCTGGTTTGATCCATTTATCTAGTATACGATCCGTTGAGGAAACTGGAAGTTGTGATATATTGTGTAGCAGATGTATTTTCACCAGATGTAACAACGTCTTGAATAACAGAAACTCTACTGTTACCAACATCAACCTGTAAATACAAATCTTTCAACGCAATAATGTCATTCGAATCAGGAACTGCTTCAATCTGAATGACTCCAGAGGCCAAAGAAGTACCTACTATATTTACCACATCTAAAAGAACCTCGCCTTCGTCATACTTGATAATTCCAGCGTCATTTTTAACTACAATTGGGAGATTGTTCTCTAATCTGAAGAATACAACTCTTCCCCTAGTGGCGGAAGTAGGAACATCACCGATATAAATGGTGCCATCAAGACCATCAACACTAAATCCAGAAGATTTGACACTATACCCAGTTCTCTTCTGGTGGAATTTGTTTCCAAAACACAATTCATAAGTTGCAAACTGATTAAACTCAGGAAGCAAGTCTCTTCTAATTTTAATTTTGGAAATATTAGAGGTAACGCCCTTATCGCAGTCATCAATAAGACCAACAACCTTGGAATATTTGAATCTTCCACCAAAACTATTGATATCTGCAGATTGTGAATATGCCGTAAGAGTATTAAGAACTTTTGTTCTTAATCCAACAGGATCTGCAACTGTATTAGCATTATAATAAACAGAAGAATCGATTTCAACATAGAGATATTGAAGATCGACTAATTCTGGTTTAATTCCAGCAATAGAATATTGTTTTAATTGCCTCAAGATACTATCTTTCGTAATCTGAGACAAGAAACTTCCATTTTTGGGTTTAATGGAAATGAATACCTTACCATACTCTGGCGGATCGAGTTCTTCCCCGCCATATGCGGTCACAGTCTCGACGTTTGAGTAGATGAGGGGGATTATACTCTTATAGTCGTTAGCGGTCACGGCACGGTACTGGGCTGCGTACACACGAGGCGCCAGATACTTGATAGAGTCGATAGATTCTACATCATCACCAGACTCCGCAGGTTGAACCGTAGTGACGAGAGAAACACCGCTGGTAATTGTTGCTCCTTGGTCGTCTTTTAAGATTCCAGCAAAGGAGAAGTTAGCTGCACCATTACCATCGGAACCATTTGTAACGATGTAACTTACGTTAACTGTGGAATTTGCGGGTGGTTTCTGTCCGAGAATGTTATCACCGAAGAGAATCTCGTATTTTTCGTCTTCAATCTCTTGAACGAGGAATAATTTAGAGGTCGAATTGACATTTAAGATGTTTGTGTACCTCTGATAGACCTCAGAAGTGCTGGATGTTACTCTAACTCGGATAGACTCGACATCAACGTTCGAGTTAGGTAAAATATAACGCTGATTTGGAAGTGAATAATCGACGTTGAAGAGTTTGGTGAGGTAAATTCCTTCATATACAGTGATATTATCAAAAACAGCAACGTTTTGGTCGTTTACTGCAACAACAAAGTCTTCAGGAATAGAGAAAATGTAATTTCCACCCTGAACATTACCCAAAACAACGGTTCCAGCCTTCAAAGTAACGGTTCTAGTGTCATTTGTTCCCAAATCTACAGTAAAATTGATTACTGCCTCTGCAGAACTAGACGATCTTGGAACATAACCAATGTTTCTAGCGAGGGAAACAACATTTTCACGCAATGTTGCGCTGTCAAGAAACACTTCATTGACTGCCATGTTGGTATTGTAGGCAGTAATGTAAGTATTATACGCAAGAATATCGATTAAGATGGAAAAATTGGACCCTTCGAAGTCAAAATCCGAAAAATCCGTGTTTGTCCTAAGGTAATCCTTGATTTGATTCCTTATTCCATCGAAATCTAGGTTTGTAAATTGGTTAAACGCCATTATTGTCTAGTTGGCTGGAGGAGGAACTCAACATTTTGCGTAGGAAAAGGCAATCCTACGATGTCATATCGAATAGAACATAATAATTCATTAGAATCTTCTGGATATGTTACTACAATCTCTGTAGTAGAAACCCTAGGTTCATAGTTGTCGAGCAAAATTCGAATTTCATCTTCGATAGATGCTGCAACTTCAGGTGTTTGGAGTTCAAACATCTGATTTTCTATCTGTGAACCTAGGATTGGTTGGAAAAATCGTTCTCCCACACGAGTTCTAACAAGATTTATAACCGATCTTTTAATCGCATCGTCGTTTTTTAACGGTGTAATATCGTTTGTAACTGGATGGCGACGAAAAGATAGACTAATATCCTTGAAAGATCTAGAAATCGTGCTTTTGCCAGCAGTAGTTTTTGTTTTTCTGCTAGCATCGAAGTGCCTAGACATGGATTTTCCCGTCTTTAATTACTATCTATATCACTTTTTCCATCTTTGACCGTAAGTAGGCTCAGTGCCGTACTCCCAGTCATCATAATCTTCATCATTTCGGATCTGTTCGTGTAGTTTATTCTGCCTCTTAATGTCATTCAAGTGGTCGTATGAAACTTCACGAAGCAATTGATCACTTTTTGGGTCTGTGATGAGGTATTTTGTACCCCAATTTTCCATCATATACTCAGAATTAGAGTCTGGAACTGGATGGTTCGACATAAAATCTCTCCTAAACGTTCTGCAAGCAGAACTTTTAAGGAGGTTTCTATCTCCGTTTTATTTATTGGACCATTTCCAGTGGTTATTAGGCTGCTCCCACCAGAAGTGGAGGTCTTCCATGTGATCATTATAGTACAAACTTACAAAATCACTCTTAAACTTACTGCTTGAGTTCTCACAAAGAGCGACTGTGTAGTATTTTTTATTGGAAAGTAACTCTATTTGCTGTGTAATCCAAGTATAATTCCCTCCTCGGATAACTCCAGCTTCAATTAAAACAAAATTTTCCCATCTTCTCGACCAATCGACGAATCTTTCTGCAAATTCAATCTGATAATCGATCTTATCTTCATCGGGAAACGGCACATTTACCGCCTCAATATGAAAAATCTCCCCATCCATAGACAATGAATGGGAGAGATGTTGTGTTACTATCGCAGAATAGTCAGGAGAGACCATCAAGAAACACGTTTTAGAAGGATGAATGTCAATCTTTGACATTTTAATTCTATACGTCATCTCTTGGATCAGAGCCATTTCCTGATCCTGCGATATAAACTTAAGGGTTTTCACTATTCAACCAGCTGCAAGAGGCGAATGGGGACTTGGTTCTGCCTTTGCAGCCTCGCGTCTACCACCACCTACAACATAGTTGAATGTTTGTGCATCATCTGCTGGGGATGGTTCTGCGTTTGGAGACTTTCTAGGATCGGAATCTGCCATGTTATCGTCCTTGACCTCGGTAACGTTTGCGTTTCGCATTTGCGGAACTAGCAGAATATTTAGTATTCTTTCCAGCTCCCTGTCTCGTTTTCTTCGGGCGAGATTCAATGATCTGTTTGCCTGAACGAGAGATCTTTTTAACAGCCATTATTTAGTCCTTAAAGTTGGTTTTCGCGATTTTTTTGGGTTGACGACGCGCTGTGAAACGCGCCGCCGAGAATATAAGAATCAGATGACTCGGGTCTTTTCGTGACCAACGCGGATGGTAGGATCACACCAGATCTCATAACCACACTCTTTGGCATCCAGACAGAAGGAAACGTCTTCACCACACATGTCTTGAACATCACCAGATTCGAAGACTTGCATCTTAGGAGCAAACCAGGGATACTTGAGATCGGGGTTCTCAAACACGCCGTGCTTGATAAGGACCCAACCGAAACCAGTGTAGTCAACGGTGAAGGGCTTGCGACGACGAGAGATGGATTCACCAGTTTCGTGGTTCATGACACCACCGTTCTTCGCGAAGTCATCTTCTTCCAGCCAGTGAGCAACCGAGGTGGTCTTTCCATCCTCAGTCATATACCAGCCACATGCAATATCTTTATCCATTGCAACCAGACGGTAGAAACGCTCAGTATCGAAAACGATATCGGAGTCGATCCACAGTTGGTAATCGTACTTCAGTTTGCCATCCCAAGGCAACTGATCAGGACCACGGAGAACATTAGCACCCAGAACCTTACAACGTGCAAAGTTCACCATGGAGGAATAGTCTTGAGAGATCTGAATACTTGCACCTGCCTGTACCAGATCGAAACAGAGTTGTACAAAACTCTTCAGAAATTGATAGGATACTCCACGACCAGGAAGACAGAAGACGATTGCCTTGCCGCGAATCATCTCGCGTGCTTCATCGAGATTAAAAGTTTCTTCGACTTTCTTGGGAGTAGGAGCGTTTGCTTTAACAGTAAATCCTTTAGCCATAACGTTGAATAGTGACAGTGATATTGTACCACAGCAATTCAGTCAGTGCAACAACTGTGGTGGTTGATTTATTTAGACTGTGCTGTAGGAACGATTTTCAGTTTCTCTTTAGATAACTCGTCGTCCTGATACCAGTCAAAGTACTCTTTCACAAAAACTAATTTGTGTTCAAGATCTTCTTTTCGGCAAGCACTAATAATTTTATGCTTGCCGATATAAACATCATAAGTTGAATTCATCTTGAATCTTACCTAATAGATCTTCCAGTTCTTGTTTTAAACATGTATTCAATAAGAACGTTTCATCATTTTCGATACGATACTGAATGGCTTCAACTAGAAGTTCAATTTCATATTGATCTACATCTAGTGACATATGCTTTATTCGTGTATATCAAATATTACTTATAAAGAATGTGATTTTAGTAACTTACTTCTTCATAAGGATGTAACGTTTCTCCGCCTATGCGAACAGGAACAATATCAATATTCCAAAGATCAGACTCTTTTAATTCATCGAGTTTATCTTGTAGTTCTTCATGAGTAATAGCCGATGCTATTACATTGTATCCTTTATTGTTTCTTTTATAAAGGTGAAATAGAGTGTTCTTTCTCATAAGAATCTCCGTATCTCCAAAGTATCTATATTCTTACGGTTCACAGATATCTACCATCATTCCATCCTTTACAATCCTATGCCTTTTCCCAGTAGACTTGGCACGTTGCTTGGCAGTCCTATAAGCGTCCTGTTCGTGATACTTAGTCTGATAGTGTTTCCAATATCCGAACTGATCCTGATATTCTATATCGACCTTTGAGGGCATTTTATACTGGCAAAAATTTTTTAAAAGAAGAGATATTTCGATCTCGATTTTGGTCCGTTGTAGGTTAGGTTCCCTTAGCGTTTTTATAACGCGCTCCGCGCTATAACATAAGAACGCGAAGAACGCTGCTCAAACTGCCATCGAGTTAGCTGCTCATAAGGATATAAGTACTCTCCAAGAGTATTATAAACCCTCGGAGAGTTTGTGTCAACTACCTCATACGATTGCCGCTTGAGGAGTGCTCTGACCCTGACGGTTAGTGTTAGTACGAAGACCCTTAGTTTGACTCATAACGAGCAGCGAACGCTTCGGTGCCTTGGTGGGTAGCACAGTGTACTTAATCTGTCCTTGAGTGTCAGCAATCAGGAGATCGAGTTTGCTAGCGGTTGCGACGTTGATGTTGCCCATGAGAGAGTAGCGAAGTGACTGTGAGTTAGAGTAAACGAGGAGGGAAGACTGTCAGTTGAGACGCATACCCGAGAAGAAAGGAATGGAAGTCCCATCGCTTAGACGAACGTTCCAAACATAATCCTTCTGATATACACGCTCACCAGGCAGTCCGTTCTCAGAAAGTACAGCATTCAGACGGGACTTAGTGGTAGCAGTCTGATGATCACCATCATAAAGAACGATGAAATTCTCACCGACTTCAGCAATCTTATGACCGTGGAGGTAGACATAAGAAACACCATCAACATTCTCGACCCGAGTGTTAGCAGACTGCCAGTCCTTCTGATCAGCAATTGCGGTGTTCATTTGCTGTTCGATCTTACGCATGTCTCTGAGTGGTTTGTGTGTGTTCCTTTGACTCTTATAGAATACACGACTTTAGGGGTCTCGGCGGATATCGTAGACACTTTGCTAAACTGTCCACTGATACCCCCACAAGGTCTCGGAGTATGGTAGAAGGTCTCTAAGTGTCTCTGAGTTCTTATAGCGTACTCATGAACCCTTACAGAGTTATTTTACACTGTATCAGAATGCTATGGCAACCCCCATAAGTGCCCAGTGATTCGGATTACTTATGAGACCTTATATTCCCTCCGAGAGTGTTGTTGCCTTATGGGCACTTTTTCGGTAGAATGCTCGCTAAGATGACCATAAGATCTCACCTTTTTTCAACACTCTCACAAAAGAGATAGAGCACACAAACATATTTTTTTAACCATTTATTTAATATACTAAAAAAGGCACTTAACGAGAAAAACATAAGAATCTCGAAGTGCCTTATAGTATATTTGCGAATGTCCTTATCCCCACTCTTGGAGATATTCTAACTTGCCTCGTAGTTGAAGTAGCAACTCATGAATGTGTCCACTATTCGATTGCTCACAGTCACTGTACGGTAAGAGTGATTCAATCACCAGCATCTTCATCATAGAGAGTTCTTCACGAGTGAAACTGGTTGCTGTTAGATTAGGGGTCATAATCACATTCGATTGGTATATCATACTCGGGGGGATCTTCTAACTCCATTTGTGTTAGAAACTCCCTCCAAGTCACATCATCCCAATGTAGCAAATCATCATCTAACTCGTCTTGTTTAATGTTAGGATCTGTTTCCATTGGGCAATACCTCATGCATTAAATTGTCCGAGGTTTTCGACATAAACTGATTTGACCTTTTCCTTGCCACTCAGTTCTAAAAGTTCCTTCCAATTCCAATCACTCGGGCGTACACAATTTGATTCATCAACTGTGAAATCTAGAGTTACACGATAACGTGTAAATGTCGTTTTGTTCGTGAGAGTTTTCATTTGGAATGTGTGGATGAAATTGCTATTCTATTTTATACATTTGTGACTCTATTGTCAACACTTCGTTGCATAGTATTTCTTCACTTCCTCATACAACTTCTCACTAGCATAGTATGGCAAATCATTGACCCAGTTCGAGCAACTTATGTTTGTGAAAGTTGTCGTGGGACTGTTCATAATGCACGAGA
>Ga0255764_10000186_pt1 | contig 55438 bp, 35 predicted proteins | sample 071ome_30_FD_179964 | JGI IMG/M metagenome (GOLD analysis project Ga0255764, IMG submission 179964) | Coastal salt marsh microbial communities from the Groves Creek Marsh, Skidaway Island, Georgia - 071406AT metaG (version 2) | ecosystem: Environmental > Aquatic > Marine > Intertidal zone >... | reverse complement strand
CTAGGCCCTAAGTAACCCTAAGTAACCCTAGAAAGAAAGAAGACCCGCTAAAAAGGAAGGAAGGGAGACGGTACGAGGAGCCAGATGAGAAAGAGAGAGAGAGAGGAAAAACAACACGGAGAAGGTACATGGAACGAACAACGGAGGAAGTGCAGAGAAGTGAAGGTAAAGGCGTTTAACGCTCGCCACTTCGCTGGCGTACGCGTGCGGGGTCGTCCTGGCGTTTAGTCTCGAGATTCGCGGCTGTTAGTCGTCGTGTCGTAGGCATGTCCCGTCGCGTCGCGTTCGACGCTCTCATTCACGCCGTTGTGGGTAGTTCACACGACTGCTCAGTTGATTTGCGTTGTTCGAGCCGTTGTGACTTGGCCGTTACCGTCGATGAGCAGGTGAGCGTGTTCACGTCCGCGGATGACTGGCACATGCCTCGCGGGGCCTGCTCTGGTGTCGCGACGCATTTTGCCGCGGAGGACGGCGCATCTTCGTCGTCTTCTGCGCTTCTCGTTCGCAGCGTAGACGGTTGCCTGAGTATACACGACCGCACGGGCGCGACGGTGTGCGAAGTTTCGAGCACGAGTGACTTTGCCTTTGTGGTTGCTCGTTCTGTCACAGAGTCCGCCCATCGTGCGTTCGACGTTATACGCCTTTCTCGAAGTTGTCAGATCGTCGTCTCAACGCACGTTGAAGGAGAAAGCGGTGCCGTTTACACGCCGAAGTCATTTCTCATCGCAGAGATGAGTTGCGTTCAAGGCGCGCATTGGATGGAAAGACGGCGTACGCTCGTCGTTTTCGGTAAACGGCGCAGAGGAGGCTCGGCGATCGCCCTGTACACTTATCATGAGGGCGACGACGTTCGATGCGTCGCAGTCCACGACGTCGGGCGCGATCTTGCGCCGGCTAAGAAGAAGAGTTTTTTTCGAAAGACATCGAACGACTTGGTCAATCTGGCTGTCGCGACGGGTAGTAATGATACGATTTGCGTGGCGGTGACAACGCTCGACGGACGATTGAGCTGTTTCACGTTGACTGCTGAAGTGTCAATTGTCGACTCCAGAATAGATTTTGCACAGCGCGTGAAGTGCGCTTCCTGGTGGGATGCGACGGCGATTGCCGTCGCGACGGATGATGGTGCACTGACGGTAATGGATCTTTCAAGCGGATGTAACTTGCTCGGTGATTCACCCGAGTTCTTCGATTCTATCGAGGCGATGTGTTCGTTGCCTAGGGCGGCGAATTTGGGTCGAATCGTACTGATCGAGCGCACGAGCGAAGAAGGCGAACTGCGAATCATCAGCGTCAATGAGAGAACGCCGACAGAAATGGTTGACCTCCATATGGACTCACAGGAATGGGGCTTGGCGCTCGCGCTCGCGCGTCAGCACGGTTTGGAAACAGATCGCATTCACCAAACCCGCTGGCTTTCCGGCCCGGTGACGATTGAAGGCATCGCCGACTCGCTGTCAAAAATTAGCGACCGCGGTTGGGTCGCTGTCCAGTGCTTTGCTTCCGTCGCAACTTCGTACGAGGTGCAGCGCCACGTGCTCGTATACGGTCTGAAGGAGACGGACTCGAACGCGCGCAAAGCCGCGGGTCCTGAAAACAACGAGTTCTCGCGTCGGTGGACGTGGTGGTCGAAAATGCGCTTGTCATTGCTCGGAGCGTTGGACCGCGCCGACGCCTTGAGAAATAACTTTTCGCCGGATGCGTACGAAAGGATGTTGCGTTCAACTATGGATGAAGCAGTCTTAGACGCCGCTTACGCCGGAGAAATCGGAATACTGGAGATGCTTCGTGAGCGATTCCCGAGTGCTTTTCAATCGAATGTTTTTCAAGCGCTTGACGCGCTGCCAGAGACCAAGCGAGTATTGACATACGAGCACATCCTTCCTTGGTCAGAAGCTTGCTCTGGGTTGAAAGGTCCATCGCAGCGAATCGAACGTCCGTGCGATTGGGTCGAATCCTTGGAATTTTTCAACGAGCTGCGTCAGGCGAAACCGGAGGATAGCTTGACCTTTGCAAATTCATCAGGCGTTTCGCCGCGGGCAAATGCGTTGCTCGATAGTTTGACGTCCAGAGAGTGGCTGATGAGTGCGACAGAGACCATGAAGCGTATGGGCATGAAGAGTCTTGAAACTTCGACCGACGAAATGGAAACTTGGGCCATCGAGCGCGCGTGCGACATGGACGCGCAGAGCGGTTCAGTCGACAATGCAAGTGAGTTGTTGCAGTCTGCAGCTCGATGCTTGGGATCCGATCGCCTTCGAGAGTATGCAGCGGTTTCATCCGCCTTAGCTACTGCCATGCTTATAGCGTTCGCCACGGGTGTCGAGTGTGCAGAGCCAAATATGCTGCGCGCGTTCCTGCACGGGTCACTGTCGACACGTTTCGATACTTTGATGCGCATGACGAATGAGAACAACCTCACGCGCATGATGGCGGGTCCGGTTAAAGACGTGTTGACGATTGGAGACTCCTCAGTGTCGGGTTCTGCGAGCGAGACTATTCAAAGTTGGATTCTCACCGCAGCGGAATCGCGTGAATGGTCGCTCGTTTTTAGGTTAGTAGACTGGATCGCCTCTTCAGATGGTCTTCTTCTAGATTTGATTGGCGGGGTTGAGATGCTCGCATCCGTCATCGTTGAGTCGACATTCTCACAAGCTAGTAGTGACAGTGCGTCGACGGTAGACCTCGCGCGGATGTTGGATTCTCTTCCAGTTGCAGTGGCGTCAGTGCCTGTTGCTCGTAAAGCGATTCATCGCATGGATGCTTTTTGCACGCTCTTTGCATCGAGACCCGATTTGACACTTGGCGACGTCATCGCCGCTGAAACGGATGAGGACAGAGCGCGAGATTTGATCAACGAGTACATACGCACTCGAGTCGAAGGCGTTGAGAATGGAAATCTCATCGATTGGGCTGACCTGTGGTCTCAGCTTGATCGCTTGCAGAGGAACACGTTTCTTCATGCCCTGACTCGTGAATTTGTACTAGGCGAGTTTGTCAGGATGCAACTTCGCAAGGGGATGTGGACGCACGCGAGTCATCATCTCCCAAGCGACGGAAAGGATAGAAATGCAGTGAGCGCCCTAGTTGGTGGACTCAAAGAATTAGGCGGAGGTGCGTCAAAAGCCGTTCTAAATCTTGTGCGCGCTGAAGAGATCGTTTTGGCTGTAGCGGACGACTATCTCAAAGAGTCAACATGCGTCACGGATGCTTTCGCACAGGCTGCAGAGCAGTGTCTGCGTCTGATGCCCAGAAGCCTTGGCGCTCGACAAAAGCTGGACTTGTTAGATGGCTTGAGCGTTCTGGGGAGTTTTGGATACGCTTACACTCCGCATGATGAGTTGACGAGTGAGGATGCGTTGAATGCCGTTTTACGCGCTATTCAATCACATTCTAATTGCTATCAACATCCTGACCAGATGCAAGACGTGGCGGTAAAACTCGGAGTTTCTCGTGAGTACGAGAAGCAGCACACTTCTATACTCTTAGCGTGCGGAACGAGGGCGCTTGATTTGGGTGATGTTGGTTTCGCTTCCTCGATTGCGCAACGCCTGTCCAAGAGAAATTTTGAAGCGTCTTGGAAACTCTGTGCTGGTGTCGCTCGTTTCAGCGTGGCAAACGACTCTTACGGCGCAAACACTCGAGCGCTTTTATCGTTCGCCATCGCGCACGCTGAAGATAGTGCACTTGCTCAGCTCCTGAGCGATTGGCAAAAGACTGAAACGTCAGGTGTGCTTCGAAACTTTAGTGCGGATGACCATCCACGATTGCTTGGCGAGAAAACACTGCAAGACGCGATTGGCGACACGCCCTTCGTGACGTTACCTGTGACGACGAAGGCTGTTCTTCAACTTCCTGGTTTCGCAAATGCACTTGACGTAGCTTTGTTGTCCGATTATGACAAGTCTGCAGCCGCCGCGCAGGCGGTTGCATACTCACTGGGAGTCAGTGGAGTGCTCGCGTCTGATGCAATACTAGTAGCGATGGCTCAGACACGTCTAAGGCAAGAACTAGTGCGATTAGGATCTTCAAAAGGTGATTATGGAGAGTGTCTGCCGCCAACCTTGCAATCTTGCATGGCGATGTTACTTATGGTTTCTGATAGCGCTGTCGTCGCCAGCCTGGTCGAGCGCATGGCGAGTGAATCGCAAGAAGACCAGACGGTTGTGCAGATCATCATGAATTTCGGCACGACTGTGCACGCGTTACGTGCGTTGCGTCAGGCAGGGCGTTCAGTGGATGCGAGCGACCGATTGACAATTCCATCACTGCTAGAAATGGTTGGTGAAATCGATGATACACAGAGAGTCGCCGACGTTGATTATATATCGAACTTTAGAGCAAACGTCGGCTCGATCGTGGACGCAGAATGGCTCGCACAGATGATACCCGAAGTTGACCCTGTCGCATTTGCGGTAGACGGTTCAGATTATCGACGGAAGGCGATCCTTGCGCTTGCAGCAGGCAGTACCTCTCGACTGTCGTCAGCTGAGGCTCTCGACAACGCATTACGCTTGGCAGACATGTACGGCGTCGATGCATACGATGTTTATTTGGCCCATTCGACTGTCTTGTACTCGAGTGAAGAGGTCACTGAGTTGCGGGATGTCGCGCTCACCCTTAAAGACGCGCTTCCTGCGCATGCAGGCAGAAGCATCGAGCACTTGCAAACTTCAGTTTGGCCATCCATTCCGTCTCGCGGCGCGGCCAGTCTTGAGGCGCTCTGCGCATACTTTGATGTTTATGTTGCTTGTGACTCTGGGAACGTCGACGAACTCAGCCAAATCACAGATGCGCTTCGAGATATTCATGGCTTCAGTCAAAGCTTCGACTTGAAGGCGTTCGCGACGTGCGATGGCAAACCTGGCAATGGAGGATTGAATAGCGCACTCGACGAGATTCGTCGCTCGTCTCAACCTGAACGCTTTGAGAAGTTTCCAGAAGTTGAGGTTGCATCTCTCGCTCGAGCTGTCAACACCTTCCTAAGTCAGGAAGGACGCATCACGTGTGCGCAGATTGCATTTTCGATGGCGGTGAAACTTCTGACCCCAAGCTCGGGCTCTGTGCGACGTAATCCTGAAGATAGATGGAGGTCCATCACCACGTATACAAAAGCGTTCTCGCAAGCGCACTTGTGTGACTTGGTCCACGCTTTTAGTAATCAACGAACGCAAATGACTTGTGTCAAGGAATTGGATTCTTTCGCTGCCGAGATGTCGCTGAACGGGCGGTTAGCTGCGATGAAGGACATAGCAGGCCTTCTTAAAAGCAGCTCTGGCGACTCGCAGTGCGACGTAGATATCGACGGCATCATCGCAAGCATGCAGCTTTTGGAGCGCGTTTCTGACGAAATCGTTACGTTAGACCACGACTTGTTGCAATTGTTGGATGATCGTCTTCGCAAGAAGATTAGCATTTTCGACATCGCGGTCGAATGGATTTGTCTTTCAGCCCCGTACGATCATGTCACACGGCTTGCGCGCATTGCTCGAGAAATGGGCTCGGACATCGAGGCATCGAACGCTGTCATGACTGCAGTAGATGGAATGCTCAGCGACACATCTCAAGCAAACGCCGAAAAGTTATCACGCGTTATTAATGACACATTGGGAGGTCGTTCCACTGAAACGTCGCTCGACACGTGCAGAACGGCTGTTTTCACACGCCTCGAAGAGCATGTCGGGACCTTGTCGAAGAGGGATCAACACGTTTTCTTGGACTTGCTGACAAAACTCACATCAGTTGAAGATTCCCCTTGGCAAGGTTGGACCGCGGCAGCGACGCAAAGCCAGAGCTTGACCAACATACTTTGTATGCGAGTCGGCGCTTGCCTCGCTCCTTACGATGACGTTGAGCCTCCGGAAGATTCAGATGTCGAAGACGAGCAATCGCAGCGAGCGTATTTCGAGCGTTTGTTGAATGGAGCATCAACAATTCCCTTCCAGACGCTTGCCGAGGTATTTGACTTGTTGTGCAGTTCCGAAAAAGGGTCTTGGAGTGTGATGAAGCCGTGTTGGCTCGCCCTTTTATCCCGCGGGATGGAAAACGGCGACGACGCGCTAGACATACTCGCTACGCAGCTCTTGTCATCATCTCAAGCGATTGCATCACGAGCGCACGAAAATCGTCATCTTAGCGAAGACGACGTACTGCACGTGTTCAAGCAAGCATCAAAGGTCCATTCATCGTCACTTCTACCGATGGCAAAGCTCGCTCTTCTTTTGCGACAGCGAGAGTTGATCGATGATGTGGCTGACACACTCAAGTGGGATGTCGAGGCTATCGCATATGGACTACACTCCGGCATCATCGTGGACTTGTGCGTCACATCACCCGCGATCCGAGAGAGAGTCATCCGATGCGCCATGAATGATGAACGCGGTCGAAGCATTGTGTTGCCTCATTTGATTGCGGCTCTCACAAAATCAAATATGTTCAGCTTGGCGGCCGAGCTCGCAGTCAAGTTGACATCAATACATCCAGTCCTCGTTGATTTTGAAACCGGCATTGCGATTCTTCGCAAACAGCTCTTTCTTAAGGGGAGCTCCGCAAGTGTCCTCCTTTCTAGTAACCTCGCTGCACCTGGCGACGTCGCAACGAGCGAGGGTCTCAAGCTCGCGCTCGCACATTTAGGTGGTGAAAATTTGAAAAGTTTGAATGCCACGGCAAGCGGCATGTTAGAGATAGCGCTTTCGTAGGTAGGTAAGAGAAATGAAATATTAGTCGCAGTGTATTGATTTTCGTATAAACGAGCCCATCGCCAGCGTCCAGCGGATCGGTCACGTGAACGGGAGCAACTTGCGCTTGCAGTTGTGTTGTGTCGCCACCTGCCTGCAACCAGGCAAAGCCACACTCCCCACTCGACGACGGCTCCGAGGGCGAGGAAAGCGTCTCCGTCGTGATGTCGCGCGAATTTATGTTTGAAAATGAGCACGCTATATGTTGGAAGACTACGGTTCCTCCGAACATGCCTCTAAAGATGCACCGTCACGATAGGGCGCGAACCATCGTTGCGCTCCAAGGCGGCGTGCTCAAACGAGTAGACGAAGACGGGACGCGTTTGGATTTAGTGTTCGAGACGGGTAAGGCGTACTGGTACGAAGCGGACCCTCCAGATAATCTCCACGCCGATGTCAACGAAGGCGAGGAAGACGTAGTCGTCATCGTCACTGAATTCAAAACGGAGGAAGACAGAGACGGAACTCGAGACCCGCGAGCGTGCGGGTGTGGCACCGAAGATGGCAAGCCGTGCGACTGCAGATCGCGCATTGGGTTGCCGTTTAAAATGCCAGTCGGTTGGGAACCGCCAACGACGAAGCGTAACTAGTGGGCGCCGTAGACGAATATTTTAGCCTCTGCAAAACGTTGGTGCGTCCTTGTGTAAAAATTATTTTCTTTAGACTAGCATTTTACTACAAAGGATTCCTCTTCCGTCGCTTTTCCAACTCGTCAAACGAGTTCACATCCTTGAGCAGTGAGCGTAGGACTTCTTTCATCGACTTCATGACGTGTGGGAAATCCATGTAATTGGCGTTCGGATAGTTGAGCCATTCCTCTTCGAGCACGTCAAACGCCAAGACATATATCTTCTCAAAAGCGTAATCATCGAGTTCAATGAGTCGCGCGAAAGCAATCCCAGAGGACGTGCTCGGGGACGTCTCCTTCACTTCGAGGAGCTCTACTAGATTGAACGTCAAGTTTACTCCTGCAACGGCGAACGGGTATTCAAAATCACTACGAGTTCCTCGCGATTTGGTACGCAACGCATCAAACAGCATCTTGTCGTTTTCTGCGAACCACAAAAGGTTCTGCAGCGATAAGTAACCCCCAGCGCGGAAATCCGTTTCTGGAGACGTCCCTTGCCACCCCATCTCCTTCCAGCGCTCGCTCTTCATATCAGACGGAGGCTTTTCTCGCTTGCCGAAGGCGCTCTCCCATAGTCTCCTCAATGCATCAATGTGTTCAGTCTTTGAAGAGTCGTACGGTTGTGCTGCTCTCTTCCGCAGCGCGTCAAGTTTTTCGCGTTGAGAATCATTCAGTTCAAACTTGACATTCGAAGACTTGATCCCGAAACTGACGGCTAATTGTGCGACTGGAGTTGACGCAGAAAGAAATTACAAATCTCGCGTCAGTCGAAATGAGCGCTAAACGAACGCCCGTCCGCGAAAAGAATTCGTCGTCGTCGTCGTCGCCGTCAAAAAAGCGCAACACGCACCTATGGCGGTAAATAATTCCCCGATATAACCCAGAAATTCTCGAGCGCCACGCCCGTCTCCCGTCCTACAACTTCGGGTCCCTTTCTGAGTCTTTTTGTTCCTGACTTGTTTCTTTGGCGTGGTACTCGGCTCGTCGTCCTCGTCGACGCGCACGTCTCGCCCTTTGCGCTGTCGCACACCAACCGTTTCGACACCGCTCATCCCAATGCGTGCGTGCGTGCGTGCGTGCGTGCGTGCGTGCGTGAATGTGGATTGGTGTCACACGTACTCACTTAATCACAGTCTAAGTTTGCTCAGGCAACAATAAAGGCGGAAGCGCGCCCCAGGCAGAAGGACCGACGGCGGTGTAATTAAGGAAAGGGCTCGCGCGTCGTCCGCTCGACGATTAGAATTTGTGTAACAAGGTAAATAGCATTGACTACGTACATCACGCTAAGCGGCGTCAATCGCTGCGAGAATTTGGTCCACGTGGGCCGTCGTCTTCACTGAAGCCATGGACTGGTCGCGTTCGAGCCAGTGTCCGATGATTGTTCCATCTTTCTTGATCAAAAACGTTTGGCGATCGCTAAATCGTCCCAGAAGCGGGATTTTCAAGTCTGCGCCGTACGCTTCCGAAACCTTCCCGTCATTGTCTGAAAGCAACGTAAAGGATTTCAAACCTTTGGATGAACAGAATTCTTCGTGCTTGTCCAGAGAGTCCATGGACACGCCGAGAACCCGAGTCTTTCTCGACTTGAACTCTGGAATAGCAGCTTCGAAGCGTTGCGCTTCGATTGAACATCCTGGTGACCCATCTTGGTTATAGAAATACAGTGTGACAAAATCATTTTGGCTCAGCACTGCGTCAAGTTCTATCGTCTCGCCGTCCGTTCCGGGAAGGGTAAAATTGACCGCTTTCGCGCCGGTATCAAGTGCTCTCGCCGCCGGCGTGATTGCGAGACCGCAGCTGGTGCCGATGGTGCCCAAAAGCAACGAGCGTCTATCCACGATCGTCGACGTGGTGGTGTAATAATCCGACTCACCTTTCTTCTTTGTCGCCGGTGCGGCTCGCAAAGGCGTGCACCTTCGTCCACCGGTGCGGTGAACCGAGTGCGCGTTCAGCGCGCTAGTGTTACGCAAACTATGAGCGAGCGTTGCGTTCGCCATCGTCCTCTTCTTCGTGCCGATTAATGGTGGTTGCAGATGAGAAAGAGAGAGAGAAAAAAAAACACATGCGGTACAAGCTACTTTACAAGTATTAAGGGCTCTGCGCGACCAGTTGTTCATCAATTTTCGTACAAAGAGTGCGTACGGCGTCGTGTTCGAGTCTCAAAACATAATCGAGTGCGGGGCGACCCGTCAGGGACCCATGTCGAGGTGGGATACCGACGTCCTCTCGACTCGACACGATTGCAGTGAGTGCGAGCTCTTTGTTCGAGCAGAGTTGGCGAAAAATTTCTAAAATTGTCGAGTCGTCGACAGAATCCTCCTCGAAATACTCACTCACGTGAAAGAGTGTGTCTTCGTTGATTCCAGTGGAGGGATCGAGTTGGAATATTGTTTCCTCGATTTTAATCGCCGCAAAAAAGTCTACATTTTCCGTCGCCACTTTCAATCCTCTGGCCGTAGCCGCGGCGAGGAACACGTCGCCGGGAAATTCTAACAAATCCGTTTGATGTGACAGCGTGTCAACAAATCCATAATTTATGAAACAATCGGTCGCCGATATGTTGGCCCCGTACGAGTCGAATACCTGTGCGCCCTCTTCGTAGTCACGATGAGCCGCCAGCAACGCGACTCGTTGCGATGATGAATACGTGAGAACGCTCTGCGCACCCGCCTCAGAAGAATGATTCAGCGCGTCAGCCCAGGGAACTAGAACCATTTCGCCGTCTGAATAATTTTCATCGTCGCCCGCTGGCTCCCACACGTCTTCGTCGAGGTCGTTGAATTTTGCAAGAAATTCGGCACCGTCATCAAAGTCGTCGTCGCTTTCGGCGAGCGAAAGATGAAATGCTCGAGAAGTCAGTATCGCAGTGGCCCAACGCACGTCTACTTCCGTAATTTTCGGTTTGACGCCTGACGACCACTGCAACGTTTGAAAAGCTTCGAAATCTCTCCTACACGCGTCGATGCGCTCGAGTAAATGATATCCCACCTGCGTTTCCCTGCGCAGGATCGAAAAGTCGTGCCAAAGCATCGGATGTTCAAGCATGTCAGGAAGTGAACTAAGGTACGGTTCCCACGACGAATCGCCTCCAAGATTTTTTTCACACAGTAAAAACAGCTCGAGGCACTGAAAGTCCGACAACTCGTGAGCGCACGATTTTTTTTCGTCGTTTTGCTGAAAAAGTAAACTCTCCAAACGAGACCGAGCGACTTCGGCGGTGATGAACGCCTCCCGTGGGACTCTGACGAGCTCCGAGCCTCGCGCGATGCTTTTACCGTGTGCAACACCCCGAACGCCGAATCCATCGTCGTCATCGCGTTTCAAACGCACGCCACACGCATCGAAATCAGAACCCAAACCTTCCAGCCACAGTTGGAGGGAGTTTAGTTTGTCGACATCGTTCGCTGAGTTCGCGTTCGTTGTCAGCCTTGTTCCTGCACATCGTCCCGTTCGTTCCGCGGTTCGGCTGGAAAAAGAGGGTCGCGCGTGCGCGAGAGAACGCGCGACACTCCGATCGACGACGCGCCCCGGTACTCGCATCGGTCGACTTGTAAGGCGTGTGAAAACGTCCACAACAGACGAAATCGCCGCCACATAGGAACGCACACGCCCGTCATGAGTCGAGGATACGTTCCCCCGCACGCGCGAGGTGGGAGGAGAGGCGGAAAACGAGACGCGACTTCCGCGGCGCCAGCGCGCGCGACGACGTCAGCGACGTGTAGCCCGTGTTCGACGCTCGACGAATGCGTTCGTTACGTGACGACTGCAGAAAAAAAGAGTCGAAGCGGTGAGAGAGAAGCAGCGATAGCTTCGTTCGAGCACGCTATCGCGGGTCTTCGAGCGTTGTCGGCGAACGCGATGATGGGAAGCGATCAAGTACGTTCAGCTCTCGCCGAAGCGCTTCTGGCGGTCGCGCGAGAGTACGTGTACAGGGCTCGCTCTGCGCCGCTTAATGAAATGAGCAAGTGCGAAGAGGAAAAAGCCTGTGCGGGCGCGACTCTTTTGGCGCAAGAGGCCGTATCTCTGTACGAAAATTTGACAGATTCGTTGGAACGAGCAAACGGTATCGCAACGTCGCTCAGCCAGGTGGTTGAGCTCGAAAGCGCGCGATCAGATATTATTGAGCTGTTGGGGCGAGCTTTGACAGAGTACGATTTCGTTGCAGAAAAGACGGCTGAAAATAAAACGGCTGCTGAAGACGGAGACTTGCTTCTCGCGCTTTGGAACAGCGCTGACGTACGTCTCAAACTTGCAGAGGCTTTGTGCGAGCGAACGAACGATGATGAGAGCGTGGCAAATAATTTTCAGCAAGCGCTTCAACTGTTCGAGCGTGGTTGCGGCCACTGCGATTCAAGTCGAGGAGACGACTTGGGCTCGTTCTTGTACGATTGGGGTTGCACTCTGACGAGCTACGCACAATTTTTGCTTAAACGGAATCAAATGGATGTCGCGATTGAGGTGATCGACGCAGCGATTGCCAAGCTACGCACGGCGACAAAGTTTTCTTTAGGCGACGTCGGGTGTCTGAATGCGCTGGGCGACGCTCTACAAACCAAATCAGAATTGCTGAATAAGACGTCGGGCGATGACGCGAATCAGGGTCGCTACGTGGAAGCGCTACTATTGGCTGCTTATCAGGAGGGATACAACTTGGCGTTGAAGACGAACGCATCATCTCTCGATGCGCACGTCGGAGTCGGCGAAGTGCACATGGCTCTCGGTACCCTGTATGCCTCGCACGACGACGGCATACGCGCTAACGAAGCGTTCAACTCAGCGTGGTTGGCGTATCGTCGCGCGTTAGACGTAAAACCTAGCAAATCTGACGCGCCGAGTGCGTGCGATGAGCGATTTGAGGTGGTTTATAACGCCGCATGCGCCGCGAGTCGGGCTGGCGCAAAAGAAATCTCTCGCGAGCTTCTCTCACAACTCATTCTTTGCGGCGCATCGACTGCCGAAGCCATGAGCGATGACGCCGATTTAGCTGGAATAGACCTCTAGACAGAATTTGATTTACTTATATCGCTGCGATTTTACAAATTTTCATCAACCTACAGTAGTTGAAGTTGCTATAGTATGCACCGCTAGTACAGGCACCGCGGGGAAGAATTGAATGAAGTGTATTTTTGTTGCCAAGTCAATCAAATCGATCAGTTGATGGATACACCGAGCGCCGAGCTCAACGATTTCGAAAACTTGGCTCGTCTCACCGTGTGCGCCCCAGCCGTGGTTTGTAACAGATACTCCTCGAGCGCTCCGCGTTGGTCTCTAAAAACCACGGCGTGGTACGTCGTCTTTGACGAAGCAGTCGAGAGACGATCGCGAACCGCGCACTCAAATCCACACATCATCGACGACTCCGCCTCGTCGCAACTGCAAGAGTCACGCAGCGGACAAGAATCGCAATAATTTGCCAGCCCGATTTCGTTCGCCGCCGTGGCCAACTCGGCGTCGATGACGGCTACGGAGGCTCCGGTCGCGTCCGCCATGGATAAAATCGTCGGTCTATGAAGGGTAGCTAAGACCACGGCGCGCTTATGCGCAGCGAGCTCCTTGTAAAAGGCTAGCGCCCGAGTGTCCGCACTTGAAAACAGATTTGGGTTTGCCACTTCCATTTCAGAGGCTCGAAAATCGCGAGTGGGCGTCTCGTCCACCAGCCACGCTCGAGCCGAGCACCTCGCTCGAGGCGCGCGCTTGTGAGCGCCGCCCGAGAACCCACCAGCGCTCGGAGATAAGAATGCTTTCGCCAACGATTCCACGAGCTGCTTATTCAGCGCGCTTGAAGACGTCGACGAGGTCGACGGACCCCAGTCATCTTGCGAACCGAAACCGTCGCCCGAGGAAGAAGACGAAGACGACGAAGACGAAGACGCGCGCGCGCCCGCTCGTCCGCCCACCAGTCGTCTCCCCGCATCGCGACGGCGAGCGCGCGTCGCGCGTTCAACCTTGCCAATAATACCTCTTCCGCACCCACCAATGTTCGTCTTCATCCCCATGGTTGTCGTCGACATGGTATCGGTTGTTTATATTTTATCCCACGACACACGAGTCGATTCGGTTCGATCGTCGAAACTCGCTCCTTCTGGAAGGACAAGATGACGAGGACGGATATGGATGGTCGGCGACGGTGTCTCCTCCGCTCGTGTGTGAATCTATCGATGCGTCGATCGATTGATCAATGGATTGTTCGATCCGATCCGATCCGATCCGATCCGATCGACCGCCTCCCCGCGTCGCGGTCTCGCGAGATCGCCGATCCGAAACTCAATTCGACGCCACGCGCCACGCGCCACGCGCCACGCGCCACGCGCCACGCGACGGACGACTGAACGACGGACCCGATGATTGAAGGACCCGAACGATTGAAGGGGTGTGACTCGAGAAGAGCTGGGGTGGGTCATTTACCCTATGTGATCAAACAGTATCAAATGGGGTAAAAAAGGATGACGAAAGAATTAAAGAAAATTGTCGACCTCTTCGCGTGGCGTCGCTTCGTGTGAAACGATGGATGGAATGGACGGAACGAGTGGACTGGGTGGGACGACGCGTTCGGTCGGCACCGCGACGTCGACAGACGACGACGAACGGACGAACACACGAACAGAGAGACCGACAGAGACCGGAGCCCGGAGCGGAAGAGGAGCCATCGTTCACAGTTCCTCGTTCGATGTCGTCGCTTCAGCCATCACCGTCGTCTCTTCTCACCAGTCATCATCCAGCGCTGGCCAACGGTCCTGGGACGACGACGACGCGACGGTTCGTGAGTGCGCGCGCATCTTTCGCGACGTCGAGCGGGCGCGCGACGAGGAAGACGAGATGTTTGGGGGAAAGAGTGACGATGACGACCAAGAACGCATCGACGAGGCGACTGGACGCCGGGAGCGTCGTGCGTCTGATGCGACGAAACGTCGAGAGGGGGTCGAAACAGACGAGAGGCACGAGCGCTCTCCGGGCCAAAGCCAGGGCACCCTACGAGTCTTTCGATGTCGAAGACGGAGACATGACGATGGAAAAAGGGAGCACGGATGAGAAAAGCGACGCAGGGCGAGAAGAACAGGCACAGGCATCGGGGACGTTGACGAGCGTCGTTGCCCTCATCGTGGGTTCTACCGTCGGCGCGGGCATCTTGGCGCTTCCGGCGTCCACGGCGGAGGCGGGCATCTTGCCGGCGAGCGGAACTTTGTTCGCCATATGGTCCCTATTGTTGTGCGATGCGCTTTTATTAGCAGAAGTCAACGTGGCGCTGATGAGAGAGAGAGACGAAGACAGGCTTCAGCACGGTCGAGGCCACTCGAGCGTGGTGATTTCTCTCGCTGATATGGCCTCGGCGACTCTAGGCGGTGAGGGTAAATTTGCCGTGTCGAGCTTGTATTCTTTCATGTCGCTCGTCGTGTTGACTGCTTACATCAGTAAGGCTGCTGAACTTCTCGCGCCTTCGTTGAACTTGGACGCGCCAACCGCGGCCACAATGTTCACAGTCGCGCTAGGTGGAACGATTTGCTTTGGCGGAGCGAAAACAGCTGACGCATTGAACCAGACTTTGACCTACGGCTTGTTGCTTTCGTTCGCGCTTCTCGTGGGAAGTGGGACTTATTATGCCGACTGGAGTCAAGCGAACTGGATAGGCACGCCAGAAGCGGCTCCGAAGACGATTCCAATCATCTTTTTGACTCTAGTGTATCACGACCTCATTCCTGTGATTTGCTCCTTCCTGGACGGAGACATGAAGAAGATTCGACAAGGTATCGTGATTGGTTCTTCGATACCGTTGGCTATGTTCCTCTGCTGGAATGCCGTTGCCCTCTGCCTGGCTGGTGGGGACCCAACCGTCGACCCGTTGGCCATCATATCAGACGACATGGGCGGAGCTGCTTCGCTGCTATTGAGCGGTTTTGGTTTGGCTGCTCTCGGAACGTCTTTCATCGGGTCGTCAATCAGCCTCTCCGAGTATTTGATGCCGCACATGGACAATACTTTGAGTGATTTACAAGAACCGAGCGGCAAGTACGCTCTCGGCCGCGCATTCTACCGTGTTTTGGATAAGTACGAAGATGAAAAATCTTCAGCGCTACCGAGTCCAGCTCGCATCTTGACCTTTACGGCGATGCTCTCAATTCCGCTGGTCATCGCCGACACTTTGCCAGACATCTTTCTCCCCGTGAGTAACTTTGTTGGAGCGTACGGAATGTCGGTAATGTACGGAATTTTGCCTCCGTTGATGGCTTGGAAGATGCGAACAGGTCGCAGCAAGAGTCACGCGCGAAGAACTCCAGTCCACTTGAAAATTAACACTCTCATACCAGGAGGCCGCTGGTCTCTGGGCGCTTTAGGTGCCTCTGCGGTTGTCATTGCTCTCTCGCAAGTTGCTGAAGATATCACGAGCAGTGGTGTCGTTGCGAGCATTCCAACTGTCGCTGGAAGTTCAGGGCTCATTGCTCCTCTCGTTGCTGACATTGCCTCCTCGACGCAGCAGTGAGTTCGTGTACAAAATCCATTTTAGTCAATTGTGTTGGTATCCATTCGCGATACGAACGTTGCGGATTCGAGCACGTAATCCGTTTGTCTCGTGGGACTGTACAAAAACAAATGTAAAATTAATCCAAAAGTTGATGATTGTAAACATTTCTCCTCCAGTTTCTCTCGCTTGAGAAAAAAAAACGCAGACCTCCATACTTCGACGCTCCAACCATGTCTCGCGCCCTCGCTCAGCTTCCAGACGCGCGCACTGCGAGTACGTCGGCGATTTCAGTCCCCAGCGCCGCGTGGTCTCGCAGCCTGCGCCAGCGATGTGGTCCAATCCGGCGTCGACGCGGTCGAGTAGATGCGGCTGAAGTTGACCTCGACTCGCTCCTTCCTCCCGATATCGACGGCGACTTGGAGGGTCTACAAGAGGAGGCTGGCGCCGTTTTCGGCGACGATGGCTTTGTGTTAAACTTTGGTTCCGTGGAGGAGGAACTGAGCGCTATCGAGAGCACCGCGGCGGTGATCGATAGGAGCGACTGGGGAATAGTGCGAGTGAACGGTCCTGGAGCGGTGGCGGCTTTACGAGCGATCGCGAAGAGCGACGACGCCGTCGAGCTCACTTCTCCTGGAACAGGGTTTGAGATTGAACTCAAATTGGATGGACGTTTTGCTCAAATTTACGCGCAAAATCAAGGATTTTTAGTCATCTGTCCACCATCGTCGACGCCGCGTTTGCTTTCGGAACTCGCCTCTGTGCCTGAGCAGTCTTTCATGGAGCTCAACGACAAGTGCGCTCTCCTCACCGTGGTTGGGCCGAAGACGAACGATATCCTCGGACCGTCAGGACTCGCTCAGGTATTATCCGATCCCGTCGGCTCCCACTGTGTCTTTGGCTTTGAAAATCGACCCGTCATCGCCGCTCGCACCGCCGAGTACGGCGACGGCGTCGTCGGTCTCAACCTCGTCGTGGACGAAGGCGTAGCCGGCCAGGTGTGGGCCACGATCACGCGCGCTGGAGTCACACCGGCGGGATCAGAGGCTTCAGACGCGCGTTTAGCACAGTGACACCGCAATAGCAATCGCTTTCATATCATCACATTTATTACACATCTGACCCAGACAACATCCATCACGCCTTTAAAAAAAGCATCTTTTCCAGTCTTTCTTCGGAGATGCTTTCGCATCTTTGTTCCCGCGCACGAATTCAAGGTACGTGTATGGGTAAACAGTAGTGAATTTAAGATCACGAACGCCTGAAATATCTGACGCGGCAAGCGAGCGTCGGTTCGTTTTGTTTCACGGATTGATTGTTTGACTGGTCGCTGAAGCGGCGTCGCGACACACGACGACGACGAAAACAAAGACGAAAACAAAGACGAAAGTGAGTGTCAATGTCCGGAACGGATTACGCCGATGACGGCGATCCGAACCAGCTCAACATGTCTCGAGGCGTGTCGAGTCGATCGATGACGCTGCTCGCGCGATGTTCTAACTGGGCTCGATATGCCGCGACGAGGCACCCGGCGAACGCGACTTATTACGACAACTTGATCGCGGAAACGGGCGGATGGGATCAAGGATGGAGAAAGACCATGACTTGGTGTCCGTGTCCAAAGTGGCCTTGTTTGTGCAGCGCGTGCGAGTGCTCGGTTGACGGTTGCGACGCACGGCCCGAGCGCGACTCAACCGATGAGACGCTGGGACTACTTTGGGGGATGTTCGCCTTGTTGCTCATCGTGACTTTGTCCATGTCGGTTTGGATGCGACTCAAACGCGTGGATATGACGTCGTCGACGGAAACAGAGACTGTCAAGCAGCAGGTCGCCGCAGTTGTGAAGGATTGGAATCCGCCGGAAGGGACGTGCATCGTTCAGTCGCCCGGGAGCGTCGTCGCGATTGCGCTTCGCGAAGAGAATGTGGTAGACGAGACGATGGACAATGCGAGCGAGGCCGACGACGAGATTGAGCGCACAGACGACGTTGATGTCGAATCGGGTCAAGCTTGACGTCATAGATTTTATGAAAACTAGAATAATGTACACGAGTAGTTTCTGAGTTGTAAGGACAGAGTTCACTAAAACGCAATCTTCAACGGTACAACAGTCACCTCCTTTTCGCTAACTTGGCCGCTCTCGACTGCACAGACGACGTGCCCGTCTTTCGTCTCGTTGAACTGATCGCCGGTTGCCCCGGTTTGGATGATCTCGCGAAGATGTCCTCACTAAAGATTTGTTTCCTCTTTTCTCGGCGTCTGCGATCGAAAGCATGCGAGTTGTAGACGCGCTTGGCGTATTCCTTGTCCTCGTCTCGTTCTGGTCTCAATCTGACGTGATCAGGGAGGCCAATGGAGCGGGAATATTCTTTCAATGCGTTGTCCTCTTTTCTTTGACCGCGCATACTCCGTCTGAGTGACTTGTTTGCGTTGTAATCCTCTTTCCATCTCGTCGTGCTTGCTTTCTTCAAGTCAAACATCATTCGCGAGCTGGCTCTGGCACGCTTCTCATCTTCTAAGCTGTGTTCTAAAGCGGACAAAGGATTACTGCGAGAGTGTTCCCTTTCCTGATCGTTTTGATATTCTAATGCGCGCATCATGTCTTCCTCGGCTTCGTCGTCAATCTGCCCCGAGCGCACGCATCGCTCTGCCCCTTTAACAACGTTGTACTCTGTATTCGCTGGATCCGTGTGAACTTCTATCTCCTGAGCACAGCACGCCGAGCGCATAGTAAAGCTCCATATCGGAGTCGAGTGATAGTTTCCAATTTTCCTCTTTTCGGCGTTGAACCTGACGCCTTTACCGATGGTGTGCCCACACGCGCCGCACCTCACGTCGTAAGGCATCTCAAACCGTATCGTGAGCACGCCGTGGGACATCTTGTTCCCTCTCTTACCGAGCGAACCCTTTGATCCCTTGAAAGCGCTACTCTTCGCGCCACCTTCGGGCGTCCAGTCCTGTTCGTGCGGAGAGAGTTGAAAAGAAAACCAGTCGTCAGTGACACGAGGCGTTGAGGGAGAGAAGAAAAGAGCGCCAAATTGAGTGAGATGCGGCGTTGCGCTACTCGCGAACGAGGGTCATACGCACTGGTGGGTAATAGAAGCCATCAGCCTTAGTTGCCGCGAGCGTCGACATGGCTAATGGTCTCGACTCGGGACGACACGACGCGGTGTGAGGTTTCCAGTTTCAGTTTCCAGTCTCTGTGGCTGGCTCCGTCTTCGTTACAAAAGCAAATCGAGGTCTACTCAGTCCATCATTTCCCACAGCGTGTTTGCCAAGTGGTACTGATTCCCCGGCCTGATTGGAAGGTCTATTTTACGCACATCTCTCGAAGCCTTGGCGTTGACGTGGCCGCTGATTCGATCGGTGATTTCGTAGTGCCACGCGATGTTTGAAATGTGAGCGTACAGACTCACTTCGCGCTTGGTAGCGGGGATTTCCTCGTTCACCACGGCATCGAGTCTCTGTCTCTCAAGCTTAATATCGGCCGCTCTTTTCCCGAGATCCTCTTGCTCTCGCTCCAACTGGTGAGCTTCGCGTTCCATCGCGCTCAAGTACTCCCCGGCGGCTCGTTTCTCCGCTTCGAGTTTGAGCACTCGCTCTCGCGCGGCCATCGCAGCCGGGGGCAAGATGGCCTTTCGCTCAGCCACTTGCACCCTCCTCGACATCTCTTTGATGACGCCCATCATGTGTTCCTCCCTCGCCAAGCACGCCTTGCGCACCTCCTCGTAGTTACCAGAGATTGTTCGCAACCGTTCGACATCCTCCTCGCTCGCGTAGATTCGAGTCATCTCTTCCACCAGCTCGTAACACTCGCGAAAAGCCGCGTCCGAGTCCTCGTACTGCGCATCCATCGCCGACGACGACGCGTAGCTCTGTCCATTTCTTGTCATCTTCTTTTTTTCTCTTCACCGACTCCAACTCACCAGAGTTTCGGCGTCCTCGGCGTCGTCTTGTCGCGCGCAGCGCACGACGACGCGCACACACCCAACGGCCCGACGAAGAGGAGGACGAAGATGGATGGATGGATGGATGGATGGATGGATGGATGTGTGGATGGATCCCACGTGACTTTTTTGGTGGTTCGTGAACGGTGGATTCGCTCTAGGGTCCAACCTCCCCTCGTATTTTTCAAAAAAAAAACCAATCCAACGCGACGACGACGACGAGAACGACGACGCGTAAATGAATCCACACATCAGCCCGGCGGCGTGGACACTTTTTGAGGAGGACGCGGCGACAGTCGGCGACAGTCAGCGACAGTCAGCGACGACGCTGTGTGTGCGTGTGTGCGTGTGTGTCGAGAGCGCTTCACGCACCGACAGATAGATTCATTCATCCTCTGCGAGGGAGCGGAACGAACACGGACGACGAAGACGATGCCACCCAGGAGAAGGAGAGAAGCGGCGGCCGTGGAGGCTGAGGAGTCGGACAGCGAGGAGGCTTCGGAGTCGGGATCGGGGTTGGCGACCGCGAGCGAGGGGGAATCATCGGGGGAGGATGAAGGGTCGGAATCGGACGAGGGAGGGTCGGGGTCGGAATCCTCGAGCGAAGGCTTTGATGACGACGAGTTTGTGATGGACGAGGAGGAAGAGGAAGAGGAAGAGGGAGACGACTCCGACGGCGAGGGTGCAACGACCGACGACGATGAAGACGACGACAGTGAAGACGACGATGAAGACGATGAAGAGGAAACTTTAGCTCGCCCGGTGTCTAGTCACATGATGGGTATGTCTCGCGCGTTCCAGTCGTTGGTCGGGGGCGACGAAGACAAAGACGCCGCGGCGACTGCGTCCGAGATGCTTCCCAAATCTAGAAAGCAATACACGGATGAGCTGGAAGCGAAGGCTGATGAAAAGAAGAGGCGCGCAATCAAAAAAGCCAAGATGGAGCTTAAAGAGCGTGGGCACGTCAAACCCAAGCCGCGGGGGCGCGACATTGAGAGCGATATGATGGAGAGACGCCTGCACAACACAGCCACCAAGGGCGTGGTGCGCCTCTTCAACGCAGTCGGTAAAGCTCAACGCGACGCAGAAAAGGCGAAAAAGATGCGCAGAAAAGATGCGCTTATCTCCAAGACGCAATTTTTGGAGGAACTTCGGGGAGGAGAAAAGAATAAGTCCTCTGAAGCGACTGAGAAATCTAGCAAAGCGAGCTTCCTCAACGACGACTTCATGTTGGGCTCTGGCAAAATGAAAGATTGGGACAAGGAGCAAGAGGTGGCTCCGAAAGATTTAGAGTATGATGAAGAGGAAGATGATGTGTTCTAATCTCATCTCAATAGTAACTAGGACCTGCATGTGTTATCTATTTAGAACAACTGTTCCTGATAAAAATCAACACTAACACGCAGGCGTAACAACCACATGACAACGATATCAATAACTCGCGTTTTCTTCTATATACTTTCGCTTCACGCTGCATTCAACACATTCAACTCATTCAACAGCCACGTTTTCAACGTTTTCTCGTCCCTCTTTATGGCGAGGCTTCAGTTGCTCCGCTCCGTGCGCAAAGTGGCAGTTATCGCCAAAGTTGCACGATCCAGAAGCCGTCCATGAGGCACACATTTTCGTCTTATAAGACTTCGTCGGCTTACCGATATGCACTTGATCGCCCTGCTTGCGTCGTTCTGCACCCTTGAGCCGATTGATAATTAAGTTTTGCGCACGAGCCACGTCGAGCGGAGCACCGACGAGCCGACAGAGTCTATCGCCATCGGCGCTCGTGTACTCTGCGCTCAGCATTGAAACTTTGGCTCCAGACATCGAGCTAACTTTAGCCATGTTGGAGCCAGCCTTGCCGACAATCGTACCCACGTGTGCAGGAGGCACTGGCACCAGCACCGCTTGTTCAAAGGGCGGAGACAGCCTGAGTGACTCAGCCCCAGAAGTGATGTTCGCCTCTTCCGTTCTCAGCTCCCATTCTCCGTGAGCAAAGAAGCAGCGATCGCCAAATTTACACCCTTCCGGCGAGTCGAAGTTTCTACAGAGCCGAGTCTTCATCTTCTCGTTCATCTGTCCGTACCCATTCGTGGCGTACGTGTACGGCAGCGGAGCCGGAGGCGAGGGTACCGGCAGTCCATGGACGTACGTGTGCAAAAAGTGGCATTGATCACCGTAAGAGCAGCCATGGATGCTGAAAAACTTTGCGCAAAGCTTCGAATCTTGCGGTTTCGCCCCGTTCGAGCCCGGCGCGTTCCCTTGGACCACCTCCTGTCCAACCTGGGTGTGTTCTCCGTCGCTAGAATTTTGTCGATCCATCGAATCGTCCCTCGCGTCCAACACGTCTCGTTCGTCTCCCAGCGTCCAACCGAAGCGCACTCGTCGAACCTAGCACCTTCCTCCTCAGATGTGCCCCCCGGACTCTGACGTCTCTCGCCCACGCGATCGCCCGATCCCACGCCGAACGAACGAACGACTCCACGGCGAATCGTCACTTTCGCGATCCTCCAGTATGATGTGGTACACATATATAACACATTGATCATCTTCAATATGGTGTGATCTGAACATAAATTTTTTTCCCGTGTGAGCCCTAGGCGACGAGGAAAATGCAATGGAGATGAAATCCAACAACGCGGAACGAGCGAGAGAGAGACAGATTGAGACTTGGACTGAACGAACGACGCGACGTGACGGCTCGACGCGTGAAGCTCGACGCCGAAGCAATCGATCATGGGCGATGGGGGTGAAAGAAGACGGTATCGTGATCCCCCGCCGTGGAAGTTTAGCGGTAAGGCGCTCTATCAGCTCTCGCTCGTGCGCGTCGAGGATGCGAAAGCGCACGTGCCGAAAGATTTGACTCTGGTGGAGGCTTTTGGATATACGCTCGGCGGGGTGTACTTGGCGAGATACGATGATTCTCCGTGCGGGAAGCTCGATGAGATGGTCGTCTTAGGAGGTTTGGTGTGGAACGCGCCCACGTCGTGCGCGTGGGCGAGCAGGGTGTACGTGGACTGCGCCGAGGCGAGAGACCACGGCGTGCGTACGTGCGGATTACCTTCTCGCGTGGTCAAGTTCCACGAAGAGGAGCCAATCAATCCGAAGAGAAGAGGTCTGAGGTGGTGGGGAAAGTCGAAAAAGGAAAGCGGTGGCGATGTTTCGACGGTTTCAATCGTTGAATCCAATCAAAAATTGTGCGAACTGAAGCTCCCGGATGAGCCAAAACTCAAAGGACCTCGCATCTCCATGTTTCTGCCGAGTTTTAGCGGGCGCACTAAATCGATCCCAGACTTGCTCAAGTACTCCTTGCACATGCGAGCAAATGTTAGATTGAGCAACGCAATCAAGGTGTCGCTACCAGAAGATGGCAAAAGTGCACCACGAGCTGGGGCGAAGCGGGATCCCCTTTCCAACATTCTCTGCGGAAAGCCGCTGTTATGTATTGCATTCGACAACATGAGCATGGATGTCGGAGCGCCGCAAAAAGTAGATAGAAGAGCTTAGAATGAATATAGTTGCTATTTCAAGACGTTTAGTTTACATATAAATTCAGTCCATGTGCATGTGCTCTCGTTCCGGAAACTGGCCGTTCACTTCCTCGACGTCAAGCCGGGCCTGTTCGAGTCGCGCCACCTCCTCGAGACATGATAGCAAGAAATAAGCGACTAGAGAAGTGACAATATAACTCCAGAGCTTCGAAGGCGATATAGTGGTGAATAATGAAGTTTGCTTGGTCTTTCCACTAGAGACAACTTTGTGCAGCATAGAGTTTATCTTTGCGTTCATCGTTTTATCCACTTCCCATGAAACAGGAAGCCAACTGCTGGAGAATGCGATGATTTTCTCTCGACTGTTTTTGTAGAATAAAGCAGTCAACACGAGACCTTGAATGGGAGACTTGATGAAACCTTTGCCTAAAGTTGTGGCGGTGATGAAAATCCAAAAAGGCATCATGAAACTGCCGCAGCAAACGCCACAAAGATCAAATGCGGCATTTGGCCAAGAGGACATTGCAAGCAAACCGAGGAATCCGTAGCGCTTCATAAACTTTATCATCCAGAGCTTAAATAAGTGAATCTTCCGCTGCACTCGATCCATCTCGGCTACATTGACGTGAGTAATGTCGCTCAGTTCCTTGTTCTCTCGCCCAGCTTTAGCTGCAAAGTAGGAAACCCAGTAAGGAGGAATCTCCCCAAACGCCGTCCCACACCCCCAAACCATGCACTCTGGCAGTACACGGAGCCAGATGTCAATGTAGCTGACGCTCGATCGAGGTTTGGCCGTGCAGTCGAACAACTCCTCTGCCGTCATCATGAACCATGTGTTCTTTCGCGTATCAAAATCAACGCGGCCGCACTGTTCTACGGTCTGACAAACCTTGAGGATGTGTGGGAACAAGAACAAAAGACCGGTGTGCATGCCACTCCCGAAACCTATCGACGACGCTACGCCCAACGCGGTCCACCAAAGTCCCCACTCAACCCATCTCTCACATTCATCTACGAAGGCGGCGTGCGGTCCAGACGTATCCTTGATCCAGAAACAAAACAACAAGGTTAGCAAAAGTGGATAAAGGATGCGCTTGCGCGTCTTCACCACGTGCTCAAAGAGACTGCGCGTTTCTCTCCCAACCACTCTCGACACCAAGTACGACGTTTTGAGAGGTTGCGACGCGAAACTTATCTTTTTGCGGTCTTCTTTCAATTCCTCGATCAGTTTAGCCCTCGCCGTGGACCTCCTCGTTGGTGTCGTCGGCATCGTGAGGATGTCGTTTCCAGAGCACCGTGCCTTCGGCAACGGACGATGACCGAGTCACTCACGAACGCACTGCGTGACGACACTGACGATTACCAAAGGCTCTCGAGCGATGGTATCTCGTGACCGTGACCGGTGGCAAATTTCCGTATCACGACGCGCCCGTCGTCCTCTGAGGTGACGCGTCGATAGAGAGAATCGTCTAGAAAAGTGATTCCATTCACTCGTTACTCACAGGGGAAACTGGTAGCTGGCGGTGGTGCGCCGTTTTTTTCTGGTGATTACAGTGCCGACTAATTGACTAATTCATGAAAAGAAATTAAAAATGAAGGGAAACCGTGAGTAAACTATTTACTCGCACCGACGCGCTCCTCTTCGGCCTTCACCTCGGTCTGCGCGGGGGACAAGGTGACCGCCGGCACAGGCGGCGCCCCCGCGGCATCCGTCAGAATGCCGTCCAACACTTTGCGGTACTCGCTCTTCATCTTGACGCCACTCATAACCTCGACGCGTTCCTTTTGGTAGAAAATTTGAACCATGGGAGTGCCGGTGACACCAGCTGCCTCGGCTATTTCCGGATCTGCGGCGATATCAATCTCAACGTAGTGCACCTTTTCGCCGTACTCTGTCACAACCTTGTCGAGCATCGGTTTCAACCGGCGGCACGGACCGCACGTCGGCGCCGAGTACATGACCATAAGTGCACGATCAGACTCATGGTACAGCTTTCTGAGTGCAAATTGACCGTAGTGCTTTGTGACGTTAATGTCAAACGTATCCTCATCGTCGACGACCGGTTGAGACGCGTCCGAAGACTCGCTCGCCGGCGCGGCTTTCTTCGCCTTGGACTGATGGTACTCGACGAGGAGATTGTTTTCAGTGAGGTATCGCTCCACGGAGATGGCTGCCATGCAACCAGAGCCCGCAGCGGTGATAGCCTGACGGAATTCCGTGTCGTGAAGATCTCCGGCAGAGAAGACCCCTTCAACGGACGTCTTGGCGCCCTCCTTGACGACGACGTATCCGGCGCTGTCGAGCTCTATTTGGTCGCCATAGATTTTGCTGTTTGGGGTGTGTCCGATTCCGTAAAACAAACCCTTCACGGACAAGCGTCGCTCATCACCAGTCTTCGTATCACGAAGCTTGAGAGAGCCCAGGTTACCCTTGGAGTTCGGCGAACCGTCGACGCATTCAGTGTTGTAGTGCACAGTGATGGCTCTGTGTTGGAGTACCCTATCCTGCATCGCCTTGCTGGCGCGCATGCTCGAGCCGCGAACCAACAAGTGGACGTGCTTTGCGTATTTGGTGAGGTAAACCGCCTCTTCCGTAGCGGTGTCACCACCTCCGACGACTGCAACCTCTTCTCCTTTGAAAATTGGACTTGCACCGTCGCAAATCGCGCAAGCGCTGATGCCCCTGCTCCAAAGCGTCGCCTCGGCTGGAATGCCCAACCTCTTCGCCGTGGCTCCCGTGGCGACGATTACCGAGTGCGCCTTGATTTCTCGGTCAGAGCTCGTGACTGTGAAAGGTCTCGCAGTGAAATCCACGCTTACGACGTCCTCGGTGTGCATAATCGCGCCCCATCTTTCCGCTTGTTTTCTCATCTTGTCCATCAAGTCGGGTCCCGTGATGCCTTCGGGAAAGCCCGGGAAGTTTTCCACCTCTGTCGTCGTCATGAGCTGACCTCCGGGCACACCCCCGGCTTGAAAACCTTCAAAAACAATCGGTTTCAGGTTGGCACGTCCGGCGTAGATGGCAGCGGTGTAACCCGCGGGACCCGACCCTATGATCACGCAGTTTTCCACGCCAGCCGTGGAGGAGTCAGCATCGTTCGACGACGTCGACGCCCTCGTCGCCAGCCCTCTTCGGTCGACCGCGCTCACTCTTCCGTGAGCAAATCTTCGTCCGCACGCGAACGTCGTCATCGGCCTCGCACCGCGGCTTTTCTTCCCGCGTCCACCTTCGCTCGCGCACGCGTTCACGCGACACCCCGCGGGGGTCGGGCAAGACGACGTCATCACGCACGAACACGCGCGCACGCACGGCGCACTCTGCCTCACCCCACAGGTCGCGTTTCCCCGGGGCGGGCGGTCCGCGGGATCGGATCGGATTCGGATGTGGCGGTTCACAAACCAAAAAAAAGAAGTAGATAGGCTACCTCCACTACTTAATAGGGCACTACGAGTACTTCTATACTGTTTCCCCGCACACGTCGTTCCACCCCGACCAGTCAGTCAGTCAGTCTCGTCCGTTCTCGCTCTCGTTCGTCTCTTCCGTCTGTTCCGTCTGTTCTGTTCGCGCGCACGGCGGCACTACCGTTCGCTGTAAGTCGACTCACTCGCCCTCGGTCGCCCTCGGTCGAGAATTTAGAGAGGCGAGATGGTGAAGTACGAAGTGATTGACTACGAGGTAAGCTCAGACCCGGTGGCGGAACCCGTCGCGTCCTCGACGTCGCTCGACGGAGAGGTTTCATTCATCAACCAGGCAGCGGACCTGCATCGTGTTCGAAACAGAGTGTGTGATGTGAAGTCGAGCGACTCCCTATCGCACTTACCCGGGGAGGAAACCGTTTTGGGACGCGAGCGACTGACGATGTGGAATGCTTTAAACCTGAGCAGAGCTGTCGTGCCCAGGACTGGGTCGTCGTCGAAAGCGGAGAGGATGTCAAGTGGAAGGGCCAGGCGCGTCGGTTGACGCTCACAGCGAATCAACTAAAACTGACTCTTTCGCGACAGGTTACCTCGAAGAAGGGCGGTCAACTTCGCGTGAGATGGCTGAAAGTTTGGGAACCAGAAGATGACGATGAGGTGAGTGCATTCGTTGCCCCTTCGCGTTCGAGCGCCGAAAGTACGTCCCCCGTTTTAGTCTACCAGGAACCTCGTCGCGAAAAAGACTAACCATTTCTCTTCTACTTTCCACAGCTCGTTCCGGGGATCGAGGGAGCTGAGCTGTACGAGTGGGATCCGTATCCAATAACCAGCATTGATGTCCAAACTTTGCTCGCGATCGGCTCAGATTTATTTCACAGGGTACGACGTCTAACCGACTACGACTTCTCGCTCGCCCGTTCAAAAAGCGACTCACTTTGTGCGACAAAGGCCCGTAGATTAACCTCGGTCATGTCGCGCTCGATACAGACGGTGCTACCGGGCTTCGAACCTGCCGGACTGGTATATTGTTCTCATAGAGACTGCCGGTGCAACAGTAAACGCATTAGAGAACAAATAAAAGAAAAACCAGAGGATGAAGAAGCGCCGGTAGAAACAGAACGAGACGCGACTTTGCCAACGTTTAAGATTCCAAAGAGGGACGCCATGGAACCCGCCACTCCAGCTCTATCGTTGTTCGAGTGGGAACCGAACGTCATGGCGGATGTTGATTCCAAATGTGTGCCGACGCATCCATTTATATACATAACGAAGGTGAGTGGCTCAGAGACGACTTAAGTATACTCGCGACTCACACTACTCTTTACTCAGCGAGAACAGCATGGCAATGCGGAAAAGCGCCTCCAATCGTACCAAGTGCAGTGCGCTTGCGCCTCCCTGCGGTTTCCCCATGCGGTAAGCACTCCTCTCCTTCGAATTATTGCCAACAATTTATTTATTTATTTATTTATTAGTTGAAGATGGACATGAATGTATCGCAGTTGCATGAAATGAACTCCGGACAGTGTCCGACTGCAGCACTAATGGTAATTCATTTATTTACTTGCAACGGCACGAGTTTGATTTCGAAAATCTACAGTTGGGACGAGTAATCGTTCGGCTTGAAGTGAAAGCAGTTCAAAGAAAAGGACACGGTATTTTTGCCCGGGAAGACATAAAGAAAGGGGCTTTCATCTGCGAATACGTCGGGTACGTGCTCTGAGAAGACTTTTCCCTGCAAAGCTTACTTTTTCGTCTGTTGCAGCGAGATCATCAGCCGAAAGGAGGCTAACAAAAGAGAACGAAATTATTTGAAGACGAGGTAAGTTTCGAATTATTTATTTATTTTGAAAGAAAAAATTAATCTCGCCTCGTTTCGTGCGTGTTTACAGACAATTTTTCCTTCATGATATACATGGTATGTGCGACGCATATTGCATCAATTAAAACGCGAGACGTCAAGTCCATTTTTCACAATTAATTCACTCTGACACTTTCTTCACAGGCAAACAAAATCATCCTTCTTTCGGCAAATACTGCCTCGATCCAACTCATCGAGGCAATATAGGGCGCATGATCAATCATAGCTGTCAGCCGAACGTGTCCACTCTTGAAGTCTTGTTCAACACAGAGAGCCAGGTGAGTCGTGTGAATTACTATTAATTAATTAAATTGGGACTGACCAATTAATTTTTACGAATAGACTTTCAAGGACGAATTTTCGCGAGTGCCGCGCGTGATGTTCTACGCGATCAGCGATATCAAGGTCTGTACTAGTTTTCTTTCTTGAGGAGCGATGGCAGCCAGCTTTTTGTGCGCACCTCGAGCTGAGAAGATTTTTTTCTCGACTAACATGAACAACTTGCGTCGCCGCAACAGACTGGTGAGGAATTATGCATCGATTACTGCCCAGGGCGAGACGTCAGTCAGATGAGTAAGAGCTGTAAATGCTACTGTAACCGCTTGAACTGCAAGGTGAGACTTCTTTACTTTCACGCCACGAATCAACAGACTGAGTTGTTCGTGCAGGGTTGGTTATTTTAGCTCTGTGCACGCAGCATGTGAGCCACTCACCGTTTCGATACACACACTATAGCAATAGCCATACGCCGGTTTGATAGACAAAATCCTCCTAGCCTTTATGCTTTTCGCGCATGACGACCGCGCTCCTGCAGTGCTTCACAACTTTTGCCACAAGGTAGACTCGTCAGCTGGTACAGTGAACGAACCAAGCAAAGAACTGTCCTGACGCAGCTGCCCTTCACATCCCGACCTCACTATTCAGCGTCCACCGTGCGAGTCTATCATCGCCAATGGACGAATCACAAGCTAGGGCCGAACGGCTTAAAGCTATGCGTGAAGCGATGGCGTCATCGCGCGAGGAGGGTGCCAGCGCTGCTGCCGAGGAGAGACAAGGGAAGAACGCATTGCCATCCCCGTTCGGTGGCTCTGATGATCGGTCCGCCCCCCCCGGCTTTTACACCAGTGGTGGAATGACTCATGCGTCAACTACCGACCGTATTCCCGCCTCAGCCTGCCCTTCTGTGCTAGACCGAGGACCACCACCACCCCCTCCGCCACCGCCGCGTTGGTTGCAAGAGAAACAGAGTCAGAGTTTCAGGGGAAATGTGGGCAGCGGGAGAGGGAGAGGACGACAATTTGCGTCCCCAGGACGTGGTCGGGGCTTTAAGGTGATCAGTCCTTCCGAGTACTACAAGGTATGCGAATGATGCGAAGATGTAAACAAAGACTGACTGTATGCGCACCAACTTGCTTTTATCGCCAACGCAGCCAACCATGTTGACAGACCCTTGGTCTGAGTTAGCCAAGTGACCCTTGGCGTTTCGTAGCGACAATGAGACTAGGATAAACGTGTTGAAATGATAATGCCCTTGAGCGATATAGCGACCCATGAAGGAAGAGTAGTTTATAGTGATCTATTATCTCTTGTGCGTCTCGAGTGGTCTCCTGAGCAACTGCTACTCGTCACACGTCGACTCATTAGAGCTCGCTCTCATGGATTATGGTCCAACCCGATGAGGAAGAAGTCATCGACGTTCCTCGGGCACTCCGCTACGCCGCTGAGGTTAAAAAGCGGGCGATATCCGCTCAAAGACGAGAGTACGAGGAAGCACCTCGATTCGTGCAACACACGGTTGTGACGGACAGCGACGCAGAGTATGTCGCCGTCAGATCTTCCTCGCTCGAAAACCGGTGTGCGTTTGCGAAGAATTACATTGAGAAAGGTAATCAAGCTGCAGCGAGTATGCTTTTCGACGAAGCCTTGGAGTGCTACACCGATGCGCTGGCTGCGTTCTGCTACTTTGAGCGAGAGGACGGGCTGTCCTCAAGTAAAATGAAGTACAACGACTACTTAAATGAGCCCACTAGCTCCAAGGAAGGAAGGAACATCGTAAAACAGATTATGCTCAACGCTTCAGCGTGTCTGATGAATAGTGGCCTCGCGTCAAATGCACTTGAAATAGACTGGGTTTGCTCGCAAGCGCTCAGGGTGGACGAACATTGCGCCAAGGCGTATTATCGCAGAGGTAGAGCTAGATCACATTTACACGATGAGGATTCGGACGAAAGGTCATTATCTGACCTTAGACGTGCCGCAGGCCTTGCACCAGAAGAGGAAGCATACGCCAGAGCTCTATCGGTAGCTTTGAGAAGCACATCTAAGGCAAAGGATGCGCGGCGTGAAATGTTTACAAAGATGTTTTCTGGCGCTGAAGGAATTTACAAAGGCGCAGAGTGTGACAATACGAAGATGGTGGGAATTAAACACTCTGTTCGAGACGCTGTTCTGGATGAAATGTTGGGAAGTGCCGAATTGAGGGAGAAGGCAACCTCGATGGGTTTTAATGTGGAAGATGCGCAGTTTCGAGAGCAGTTTGCCGCTCTCGTGGATGATGAACTCCGCGTTTCACGGACAAAACGCGCAGAAGAACTTGGCATAGATTTAGAAGATGATCAAGTCAAGCGTGCGGTTGACTTTTTCGAGGATAAACGTCGGAGAGCAAGCATTTCAGAGAGCTCTCGGGAGCTCGCTTCAAATGTTTCTCTTACATCCCTCCTACCATCGCTGTTTGTAGTGCTCGTTTGCATTCGGGTCGCCTTCGTGGCTTACAAACTGATCACTAGACCGTTACCACTTCCTGAAGAATTTTATGATAGCATAGAATAGTTGAACGCGCGTTGTATGACATAGCCAGAGCTAGATGAAAAAACTGCGCTGAGAACACTGCACGCGCCCCACAACTGAGCGGGCGTTCCGAGCCATGCCAACCCCCTCGTTTCGGGTACTCGTGCGAGCAGCGGCGAGTAAAAGTTCTGGGGGTCGAGGGAAAAATGCTCGTAGACGTCGCCCGTCCAATTCGGGCGATCAGTCGTCGTTGAGACGTCCCGTAAAGAACAAGTATTCCAAGAGAATAGAGCAACACATGCAAATAGCTTTCCTCGACGACGTGTGTTCTCTCGAAGACCCGAGCGTGTCTTCGTCCCATTTATTGCCAAAACTAGTCGTTTACGATTTGGACGACACCATCTGGTTCCCTGAGCTCTACATGATTGCCGGTGCGCCGTTCACAAAGGATGTGTCGACGAAAACCATAAAGGACGCTTCGGGTACGGAGATTGCAGTCTATCCTGCCGCACGTGAGTCGATGCGATTGATTGCGCAAACCTCCGAAGCGTTTAGAAAGAGAGGGACAAAGATAGCCGTAGCCAGTCGAACGCACAGGGGTAAGTGGGCCCACGAGTTGATGGAGTTGTTTGAGTTTGACGATTGCCCGTCCCTCAAGGATTGGATATCCCACGTCGACATTGCCAGCGGCACCAAGATGAGACACTTTGAGCGCATTAGACAGGCTTCTGGCGTCGCTTACGACGACATGCTCTTCTTCGATAACGAACGGGACAACTGCGTCGACGTCGCCCCGCTCGGGGTCACGTGCATTCACTGCCCCAGCGGTATGTCTCAAGACGCTTGGGAGCGCGGCTTGCGCCTCTTCGCCGAGTTGAAAACGGAGAGCGTTCGGTGATCCGTGATTCGTCTCCATAGTCTCATCATTCGTACCCCCGTCGTCGTCCGCACCCCATATATCAACACTATTGTATATCTATTGTATTCATCATCATCATCCATCGTTTCGTCAAGAATCGTTTCCGAGCGCTCTCGCCCCGGAGCGTTCAACCGTCTCCTCGCGCGCGCGCACGCGCGACTTGTCCCACTCCCCTATCCTAAACCCTTGGAGGTTAATTTATACTGTATACATATACATTAGGGTTTAAAGTAGTCTCTCCGTCCCCCCATCTCGTCCTCGACCCCTTCGTTCGTTTCGAAAAAGAAAAATTCTCTCTTTTTTCGGGTCCGTCGATGCGACCGATCCTCACTCGTCAACGACTGGGACGGGGACGACGGACGAGGTCGAGCGCCCGACCTGGGAAAGGGAGACGAATTCGTCCCAATGGGTGTGCTCACGACGGTGTTCGGGTCCAAGTTTGGGGGTAAGAAACCAGCGAGTGGGGAGGGAGGAGACGACGGCGGGTACGGCGAGGACGATTACGACGATTACGACGATCGGTACTCGGATCTCTATGACGACGATGGCGGTGCCGGTGCTGGTGACGGAATGGGACGATTAAATAGCCGCGGGGGAAGAAACAACGGTGAGAAGAACGGAACGGGCGGGGGAATGGATGGATTTAACGACGAAGGGTTCGATGACGAAGAAGTTGAGGCTGCAAAACGTGAAAAATACGGCCGACGAACTTTTCCCGCCGAGTCTGGGGTGGTGAAGACGGCTACGGATGGATTTTTGGCGAGAAAGGCGTGCGGGGAAGATTTACACGCGCCGACGTCGCACGTGACGGCGTTCAACGCGCACACGACGCCTGAAAATGACTTGCAATTGGACTTTGCGTACGGATATAGAGGACACGATACGCGTTCGAACGCCGTGTATAACGCACGTGGGCGCATTGTGTACGCGACGGCGGCGACGGGCGTCGTGTACGACAGCGACGAACACGTGCAAGACTTTTTTACGTTTCACGGCGACGATATTCTCTCCTTGGCGATGCATCCGGATGGAGATATCATCGCCACCGCGCAGGCGGGACGAGATCCTGTCATTTGCGTGTGGAGTAGCAAGACTTGCGACATCTTGGCTGAGCTTCGGGGTTTTCATCAGCGGGCGGTGGTGAGTCTTAGCTTTGACGCCACTGGCAAGTTTCTCGCGAGCGTCGGATTGGACGACGAGCATTCCATCGCCGTGTACGATTGGGAGAACAAAAAGGTGCTCGCAAACTCCAAGGGTGATAGTAGAAGGATATTCAACTGCGAATACAACCCTCACGACGGTCGCATAGTTACTGTTGGAGAGAAGCACATCAAATTTTGGACAGTGGAGAACGGTTACCTCGTCGGAAAGAATGGTGTGTTCGGCAGACTCGGCAAGCCATCGACAATTCTATCCATCGCTTTCGGCTCGGATGGAAGCACATTTACCGGAACTCAGCACGGTATCATTTACCAATGGGCTGATGGAGGCGAAGAGTGCCTTCAGAAGTACGAAGCCGTTCATCAAGGACCGGTTCACGACTTGTTCGTGACGGAAGACTACGTGATCACAGGTGGTGGCGACGGTAAAATTCACTTTTTCACGCAGTACATGGAAAAAGTTTTCACGATAGATATGGGCAGCGTCGGTGAGACCATCATCGACGATCGAGGCAAGCCAGTTTGTTACTATGACGGGCACTCTCCGTCCGTGAAGTCTCTCTACCTGGCTGGCGTACAGCTTCTCGTCGGCACAGCTAACGGCGAGTTGTACGAGTTTGACTTGAGTACTGAAGACGCTTGGAAGAGAAACAGACGAATAATTACTCAAGGTCACTCAAATGTTTTCGATCCCGCGACTGGTCTCTACGGTGCAGAACTCTGGGGCCTGGACTGTCACCCTTCGCTACCGAAATTCATCACGGCGGGAGACGACAAGACGATTCGAACTTACGACATGTACTTACGCCGCCAGTTGGGTGTTCGTAACGTGGCGAGTCGCGCTCGCAGCTGCGCCTATAGCCCAGATGGCAAAGTGATCGCCGTCGGATTTTATGGAGGTGGTTTCATGGCGTACGACGAAAAGTCTGGAGCAGAGATAGTCGCCAAGAAGCACAGACGCTCCATCATCAGCGATGTCAAGTTTAGTCCTGACGGTCGCTGGCTCGCAGTTGCAAGCTATGATTTTTTCATCGATATCTACGATGTGAAGAACAAATTCAAGCGCGCTGGCATCTGCAAAGGCCATAGCGCACCGGTCACACACATTGACTGGAGCGCGGATAGCAAATACTTGCAATCCAACTCGCAAGACTTTGAGCTCTTCTTCTGGGAAGTGCCAACGTGCGAGATGATTGAATTCGCTGCGGCGCTGAAAGACACTCAATGGGCATCTTGGACGTGTGTGGCCGGTTGGCCTGTGCAAGGGGTATGGCCTAAGCACAGCGACGGAACGGATGTCAATAGTTGCGCTAGAAGTCGCGACGAGCGCGTCGTCGCAACGGCCAATGAAGACGGTGTCGTTCGACTGTTCCGTTACCCATGTGATGTGGGGCGAGCCGACTATAAAAGTTATGTCGGGCATAGTTTGCACGCAACAAAATGTTGCTTTAGCTACAATGACGAATTTTTGATCACTATTGGCGGCGAAGATCGTACTGTGCTTCAGTGGCGACATTACGAACCCGACGAGGGCGATGAAGAGATGACGAGCGACGTCGAGGAGGAAATATTTACGGCGGTGGATGACTATGAAGATCTCAGCCAAACGAACGCGGTGAATGAGATGGTGTATGTTGGTCACACCAGAGGGGTTCCGCAGTATGTCCCGGCCGCTGTTGCCAGGGCTCTGCCGTCCCGAGACATTCCACCAAACTCTGGGCTCGATCCCGGCAGTCGTCTGGCGTTCCTCCCGTGCGCAAGCAGCATCTATGCACCGGATGAATACGCAAAGGATGCAGACATTCTAAAGGCACCCATGGAATCAGTCGTTCTGGAATGTTCGTACGGTTATCGGGCTCACGACTCGCGAGACAACTTGTTCTACACCGCTCTCGGCGATGTCGTGTACCCAACGGGATCGCTTTGCGTCGTCTACAACAGGCAAGGGCACTCCCAAGCCCTTATGACTAGTAATCCAGCTTCGGAAGACTTGAACGGTCACACTGATGACATTACGTGTCTCACAAGACATCCGAACGGGCTCATCTTTGCGAGTGGAGAAGTTGGGGTGAATCCAAAATTGATCATTTGGAGCGCAAACGCGTTGGCCAAACCAGTGAATGTCATTCAAGGATATTTTAAAAAGGCAATCGTTTCCGCCACGTTTTCCAGGGACGGCTCCAAGCTGTGTGCGGTCGATTGCGATATATCGCACAAGATTGGCATTTATAACTGGCAGACGGGTGAATTGATATCCAGTTGTAGCGGAAGTCCGGAAAAGATAGTCAACATTGCGTGGTCCCCGTTTCAAGATTACTTGGTGACGATGGGGGTGAAGCATTGCGTGTTCTGGGCTACTGATCCGTTGAAAGGACGTAAAGCAGTCTTTTCAAAGCGTGGCACGATTCAAACAACGCTCTGCTGCGGGTTTCCGGCTGCTAACACCACTGTTGTTGGGACACAAGATGGTTCACTTTATCTGTTCCGTGGGTACCAGCTCGGTACTAACGCTCGCCGGGTTCATACAGTTACCCAGTCGATCGTCGCGACTAGAGATACACTTATTTCCGCCGGTGCAGAAGGCGTCGTCAAATTCTGGACCGCTGACTTGAGTATGCTTCTTCGAAGCGTCGACATTCAGTATCCAAATGTGACATCTGCGTGTATCAAGTCGATGCACTTGCTTGGCAAAATGTTGCTGATGGGATCTAGAACGGGAGAGGTTTACGAAATGAACACCACATCGTATTCTCATAATCTTCTGTTCCAAGGGCACGGATACGGAACGATATGGGGGCTAGACGTGCACCCGAGCGACCATCAAGTTTGCACCGTCGGCGATGACTCAACCATTCGAATTTGGGATGTACCCTCTAGGCGTTTACTCATGTCAAGAAGTCTCGGCGCTCAAGCGCGCTCTGTGGCTTATCATCCGGATGGCTCCCAAATTACCGTTGGTCTTGCAGGTGGTGGAATCATCGTCTTCACCGCTGATTCTCTCGATACAGTCCACCTCAGAAAGGATCGAGATCAACCAATCGGAGAGCTCAAGTACAGCCCGAATGGTCAGTACCTCGCCGTTGGATCGGACGAGAACACCATCGACGTGTACGATATATCCAAACAGTACACTCGCATCGGGGTCTCAAAAGGTCACAGTTCGAAAATCAAGCAGATGGACTGGTCCACGGACAGCGCGATTTTGCAAACCGCGAGCGCGAACCACGAGCTGCTATTCTGGGAAATGCCGAATGGGTCTCAAGTCAAGTTTCCGCAAGACTTGCGCAACGTTGATTGGTTCACCTGGACCTCTACGGTGGGTTGGCCCGTGCAGGGAATCATCCCAAATATTTCCCTCGGCGATGACATCACTTGTTGCGACCGTTCCCACACGCGCACGTGCGTTGCGGTGGGCGATTGCAGAGGCGTTTTGCGCATCTTCCAATACCCGAGTCACACGGGCGCGAAGAGCCGCAGTTTTAGCGCGCACGCCGGAGCCATCACTCGGTGCAAGTTCTTGTTTGACGATTCTTATCTCATCACAGTCGGTGCAGACATGACAATCTGTCAATGGCGCGTCGTTCTCGGCGGTGCCATTCCGACCCAACCCATGGCCGCGCTCTCCCTCCGGTAGGCAAAACGAGCAAAACGAGCAAAACGAGCGCGCGGGTTTCGCGCGAGCCAGTGGGCCTGGGTCACGGGATTCTAAACCCTACACTCAAAAACATGTAATACTAGTGTAAAATCAGATAAAGTATGAACGAAACGAACACCCGAGTCAACGTCAACGGACCGACCGGACCGGACCGATGGTGTAAACGTGAACGTGAATATGAATGTGCACGTGCATGTTGAAAGTGAACGTTCGTTTTTTTCAACCGCGTCGCAGCTGTCGCCCGAGAGATTCCCGCATTCGTTGATTCATTCGTTTAGGCGCGCGTCCATCTCGGACGACGCGCGAGACCGCCGCGCGCGCGACCGTTCAGACGTTTAAACGCCGCGACGCCGCGAGCGACTCGACCGAGAGGGACCGCGGGGAGCGGGCGTCGGTGCGGGCGAGGGGCGACCCGAGGAAGGGTGGAAGGAAGGAAAAAATAAAATGTCGTTTAAACCGCTCGCGACTCGCGACCGTCGGGCGTTGGTGGAAGAGTGGCGACGACGGAACGCTGTGAAGAGAGAGGGGAAGAAAGATGCGACGAGGGAGACGCTCGATGGGGGCGGGACGTCGGGAAGAGCGCGGGAGGTTGATGGGACGGGTGCGAGTGAGACGAACGCGGTCGAAGGCGAACAGTCAACAGAAACGCGGGGAGGCGGAATCAAGTATGACTTTTCGGCGATGGATCGAAAAGCTACCGCGAGCGCTCCGGGTGAAGGAAAGGAAAACATTGTCAATGAGTCTTCTTTCACGACGCCGCGGGCAAAGGGTAAGAGAGAAGACGACGGTGGGGTTCAGCGTCAACGCGTCGCGGGGGAACAACACGCTTCGACGAGCCAGACGACGACGCCCGGGTCGTCGAGAAAGTCGACGGCGTTTTCTTTGTCTGGAGTGAGGCGGCGAAGCGTGACGTCGACGTCAAATGTTATGAATATCGATTCGATGCCGTCTCCGGCTGTGCGAGCGCGATTGAAGGCGGTGGAGATTGAGAAGGAGGCTCTCGAGGCACTGGCTGCGAGACTGCGCGAATCTTCCGAAGCGGCGTTGGAAGTTGCGCATTCGGGGAAATCCCAAGCCGAAGAAAGAGCCAAGGCCTTGTCCGAGCGACTGCAAAAATTAGATAGTGAACGTTCGACGCTCGAATCCAACATGGCGGCCGTGCGCGCGCAAGCTCAAGCTCTCTTGAAGGCAAAGGAGGAGCACTCTCGTGCGCTTCGGAAGGAGAAGAGAGCCGCAGAGGCTGCTGTCAAGGCACTCGAACAGGTGAAAGAAGAGGCTGCAAATGCCGTTCAAGAGCGTGAATTCACGATTGAAGCTCAGGCAGAGATGTTAAAGCAGCTTGATGACGAGCTCGATCGCGCAGAACGTAGTCGAGAGGAAGCAGAGCTCAACGTCGCCGCAAAAGACAAACGCCTGGCGCAGCTCGAGGCGCAACTCAAGTCTGCTAAGCGCGACCTGGAAGTCGCCTCAAGGAATCGCTCGAGTAAATCTGATACCGATGGTAATGGAGTCAGGGCCAGTCACGAAAAATTGCTGAGCTTAGCTGCGGCTCGCCAAGAGGCTGAGGCTGAGGCAGCTCGTGCCCGCCAAGAAGCCAGGAGCTTGACGAAGGAGGTTGAAGAGAGACGACAAGAGCTCGAGACAGTTCAGTGTGAGCTCGAGAAATGTCTCGAGGAAGAGAGATCTGAACGTAGACGCGCAGAAGAGGCTTACAACGAGATGGAGGATGAGCGCAACATGCTCCAAACTCTGGTTGAGAAGCGAACTCTTGAAAAAATTGAGCTCGAGGAACGCTTGGACATTGTGACGGCTGAGGCACATCAACTTCGAGCAGAAATGATCGAGCGAGATGAAATGCTTCGCGAAGGTAGTCAGCTTGTCGAAGCGAAGGAAGCCGAACTCGATAGCGCCGTCACGTACGTGCTTCAGCTCCAAGAACAGCTTGATGAGCTCCAGGCAGCGGGAATGCAAAGCTCTGAAGTTGCCGCGCAAATCGCAGAACTGAAGAACCATCAAAAAGCTTTACAAACAGAAAAAGACAAAATTGTCGCTGACATGCACTCAGAATTGACTGAACGGGACGCGCTATTGGCTGAGAGCAAGAAGTCTCTCGAAGCCAAAGAGGCAGAGCTCTCTGCTCTCCGAGATGAATACGGCAAGAAGACCACTGAACTGGGTCCACTTGAAAGTGAACTCGGCAGCCTTCAAGCCAAGCTTTCCGAATTCAAGTCGCAGCTGGATGAAAAAGAAGCTCAGCTCGAGGCTAACGACAAGCGGGTTAAGCAACTCATGTCCGCGGAAAAACGTCAGAATGCCAACGTGCGACGCCTTGAATATGGGCTCGCTGAGCGCGATGAAAAGTTACGCAACTTCAATGAGGAGATTAACAACCTCAAATTGGAGTCGGAACAGAAAGAAGAAGATATTTCGCACCGCCTTGCCACTTTAGAAAAGCGTGAAGGTGAACTGGAGGAACTCAAGCGTACGACTGAAAGTAGACTGGAAGAGCTCCGGGTGCAGAACGCCGCCGAGCTCACAAGACTGCGAAATGAAGTCACGTGTGCCGAGTCCAGAGCGAGCGAGCTCGAGAAACAGCTGCAAGACTCCCAAAATTCTTCTAGTCTCAGTGATTCTGAAGAGCTCAGCGGCGTCCGAGCCGAGCTCGAGAGCACCAAAGCGAAATTAGATGCGTCTCAGTTGGAAATTGCTACGCTATGTACGTCGATTGCCGAGCTTGAGTATAAGGCGGAGGAGTCGATGTCTGCTCTCAAAGCTGAACTTGAGCTGACCAAAGAACAACTCAAAGCCGCACAAGCAGACGCAGAGGAAGCCCAGGCGACTGTGATAGAAGTGGAAACTGAAAGTGCATCGCTGATGAAGAGCATCAGAGAAGTCGGTGAGAGCTTTGAAGTCAAGGAAAACGAGTACAAGGAGTTGATTCAATTACGCGAATCTGAAGTTAAAGCTCTCAAGAAAGAAATGCACAACGCGAGAGCCAAGCTTACGGAAGCTGAACGTTCCAAAGAATCTGCTAGACAATCCGTGACGGTGATTCGTAAACTGGAAGATGCTCTCAAGATGAAGGCGGGAGAAAGCGAACGATTGAAAGCGGAGCTTTCGAGAGCCAACAAGCAACTTGGACAGCTCCAACAGGAACTCGGCACAAGCAAATCGGAACAGAAAGAGCTCCGAGGGGCAATTAAGGAAATGCAGTTCCGATTTCAAAAGTCTGAGGAGCAGCGTGACATGCTCGCTGGCTCACTCGCGAAACAAAACGAGTACCACGAGAACGTCAACAAGGCTCGCGAGGAAATGCACCAAATCCAATTGGAAGATGCAGCCGATGAGCTCAGAAGCGTCCAACGCAAGGTGACTACGCTCGCGACAGCACTGCAGCACAATGTCCGCGTGCACGAGTTGGATGCAGAGGTGGCACTGCTCGTAGATCAGTTTGCTGAGACTTTGCAGTCGACGCCGCAGACGGCGCTCCCAACGCCCACCATGAATCACAACGAACCGAAGACAAAGCCGAAGACGTACAGGAAAACTCCCGCTAAGCCGAGATCGATGAACAAACAACACTCCAAGTTTGTCACTCCGGTTCGTCCAGAAGCTTCGCTCAAGGAGAACATTCACAAACTCTCCGAGAGAGCAGATCAAATTTCTTTCAATGACTTTGAGTACGCTCACAGACAGCCGGGAGCAGAAGTCAACGCAAATATGTACACGACGCCCGGAAATGAGAATGGAAGCATGAAGACGGCAGGAGACGCGAAGAAAGCTGCCGGAGTGCTTTCCGCGAAGAAGACGCGACCAGTGCTCGGCGATGTTTCGCAAAACGTTTAGTCTTAAAAATTTGTAACGCGTGCGTGTATTTTCTTACAACTCGAAAGCCTACAATCCCTATTTTACACTTCCCTGCAATCGTTCAAAAGTGTCGTACACGTTCAGTCTTTGCACTAGGACATCTAGACGCTCCGAGAAAAAGTCTTGTCAAGAAGGCTGTCGTGAGCTTTAAGAAGGGTATATTTCTAAGCATGCGGATCATACGGCTCTTCCACCCAAATTCATCAGTAAGCTCGTCGACGCGCCTCTAGAGTGAAAGGAAAAGAATAAATGGAAAAGAAATTTGGATGTAATCACCCGGTTGGCACCGCAAAGTCATCGCCCGGGGGCTCACAAAACGGCTTCCTATCATGAAGGTGAAAAATCTATTTTGGGCTCTCTTTGGACAGATCTCAATCATAGCAAAACTCAGGGAACCGTGGCAGAGGAGCCCGTGAAGCGACAATGGAAAAAATATTGAATCGAATGTCGGTGCATTTTAAAGACACGCAACCGAGTATCCAGAACTCAGAGCGCAACACGACGCACGCTTCGGTTGTTGCACAAGACTTGGGACGCATCCGGTCATGAAGAGACACCGCACCGCCCGGGGTAAAGTCTCATGCGTATGTTTACGAGCGCTACGCTTTGGATACTAGAGAATGTACCAGCGAGACAGGTCAACGACGGGTACTGAATTAACCCGACATTGGTTTATATCTGGCGTAACCAAATGTATGCGTCGCAGCCCCGCGGAGGGCCGAACGGACATCGACCCACCGACGCAAGTGAGCTGCGACGCAAAGTCAAAGAGGCAGAGGCGAGGCGAGGTCGAAGGAAACATCCGTCAAAATATCAACGCGCACACGCACCTACGAGAGCGCTTCAATCTCACGCTTCATTTCATCCACAACCTCTTTCACGTGTGCTCGAAAAACCGAGCGCTGAGCCAATTAAAGTACACGTACGTGATCACACCCGGTATCAACACTGGCAACGTTCGCGAGTAGTACTCATCCTCGAGCGCTCGATCGATCCACTTCACCCCCGTCGCGCCTTGACCCGGCGCGATCCCGAGCAAGTCTCCCGCAATGGACACCGTCATGACGACCATGACGATCAACGACGCCGCACACAGCGCCAACCCGGTCAACGGTCGCCATCGATGTTCCTCGGGGCGGTTCCATCGAACCTTTGTTTCGCTTCCCGCCGCCGCCATGCCGACTAAAGCGATCGACGCCGCGCGACAACGCCTCGGTTCACTCGGTTTGTCGGTGGGCGTATCGAGACGAACGAACCGAAACGCGTCGTTTCGCACGTAGACGCGTCGTTTCACTCGCGAGGGCGCCCCAGTGGACTCCGCGACGTGGTGCGGAGTGAAGACGAACAAGGCTCACGCTCGAGCTGGGTGTCTGTCTGTCTGTCTGTCTGTCAGTAATTCATCGGAAGACATTTTATGGCGAAATGACGACTCCCGCGGCGTCGGCGTCGCAAAACTAGAATACGTCTACATTAAAAAGAATGTCTGCGCGCGCGCGAGCTACGCCACGTCGACGGGAGCGAACCTGTAGGCGAATTCCTTGATGGAACGACCCTCGTCGACGCCTTTACGCGAATACTTGCTCTCAAACCGGTCGAAACCTCCGTCCGATGATGGGTACCACCCACGCTCTGATGCCTCGAGCATGACGCGCTCGACGTGGGCGGCGTAATTATCATCATCCGTCGCCACGCTCAGACGACCGTCTCGGACGAGCACGCGCTCCAGGAGGGATAAAAGTAACGGATTGACCAGTCTGCGATGCGCCTTGCGTTCATCCGTCCACGGATCTGGAAAGTACACGCAGCACTCTGAAACCGAGTTTTCAGGGATGAAATCTCGCATCAACCACACCCCATCTATGTTCACCACCCGCACATTGTTCAATTTTTTCGCTTCAATCTCTTTCAACGCCGTCGCTATCCCAGGTTTATGCACCTCGACGCCCACGTAGTCGTGCGTCTCGCTTCGCCTCAAAGCGCTCTCCAACATGCTCTCCCCGCTTCCGAATCCCAACTCGATCACCAACGACCGCCCGGGGCGTGTCGAATCGCAATCACCACCCCTTCCTCGCGTCGTCTCGAACGTCTTCTCCGCGTCCATCACCGCCGAATCGTGGTTAAACGTCAATCCGTAGTCGTCAAACAGTCGATTCAGGTTTGCTTTTTGCGCCCTCGACATCCTCGGCCGTCGCTTCAGGTACGTTCGATGCCACGGTTTATCTAGGCACCGACCCGTCGTGCGCGGGCGATCGACGCCTCCGTCCCCTCGATCGCGCGCCGGCGCCGGCGACGTCGACGACGACGCGACGGGCGGTGCGAGTCTCGTCATCGGTTTCGTCGTCGCAGAGTGAAGCTGCCGTCGGACGCCACTGCGCGTCGTCGTCGTCGTCGTCGTCGTTCGACCGTCGCCGCCGCGAGAACCGATACGACGATCTGCTCCGCTCGACGCGAGGAGCGATCGATTGAAATCCCGCGGCGCGATCGTCGCGCGCGGTCCCGGTCCCGGTCTTCCGGGCGAGGATCGTTTCGTTTGGCGTTCGTTGAGACGGACGTTGATTTGGGTCGATTCGATTTCGTTCCGATCCGCGCGCGACGCGATCGTCGACGATGGGCGACGCGTGGGACGATCCGTGGACGCGGTACGAACCGAATAGGACGGGCGCGAGGGCGACGATGCGAGCGTGGAGAGGGGAGAGACGGAGAGAGATTTTGAGCGCGGCGCGAGAAGAGTCGAGGAAGCGAGCCGAGGCGTACGCGCGGGCGTTGGACGAGGCGAGAGAGGAGTTCGTGGAGGCGCTTCGCAGGAGACACGAGGCGAGGAAAGGGCTGAGGTCACGGGGGGTGATGGAAGGAGGTTTCGATGGTGGGGAACGGTTGAGAGGTGACGACGAGAAGGATGGCGACGACTACGAACGCGGCGCTGTCGAGGCGTTGACGTCCACGCCGACGCCGCTTCGGTCGAAACGTCCACCGGAGATTTCTGTGGTGCGAGAGAACGAACACAGAATGTCGGGGACGCCGCGTAGATCGGCGAGAGACCGATCGAGACAAGCTTTAGACGCCGAGAGCGACGCTCGACTCGCCGCGCTCGCCGCTTTGGCCGGCGCTCAAACGCGGCGCGCGCGCGAGGAGGGCGGAACCCCCAGAGCCTCACCTTTTGGTTCCGCTCGGCGTCTCCGAGCCGACACGAAGAAGAAGACCGCCGCCGTCGGGCACGACGACGACGATGACGATCTTCTTCGTTCCGTCGCCGACATGGTTCGTAAAGCTGAACGCCTTCGAGTCTCCCTCTCTCCTTTCCGCGAACCGTGAGATGAAAGACGCTCACTAGATTATAGAGCCAGCAAAAACACCGCAGTAGCAGTAGCACTAGCAGCGCGCGTGATCACCAGCACAGAAACCACACCGCCGTCCAACGAACGAACGAACGAACGAACGAACGTACCAACGCAAACGCAAACGCTCGCCGGAACAGACTCTTCGCCTTGAAAAAACAAAACCGACCCCATGACGAAAACGACGAGTCATGACTCACCGAAATTCAAAAATCCAAAAACCACCTGTCGTTGTTCGCGCAACGAACGCTCGGCGAACGACAGTCGACGACGCCCGTCGAGGCGACGCCGAGGACGACGACGGACGCGACTGATTCTTTACCTTTGATAAGCGATTCATTCCTCGCGCGTCGGTCGATATGGATGACGACGACGGTGGGTTCGGTGGTGACGACTTCGATGCGCTCATCGAGGAGGATGGAATGATGATTCCAAACGACGACGACGACGACGGGTACGACGGGTTCGGTGGGGACGCGGATGAGATGGAGGCGATGTATGCCGATGAGAAAAAGTCATCCGGAAAGACGACGGCGGAGGGTGGTGGTGGTGAGGATGAGATGACGACGTTTCCCGACGACGACGACGACGCCGAAGATCATCGTCGTCAGACTTTGAACGGCGAAGGGAAACGGTTCGCCGAGGACGACGGCGACAAGGAAAACGCGGGACCGAGAGATGGGAGTCGAGCGAATAAGAAAACAAAGGCGACGATCGGGACTGACGCGGATGTGGATGGAGAGAGTGAGAGGTTTGACTTTGAAGCCGCGGCGAGAGCGATGGCAAAGGAGTACCGAGGCGGACGCAAGCCGCTCAAGTCAAACGCGCGGGATATGAAACCTGAACGAGACGCGGCAAACATCGACGGGGAATCGATGCCGATGACGCTGGCGGATGGAAGTCGGGTGTACATCAAGGTTGAACCGGCGGATAAGCCAATCGTGACGAGAGAGGAGATTTATGCGCGCGCGGAGGGCGAGTCTCTGCTCTCGCGACCCATCGAGGACATGTTGGACGATTTTGAAAAGGCGCGGTATCAACGCGCCCTGGAGGAAGCGCAAGCGTTGGAACGGGGCGAGGACGTTGGTGCGAAACAACCGACCGAGGATGCGACCAAGGAGATGACCAAGGGCGAGTTGATGGCGGAGCGTTTGCGAGGTAAGATTCGCGGCATGATGTGGTCTCAAAAGTATGCTCCGAAAGGTTTCACAGAGTTGTTGAGCTCCGAATACTCCAATAGAGAGGTTGTGCACTGGATCAAGGCGTGGGACAAGGTTGTCTTTGGTCGAGACCCGCCTCCGGCTACTGTTAAAAAATTTTACGCCGACAGATATGCGGATAAGAATGGGCAAAAGAGACGCACCGGACACGTAGAGACGCACACGCAAATGGACGTGCACAACAGACCAATGCAAAAGATACTTCTCATCTCTGGTCCGCCTGGTGCAGGGAAAACGACTCTGGCGCACATTGCAGCTAAGCATTGCGGGTACCAGCCCATCGAAATAAACGCTTCTGACGATAGATCAGCCTCGACGCTCAAGATGAAGCTCGCCGACGCCGTGCACACGCAGAACGTCTTTTCCAAGAAGAAGCCAACGTGTCTGATTATCGACGAGATTGATGGCGTGCATCACAGCGGGAGCGACCGCAGCGCCATCTGGATGGTGCTGAACTCGTTGAAGAATGTCAAGGGTCGTGCGCCTTTGTCCAGACCCATCATCGCCATTTGCAACGATTTGTACGCCCCAGTGTTGAGACCGCTTCGAGAGGTTGCCAAAATCATTCGCATGAAGGCTCCGACTACGGCTCACCTCACGGCACGCATCAGAGATGTTTGCGTCAAGGAAAACGTAAACGCGGAGCCGAGAGCTATCGCTTTGGTCGTCGATAGAGTTGAAAACGACATCCGAGCGGCGTTGAATGCCATTCAACTCATCGCCAAGACGACTGATTCAGTGACGCTCACCGACGTTTCAAACTCCAACGGCGGGTCGAAGGATATCAAGCACCCGGCTTGGTCCATGTGGCAAGATTTATTGAGAGGTAGACACACTTTCCAAAAGTCTCGCCTCGAGAGCGAAGCTCGCTTATCTCACGTGGACAGAATGCGCCTCAGAGTGGAGAATTTTCAAGACAATGATACCATCCTAGATGGTTTGTTTGAAAACATCCCCCTTGTTCGATTTCAGGATGGCAATATGCACCGGCTCACGAACGCCATCGACGCCGTGCTCGACGGTGTCACGTTCCAAAAGAAATCGTTTACCACGGGCGATCACTCTTTGCGCCAGTACGCGTCGTCATGCATCATGTCTGTGCACTCGTGCTCGACGCACGCTGATGTGCTCACAGACAACATCGAGTGGCCAAAGACCGGCAAGGCGGCGCGAGAGCGCAACAATCGCATGGGCGTCTTGAACAGCAGAAGGGACGCGATGGACATTAAAATCCTTCGCCGACCTTTGAACGAAGACGTCACCGAAACCTTGCCATACTTGAACACGATTTTGGCGCCGGAACTTCGATCCGTCGGCACGAGTTTTATGAGTGAAGATGAAAAGAAAAAGCTCAACGACATTGTCGTTTTGATGCGCGCGCAGGGCTTGTCTTACAAGCCAGCCGCGGTGGCAAACGAGCAATCCTGGCGCACCGCCGCCAACGCGCTCGCTTTGTATCCACCCGTGGATGATTTCATCAAGTTTGGTGGCGGTGTCAAGGCGCTCAAATCAGTCGAGCGCCTCACGTGGAAGGAGCGTCGCGAGCGCGAGCGAGAAGAACCCGAGACTTCCGCCTCCAAGCACATCAATCTGGTTCCTCGACGCTCGGTAAATAATAGTTTACGCTCCATCATAGCCGCTGCGCTCGAGACGGACGCTGAGCGCCGTTCCGGCCATGCTGCCGCTCAGGCTTCCACTGAAGCCAGGCAACAACGCGCCGAAGCCAAGGCGCGAGTCGCTCTCGGCGTCGCCGGCGGTAACCGTCACAAGATGAAGCCATCAGTCGCCAACGGCCCGACGTACAAGTACAACGAAGGTTTCACCACTGGCGTTCGCCGGACCGTTTTGATGCGCGATCTCTTTCCTCATCTGAAATCATAAACACATTTCATGAACTATAGTCTGCATTTGTAACGTTGAACGTTTTTATGTTAGCAATGATACACCCAACGCCGTGAATTTCCGCTCATCGTTGAATGAGGGAATTGAATTCAATTGATAGTCAGTTGAAGTTCATCTCGCATTCAATCGATTGATTGAATTCAATCGAATGAATTGAATCTTGTCAAGCCAGCGGCAGAGCTTCTAATCCATCCAACCACAACCACTACATCATTCTCCCACGCGCCGAATTCAATCGGAACACTCTCCTGAAGATGCACGGCGCGCACGCATCATCAACGTCGTCGTCGTCGTCGTCGGCGGCGGCGGCAGCGACGCGTTCTTCGTTCGCGACAGCCGTACCGGTGGCGTTTCGACACCGAGGTCGCGCCGCAGCTAGGCCACGTCGACACTTTATCCAAACGAATGCGTCGTCGTCCGCGAACAACGGTACGCCCCCACGACGGGCGCGAGGTGGTGATTACAACGCGGCGGCGGCGACGTTCGCGAGCAGTTTCTTTTACGACGGAAAGGTTGATCCGAGGGATGTCGAGTATAAAGGGTTGACGCGAGCGTGCGCGTCGGATATGCGCAAGAGGTATAGCGCGAGAGGCGGCGATGGGTCGGCTCTGGTTGTGATCATGGATGAAGAGAATTCGAGCTCTTGCTTGGCGTGCGGTGGGGTTGAGGTTCGTAAATACGTCGGGGCGAACGATTACGAAACCATGGTGAAGAATGGAAAGGCTGGTGGTGGGGTTGAGGACAAGATTATTAACCGGCCAATCGTGGCGAACCTCGCAACTGCGCGCGAAGCGAGACGAAGGGGGTACGGTAAGGCTATCATGGCGGAACTCGAGGAGATTTGCGCGGAAAATGGGTTCGATGAGTGCTGTTTGGTTGTCGAGGCGGGTAATAGACGGGCGCAGAGCTTGTATAAGAAGCTTGGATACAGAGTCATTGGCGGAGACTCTAACGCGGCGGCGCTCAAGGTGATTGATGGACGATCCGTGGAGACGACCACGAAGACGCTGGTGATGCGCAAAAGCCTGACGAATCCGTTGGAAAACTTGGACTTTGTTTCCATCGGTGCGGCACTCGCTCTTTTGGCTGCGCTCATCACGCAAAAAGACGTCATTGCGGGATTGTTCTAGAAGGTCGTGGGGTTGAGTTTTTGTGTTGTTTTTTAAATAAAATTTATTTCCTCGCTATATGTCTCGCTGCGAAGTCTAGATCTGAGCCTCCTCGAAAAAAGAATTGCTATAGATGAGAAAACCCTCCGTCGTCTCATCTGCGCTGCTGGCTTATTAGTTCGCCGCGGCCATTTGTTCCTTCGCGCGCTGGAAATCAGAAAGAGTACGGAACTTTGTATCCAAAAGTTCCTTGATATCGTCGCGAATGGCTGGTCTGTTGCTACCACGGAAGTAGTAGTGGAACGCCCAGAACTTTTCAAGACCGTACAACGAGCCCGACTTGTAGTCAAGCATCGTGAACTCTTCAAAGTCCCGGTACACAGCTTGACGGAAGCGCTTTTCCAAGCCATAGCTGTAGAATCGGAACAGACACTGCAAACCATAGTGGTAGTTGTGTCTCGCATCTTCCTCAGCCAAGCGGCAGAACTCCTTGTACATCTTGGCGTTGAATGTACCTCGCAAAAAGTAACTCCAAAATCTGAACAGCGTGTTCATTTCTTCGCTGTTGCCACAACCCAATCGCTTGCGCTCATCCACGGCGCGCTGATGGAAAGCCTTGTACTTTTGTTGCTTGAAGCCATTGTCTTCGAGCAACGTGTGAGAAGGATGCTGGAAAGCCGGAATATCACGGGGCGAAGCGCCCGCATGAGAGCGACGCGGGGGACGTTGGGACGGAGAAGTACCGAACGCCGCACCGCCGCGATCAGAACCGACAGACGAACCGGCACCTGTGTGCCAGTTGAACTCTCCCTCAGTCGGAGTGGTGCCGAGCAACCAACCGACATCGTTACCGCCAAAAGCACCGTCACCCTTGGGCACCGAGGCTGGGAAGAAGTGTGTGCGGTCTTGAGAGCCGACCGAAAACCCACCACCGCGTTTCCAAGAGCCAGACTGCGCGCCTCGGTCGCGCCAGCTTCCAGAAGCGGCACCCTGAGAACCCACGTGATGAGATGGCCTTCTGCCTCGAAGATCCTTTTGGTAGAAGGCGAGTCCGTCGTTGATCACCGTCGCTACATCAGCGCCCGCACCAGAATGAGGACGGCCTCCACGGTTTTGACCGCCACGTCCCGGTCGCTGCGACACAATCATGAGTCTACTAACGTCGACATCAGTCATGTCATCCTCTTCGTAGTCATCCTCATCATCCTCATCCTCGTCGTCATCCTCGTCGTCATCCTCGTCGTCATCCTCGCCAAAATCTTCATCCATCTCGAACATTTCATCCTCATCCTTCTTCAACTTTGACTTGGAACCCTTCTTGCCGGAAGACGGTGTCACCGTAGCTGGCGCGGCGGCGAGGTTGGTCGCCTGCATCTGCTGTGCCACGTCATTCACCTCTTGCGGCTTGCCGTCGGCATCCAAGAGCCAAGACTTCCAGTCTCCCATTTTACGAATCTTGTCGTTTCCAGAGCTGATTTCTACCGTCGCGGAACCGACAAGAGACTCGTAAATCATCGCCGGATCTGGTGTCATCATGCGAATACGGTTGAAACTGGCAATGACGGAGAGCGGAATCCAACCCTCAGTCGGGTCCATCTTCGAGCGCAGAAAGAGATCCTTGCACAGGTTCTCAACGCTAAAGTAGTACTCGACTTGTTGCTTGACCGCAGCGAGAATTTGCTCACGCTGAGGCACCGCCGAGGGCATCATGTGCTGCTGCGGGTAGTACATTTGTGCCGCCTGGGGCATGTAGTAGCCACCCTCGAAAGGCACTTGGTAGCCTTGATCAAAGTTCTTGTTTCCGCGTCCACCGCGTCCACCGCGTCCACCGTCGTAGCCGAATCGACCACCGGCTCCCCCGCCGTAGTGCTGATTCGCTCCGCCAGCGCCCCTGCCCCAGTTACCGTCGCCTCTGCCGCCTCTGCCGCCTCTACCGCCTCTGCCGCCGCCGCGACCGCCGCCTTGGTTTCCACCACCGCGTCCACCCTTCTCAGCGCTACCCTTGGAGTTCTTCCCCTTGTTACCACCAGACTTTCCATTACCCTGTCCAGAAGCCGAAGATTGGCTCGCGGTATCGTCCGGCTTGAGTTCCGGATTCTTCGCGTCTCCGAGAGTCGGCCACGCCACGGGTTTCACGCCCACCAACGCCTTGGCCCCACCCTCCGTCGCTGGCTTACCCCAAGCCGGCTTCGAAGGCTCCTCAACCGCCGCCGCCTTTCTCACCGTATCCGAAGCATCGCTCCCCGCCGCCGCCACCGTCTCCACCACCGCCGTCGCCTCTGCCCGTCTCTCGCCCTCCGTCGCCGGTGTCTCCGTCGGCGCCGCCGCGGGCGCCTCTTCGCTCACCGCCGCCTTTCCGCTTCCACCGCTCACTATGCTCGCCCACGCCGACATATCGATCCGCGTACGGGATTGCGTCTCGTCCACCTACGCGCGAGAATTTCAAACGAACGCGCGTCGTTCCACCACTCGTCAGTCATCAGTCCTTCTCTTCTCTCTTCCAAAGTTCCTCCTCCTCGAAAGAAAACCTCTCAAATTTCCAAAAGTATACCCAATACTCGTATAATCACACATCTCATTCCGATTGTGACAATATTTTTACACAACCGCCATAAACAAACCAACACGCCAAACCCTCATTCATGCCTTCCTTCACGACGGTCCACCTTTGGTGCCGAACGCCCACCCGTCCCGTCGTCCTCGACGCCGACGCGACGCGCGACGGACGACGCGACGCGCGCACGATCACGCGATCGCGCCGAGCGATGGAAATAATTCCGCCGCACCGCTCGCGCGTCGCCGACGCGACGAAACGACGTCGACGACGTCGCGCGGAAGACGGGCGTCCGTCGTTGCTGACGCGACCGCGTCGCTGGCGGCACGAAAGGCGTCAGAGGAGAGGCAGGCGTCGGGGAAAACGCGCGGTTCCCCCGTCCGCGGTTCCTCCGTCCGCTCGTTCGTCCGATACGCGACGGGTGTTTTCTTCCTTCGTCGTCGTCGTTATCGTCGTCCGTCTCCCGCGGTCGCCCTCCGCGCGCTGCTTTTCATTCGCCTCCCGACGGACGCTTTTCCTCGCGCGCTTTACCCAACCCTCTCCATCCGTTTCGTCGGCATCGCGCCGACCCGTCGACGGTTTCCGCGTCGCGTCGTCGCGCGTCGTCGTCGCGTCGAATATTTTCTAATCGTCCACGTACCTCGTCGTCGCTCTCTCTCTGTCGCGCGCGTGCTCCGTGTGACCCGCGCCCGGACCGAGTTCGTCGCCCAGACCAGACGCGCGCCTCGCTCTGTCGGCGCGTTCGTTCGTTCGTTCGGGAGTGACGCGGGCGAAACAGCAGTTTATGTACATGTATCACCTATATAGATCTAAAAGGTACGATTATATGTGCATTGACGCTCGGTCTGCTCTACTCGCGCGTTTACTATCTATCTATCGTCGGCTGACGACGCGATCGGGCGCGCGCGCGGTCGCGTGCGTCGTTCATTCATCGTCGTCGTCGTTTTCGTCGTCGTCGTCGTTTTCGTCGTCGTCGTCGGTTTCTTCTACTACTTGGTCAGGTTTGCGACGGCGAGCGACTCGACGGGGCGCCGGACCGCGCCTTTTAGCCGCCAAAGATTTTTCGGAAGATGACGACGACGACGACGTTCTGGCGGTGGGACGGGTCGTGGATGGCGACTGTGGACGCCTGACTCGCGCGCGCCGCGCGGCTGCACCCAGGGCGGAGGGTTTTGCGTCCGTAGGGGTGTCGGAGAGCGCGCTCGAGTCGAGCATCATGCCGTAACCGATTCGTTTGGGCGAAGACGCCGAAGACGAAGACACAGGTTTGGTTGGCGGATCGATCGACTTTGGTGATTGCGAACGTCGAGACGTGGATTTTGCGGTGGTTTTACCACCGCCTTGACCGCTCTTACCGCCACCGCTGTTTGAGGTTCCATCGTTGGATTGAGAAACCAACGGGGCGTTATCGACGATGATGCGGCCGTCGCGACGCGTCACGACGGCGTCGCTCGACGGGCTCGATGCGCGCGCGAGAAAGCCCTCCAAGCCGCTGTCGGAGAGGTCTTCGTCCGCTGGAGCGACGTCCATGAGCGTCACGCCGCCCTGTTCGTACAAAAGTTTGGCCAAGTACGCCGTTCTCCTGTTTGTCTTCACCTGCTCGGACCACTCCCACCAGAGAACGTTCACCATGGCCCATCCGTCCGCCTCGAGGAAGCGTCGACGCAGGACATCCGGACCCATGCGTTGGGTTGGAATATTTCTGGAAAAGTGGGAGGGACCGTCAACTTCGATGCAGAGCTTACGGCCCTTGAGAGCGATGTCCAAGGAGAAGAGTCCGTCGTCGGTGATGTACTCGAGCTCGTGAGGAATGCCCATCTCGTTGAGAGACTCGCTCACCTCGCGATGCATGTTGGAGATGGTCACCTTGCAATTCAGCGCTCGCCAAGCCTGCTTCGCTGTCTCGAGCATGGTTGGCGTCGTGATGAGCGGTTCAAAGGATGTGAATCGATCAAACGTCATGTTTGCCTGAAAAATCTGCGTGTAGTCGATGCGATGGATGAGCGTCTTTTCAATCTCGAGAAGCTTGGCTCTGTACGCGTCCACGACCCACTTCTCCGGCCAGTGCTCGAGAACGCAGAACGCCCACAGTGAGTTGGAGACGGCCTGCGAGACGAAAGAGTTGATCTGATGGCCGCACTCCTCGGAAAACTCGTGGAGAATTTCCGTTCCGGGATTGATACCGAGTGTTGCCCACGCCCAGAGCATGTTGGACAAGCCCTGGCTGGAGAACGCCTTGGCGCGAATCTCCTTGAGCGAGCGCGCGTGTAAGTCGACCAAAAAGTCATCCGTCGGAATGTACGACAAGTTTGCCAGCGACCACATGATGTTACTCAAGCTTTGCGTTTGAAGCTGCTCTTCATTCTTGATGTGCTTGCGAGCGATTTCGAGCATTGTACTCATCACATCGTTTGGCGGGATGTAATCAAAGTTTGCAAAGGCCCAGATGATGTTGCACAGCATCGTGAGCTGCAGCTCTTGTGGATCCGCCTTGGCGATCCTGTCGCTCACCTTCCTCAGAATTTCCTCCCCTGGGTTGTACTTTAAGCTCCCGTACGACCACATCAAGTTGGCGCACTCGCCCATGCCCATTTCTTCCACGTACTTGAGCCAACGCTGGGTGATGATCTCTAAAATCTTCGCCGAAGGGGTGTAATCCAGCGTCGCCAGCGCCCACAAGGTGTTTGCCAATCCCTGACCGATGAATGAGTTTGCCTTGCGCTCGACGTACACGGTGAGCGTGCGCAAGAGCGGATCGTGCCGCGGTCTAATGTCCTTGTGCACGCTCGCCATGGCCCACAAAATATTGCTCACGCTCTGGGAGCTCCACATGTTTGGCAGCGCCTTGATGCTCGAGTGCACCTCGTCGAGGATGTCATCGAGCAACTCGGGGGGATCGAGCGCCATCTTTGTCGTCCCCAGCGCCCAAATGATGTTTGAAAACTCCATCGACTTGAAATCTCTTAGATTTTTCGAAATGGCTGTGGAAAAGTTGGTCACCGTTCCGGGTTGCAGCGCGTGGCCCGTGGTGGCAAACGCCCAGAGCGAGTTGCTGATCCCTTGCGGCGCAAAATCATCCATAACATTGTTGCATCGCTCTTCCATTTTAGACAAAAAGTCGTGGTTCACCTTGGCAGAGTTGTGCATCGTGGCGTACGCCCAGAGCGCGTTGCTCGTGTTTTGCGCGCGCGGATTATCGTCGTCAACAACACACAGCCTCTTCATCACCGCGTTCAGCGTCTGATCTCCGCACGACGTCGTCATGCCACTGTGTGCCATCCCCCACATGATGGACGTGAGCTCTCGCACGCCAAACCTCCCGATTCCCTTTGGCAAGCTCGCGTACACGTCGTCCGCCGTGTCGATGAGGTACTCGCGAATTTTCTTCACCAGCGCGACGAAACGTTCATCCTCCACGATGACGTGCTTGACGTTTCTCCCCCGCATCGAGTTCAGCTTACCAATCTTGTGCATCGCCGTCGACAGGTTCACAATGTTGAACAATTGCACGTTATCCGCGACGAAATCCAACGCCTCCTCCACATCCTCAAAGCTTCCAATCTCTTCATTCAACGCCGTAAACCGCTCCTTTTGCGTTCTATCCTTGTGCCACCCCCCCCCACCGCCGCCGCCGCTGCCGCCGCCGCTCTGGGATTGTCTCCTCCCCCCCGTTCCCGCGGTCGAACCACCTCTCCCCCCGCGTCCTCCCGCCCCGTCTCGCCGCGTCGACGACGCGCGTCCGCGTCCACCTCCGCGTCGTCCACGCTCCCCACGAAACGCCGCCGATGACGCCGCCGATGACGACGACGACGAGGACGAACTCCGCGAATCATCTCGCGCCGCCGCCGACGAGCTTCTCCTCGACTCTCTCGCCCCGGCTTCCCCGTACGCCCCGCTCCGAGTCGCATTCGTCGTCCACGCGCGCCGAAACGACGTCGTCGTCGTCGTCGTCCCGCGGTCCCGCCCACCGCCGCCCCACCGTCGCCCACCACCGTCATCCTCCCGCGCCTCCCCGTCCTCCCCGTCCGTCCTCCCGCGTCCCCGCCCCGAGGCTCCCGACGCCGACGACGAAGCCTCATCCTCCTCGCCGCCCGCCCGCCCTCGCGCCTCCCCGTCCTCCCAGTCCTCCGCCGAAGACGCCGCGACGACCACGACCACGACCTTTTCTTCGCGTCGTCCCGCCCGTCGCTCGCGCCGTCCCACGCCCGCCCGCGGTCGTCCCGGTCGTCGTCCCGGTCGTCGTCCCGGCGCGAAGAACGCCCGCGACCGGGACGCCGCCGACGCCGACGCCGACATCCGTCCTTCCCGTACACAACACACCACACGCCTATGTGTGTTCAACGTGCACGCGTACACACACACAGACTAGATATACACACTAGATATAAACTAGACACTATATA
>Ga0255764_10000170_pt1 | contig 57460 bp, 39 predicted proteins | sample 071ome_30_FD_179964 | JGI IMG/M metagenome (GOLD analysis project Ga0255764, IMG submission 179964) | Coastal salt marsh microbial communities from the Groves Creek Marsh, Skidaway Island, Georgia - 071406AT metaG (version 2) | ecosystem: Environmental > Aquatic > Marine > Intertidal zone >... | reverse complement strand
CGAAGAAACCAGTGCCTTACTGGCTAAAACCTGAAATCTGATGACACCATCGGAATGGATTTCTGTCCCGTCAGGAAATAATTTGAAATTTCAGACCATATCGGACAGGCTCTAGATAGTCGATGTGAACAACCAAATATCGTCATCTTTTTGTAAAATCTCCCACTCAGTCATCCTAAAGGAACTTTTGGATGGATGGTATCCTGAGTTTCAGAGACAGGAAAACTCGATGTTCGTCCGGCGACAACATTGGGATTCTACGGGGTGCTGTGGGGTTTGCCATTGAATGGTGTATTGCAAGAAGGGGAGCCATAAGGATTGCGCGCCGAGACGCCACGCTCTACCTGGGGTAGTTTTGAATCCGTGGACATCGTCATGTGTTGATGTCGGACGCATTTTCATAGGTTTCCTTTTGCTCTGGTTTTTTTGACTCCGTTCGGTATGGTTTTCCCATGCTTTTACCCAAATGTGTCGCCCTGTTGGGGGCGAGTTTATGGACTTTCGTGTCTTTACAGGCGGCGGGTCCGGTTTATGACCTGGTTGTATATGGTGGTACCAGCGCGGCGGTGACGTCGGCGGTGCAGGCCAAACGCATGGGAAAATCGGTGGTGATCGTGTGCCCGGACAAGCATTTGGGCGGGTTGACCAGTGGGGGGCTTGGGTGGACGGATACCGGAAACAAGTCTGTGATTGGTGGTTTGAGCCGGGAGTTTTACCATCGTGTCTGGAAGCTGTATCAGAAAGAGAACGCCTGGCGCTGGCAGGAGCGGGAGGACTATGGCAACAAGGGGCAGGGGACGCCCGCCATCGATGGGGCGCAGCGAACCATGTGGATTTTCGAACCCCACATTGCTGAAACAGTGTTTGATGAGTGGGTGGATGAATTGGACATTCCTGTTCATCGAAATGAATGGTTGGACCGGAACGTGGCCACCAGCGTCGAAAAGGACGGCGCACGGATACGATCCATTCGCATGCTTTCCGGGAATACGTACCGGGGACGTATGTTCATCGATGCGACTTATGAAGGAGACCTGTTGGCAACAGCCGGAGTGGATTATCATGTTGGTCGCGAAAGTACGGATACTTACGACGAACAATGGAACGGTGTTCAAACGGGTGTGCTGCATCATGGACATCATTTCGGGGCAGTGAAAAAAAGCATCAGTCCCTATCGCGTTCCGGGAGATTCCTCCAGTGGTGTGTTGCCACGTATCTCCACCGAGTCGCCGGGTGAATATGGCGTCGGGGATCACCGGATTCAGGCCTATTGCTTTCGCATGTGTCTCACCGATCATCCGGACAACCGGATACCTTTTCCGAAACCGGAAGGCTATGATCCCGGTCAGTATGAGCTTCTCCTGCGGATTTTTGACGCCGGGTGGCGACAGACCTTCAACAAGTTTGATCCCATCCCCAATCGAAAAACCGATACCAACAACCATGGCCCTTTCAGCACTGACAACATCGGATTCAACTATGATTACCCCGAAGGCAGCTATGAGCGTCGACGGGAAATTATTCAACAGCATGAGCAATATCAGAAGGGGTTGATGTATTTCATCGCCAATGATCCCCGGGTGCCTGAAGACGTGCGGTCCAAAATGGCGCGTTACGGTTTGGCCAAAGATGAGTTCAAGGACAATGGCGGATGGCCGCATCAGATTTATGTGCGTGAAGCGAGGCGGATGGTTGGAGATTATGTCATGACAGAGAACGAACTGTTGAAACGACGTCCCACCCCCCGGTCCGTGGGCATGGGGTCTTACACGATGGACAGTCACAATGTTCAACGCTACATCACCCCGGAAGGCTATGTTCAGAACGAAGGAGATATCGGTGTCTCCACGCAGGGGCCGTATGAGATCAGTTATGGTTCCTTGATTCCCAAAAAAGGACAGTGTGATAATTTGTTGGTGCCGGTTTGTGTCTCCAGTTCGCACATTGCGTTTGGTTCGATTCGAATGGAACCGGTCTTCATGATCCTCGGGCAATCGGCGGCGACGGCTGCCATGATGTGTTTGGAAGCGGATGCACCGATTGCGGTGCAGGACTTGCCATATGACAGGCTGCGTGAGCGTTTGTTGGAAGAGGGACAGGTGCTTGAGATGGCGACTCAGATCCAGTCGGGCGCGACCCATTTGGATGGGGTGGTCGTGGATGATTTTCGTGCGCAACGCAGCCGGGGATGGCGGATGAGTCACTCGGTGCAGCCGTTCTATCAACGGGGCTATCACCACGACAACAATGAAAACAAAGGCAATGAATCAGCTCAGTTTGTGGCGGAACTCGAACCCGGAATCTATGAGGTGAGAATGACCTACACCCCCAACCCGAACCGCGCAACCAACGTGCCGGTGGAAGTGCATCATGCCTCAGGAGTGGCCAGCTTAAAGGTGAACCAAAGGAATAAACCCGACCTTGAAGGCGTGGCGGTGTCTTTGGGGAAATACACATTTGAAAAACAGGGAAAGGTCAGCATAGGAAATGCTGGAACGGATGGCTATGTGGTTCTGGACGCCGTTCAATGGATTCGACAAGAGGAAAAATGATGCTGCGACTTCGATTAGATAAGTATGAATCAGGATGGCAATCCCGACTGGGGCAAGTGTTGACTGCATTCTTCCTGGCTACGGCTTTGGGCTCAAGCGCTGCTTCAGCGACCGAAGAAACATCCGCACACTGGTGGGCTGTCAAACCGGTGCTTCGACCGGATGTTCCGGTTAGATCCGGCGACGACTGGAGTCAAAACGCGGTGGATCGTTTTGTGGATCGCGCCCTGCATCAAACCGGACTCGCCCCCGGCCCCAAAGCCGACCGACGGGAGCTGATTCGTCGTGTCTATTTTGATTTGATCGGCCTGCCCCCCAGTCCCGAAGCGGTGGAATCATTCGTCCAGGATACCAACCCAAAAGCGTGGTCCAACCTGATTGAGGAATTGCTCAACAGCCCCCATTACGGTGAACGGTGGGGACAGCACTGGTTGGATGTGACTCGTTGGGCGGAATCGGACGGATATCGTCAGGACGCCTTCCGACCGAATGCCTGGCCTTATCGCGACTACGTGGTGAATTCATTCAACCAGGATAAACCCTACGATCAATTCGTGCGCGAACAGTTGGCGGGCGATGAACTGGCGCCGGATGATCCTGAAGTGCTGATTGGGACCGCCTATTTGAGGAATGGCATTTACGAATACAATCAGCGCAACGTGCAGATGCATTGGGAATTGATTGTGGATGAGTTGACATCATTGACAGGGGAAGTGTTCATGGGAGTCGGGATTGGCTGCGCCCAGTGTCACGACCATAAATTCGATCCCATTCCCCAGGAAGATTACTATCGGCTCAAAGCAATGCTGGCGCCCGTCAGTTGGAAGTTTGGAGTCCCGTTGGCGACTCCGGACCAACAGAAGGAGCACGATCGGCAATTGGCTGTCTGGATGGAAGCCACGCGAGAGGTGCGTGAACAGATTGACGCCATTGTTGAGCCCAAGATCAAAGCCAAGCAACATGCTGCGCTCATCATGTTTCCCGAAGCCATCCAAGCCATCTTCGACATGCCAAAGGAAGAGCGGACACCCTATCAGCAGCAATTGATGGATCTGGCGAATATCCAGGTGGAGTATGAACGTGAACGCTTTGATGAAAGCAAATCCATCAAGGGAGAAGAAGCGGAGAAACTCAAGGAACTGCGGAAAGAATTAAAGGCGTTTGATCACCTCAAACCAGCTTCATTGACTCCGGCCTTCATTGCATCCGATGTTGGGAAAAAAGCGCCCAAAGTGCTGTTGAAAAATCGTGCCGGATCGCGGGATATCGATCCTGGATTTTTGAGCGTCCTGGAACCTGCTTCATTGGAGATTGACTCCCCCAAACAAGGCAACACAACCGGTCGCCGCACCAAGCTGGCCGAGTGGTTGACCGACAAGGATCATCCGTTGACACCGCGTGTGATCGTGAATCGCATTTGGCTCAAACATTTCAAAGACGGTCTGGTGGCCTCTCCCAATGATTTCGGCGAACTTGGTAAAGCTCCCAGCCATCCGGAACTGCTCGACTGGCTGGCTTCCGAGTTTCTCGATTCCGGCTGGAGTTTCAAACACATGCATCGCTTGATTCTTCATTCTTCCACCTATCAACAGACCGCTCGACGCGAGCCAGGCACCAGGGAATCCGAAACCGATCCATTGAACCGTTTGTTGTGGCGTTATCCCCCCAAAAGACTGGACGCCGCGCAGGTGCGGGATGCGATGTTGAAGGTTAGTGGTGTCTTGGACCCGTCCCTGGGCGGTCCGTCCGTCAAAGGGAATCAACTGCGACGTAGTATTTATGTGCGCAAGATTCGGAACACACCGGATGAAGTGTTGAAGGGATTCGATTCTCCAACCGGATTCAACAGCACACCGGTTCGGGATGCCACCACCACCCCAGGACAAGCCTTGCTGTTGATGAACGGTGACTGGATGTTGCAGCGTGCCCGGCAATTTGCGGAACAACTTCGCTCGACTCACGGCGATGATTCAACTCCGATGGTGCAGGAAGCCTATCAACGCTGCTACGGGCGGAATCCGAATCCGGAAGAAGCTCAAATGGCGCTGTCTTTTCTAAAGGACCAAAACGCAGAGGGGGACAGTCTGGTGGACATGTGCCAAATGCTCCTCAACTCAAATGAATTCCTCTATCTCCACTGATCATGAAAGAACCACACTTTGAAAACATTCAGACACGTCGAGGATTTCTGCAACGCGCCGGCATGGGGTTCGGCGCGGTGGCCTTGGCCGCCATGTCACGTGACTCTGAGTTAATCGCGGGAATCAGTGATCCATTTGCGGGAGGGAACCCGATGCAGGCCAAGGTGCCCCATGCGCCGGGACGCGCCAAGAATGTGATTTTCCTGTTCATGGAAGGCGGCCCAAGTCACATCGATTTATTCGATCCCAAACCATTGCTGAACAAACTCGCCGGACAAAAACTACCCGACAGTTTTCCGAAACCCATCACTGCGATGGGTGAGCAGAATTCGCCCTTGCTGGAATGCAAACGGGAATGGAAACAGCATGGACAGTCTGGCTTGTGGATTTCTGATTGGTTGCCTCATTTATCGCAGAAAGCGGATGAAATGTGCGTGTTGCGTTCCTGTGTGTCGGACGGAATCAATCACGCGGGTGGCGTGTGTCAGATGAACACGGGATCGGTATTTGGTGGCCGTCCTTCTCTGGGGGCTTGGGTTTCCTACGGATTGGGGACCTCCAACCGTAACCTCCCGGGCTTTGTGGTGATCAAGGACAACAAAAACATGGTCGTCAACGGAGTCAGAAGTTGGGGGGCGGGTTTCATGCCATCCGTTTATCAGGGAACCTTGTTTGAACCCGGAGACGAACCCATTCTGAATCTGAAAAACCCCAAGGGCGTCACTGAGTCCCGACAGTCCAGAAAACTGTCCTTCCTGGAACAGCTCAATCGCGCCCATCAGAAAGGGCGCACATCCAACACCGATCTGGATGCGCGGATTCAAAGCTACGAACTGGCGTTCCGCATGCAGGCCGAAGCTCCCGAAGCCATCGACATTGCAGACGAAGACGAAGCCACGCGTCAGATGTATGGTATGGACCAGAAAGAGACGAAGGTATTTGGTCAAAACTGCCTGCTTGCTCGTCGGCTCGTGGAACGCGGGGTGCGGTTTGTTCAGTTATATCATGGAGCCGGTTCCAAGTGGGACAGTCATGATCAGATCGAAAAGAACCACACCCGACTCTGCAAAGAGATGGACCAACCCGTGGCTGCCTTGTTGACCGATCTGAAACAACGAGGCCTGCTCGATGAAACCTTGGTGATCTGGGGGGGGGAATTTGGCCGTACACCGATGTCCGAAAAAGGCGATGGACGTGATCACAATCCCACCGGCTTTACCATGTGGATGGCAGGCGGTGGTGTTCAAGGTGGAACCGTGATCGGAGAAACCGATGAACTCGGCTTGCATGCTGTGACCGAAGTGTCCCATGTGCATGATTTTCACGCCACCATCCTCCACTTGCTGGGTGTTGATCATACCGAACTCATCTATCCTTACAAAGGTCGACCCGAACGCATCGACCAGAATGAGGGGAATGTCATCGGATCGTTCAAGCGCATGCATGCATAAGCAAGATCGAGTGCCTCGATCTGATCAGTTGATTGCTTGGCCCTATCCCCTTGGGGTGCCGACAAGGTGAGACTTGGAATCATGAATGGTGTGGGGTTGACTTTGGTGATGGGGACATGGATGATCGCTGCATGTTTTCAAGAGTTTTGTTCATCGTTGCTATGCTCGTTGCCTTGAATGTTCATGATTCATGTAGCGCCGATCCCTTGCCATTTGCTGCGCCCGGGGATGTTGGCTTGGATGCCTCCAAATTGCGGGGGATCGAGCTGGCGGTGGGGGAGCATCTTGATCGAAAGGAACTCGCAGGTGCGGTGACACTGGTATTGCGCAAGGGTTCGATTGTGCATCTGGAAGCGCATGGGTGGCAGGATATCGAATCTCAAACGCCCATGGCCACCGATACCATATTCCGGATTTATTCAATGACCAAACCGATCGTGAGCACGGCGGTCATGATGCTGGTGGAATCGGGACAGGTCGATTTGGATGATCCTATTGCCGACTACTTGCCGGAATTGTCCAATCTGATGGTGTTGGAAAATGGCAAAAGAATCCCCCCGAAACGACCTCCCTCGGTGCGCGATATATTGCGTCATACGGCCGGATTCACCTACGGGTTTTTCGGGAACTCGGAAGTGGATCAGTTGTATGTCCAGTCGGGTATTTTGGATAAAAAGAATGATACCGCCTCCTTTCTTGAAAAAGTCGCATCACTACCGCTGGCTTACCATCCGGGTGAACAATGGGTTTACAGTATTTCAGTGGATGTTCAGGGGGCATTGGTGGAAGCCGTGTCTGGACAATCGCTCGACCGGTTTTTAAAGGAGCGTATTCTGGAACCGCTGGGGATGAAGGACACCGGATTTTTTGTGCCATCCGGAAAACGTGACCGATTTGCTTCCATTTACAACCACGACCTGGAACCGACCGAATCCAACGACAGCAGTGATTACCGTTTCCCTCCGCGATTCTTTTCAGGAGGTGGTGGCATGGTCTCAACGGTGGGGGATTACGCCCGGTTTCTTCAAATGCTGCTCAATGGCGGTGAATTGTTTGGAAAACGATTGCTCCAGGAATCCACCATTCGGGACATGACACGTGACCAGCTTCCGGAGCAGGCTTTCCCCATTGGCATCGGAGACACGCGTGATGGTTTCGGGTTTGGCCTTGGATTCAACGTGGTCACCCACACCTCGCAATACGACTCCGACGCCCGTGTGGGTGAATACGGCTGGGGCGGTGCGGCGAGTACCCATTTCTGGGTTTCCCCCAAGGACGACCTGGCAGTGATCACCATGGAGCAAACCATGCCTTACACCTGGAATCTGGAGAGGAGTTTAAAAGGTGTCGTGTACGGCGCGGTTGTGGGTGAATAAGAATTGAATGGGTGTCGTCTTCAAAGTTGTTTAGGATTTAAGGAATTGTTAGCTGGAAAGAAAAGCAAACCATATGAGAAATAACATCATTCGTCATTTTGTTCCGTTGTTGGCCGTTTGTGCCGTGTTGTTAAAGGGATCCCTTGCAATGAATGCTGAACCCTGGGTCGTTTATGAGGGCGATTCCGGGCCGGGCAAAGGTAAGCACATTCTTTTTATTGCATCCGATCATGAATACCGAGGTGAAGAGTCCTGTCCGGCAATCGCCCGGATTCTAGCCAAACGCTACGGGTTCAAGTGCACGGTGTTGTTCGGGCAAACCGAGGAAGGTTTGATCAAACCCGGTTCTTCACTGGTCCCGGGGATCGAGGCGATTGATGACGCTGACATGTTGTTTCTCTTCATGCGATTCCTTGCTCCGGATGATGAATGGATGGCGAAATTTGAAGGGTATCTCGATCGCGGGGGACCTCTTTTGGGGCTTCGGACCACGACGCATGCTTTCAATGGTATCAAGGGGAAGTATGCCCATTACAACTATCAGGGAACGAAAGATTATGTGGGTGGTTTTGGGCGCCAGATTCTCGGTGAGACCTGGAATCCAAAGCTGGGGGCAGGGCACTATGGCCGTAATCACAAATACGCCACGGCCATGCATGTGGTTCCTGAGCAAGAAGGTCATCCGGTGATGCGCGGGGTTAAGGACATGCACGCCATGGCAGGCGCTTATTCGGCGGTGCCGATGCCTGGTTCGATCATTCTGGCGACGAATCAAGTGCTTTCCTCCATGGAAGTCGGAGCCGTGCCTCTCGAGAATAAACCGCCCCAGCCTGCCGCTTGGGTGCGGTCCTATACTTCCAAATCCGGAAAGAAGGGGCGTGTGTTTTGTAGCACACAGGGGGCTTCAGAGGACATCCTCAGCGAAGGGGTGCGACGAATGATCGTCAACGCAACTTTGTGGTGCATGGGGATGGAAGATGTGATCAAAGCGGACGCGGATGTGTCCTTCGTGGGACCTTATAATCCGAGCACCTTCAGCTTTAAACCATCCATCACTGACGCCAAGCCCAGCGATATTGAAGGATGGGATACACCTATTTTGAAACCCAAAAAGTAACCGCTTCCGCCCGGTTGCCGCCTCCGCCAGGAGGTGGCGCGTGGGCCACGCTTTGGCAAGCGCGGCTACGTAGCTGCCTCCGCAAGGAGGTGGCGTGTGGGCCACGTTCTGGCGAACGCGGCTACCAGGATTTACGATGAATACGCATTTACTTCGCAGAAGCGTTTTGTTGGTGATTGCCTGTGGGTGTTTGTCATCCACTGGAACGCTCGTTGCCGGTGAGAAATTGAAGGTCTTTATTCTCGCCGGCCAATCAAACATGGTGGGGCATGCCAACCCCCATACGATGGCCACTCTTTATCAGTCGGGAAATGCCAGGGATGCCGAACTTGCCCGGATGGTTTTCAAGCCTGGTAGTGAAATATCCAACGCAAAATTGGAGAATCAGCTCGATCTTGCCCGAAAGATTGACCAACTGACCGGAGGCATTTCGAACGATAAGCTTAAGAACATGTCTGATGGTCCTGAGAAGACAGCTTTGGAAGCGGAGGTGAAACAACTCAAAGAGAGTCATGAAGCTTACAAAGCAGAGATTAAAACTTCATCTGTTGTTTCGGACCGGGTTTATATCCATTCCATTGCGGATCGTTTTGAGAAGTCCGGTAAGCTGTCTGTTGGATACGGTGGCGGCGGTAAAAAGATGGGGCCTGAATATGGTTTTGGGCTTTCCATCGCCAAAGAGATCGACGGCCCCATTCTTCTGATCAAAACTTCGTGGGGAGGGAAGTCCTTGCACTACGATTTTCGACCACCTTCTGCTGGGCCTTATGAACTGAATGATAAGGAAAAGGCAGGCGACAAAGCGGACGAGATCAAAAAGAATGCAGGTTTGTTCTACCGCAAGATGCATGTGTCCGTTCAGGAGGTTCTGGGTAAACTGGATGAAGTGCATCCGGAATATGATGCGGATACGGGTTATGAAATCTCCGGATTCGTTTGGTTCCAGGGATTCAATGATCAGTTCTCGCCTGAATTCCGGGACAACTATGCTTCCAACATGATTTCCTTCATCAAGGATGTGCGCAATACCTTGGAGACTCCCGACATGCCATTTGTCATTGGCGTATTGGGTACGGGTAGGACTGCTGAAAAAGTGGCCGGGAATGCTGTCTCCATCGGTCAGAGAAAAGCCGCTCAGACGCTTGGGATTGTGAACAACGTACTGGCTGTCGAAAGTTATACAGATTACTCATCGTTTTCCCATGAAATCTTCAGCAAAGGATGGCCCGAGCATTATCATGAATGGGATCTCGTTGGAAGTGATCGTCCTTATCATTACCTGGGAAGCGGAACCTTCTTTGTTCGTCTGGGAGATTCCTTTGCGAAAGCCATGATCAGGCTGTTGGGAAGGTGATTGACCTGCTTGCGGTTTAGGGAACTGTTCGAAGCTGCCACCTTCTGGCGAAGGCAGCTACATCGCTGTAGCCGCACTCGCCAGAGTGTGGCGGGTCAACCATCAAACTGAGGACGTGCCGCGTTTTTTTCGAAAATAATTGGAACAAAAATGATTTGATTGTGTATAGGTTGCAATAACTCCACAAACCGCATGCCTGGCATTTTACATTTCATACAAGGTTATCAAAAAAACTGGACGCATATCACAGGCACGATCTTGTCTGCTTTCGCGACTCTTTTGTTTGGCTGTCAGGTGGATTCGGAGGAACACAGCTCCGAACAGTTAAACCTGACTGCCGAAACCCTGACATTGGACGATCTGTTTCCCCGAGACCGTCTTGTGATGGTGGACATCGAGTTGCCCGATGGGGATTGGGACAAGATCCGTCAACAAGGACGATCTATTCAGGAATCTTTGGGGGCCAAAAGAAAGGCCAAAATGCTGGAATTACCCTACACCTATGTCGAAGCCAAGGTGACCATCGATGGTGTCACTTTTCCACGAGTGGGTATTCGCAAAAAGGGTTTCATCGGGTCCTTGAGCCGTACGCGACCCTCTCTGAAGATCAAACTCGATTTTATCGATGAGGAAGGAAATATTGATGGATTGAACACCTTGACCTTCAATAACAATCAGCAGGACGTCAGTCAGATGAGTCAGTTCATCGGGTATTCCTTGTTCAACGCAGCCGGATCACCTGCTCCAAGAAGCGCCTTGGCCAAAGTGAAGGTGAACGGAAGGAATCTCGGTGTCTATTCGCATGTTGAGAGCGTAAAAAAGCCGATGATGCAACGTGCTTTTGGAAACAGCGAAGGAACCTTGTACGAAGGGACCGTGGTGGATTTCTATGAGGATTGGGAAGGGAGTTTTGAACTGAAATTTGGTGATGACACTGCTGGTCGCGAGCACATTATGAAAGTGATTCAAGCTCTCAACGGAGGGGAAGGGGATGTCATTCTCGGGGAGGGTGCGGTCGGAAGAGCCTGGGTGCCAACAAGTGAACGACACGACCGGGAATGGTTCAAAACGGATTTTGATGATTCCCAATGGCAGATGGGACAGAACGGCGCGGGGTATGACCGGGATGAAAGTTTCAAACCCTACATTGGAGACGGATTTGATTTCGAACACCAGCTGCATGGAAAAACGGCGTCCGTTTATGTCCGGTTTCCTTTTGAACTGGTGAACCTTGATGCGATTCATTCTGCCGAAAAATTGTTGCTTCGCATGAGGTGTGACGACGGATTCGTTGCCTACCTCAATGGATTTGAAGTGGCACGCTCCAATGCCCCTTCGCAACCCAATTGGTCCTCACGCGCCAAAAAAAGTGGCGATGACAGGCAGTCCATGAAGTTTGCTCCCTATGATTTATCTGATCACCGGGACCGACTCAAGTATGGGCGGAACGTGCTGGCCATTCATGGACTGAACCATAGCAAAGACAGTTCGGATCTGTTGGTGATGGCTGAGTTGCAAACGAGTGATTTCAAATTTGAAGAGGAAATCTGGAACCTGATAGATGAGGAAAGTTTTTACACGTTTTGGGCAATGGAAGGTTTACTCAGTTTCTGGGATGGGTATTCGGGTAACCATAACAACTTCTTCATCTACTTGAATCCCGAGACCAACAAGCTTCATTTCCTGCCCTGGGGTGCCGATGCCATGTTTGAGAAATACAGTCCATTGGGTGTGGATCGACGGTCACCGAGATCTGTTCGCACGATAGGCATTCTGGCATATAAGCTATATCAAATTCCGGAGGTTCGAAAAAAATATGCCGCCAGGATGAAGCAATTGCTGAACGAACATTGGGATGAAGATAAGCTCCTGGCGGAAACCCTGAGGATTGAGAAAATGGTGGACCCGCACGTTTCCGGTTCCCAGCGAGGATGGTTCTTTGACCGCAAGGTGGACTACGAGTCGATACGTGAATTCATCAGTAAACGTCGGGCCGATATCGAAAGAGAGATCTCCGGAGAGGACATGCCCATCTGGGATACGCCTCCCAAACTGCCGACCATCCTCGGGCGATGATTGGTGGGATTCTGTATCTGGACGTTTTATTGTGGTTATCCGCACCACCCCTGTGCGGGATCCAAGAGATGGACGCAGATGTAGAAGTCTCACTCTCCGGTCATTTCATCCTTTAAACCCTGTTCATCTCGCAGATCCCGCGACTGCGGTGGCTGTCTAAAAAGCAAAATGGGCCACATTCTGGCGAATGCGGCTACTTTCGTGTACAAATGCTTGAAAAATGCGGTGCTCTGAAGTCACTATTGCTTGCATGAAGCATACACCTCTCATCCTGTCTCTATGCGTGTTCGCATGGAACGTGACTTCACAAGTTCATGCAGCTTCTCCGCTCAAATGGCGGGTGCAGCAACTCCATAAAGATAACAACGAAGGGCTTGCCGTTGGGGATATCGATGGGGATGGCAAGTTGGACATTACTTCCGGCGAGTATTGGTATCAGGCTCCCGACTTCAAACAATGCAAGCTCCGCGAGATCCTGCCTTTTGGCGCAGATTATATGCAGAATAATTCCGAGCATTTATTCGATGTCGACGGTGATGGGGATCTGGATGTGATCTCCGGCGGATTCACCTTGAAGAATGTCGATTGGTTTGAGAATCCTGGTGCCGGACATTACGATGAAGGGCTTTGGAATGTTCACCAACTGGTTGATACCGGAACCGGTCACAATGAAGCCACGTTCCTTCACGATATCGACGAAGACGGAATGCCTGAGTACATCGAGAATTCATGGAACGTTCAAAATCCGATGCAGATCTTCCGCTTTGTCAGGGGAAAGAATGGGCTTTTAACTCTCAAGAAGCATCTCGTATCCGGGGAAGGCAATCGAAAAAGCAACGGTCATGGTTTGGGATTTGGAGATCTGAATGGTGATGGTAAGCAGGATATGGTCTACCAACATGGCTGGTATGAACAACCTGCTGCCGGGCCATTCTCCGGGGCTTGGCTGTATCATCATGACTTTGATCTTCCGCACGCGAGCTGTCCCATGCTGATTGTCGATCTGAACCAGGACGGTCGCAACGACATCATCTGGTCAGATGGACATAGCTACGGACTTTACTGGCATGAACAGCTTGAACCACAGTCCAATGGCGCCACCACTTGGCGTCAGCATTTAATTGATAAGAAATTTTCTCAAGGTCACTCGCTTGCCTGGGTAGATATCGACAACGACGATCAACCTGAGCTGATCACCGGAAAACGTTATTACGCCCATTCCGGAAATGATTCAGGCGCACACGATGATATCACCGTCCAATATTACAACTGGGTTCCAAAAAAACAGACTTGGACCAAACACCTTATTTCAACTGCCCCAGCTGGCAAGGGACCGGGCATAGGGCTCCAGATTCGTGTGCATGATCTGGACGGAAACGGGTGGAAGGATGTGATCGTTCCCGGCAAAAGCGGAACCCACATTATCTGGAATGATGGCAAGTGAAACCGAAAGAGGTAGCCGCGCTCGCCAGAGCGTGGCCGAATTCACTTGCGCGTTCGTTTAAGCCGGGAGTCCTGTGGCATTCGAATGACTGAGGTGAGAGAGTCCATTGATTGTGAAAACGACTGCCACCTTTTTGCAAAGGCGGCTACGTGGCCGCTCTCGCTAGAGCGTGGCCGAATTCACTTTGGTTTTTGAATGCCGTGGTTGGGGTTGTTTCTACCTTCGAAGTATTTGTCGCGAATCCATTCTGGTTGCCAGCGGTCGAGGACGCGTTTTGAGTTGTCGTAGTTCGGTTGTTTGGGTTCCGGGTGTTCGACACTCAATGGATAGGGATCTTTGAGTAGATGGCGATGAGATTCCATCAGGGCGAGCATTTGAGAAACTTGTGATTGATAGCGTGTGTCTTCCGCCAGGTTGTTGAGTTCGTGCGGATCGGATGCGAGATCGAATAATAGTCGATGATTGATCTTTGGATAAATGTGCAGTTTCCATCGACCGTTGTTCACCGCGCGTTGATTGTCTTGAAAGGGGAGGAAAACAGTATCCCTCACTTGATCGATGGCGCCGTCCATCATCGGGCGCAGGCTCTTTGAATCGTTATTTTCTGGCTGCTGAATGCCTGCAAAATCGCAAATGGTTGCATACAGATCGTGAACATAGGTGAACGCATCACTCGATTTGCCTGATGGAACTCCAGGCCCCCGGAGAATTAATGGACATCGCATACTCTGTTCGTAAACGTTCTGTTTGCCCAGCAGGCCATGACTCCCCATGGCCAGGCCGTGATCTGCCGTGTAGATGACAATGGTGTTTTTCGCATGCGGACTTTTTTCAAGTGCCTGCATGATGCGACCAACCTGTTCGTCGAGATGCGTGATCAATCCGTAGTATTCGCAGAGTTGATCGCTGATAACCTCCTTGGTCCGCGGCCATGGGGCGAGACTTTCATCCCGACCGGACGTAGCCTGTGGCGCATTTTGAAATGGATGTTTTGGCAGGTAATTGAGCGGAAGCGGCGGTCGGTTTTTGTAATACATCTCGCGATATTTCTCAGGCGGATTGCGTGGATCGTGGGGAGCCGTAAAGGCAACATAGAGGAAGAAGGGTTGTTCATTGTCGCTCTCTTTGATGAACTTAACCGCGTCATCTGCATAGACAGCGCTGGAGAAGCCGCCAGCATCCCGTTTCGCGCTCAGTTCTCCATCGGTCAGATCCTGGACTTGGAAATCCGCATGATTTGCCATACCTCCCATATAGACCGAACGTCCGTTGCGGAAGGATTGGTCGAGTGTGGTTTTGCCATTGTGCCATTTGCCGATGATGAAGGTTTTATAATCGGCTTTTTCATTCAGTAAGGCAGGCAGTGTTATGGCATTTCCCCAATTGGATTGAGGCTTGTTTCTTGGCAAATTCATCCAGTGGCGTCCGGTCATCAACATGGCTCTGCTCGCGACACAAACGGCGCCGCTGAAAGATCCTGCACAATAGTTGCGTCGAAAACTGAATCCCTCATTCGACAATCGGTCCAGGTTCGGGGTTTGGATGTAAGGATTGCCGTGCGCACCGATTGTGTCCGCTCGCTGATCGTCGGCAAACAAAAAGATGATGTTGGGGCGATCCGATGCTGTTGCCTGAATTGCACAGACACACAAGCTGAAAAGGAGGTGAAGGATAGGCTTCATATCGTAGTATGCATTCAATGGGTGAATGGAGTGGGGCCTACGGTCTGTCAATCGGTTCGAAATGGCAATTCCAAAAATGACAAAAGGATCTCTCTTGAAAATGATCAATGGCATCATGTCCTTCTTGGCTCATGGGGGGATTTGGACGTTGCATGGATTCCTTAGCCGTGTCTATGCAGTTTATCCGCAGATGACGCAGATTTACGCAGATATGAAAGGAAGATCCATTCGAATGGGGGCTGAATTTCAGGGCACTATTTGATGAATCATTTTGAAGAGATCAAATCTGACTTTACACCCATTATCTGCGTGCATCTGCGTCATCTGCGGATTCCTCATTGAATGATGACGGCTTTGCGCATTATCATACTGGTATGCATCGCTGTTGGATTCTGTTGACGATTATTCTCAGTTGCCAAGCCGAAAACTGGCCATCCTGGCGTGGACTTGGAAACGACGGCTCGAGCGCCGAAGCACGTGTTCCCACCCAATGGGACTCCAGCAAGAACGTCGCCTGGAAAACTGCTATTCCGGGAACCGGGCATTCGTCTCCTATTGTCTGGGGAAACCAGGTGTTCCTCACTTCGTGCATTGAGGATAAGGGAGATCGTATCCTGATTTCAATCGATCGAATAACGGGCAACATTGAATGGACGCAAACCGTTCTCAATGCCTCGTTGGAATCCATTCACCGACTTAATAGTCGGGCATCGAGTACACCCGCTACCAACGGAAAACAGATATTTGTCTCTTTTTTGAAACCAGAGGGAGAGGAAGTTCTTGCGCCTAATGTCGGCGCGGCACGTATGATCACTCCTGGAAGAATCATCCTTTCGGCTTATGATCTCCAGGGGCAACAACAATGGCAAAGGGATTTGGGTGATTTTCTGAGCGCTCATGGATTCAATAGCTGCCCCGTGCTCTACAAGGATTTGGTCATCATCAATGGCGATCACGATGGCAAGGGCTATCTGGTTGCGATCGATCAGGCAACCGGCAACGAAAGCTGGCGCGTGGACCGTCCGCACAACACCCGCAGCTATGGCACGCCATTCATTCGTCAAATCGGAGCTCGGACACAAATGGTTCTTCCGGGGAGCCATTCCGTTTACAGCTATGATCCGGACAATGGCAAGGTCCATTGGTTTATTGATGGTCCGACGGAACAATTTGTTGCCTCTATGGTTTACGACGAGAAATACTTCTATTTGACCTGCGGATATCCCGAACGCCATATCGTGGCCATTGATCCCGATGGTTCCGGAAATGTCACCGAGACTCACATCGCCTGGAGGGAGCAGCGCGGAGCGGCTTATGTTCCATCCCCGATTGTGGCTGGAGATTTCCTGTTGGTGGTTGCTGACAGTGGTATCCTGAGTTGTTTTGAAGCGCGCACGGGCGAGCGTCTTTGGATGGAACGATTGAAAGGCGGGCACAGCGCCTCTCCAGTGAGCGCGAATGGGTTGGTGTATTACGTCTCAGACCAGGGGATCACCAGTGTCATTCGTCCGGGAAAAGAGTTTCAACTTCTGGAAACCAATGATCTGGAGGAAAAGGTTTCCTCAAGCCCGGCGATCAGCCAGGGCCAGATATTCATTCGCACCCATGATCACCTCTATTGCATTGGTGATCATTAACATCAAAACACATGCATGACCCCAGCATTTTTATGGTTGGGGAAGAGTAGCTTTATTTACGTTAATCCGGGGCAACTCTTTATTGCAGCATACCCGGACGACAAACCAATATTCTTACTGGGTCGATGTGGCTTCGATTCTGTAGAGGTGCACATCCCACTGTTCGAAGGTGTCGTTGAAAACGCCTTTTCGCGCTGTCAAAGTGCGATCTTCACCTAATACGGTGACTGTTCTTTCACCCGCAAGTTTAGCAAGGGTAAACGTCCCGGTCGTTTTTTCTCCGCGCATTCCGACGGCGAATACATAGGTGGCATCGTCATGACGTTTCATCATGGTTGAGATGGGTGCTTCGGAATGTTCGGATTGTACGCTCAACTCGCCTGAGAGGGTGGGGGTGTTCAGGACAGGGGCGAGTTCGGTGATTTGTTGGTTGAGTGCGGTAACAGCCTTGAGCATGTCCGGATCATCCAACAGCGCCGCTTCGCGAAAGGTCGGCTTGAATTGGTGCACAAAATAGATCAGACCACGTGACCCGTGAATGATCGACATCCAGGCTTCACAACGGACTTCATGCGGGGTGGGTTTGCGGTTCACGTTGCTGATACGGGTGCACTCGAGGCAATTCCAAACTGTGCGTGGTTTGCTCCAATCGATGAGACGTTGGACACCTCTCCCAACATACCAAAGATTGCCCGCCACGTCCGGATGGTCGTGCACCGCCGGATAAATATCAAATGAAGCAATGTCGCAACCCTGGACGTATTCCGGGTAATCCTCGGGATGATTGCGCCGGACGCCTCGTCCGATCCATTGGTCCCATGCCACCCCTTGTCCAAGATTCAACAGGATCGGTCTGGTAGGATCCGCCTCCTTTAGCTTCGTATAATCCTCCACGATCTTTTCAGGTGGAACCGGCGGACCATAGCCTTTGCCGCTGCCCAGGGATTGAGCATTGTCCGGTTCGTCGCCGTGCATCCATCCGATGATTGTGTCGTCGTTGAGGTGCTGAAGAGCCACTGCGTTTTGGTGACAGATCACTTTCATGTCCGCTTGGCGCAAAGCAATCAATTGTTCCTCGGTGGGGCCTTTCCAAAGACCGATATACACATTGAACCCCGCCTCACGATACTGCTCCGCACGCACCGGACTCTGCAACCAGACTGCAATAGGGAAAAAGTCCGGATCCGTTGATGGCCCGTGCGTCCATTGTTGATAAGGATTGACTGGTTGCGAATGAACCAACACGGAGCAAAAAGAAAAGAATGCGGTGACGCTCGCAAGCATCCCCAAAGAAAATCGGTCGGAGAAGGTTTTCATTTTCATAGCACTTTACACCCTTCACACAATGCCGGCAACATATGCTATCATTCGTGCTGTAGTTGTTTCTGCAAAAAGGCTCCCCTACAAAGGCGCATTTCATTCAATGCCGCACTTTGATCCAACGTACATGCGTCTCTGGACTGCGGCGAGTCATCGCCGCTTTGGATACGGTTCGTATTACTCATCAAGGCTACAAATACAATATGACTAAACTCTTACCCCGAAGCTGCCATCGTGGAGGAATTGGACAGTATTGGCGTGAGAAAAATTCATTACGTTTCCCTGTCGTATCCAGAGCTCCAATAACTTGGAGCACTCCAAATTGCGCTTGTCCAATCGCAATCTTTTAGAGGGTTTGGTGAATTGCGCTCGGGATGCACGCCTTTTCAATAATTCTGGGTGTTTTGGTCTCTATGTATTAACTTACGGCCCATGATTCGCCGGTTGATGTTAGTTGGAGCTTTTGGGGTGTGCTTTGCTTTGGCTCAAGCTGTTGGTTCTTCAAAACCCAACATCGTTTTCATTTTGGTGGACGACATGGGGTATTCGGACATTGGTTGCTACGGGGGAGAGGTGCAAACACCGCATCTGGATCGATTGGCTGCAAATGGGCTGCGGTTCACGAGCACGTACAATACGTCCAAATGTTTCCCGTCTCGTGCCAGCTTGCTGACCGGTGTCTATGCACAGCAATGCGGGATGGGAAGGAGTTCAAAGGGTGGCGTCAGGAATGCCATGACTCTGGCCGAGTTGCTCAAACCCCAAGGTTACCGAACCTTGGCGGTGGGAAAACATCATGCGGCTGAAAGTCTCCATGATCGGGGGTTTGATCGGTTTTATGGGTTTCACTACGGCCCGGGAAAAAGCTGCGCCAATCATTTCAATCCAGGGGAACAACGTCCGGGTGAGGGACTCCCTGCGCGAAAGAATGGTGAAAATCGGGCTTACTGTTTTGATGATCGGAAGATGATTCCCTATTACACGCCTGAAGAAAAAGATTGGTATACCACCGACTCTTTCACCCAATGGGCGATTGATTTTCTGGAAGAATACAAAGAGGAGGATAAACCATACTTTCTTTATGTTTCCTACACGGCCCCTCATGATCCGCTCCATGCCTGGCCGGAGGACATCGCCAGATACGATGGTGTATATGATGTCGGCTATGCTGCCATTCGAGAAGCCAGGCATCGAAAGCAACAGGAGATGGGGCTGTTTGGCCAAGACGTGCGTTTGCCTGCTCCCACTCACCGGGAGTGGGATTCACTCAGCCTCGAGGAGCAAAGAGATCAGGCCCGGCGTATGCAGGTGTATGCGGCGATGATTGATCGGGTGGATCAGAACATTGGCAAGCTTCTGGACAAGATCCGGGAATTGGGAGAAGAAGATAACACCTTGATCATGTTCGCTTCGGACAATGGCAGTTCTGCGGAAAATGTGAATACGGGAAGCGGAGAAATAGGAACCATCACGCGTTGGGCTTCCTTGCAGAAGGATTGGGCCAACGTTTCAAACGCGCCTTTCCGGTTTTGGAAAAATCTAAGTCATGAGGGAGGTGTTCGAACTCCTTTCATTGTTCATTGGCCCAATGTCATTTCTCAACAGGGTAGCATCAATCACCAACCGGTTCATTTTGTTGACATCATGGCGACATTGAAAGATATCACCCGTGCCGATTACCCTGATACGTTCAGGGGAGAATCTCTTGTTCCGCTACAAGGAGAAACCTTGCTCCCTGCGTTCGAAGGAAATGCCCTTCCTGATCGCAAACGCCCTGTTTTCTTCGAATATGCCAAGGGCGGCGCAATCAGGGATGGTCCATGGAAGTTAGTCACGCGATACCTGCCTCGCCCTGCGACCAGTTCTTTCATAGATGGAGCAGGTTGGGAACTGTATGATTTGAACGCGGATTTAACAGAGACGAATGATCTGGCCACGCAATTCCCCGGTCGAGTCCAAAAATTGGGGGAAGCTTGGTTCAGGTGGTATATGGAAGTTTACAGCATGAAATGACTTTGGGTATTCGTTGATTCATTTGGCGATGAGGACCTCGCCCTTTTCAAGAACTCTATTTATGAAAAACATTATTCCAATATTTGTCGGGATTGTCGCAATAACCAATTGGTCAACGGATGCATGGGCGGAAGTCATCCCAGTGCCTGATTCGGTTGTTCCGGTGAAGCGGGAGAACGCCCAACCGCGAAACGTCGTCTTTATCCTTTCGGATGATCATCGCTATGATGCAATGAGTTTTATGGGGCATGCTTTTGCGAAGACCCCACACATGGATGCGATGGCCCGTCATGGTGTGCATCTCAAGAATGCGTTTGTGACGACATCGCTTTGCTCTCCGAGTCGCGCATCGATTTTGACCGGGCTTTACACCTTTCGACATCGGGTGATCGATAATCAACGACCTGTTCCGGAGGGGACGCTCTTTTTTCCGCAATACTTGCAGGCTGCCGGTTATTCCACCGCCTTTATTGGGAAGTGGCACATGGGACATGCCCATGATGATCCTCGTCCCGGATTCGATCATTGGGTCAGCTTCAAAGGGCAGGGGCAGTATTATCCTCCAGGCCCCCATTACACCATCAATGTGAATGGGGATCGTGTGAAACAAGATGGGTATATCACGACGCTGTTGACGCGGTATGCGGTGGAATGGCTTGAAGAACAGGTGCATCTTGATCAACCCTTCTTTTTATACCTGTCTCATAAAGCGGTCCACGGGCCTTTTACCCCGGAGCCGAAATACAAAGATTCCCTGGCGGACGAACCATACACTCTGCCGGAAAGCAGTGTTCCACATTCGACCAATCAAGCCAATCGACCTCGTTGGTTGTTGGACCAACGTAACAGTTGGCACGGAATGGATTTCCCGTTGCATACCGATTCCACTGCCGAAGCTTTTTACAAGAGCTATTGTGAGGCTCTGCGTTCCGTTGATGACAGTATCGGAGCGGTCATGGCCCAATTGAAAAAAATGGGGATACAGGATCAAACACTGGTCATCTATATGGGAGATAATGGATACATGTTTGGCGAACATGGTTTGATCGATAAACGAGTTGCCTACGAAACATCCAGCCGTGTTCCAATGTTGATGCAATGCCCGGAAATGTTCCAGGGCAGTTCGGTTGTGGAGGAGGTGGTTGCCAACATCGACATTGCCCCCACCATTATGGAGGTGATGGGCTTGCAACGTCCGCCTCACATGGATGGGCGAAGTTTTCTTCCTCTGGCGCGTGGCGAGAAAGTTCCATGGCGCGATTATTTTCTTTATGCCTATTACTGGGAACAGAATTACCCGCAGACACCCACCCATTTCTCTCTGCGGGGGCACCAATACAAGTACACAACCTACTATGGTGTCTGGGATACGGATGAATTATTTGACATCAAAGCCGATCCCATGGAGCAGAAGAATCTGATCCATGATTTGGAGTTCGCAGACATCAAGACGAAGATGCAGACTCGTCTTTACGATATGATGGATGAGTTGGGGGGGATGATGATACCGATGAATCCTCCCCGTGGTCGTCAGCAAAACAAGCGGCTTCGTCATCGTGGGGGTGTTCAGTCTGCGGATTTTCCCGAAGCATTCATCGTCGACGAAGCTTTGAGAAAAGAACTGCGATAGTCGGCGCCAAGCCGATGGATTTCTTGGGTGTCAGTGAGTTGTTTTAATCCCGTAGCTCGCCCTTACGGTCTGCCATTGCTTCATGATTTTTTTCACTTTGTCAGGCATGCTTTGGGCGATGTTGTTCGATTCGCTGATGTCTGCTGTCAGGTCAAAAAGCAAAGGGGGATCATGCGTCACTTTGGGCGTTCGTTTTCGAGCGATTGGGTCAGTAGGAGAGTGGGTAAGCGTATGGACTTTGTAGTTTCCTGAGCGGAACGCCGATTGGTGAAACACCCACCAGGTGCGGGGGCTTGATTGTCCATTCAGTAGGGTGCCTGTTAAATCCATGGACATGAATCCTGGTTTTTCATTTGGCAAATTGCCCCCTGCAAGTTTGGCAAAAGTGGAGTACAGATCCAGGTTGGCGGCAATGCCGTCGACGGTGTCGGGTTGTATTTTACCTGGCCATCGGAAGATTCCCGGAACACGCAGGCCTCCTTCCCAAGTGGTTGCTTTTTCACCGCGTAATGGATGAGCGGTTCCTCCGTGGGGACCGAATACGCTCCAAGGCCCGTTGTCGCTGGTAAAGACAATCAATGTATCCTTGTCGAGTCCGGCATCTTTCACTGCTTTCATGACTTGTCCAACCGACCAGTCTATTTCCACCACCACATCGCCAAAGCGTCCACCTTTACTGCGTCCCTGAAAATCGGGTGAGGCGAAGACAGGGGCATGGGGCATGTTGTGGGCAAGGTAGAGAAAGAAAGGCTCTCGGTTGTCGGTATCGCGCTGAGCAGCTTTGGCATGGCGTTCAATAAAGGATACGGCTTCTTTTGTGTAGCGTTGGGTGAAGTATTCCTGATTGGCCGGCATCTCGACAATCTCGCGTCCGCGGATCAATGGAATTTTCCAAGTGTGAGGCGTGGCATTGTCGAAGGCTTCGCGTGTTTGCAGCGGTGGACCGGGTGCGTCATTACTGCCCGGAGTGCCAAGGTGTTCGTCGAATCCACATTCCAGCGGGTGCATGGGAGACTGGGTGAAATCTTTGGGATAACCGGCAAGGTGCCATTTGCCGAGCATGCCGGTTGCATAGCCTTGTCTTTTAAACATCGCCGGCATGAGCGCTTTCGGATCGTTTCGCAGAGGTTGCTTGCCGAGGAAGTTTGGGTGGCGTCCGCTCATCAATCCGGTGCGGCTTCCGACACAGGTCGATCCAGACGAATAAAAGGATGTCCAACGTTGCCCTTCGGCCGCGAGTCGGTCGATGTTGGGCGTCTTGATCTGTTGATTGCCATAGCAAGCCAGGTCGCCATACCCCATGTCATCAACGAAGATGAGAATGATGTTGGGCTTTTCCTGGGCCAATGCAAAAATCGGCATCAACATCAGACTGATGGCCCAAATGCTTGTCCATAGCCGACGTTTGGCATTCGGGGGTAAATGCATGACTGGGGAACTCATGCCTGAAGAGTGTAGGGCAAGAATCGGTTATTACAAGTTTTTGAAACAGCATCGGTTTTGGATGGCTTTGAAATCGATCCACTTCAGAGGGAATACGAACATGCGGTATTACATGGAACTGGTGGATCAGGATGACTGGGTATATCCGGATTCAGGTTACCATGCGTTTTTCTGGCAAAACGTGGTTCCCAACATGGGAGTGGGAGCTTTTCAAAATTTTCCAAGAAATGAGCCAGAATTGAATTTGCGAGTGTATCATGATCAAGGCGAGTTCCTCGGGGCGTTTACTCTTGAAATCCCCGGTGCCACCGAAGCGCCGGTGGTCGAACCCGCAGCCAAGCTTCCGCAGAGCCAAATGCTCGGAGCTTCCAAAGACATACTGGAAGGCATTGAATTGTTGGGTATGGAAAGCCCTGCTTTTCTTGGGTAGGTGGCTGGTCATTTTATCTGGCGATTTCCTTTGATTCATGATTCAGGAATGCTATGGATGGGTTCATACCATGAGCAAGATCACACGACGAAGGTTTATGGCGGCGACCTCTTCTCTGGCATTTTTGCCATCCGTACACGGACAGGAAACCGAACCATTGACCGGATACAGCCCGGGAAATGTCCTGAGCAAAATTGATGGATTGGATCTCCTGAATCTTTGGGGGAAGCAGCCTGAGGTCAAGCAGGAGCTTTATACCTTGATTGAAGCGGTACTTTCGAAATCAACTCGCAACACGTTTGCCGATGTCAGTCGTGATTCAAAAGTTCAGAAGTTTTGTGAACGACACCGGATTCGACACCTCGGGGGGCCGATGTTGGGTTGTGTCACGGAATCCGGAGCCAAGGTGTGGATTCGGACTATCAAGCCTGCTGACGTCGATGTGCGTGTGATATTGGATGGAAAGGAAAGGGTTTTTGGTCCGGTTCGGAGCAGCGAAGCAAGTGATCTGGTCGCTTGTGTACCGGTAACAGGGCTGCAAGCAGGTTGGTCATACAGTTACCATGTGTTTGTGGATGGTTCTCCCATTTCCATTCCTCGAGATGCGAGCATTACGACGGTTCCGGATACAAATTGGTTGCGCCTGGCATTCGGAACCTGTCCGCATCGATGGGGCCTTGGCAACATGCAACAGGCCCGGAGAATTCTCAGACGGAAACCTTCGGCACTGTTGATGTATGGCGATCTAGGTTCGCAGGACAAGAACAATCATGTTGGAAAACATCGTTGTGATTACCAGATCCGTGATCTCTTCCCCGCATGGCAAACATTGTCCGCATCCATACCGACCTACGGAACATGGGACGACCACGACTATTTCGATAATGATCGGGCAGGGATACCCAAAGGTTATACCGAGGATGATCGTCAGGCGGTGCGGACCGTGTTCAGTCAGGCCTGGAACAACCCCAGCTATGGTTTTAACGATGAACGCGGTGGTGTTTTCCTGCGCACCCGGTTTGGGCCATGTGATGTGATCATGCTCGACAACCGGTATTTCCGAACAGGTGAAGAACGCGCCTTTTTGGGGAACGGGCAAACTGAATGGCTCAAGGAACAACTGCTCGATTGCAAAGGCCCCTTTATCGTGATCACATGTGGAACGATGTGGACAGATCACGTCAGCAAGGGGAAGGATTCCTGGGGGCGATTCGATCCGGAAGGTCGGGAGCAATTGTTTCAGTTCATTGAAAAAAACCGCATACCGGGCGTGTTGTTGCTTTCTGGTGATCGTCATGGCGCTTGTGGATTTCGGATTCCACGCAAGTCCGGACACACGTTTTATGAATTTGAAGCCGCCACGTTGGGGGGGAGGAGTGGTCCTGCAGCCAGTGCTTCCGGACACCCTGATGTCCTGTATGCTTTTACGAAGCAGTATGCCTTCGGTGAATTGACCTTTGATGCTCGCCAAGCGGATCCTGAAGTTCATTACCGACTGATTCATGAAAGCGGAGAAACACTTTACGAACTGGTATTGAAACGAAGTGAATTGACACCGCCAGCGTAAAGATAAACTGTAGCCGCGCCTGCAATGGCGTGGTCACTCGAAAGATATCTTGTGAAAATCATCTACTTACTAAGTGCTCTAGGTGCCTCGATCGCGATGGGGGATGGATTACGAATCCATCGCATCGATAAACTGGGAGCACATCACCCACGGTCACCACGTTTTGATCATGTCGAAGCGCGGGCAGAAGCCAAGAAAGTGTTCCTTCAGTTGGCGAGCCTCCACAATTGGAACTTTACCCAATCCAGCGATAGCGAGATCTTCACAGAAGAAGGGCTTCGGGAAATTGACGTGATTGTTTTCGATAACAATTCAGGGCTCCTGTTGAACGACGTGGAGAAACAATGTTTTGAAAACTGGTTGCGCAACGGTGGAGGCGTGGTGGGTATTCACGGGGTCTGTCATGCCCACAAAGGTGTCAACGACCAGAATGAAGCGGATTGGCCCTTCTGGTATGGTCTTTGGGGTGTGCTTCACAAAAGTGGACCCAAGGAAGGGCCGATGGGACGAAGGGGGTATGCCGATTGGGTCCGGATGGTGTCAGATCAGGACGAATGGACGCGTCACTTACCTGAACGCTGGCAGTTCGAAAAAGTGGAATGGTACTTTTATCATTATCATGCCAACTTTGAGCAGGTGCATGTCATCGCCACCGCCGACGTAAAGCAAAACCAACCCGAACTGCCCGGGTATTACCCGGTATCATGGTGCCAAGACTATGAAGGAGGAAGGATTTGGTATACCAATATGGGGCATTACGCCGAAAACTTTCATCAAAAGGAATTCATTCAACACGTGGTCGATGGAATCGAATGGGCAGGACGAAGTGGGGAGTGAACGCGGGGCCACGCTCTGGCGAGCGCCGCTACGTAGCCGCCTTTGCAAAAAGGTGGCCGTCCGCCCGGGGAACTTGTCAGTTTCAGGAAGTGGTTGTGCGGGTCGTGGTGATGGATGTTTTTGCCACGCTTTGGCAAGCGCGGCTACGTTGTTGGCCTGCCTGCCATCAATCGACCTTTTGACTTAATATCCATTTCGGGTCGACCCGGTAATGGGCGATGCCTTTTTTACCATCCGATTTCACACTGCAGGATATGTGGAGCCATCCATCGCGCGTTTCTATCATGGAAGGGTAGGAGCCATCTGATCTTTGTGAAATGACTCGTTTGTAGGGCCATGTGATTCCTTCATCCAACGATATCGCGACAGACAATTTTTCGCGCCTTTGATCGGAATCATTGAAGATCATCGCCCATCCATTGGATTTAGTCAGACGCAAAACCTGCAGGCTAGCGCTTGGATTGGGGATGTCGGTTTCGGTCATGGCACTCCACGTCTCGCCTTGATCGTGTGAAATGGACTGTTGCACACGATAGGGAGGGCGTCCCGTTTCGCGCAGGTAAGCGACCAGATCGCCGTTTGACCTTTCCGCGACCGAAGGTTGGATGCCGGCCACACCCACCATGGGCCCGCTGGCGCGCCATGTTTCTCCTTCATCATCGGACAAGGCAGCGAGCCCCATGTTGTATCCATCCGAATACAAAGGCAACAGGAGACGTCCTGACGAAAGTATTATAGGATGATTGCGTGTCATCCATCCTTCTCGCCGCTTGACGGGATTCTTCGCTGCCTCACTGATCAGTTGATCATAAGGCCGCGCATACTCCGCCCACATCGATTCATCAAAACCAGTCGCCTTGAAACCCTGCGCCACCTTTTCCGGGAAATCGGTGCCGGGTTTGAGCAGGATGATATCCTGCCAGGTCCATTGAGGAGGGCCCGGGGTGAGGTAATCTTTTGTGCGCCGGTATTTGAGGACACTGGTTTCCCAACGATTGGCGCGCACGACAATCCACGTCAACCACAACCGTTGCCTGGCATCAAGAAACAGAACAGGATTGCAGTCCGGGAAACCGGGTGTATCGGTCATGAGGAAAGGGGAACTCCATATTGCTGCGCCTGCCGTCAGGCGTGCACCCATAACGCGCACGTCATCCGCTGTTCGTTCACCGGAGCCCTGGAACCAACAAGCGAGGAGATCGCCGTTGGGCAATTCTACCAGGCTGCTGGCGTGGGCGTGTTCTGGCTGCCAATTCAGGATAAGACGTTCTTGCGGCCAGGAAGTTTCAGCGCTGCAAGTAATGACCACCCAAAATGCCAGGATCCATCCAAGAAATTTTTTTGCCAAATGCATGATCCAAAGCATGCCTGGGTGTGCGGAGAATGCAAGAGTAGCCGCGCTCGCCAGAGCGTGGCGCATCCGTCAACCCTTCGAATAATAGATTCGCCAGAATCGTTCCCAGTAATCTTCATCCCGTAAGGATACTTCAGGGTATCCTGGTATCATAGAATCCAGGTAAGTCCATTTTTCCCATCGTTCAACGAGTTTTTTCCTGACTGGATTCAGAAGCACATAAGCGACCAGTTTTTGAAATGCATCTCTTTTCACGATCCTTTGGACGCAGCACATTGTCGTATGGTTGCTTCTGCCATTCATAACCCAGAGTTCTGAGATGGGCATTGGTGTGTTTTCTCAAGAATCGAACCAATACTTTCTGATCGCATGATTCTTCCCAACCGAGCATAAGCAGATGGACATGGTCTGGCATAAGACAATAAGCCGGACAAACTGCATTATATCTTCCAAGTGCATGGAGCAAGATTTCCCGGAATTGAATGTGGAACGAATCTTTTAACCAACCGGTCTTGCGGAACTTCATGGAAAAGTTCCAATGAACGAAGGCCAATCCTTGATATGCTGAATCTGTTAAACGTGGGAGATGGGAATGTTTTGTTCCAAATCTCACGTGCTTAATCGTAGGGGGTGGGGGTGATTTTGCAAGTTTGTTTACGTAAGGGTGGCCACCTTCTGGCGAAGGCAGCTACTTGGCCGTGCTCATTTCAGCGCATTTTTTTCTCTTTTTCGTGCAAAGGATGATCGATCGGGAATTCAGGATAACCCATTTCATTGACCAAATCCCAATAGCCGGGATGATCCGCCAATCGATCAACGAGGTAAGGGTAGCGCATGGTGTAAAGGAAGGACCAACCTTCGTTGTTTTGATAAGCTGTGCGCAGTGTTTTGACGGCTGCGTCGATATCCCCCAGTTCAATCAGCACGCGCGCGCTCCAGTTGTGGGGGATGGGTTTGCCTGTATCCCGGATCGTATCCACTTGGCTCAACAAGTTTCGTGCTTCGGATGCCTTCCCCATCGCTGCGAGAATTTCCGCTTCGATTGCCATAGCGGCTGGATGATTGTCGGAAACCCTTCGAGCTTCCTGCGCGGACTGAAGAGCCAGCGCGTGGTTTCCAAGATTCTTGTAGCTGAAAGCGTTGTTGCACAATCGGTCAAAATCATGGGCGTTTTCATCAGAGATGCCGGTGTTGATCTCGATGGCCATCTCTTCGTTCCCCATGAAGGAATAGATTTCGCCCAGGGCATCCTGAAACGCAACCCGTCGGTGAGGAGCTTCGGATATGGCCAACTGAACATCACGGTATGCCTCTCCATAGCGAGACTCGATGAGCAGGAGGTACCATATTCGCATATAAAGCAAATCCGGATCATTTGGATGGGCGTTCAAAGAAGATTCCAATGCTTGCTTGGTCGCAAGGAAATTAAAGTGGGATGTCATCAGGAAGAAATCCCGTGTCACCCCTATGATTGGGTTGTCGGAAAAGGCGTCTCGGCTTTGCGCGCTCTGCAACACATTAAATGCCTTGTCGAAGGCCTGACTGGAAGTGAGTGTCTCGGAACCATAAATGGTCGGCCACCAGGTCGCCCAAGCCTGCTGGATATAGGGAGGGAGGAATTCCGGGTCCAATCGCCTTGCCTCTTCAAAGTGAGCGATACCTTCTTCGGCACGGGCAAAACCCAGTACGTCCAGTGCGTCGATGCCTTTCCTGAATTCAATATAGGCGTCGGGATCCACATTCAGGTCGAGAGCGATCAAGGCCAGGTCTTCCGAGCTCAGATCATCCCGGATTTGTTTTGCAACAGCGATGGCGATTTTGTTTTGCAGCCCTAGAATATCATTGGCTACGTAGGTCTCGCTCAATAACCCATCCTCAGTTTCTTTCAGGTGGTTCTTCAGCATGACGCTCACATAAAGTTGATTGCCTTCCGTCACGAAGGTTCCTTCGACCGTGGCGTCCACATCGGTGGATTCCACTGGTTTGATCGTCAACTGCCGGATGGGTTTTAATTGTCTGATAAGAGCATCGTGTAAGGTGGCGGATAGCCAGCCGTAGTCATCCTGCTCCTTCGCGCTGTCAAAGGGAAATACTCTCAATGTTTTGATTTGAAAGGAGTCAGGCGTCGTGTCGGGTTGCTGTGAATAACGCATCCTCTGCTCCGCTTCGAAATATGGATGCCCAGGTAGAAGCGGGGGAAACTTCATTTCTGTGATCACTTCCCAATAGGCAGGTTGATCTGAAAAAAGTTTGAGCATGTCGGCCGCACGGATGGCGAGCATGCTGAAATCCCCCCGGCCTTGTTCCTCTCCTTTCTGGAGCCATTGTATCGCCTTTTCCATGTTTCCCTGGTAAGCATAACCCTTGGCCATCCAGCCGCAGGGGAGGTAGTCACCTCCGGAAGCTCTTGTTTCCAGTGCCTCCATGATTTCCTTCGCTTTGTCCGGTTCATTTCGCAGGGCGTGAATGGTGGCAATGCTTATGGTCGTAAAGGGGCTTGGATCCGTGCTGTCAATGTGCTCGGCCCAGGCCATGGCTTTGTCCAATTGATTTTTTTCAATATAAATCCAATGAAAAGGATCCAGTTCCAATTCTTCCCTGGAGATCGTCAACAATGATTCCAGCAATCGAAGCGCCTCGTCGAAGTCGCCCTGGGCCATCTGACGGAATATCTGGTCCTTCCTGAAAAACAATCGTTCCGGATCCTGTTCCAAGGCTTCATCAATGAGTCGAAGGCTCTCATTGAGGTCTCCGCGAATCAGTGAGTAATAGTTGGAAATCAGCGAGAGATCGTCGCCAGTCAATTTGCCGGCACGCCGGGTCTCCCAATAGATTTTTTCCACCTGCTGCCAGTCCCGACGATACATCCATTCCCACCACAATTGATTCAGTCGGATGGTTGGGTTGTCTGCGCCTGTTTTCGGAAGGCTGTTCAATTCAGTTGACTTTGATTCGAACAGGTCGGCGGGGTGATCGCCTTCATTACCGAAAATGGTTTGCAGGATCTCGGCATTGAATGCATATGCCTGCGCATCGATGAAATCGGAATCTTTCCTGAAGGCTTCATCAAACAGCACCTTTGCGGTTGTCAGATCGCGTCTGTCAAATAAATCCAGTCCCCGTTGGAAGGCCAAAAAAGCGGTGGACACCGAAGTGATTGGTTTGGCAATGGCATCCCGTTGGGTGGCGCTTACCTCGATACCCAAGTCGTCGATAATGGCCAGGGCCAACTCACCGGAGAACTCCGAAATCTCATTGGTCAACTTGCTTAAGGTACGCCCACCCTGATCAAAGCCACCACGATCCATCATCTCGATAGATGCCTGGATATCCTTTCCCCGCTGGGATATGGCGCCAAAAACCAGCGTGTCCACATTCAATTCCTCGGCGAGCAATCGTTCGGTCTTATTGGTGCTGAGTAGTAGACGGCGGGTCGTGAGCGGCATGTTGACGATTTTTAATCCGCGCACATCCCTGAGCTTGTTCCGAATGGCGTCGTGCATGGTGCGACCCAAATCAGCCAATTCGGTGCCTTCCTCGATCTCATCAGCAAGGTCAAACGGCAAAATGGCCGCCGATTTCATGGTGGAAGCAGCGGGCTTTGGTTGCAGAAGTGCGTAGACCAATGCCAGCACGAATACCAGGCCTCCGATACTCGCCCACTTCCAAATAGATATGGGATTTGTCCGAGGGGGAAGAGGGGCAGGTTCTGTTCGTTCCGGGACAGAGGTGGTCCATCGTATGCGTGACGTTTCAGACACATCTTCGAGGGTGATCGCGATGTCTCCCAGATCGCGCAGCCGTTTTCTCGGATCTTTTTCCAGCGAACGTCGCAGGAGTGTCATGACTTCGCTCGGAGTTTCTGGCGGAATGACCGTAAAGTCGGGGTCGGTTTTCAATATCTCGGCCAAAAGATCCGAACTGGTCTTGCCGATGAACGGTTTCTTACCGGTCAATGCCTCATAAAGACAGCACCCAAACGCCCAGACATCTGTCCGGCGATCGACTTCCATTCCCCTGGATTGTTCCGGACTCATGTAGGCGGCTGTGCCCATCACACGTCCCGGCAGGGTGAATTCGCTCGTGATATTCGGCGCAGTTGTGTTGGGCGACGTTTCATCGTCATCAAAGGCACCCTCCTGAGTGGAGGTTAACCTGGCCTTGGCCAGCCCGAAATCCAGCACTTTAACCCGCCCTCTGGGATCGATCTTGATGTTCGCTGGTTTTAAGTCCCGATGTACAATGTTTTGCTCGTGTGCCGATTCCAAGGCTTCCGCGATCTGCTGGAAAATCTGTAGTGATTCTTCCACCGACATCGGGCCCCGCTGGATACGTTCCTGCAGCGTTTCGCCTTCAATCAGTTCAAGCACCAGAAAATACAATCCATCCTGTTGATCAAATCCATGGATGGCTGCGACATTGGGATGATTCAACCTGGCCAAAGCCTTGGCTTCGCGTTCAAAACGCGCCATGCGTTCGGGGTGAGCGGCAAAATCCTTTGGAAGCACCTTGATGGCTACCTCGCGGTCCAGTTTGGTATCCTTCGCCCGATACACCTCACCCATCCCACCGACGCCCAGGCGTCCGGTGATTTCATAATGGGTTAGCTTTTGGCCGAGCACGTAATGATGCTAATACCCGATCCAAATCTGTCGAGCAGAATGCCAGGGGAAGTGTTGTGGGCCATGCTTGACAGGAGCGGATACGGGAGTCTTGCCTTGATTCGGGCAGTAAGAGGTTTTCTACTCTATTGAGAGAATACGGGGTCGTGTTGGTAAGCTCTCAGGAAGGGGGGGAACAGAGGTGCAGCCAGGGCGGCCACTGCCTTCGCGCCTGCTTCGTTAAAATGAAGCTGATCGTTTTCCCCTCCCTGATATCGCAGGGTGCCTTGGGGACCCAGTTCCTGGAACAGTTTAAAACTCACCTCGTAGACATCCATGAGCGAACACTCGAGTTCGGCTGCCAGTTGTCGAATGGTTTCACTGTGTTCTGAAAGGAGAGGTCTCAGGTTTTCCCTGCTAAAGGCAGTCGTTGTCACCGGGGTGCATAGGATGGGCGTTCCCCCGATGTCTCGAATTTCTTCTACCAAGGTTGTGATGTTTTCCCTGAATTCTTCAGGTGTCGTTCGAATGTGATCACGCTGGGAGTGTGCATCCATATATCCAAAATGTAGGAGGACAAAGTCGGGTTTCGACAAGAGGAGATTGTGGAGGAAAATCGGGGTCTCCATAAATACTTTGGTGCTCACTCCGGGTTGGGCCTGGTTGGCGATGGTGATATCCTGGGTGAACAAATCCGGTAGTGCCTGGCCCCATCCACCGGAGTTCCCATAAACGACGTTGAAATTGGCGATGGTGGAATCTCCGATGATGACAAGTCTGATCGGATCCCATGGAAGTTCCCAAATTTTCAATCGATACATGGCGTGAGGTTGAGACTCTGTAGACAGTGGGAAAACGTGATGGCCCACCGCATGATCACTTGCCCGTCTCCATTTGATTCCATCGGTGCTGGACTCCAATTGAAAACCAAAATTCTCTGAACCTTTGGCTGTGATTTTAATGATGTTATTCGGTCCGGAATCGATGCTTAAATCCTGCGCCAATGCAAGCGGGCTGCAGCACATGATCAGAGCAAACCACCAAACCGAGCATAAACCCTTGTCCATTCGGAAATAGTGATCGGTAAAAGCCATGGTATTGTGTTTGTGATCTTGAAGTTGAGATGGTTGTAGGACCAATATGCAAAGATATCAATACCAATCGCGAAATAGCAATGGATTCATCAAACCAATCAAGGGGCAGGACAAGGATCACAAAAATCTTGTTTGTTTGTAGTCTGAACAAATTTCGCAGTCTGACTGCCGAGAAAATGTATGATCGGTTTGATTGGTATCAAGTCCGTTCACGCGGCACTGAAAAAGGCGCGCGCATCAAGATTACCGAAGGCGATGTGGGGTGGGCGGATATCATCTTCACCATGGAAAAACGTCACACGAATCGGTTGCGCAAAAAATTCCGTGAATCGATGATGGGCAAGAAGGTGGTTACTTTGTTCATTGAAGACATCTATGAACCGATGGAACCAGCATTGATCCAGGTGCTTTCTCAAAAGTTGAGACGGTATATTGAATTGCCTCCGGAGTTCGTGAAATCAGATGATAGACTCGCTTGAGATCCTCGTATGTTTAATGGGGAGGGTGGGTGCATCCGGTGCTCGTGGGGCCACGCTTTGGCAAGCGCGGCTACAGGGTTAGGTCAATATTTCTTTGATGACGCGGCCGTGGACGTTGGTGAGGCGGCGGTCGATGCCCCCGTGGCGGAGGGTGAGCTTTTCGTGGTCAATTCCCAGCAGGTGGAGGATGGTGGCGTGGAAGTCGTGGTTGGTGGTGACGTCACGCTGGGCTTTCCAGGACCATTCATCGCTTTGGCCGAGTGAGGCGCCGGGCTTGATGCCCGCGCCGGCAAACCAGGATACAAAGGTGCCGCCGTTGTGATCCCGTCCCTTGCTTCCCTGACTAAATGGCATTCTGCCGAATTCAGTTGTCCAGATCAACAGAGTGTCGTCGAGTAGTCCCCGGGATTTTAGATCTTTTAATAATCCGGCTGCAGGCAGGTCCATTTTAATTGCCGCAGCAGGGAGTTCTTTTTCGATATCGGCGTGGTTGTCCCAGTTATCCGCTCCGCCTCCGTGGCCGCTCCATACCTGCACGAATCGCACGCCGCGTTCGATCATGCGACGTGCGAGCAGGCATCGTTTTCCGAAGTCGGCGGTATTCGGTTCATCCAATCCGTAGAGTTGTTGGGTGGTGGGTGTTTCGCTGCTGATGTCCAGGAGTTCGGGTGCCGAGAGTTGTAGTCGCGCTGCCAGTTCGTAGCTTTCAATACGTGCCTGAAGCCTGTTGTCGCCGGCTCGGTCCAGCGCGTGGGCTTCATTAAATGTGCCCAGCAGTTTTAAACCCTGTTCACGACTTGCCGCTGTGATGTGTGTTGCATTTTCAGGTGGATGAAGGTGCGTGATCGGTTCATCGGCGGAGGCGCGTATGATCGTGCCCTGGTGGTTGGATGGCAAAAAGCCGGAAGTAAACGCGCTGCTTCCGTTGTAGGGCAGGCCGCGCGCATCAGGCAGCGCGACAAATGCCGGGACATTTTCGCTCTGACTTCCCAAGGCATAGGATATCCACGCCCCAGCACAGGGGAAGCCGGGCAGTTCAAAACCGCTCGTCTGCAGGTAAGCCGCGGGGCCATGGACATTGGATGGGGATTGCATCGCCATCAAGAAAGCCATGTTGTCCACATGTTTTGCCAGGTGCGGCAGCACGTTGCTAACCCACCGGCCGCTTTGTCCGTGTTGGCTCCATGTGAATGGACTTTTCATGATGGCCCCCGGAACGCTCACGCTTGCCTCGACACGTTCGCCGGTGCCGGGATCAAATGGCTGTCCGTGACGGGCAATCAATTGTGGTTTGTAGTCGAACAGATCGCACTGACTGGCACCGCCGTTCATGAAGAGTTGGATGACCCGTTGTGCCTTCGGCGCAAAGGGTGGAGGATTGGCCGCCAAGGTGTCGCGTGAGATCAATGAACTCAGGGCGATGCCACCCAATCCGGTGCCCAGGTGGCTGAGGAAATCACGACGGTTTTGGAAGAGGTTCATATGATATCAGTCCAGATAAAGAAAGGCGTTGCTGTTCAGCAGTAATTGACAGGTGTTGGCCAGTCCGTGTTCTTCCGCATAGGCCGCGAAGGATTCGATTTCAGATGCGCTCGGATATCGAAGCAGAATGTGGCGAAACGCGGATTGAATCTGGTCTCGTGTGGTGTTTGATTCGTTGGAAAAGCGTGTGGCAATGTGTTCGCATTGTCGGATGGCAAAGGGATCATTGAGCATGGCCAATGCTTGTTGGGGCGTGGTGGATTCGTTTCGTGTCGGCGAAGGGGTGGAACCGTCCGGACAATCCAGCGCCGCCATGAACGGGTCAGTCACGGTGCGAAAAACGAAACGATAGATCGCGCGCCGGCGAGCGGCAGGGGCATCCGGATCAAAACCCGCATAGTCGAGATACGGTGGGTTTCCGCCGGACATGAAGGTGGCATCGCCTTTGGTGTTGAATTGTACGGCCGGAGGTCCGCCTTGTGTGTGGTCCAGCTTGCCACTCAACGTCAGTAATGTGTCGCGCACTTCCTCGCCGGAAAGGCGATGCCTGTTGCCTCTCCAAAGCAATCGGTTTTCGGGGTCCATTGCAGTTCCCTGGTTCGACATGGAAGTTTGTTTCCATGTTTCACTCGTAACAATCAGACGATGCAAAGCTTTCAACGATCCTTTCGCCTCGTCTCGAAACCAGACGGCCAACCAATCCAGCAGCTCAGGGTGGCTCGGCTGGCCTCCGAGCGCTCCGAAATCGTTGGGGGTGTCGCACAAACCACGTCCAAAATGCCAGGCCCAAACCCGATTCACAATGCTTCGCCAGGTGAGGACATTATGGGGATCGGCCAGCCAGCGTGCCAGGGCTGCTCGTCGTTGGGATTCGTTTTCCGGATGTTCGATGGCCAGATCGGATGTCAGGTTCGGAATGCACGATAAGGTGCCGGGTCCAATCAATTCTCCGGGTTTACTCAATTCACCTCGAGCAAGCACATGAATAGGGCGTGGTCCATCGGGTGGCGTGAAGTTGGGGCCATCCGCTGGAAAGTCGTGGGTGATGGCATACACTTGTTGCGGTGGCGGAAGTGATTCAAGCGCTCGCGTGTTTTTCCTTTTCAGGACAGCCAGGGCCAATGTGTGACGTTGTTCCTGCGATCGTTTGTCCCGGGGAAGTTTCAGTATCGCATCAATCTCCGGCGAAACAGGCGAAAGGATGCTTGCCGCCTTGTCGCTGTCGGTTGCCAGGAGTCTGAACCGGCCGATGCCATGGCCCGGGGCGCCTGCTTTGTTTTCCAGCGAAAGGGTGATGAGGGTGCCGTCGGGAAAATGTCTGGGGTCTCTGACTTCAAATACCGCTTCGTGGGTTTCGCCGTAGCGGGGGTGAATGCCCCAGTGGGTGGCGTCATTTCCGTCGATGGTTTGCTCGGCTGAAATGGTTGGACCTTCGTTATAGTCGGCCATTGCCCGGGCGAATTCAATCGGTCGTGCGCCTTCGCTTGAGTCGGGGGGCATGGCCCAGGCACGCAATTCGCTGAGATGAAAATTACCGTTGTCCCATCGGCCGGGACCGTTTTGGGGAAGTCGTGGATCGGGCATTACTTCGAGCCTTATTCCTCGCAAGGTTTCGCCGGGCCACCGCGCAGTGATCTGGTAGCTGTCCCGATCCGGACGCACGCCACTGGCGAACCAGGAACCGTCGGATTGGCGGGTCAAGGTTGCGCCACCTGTCGATAGCACACTCACGATATCCAAACGTTTCCAGGCTGCTTCCTGACCTTGGCGTTCAGTTTCCCAAGTGGCGACGGCCTGTATGGTTTCCGGTTTGGTCAGTTGCTCGATAACGGTGGTGCCGGGCTTTTCCAAGGCACGTTTTTCTTTCAGCAACACTTGGCGTTTCAAGTGGGTATCCGGATCGAGGTCGTAGGGTCTGTCGGCTCTATCCACGCCCGCAAAGACCGATTGCAGGGAATAGTATTCGCGCAGGGTGACGGGATCGAATTTATGGTCATGACAACGCGCGCAATGAACGGTGAGACTTTGAAATGTCCCCATTACTTTGCTCACCATGTTGTCCCGATCGAGGTTTTGGGCGATCCGATGATCGATGGTGTCTGCGCGTACGGTGACCATCAGTGTGTGATCCCATGGACCAGCCGCCACAAAACCAAGAGCAACGGTGGCCCAGGGATCTTCGGGGTAGAGAGCGTCTCCTGCGACCTGTTCCTTTACGAAGCGCGCATAGGGTTTGTCATTGTTGAAAGCGTGGATGACGTAATCCCGATAGGGCCACGCATTGGGGCGTTGGTAGTCGTGATCATTGCCGTGAGTGTCGGCGTAATTCGCCACGTCGAGCCAGTGTCGGGCAAAGTGTTCACCATGTTGGGTTGATGCCAGTAATTGATCGACCTGCGTTTCATAAGCTTTGGGGGTGGAATTCGATTCGAAGGCGTCAACTGCCTCGGGTGTGGGAGGTAAACCGGTCAGGTCGTAAGTCAAACGGCGGAGGAGTGAGCGTGGTTTGGCGGGCGCGGAGTGTGAAAGCTGCCTGTCGGTGAGGTTGCTGCGAATGAAGGCGTCAATGGGGTTGTTCGCCTTGCTCGGAAGGGCGGGCTTTGTCAATGGCCTCAGTGACCAGGGGGTGTGCTGTTCGGAGCGATTGTCTTTGGCTTCCGATGCGGTCAGGGTATATGAGAATAGGCAGCACAGAACTTTCACCACAAAAGTCAACCCTGTTCCATACATGAACCTGAGCACATTTGTTTTCATGGTGAGGGGAAATTCGGTTTCAATGCACCGTGAACGAAACAGATATGGCAATCAAAGGGAAAAACATTGTTTGCATGTTGCTTTGCTGTGGCTCTCTCAACAAGCTTTTTGTTCCTGCCTTACCTCGATTAGCATGTGTCTCCATAGAGGGCAATGAGCAGGGGGAAGTGTGGGGAAGAGGATGGCGTGGCGTTTCTCTGGATACCTTCGGGATACCCTTTTGCATCCTTTTCCTTGTATCTTCCATCGGCTGAAGCCACAAGCTTTCGGAGCCGCCGGTGGAAGCGATGGGATGAAAATTCGATTTGGAGTTTTGGAGGAATTGAATGCCGTGAAATGCCAAACTTCCATTGACACTCTGGCTGGTATCCTCAAGAATGGCAGCATTCCGAATATGAGACGACACGTGAAATATGTATGGATGCTTTGCTGCCTTTTCTGGGGGAGTGTTGTTTCCCAATCAGCCGCTTTGGACGGGCTTATTCGTGATTATTGTTTCGATTGTCATGATGGGGATGTCGATAAGGGAGGGTTGAATTTGGAAGCTCTTCAAGAGATGCCTTTCCATGAGCAAACGGAGGTTTGGGAAAAGGTGGTTCGCAAGTTGGATGGCCGCCAGATGCCTCCCATTGGGGAAGACCGACCGAGTGAGACTCTGTTCAATCAGATGTCTTCCGAGCTGGCTGCTGCATTGGACAAGATTGCCCGTGAACATCCGAATCCCGGACGCACCGAAACGTTCCGCCGGCTGACGCGCACCGAATATCAAAATGCGATCCGGGATTTGTTGTCGGTGCAGATCGATGGCAGGGCCTGGTTGCCCAAGGATGAATCGAGCCATGGCTTCGACAACATCACAGTGGGGTCTCTTTCTCCGACCTTGTTGAATCGTTATATCACCGCCGCCCAGCGCATCAGTCGACTGGCCGTGGGGGTTTCCAAGGTCAAGCCGGGCGGTGAAACGTATCGGATTCCGGCGGATGTGACCCAAGAGAATCACGTGGAGGGTTTGCCTTTGGGGACTCGTGGAGGGATGTTGATCTCGCACACTTTTTCGCATGATGCCGAATACGAAATAAAAGTGCGCCTGGCTCGTGACCGCAATGAGGAGATTGAGGGGTTGCGGGGTAAATATGAGTTGGACCTTTTGTTGGACAATCAACGCATCCAGCGGTTCACCGTGGAACCGCCGAAGATTTCCAAGGATTACGAGAGTGTGGACCGCAATCTGGTGGCTCGGATTCCGGTCAAGGCTGGACTGCACAAAGTGGGTGTGACTTTCGTGGATCATTCCGATGCTTTGCTGGAGCGTAAAAGGCAACCTTACACGGTGGCATTCAATATGCACCGGCATCCCCGTTTGAGTCCCGCCGTTTATCAGGTGAACATCAACGGACCTTTTGACATTGAAGGTGCAGGGGAATCGGAAAGCCGTCGCAAGATTTTTATCACCCGGCCAGACACTCCTTCTCAAGAGGAGGCGTGCGCCGAGATGATTCTTTCCAACCTGATGCGACGCGCTTATCGGCGGCCCGTCGATGCGGAAGATCTGGTTCAACCCATGGCCTTTTATCGACGTCAACATGCCGAGGGCGGATTTGAGGCGGGAATTGAAGCCGCTTTGGGCGCGATATTGATCAGTCCGGAATTCCTGTTCCGGGTGGAAGAGGATCCGGCGAATATCGGCCCGAATACAGTTTACAACATTTCCGACATTCAATTGGCTTCCAGGTTGTCCTTCTTTTTATGGAGCAGTATTCCGGACGAAGAGCTGCTTGATCTCGCCATGCGCGGTGACTTGAGCCAAGGAAACCATTTGGAAGAACAAACTCTGCGGATGCTGGCTGATCCCCGCGCCCAGAGTCTGGTGACCAATTTTGCCGACCAATGGCTCTACCTGAGGAATCTGGATGGCTTGACTCCGGACGCTCGATTATTCCCTGATTTTGATGAAAATTTGAGACAAGCTTTTCGAAAGGAAACGAGTTTGTTTTTCGAACACGTTTTATCAGAAAACCGGAGTGCTCTTGAATTGTTGAAGTGTGATTACACGTACCTGAACGAACGACTGGCCAGACACTATGGCATCAAGGGGGTTCACGGAAACCATTTCCGTAAAGTGTCCCTGACGCCTGAACTTCACCGCGGTGGTTTGTTGCGACAGGGAAGTATCCTTTCCGTGACCTCCTACGCAACGCGCACATCACCTGTGATTCGTGGAAACTGGATCCTCAGCAACCTTTTGAGCGTTCCTCCACCTCCGCCTCCGCCTGATGTGCCCGCTTTGGATGAGAATACGGTGGACTCCAGTCTATCCATGCGAGAGAGACTGGCGGAACATCGGGCGAATGTCGCCTGTGCCAGTTGCCATAATATCCTGGATCCGGTGGGATTTTCGCTCGAAAATTTCGATGCCGTCGGGCGTTGGCGTGAGATGGAAAAGGGGCAGCCCGTGGATGCTTCAGGAGGATTCCCTGACGGCCGGGAGTTCGTGGGAGTGGACGCATTGGAAGAGGCCTTGTTGGATCGACCTGATCTGTTTGTTGGAACTCTTGCCGAAAAGATGCTGACTTTTGCACTTGGACGGGGCATTGAATCTTATGATGCGCCTGCGATCCGGCAGATCCTTCGTGAAGCAAAAAAAGATGACTTTAAAATGCATTCCGTTATTTTAGCTGTTGTGAACAGTCAACCCTTTCAGAAAAGAAAGACATTACGATGATCATTACCAAGAAAGCACTTCCGCGACGTACGTTTTTGAGAACTGTTGGAGCCTCCATGGCTCTGCCCATGCTGGATGCCATGATTCCTGCCGCCACGGCATCTTCCAAGCTGCCCGGAGCTCAAGCGAAACGGGTGGGGTTTGTGTTCATGCCGATGGGGTGCGATCAGTCACGATGGTTTCCTCAAAACGAAGGAAAACTTCAGGAACTGTCACCCATTCTGAGTTCACTGGAACCCGTGAAGGAAGATCTGACTGTGCTGGGCAACATGGAACTGGCCAACGCCTACCCGGGATCGCACGCCACTTCCAACTCTTCCTTTTTGAGCGCCGCCGAGGCGCGGCATACCGAAGGGAACGACTACTACCTTGGGACGACGGTTGACCAGGTGGCGGCCAAACAACTTGGTCTTGAGACACAGTTGCCTTCGCTGGAATTGTCGATGGATTTGATGCAGACGGTTGGTCAGTGTGACAACGGTTACGCCTGCGTCTATCAGAACAACCTTTCATGGTCCACCCCCACCACACCGCTCCCTGCCGAAGCACATCCGCGCATCGTGTTTGAATCGCTGTTCGGTGATGGTGGAAATGCCGCCGAGAGACAGGCCGCCTTGCGTCATCGGGCCAGTCTGCTGGATGCTTTCAATCAGGACATCTCCCGTTTGAAACGTAAATTGGGTGCGGGTGACCGGGCTCGTGTGGATGCCTACCTGGAAACGATTCGTGAGGTGGAACGCCGCATTCAACGCGCCGAATCAAATGCCGAGGACAATCCTTTGCCCGACCTGGATCGCCCCGTCGGTGTTCCGGCAGCTTACGCGGATCATGCACGGTTGATGTTCGATCTACAGGTGCTGGCTTTTCAGGGTGATGTGACCCGGGTGATCACTTTCCAGCTTGCCCGTGAAACAAGTAACCGCACGTATCCCGAAATCGGCGTTCCCGATCCGCATCATCCGCTATCGCATCATGGGAACGACCCGGACAAGATCGAGCGCATGTCCCGCATCAACGCCTTTCACGTTTCACTCTTTGCGGAATACGTTCAGAAATTGAAAGACACACCCGAAGGCGAGGGTTCGTTATTGGACAATACCTTGCTCCTTTATGGAAGTGGAATTGGAAATCCCAATATTCACGATCACACCAACCTGCCGACCCTGGTCGCGGGTGGGGGAGCCACTGGACACAAGGGAGGGCGGTATCTTCGATATAACAAACCGACTCCGTTGGCCAATCTGCACTTGTCCCTGCTGGACAAGGTTGGTGTGCGATTGGATTCCTTTGCCGACAGTACCGGTAAATTGAATGAACTGTTTCCGCTTTCAGTGTGATGAAATACATACTTCTGGCGCTTGTCTTGTTCGCTGGTTCCTTGCATGGAGCCAATACCTTGCTGGACGCCATCCAACAGGGGGATCAGCAACGATTAGGCACGCTTCTTTCTCGGAAGGTGAATGTGAATTTGGCGGAGCCCGATGGGATGACGGCACTTCACTATGCCGTTTTCAAAGACAATACCGAAGCGGCGCTCATGTTGCTGAAAGCCGAAGCTGATCCGAAAGTCAAAAACGCCTACGGTATCACACCGCTTTGGCTGGCATGTCAGAATGGGAATGCGGAGCTGGTGCGTGCGTTGCTGGAGGCTGGAGCGAATGCCAATGACCAGCAAACCGGAGGACAAACGGTGTTGATGACAGCGGCCCGGAGTGGAAGTCTGGGTGCGGTAAAAGCTCTGGTTCAAAAGGGGGCTGACCTGAATGCCAGAGAAAACCGAGGACAGACCGCCATGATGTGGGCTTCTGCGGAGGGGCATGCTGATGTGGTGGCCTGGTTGATTGAGCAGGGAGCCGATTTCAAGACACCGCTGAAAGGAGGCTTTACACCCTTCTTTTTTGCCATTCGCGAAGGAAGGTTCGATGTCGTTAAAGTGCTGCTGAGCGCTGGGGTGGACGTCAATGAGGCCATGGACCCGGAACGTCGGGCCAGTCGCGGACCGCAAAATGGCATGACTCCGCTACTGATGGCAGTCGAGAACGGTCATTTTGAGATGGCCATTCATCTGGTGAATGCAGGAGCGAATCCCAATGACCTGGGCGCCGGTTACGCGGCACTGCATGCGATTTCCTGGGTGCGCAAACCCGACAGTGGTGAAGGAGTCAATGGCCAACCTCCGCCCGATGTTACCGGTAGCTTGACCTCGCTGGATTTCGTCAGGCAGATCGTTGCGCTGGGTGCTGATGTGAACCTGCCTCTGCAAAGAGGAAGCGGCGGTCGCGGAAAATTCAATCAAAAAAGAGCGACGCCTTTTATGATGGCCGCCAAAACAGCGGATTTGCAATTGCTTCAGCTTTTACATGAGCTGGGAGCTGATCCAAATATCAAAACCGTCGATGAGGTTACTCCCATTATTGTGGCTGCCGGTCTCGGTACTGTGGCTGCCGGCGAGGTGGCTGGCACTGAAGAAGAGGTGCTCGAAACGGTGGCCTGGTTGATCGATATCGGGCAGGACATCAATGCTGTCGATGTGCACGGAGAAACGGCCATGCATTCCGCGGCATACAAAAACCTTCCCAAAGTCGTTGCGTATCTGGTGGAACGAGGCGCTGATGTGAATGTGTGGAACAGTAAGAATGAATATGGTTGGACTCCGCTATTGATTGCGGAAGGTTTCCGACCCGGTAATTTTAAACCGTCCTTCGAAACCATCGATGCCATCCATCAAGTCTTGTTGGCTTCAGGGGTCACACCTCCGCCATTGACACCTGCCGATGGGGTGAACAACAGCGATTTCGGTCCCGCCAATCGGAAGTACAACGACAAGGATCTTTGGAAAGACAAACAATAGAATAGTAAATTTAAAATAGTGAATAGTAAATTATTTGGTGAGATTTAACATATTCCAGGATTACTTTCGGTTTTTTTATAACCTCCATTTACCATATAAAATTGACTACTCCAAATTCAACCGGTAGATCATGCCTTCGTATCCTACCACGTAGATGTTGCCGGTATGATCTATGCCGAAAGAAGCGATGCCTTGAGGGGAGGTGGCGATTTGGATGACACTTTCAAGTTTTCGATCGGTTTGTCGGATGGCCCAGATGCGGCGTGAGGTGTAGTCGCCACAGATATACATCCCATAATGCGGGCTTTGTTTGTCACCTCGATAGACATGGCCGCCGGTGATGGAATTGCCATACTTGCGTTGATAGGCAAACACAGGAGGGGTGTAAGTTTCCCCGGACTTGCGATACTGGTCGGAGAACCCTTCAAATCCTTCCATGACATTCCATCCGTGGTTTTCTCCCCGGCGCACGATGGCGACTTCTTCCACTTTGTCCTGACCGACATCGCCCACCCACATGTCGCCGGTGAGAGAATCGAAACTAAATCGCCATGGTTCACGAAAACCAAGTGCCCAAATCTCAGGAAGAGCACCTTTCCGATTCAGGAATGGGTTGTCCGAAGGAATGGCATATGGGAGGTCGCCCGTGCGATGATCGACATCGATTCGCATGATTTTACCGAGTCGTGTCCCCATGTTCTGGCCGTGGCCGAGCGGATCGCGCTGTGGGCCGGTGTCACCCATACCAATGTATAGATAACCATCCGGGCCAAACTGAATGCACCCGCCGGTGTGATTCTGTGTTGAACTGCCCATTTGAATCAATCGACGTGAGGATTTTCCGGAGTCTGATTTGAAATCCGCTCCAGCTTCTTTCTCCACCACGATCGTGACGATGTTGTCATTTTCGTAAACCTGGTGCTTGAGATAGTATTTTTTATTTTCGGTGAAATTCGGGTGAAACGTCAATCCCAGGAGACCATTGGGTCCGCGTTCATAAAACAGCTCATCAGAAAAATCAGCGAATAGGGTCTTTGAATCACCTTTTGGATTCTTTTCGAGCAACCATAACTCGCCCGATTGACTTGCGACCAAATAATGATCGCGTATGCCGGGAATCGCCTCAAACCAGGTCAATCCAAAGCGAACATCGCCGGGTTTTTTCACAAAAGCATGTGGAAATCTCAATTCCTCGCTGATGAAAGGTTCCAATCTCACGGGGGTTGGTAATACGGGAATCTCACTTGGCATGCCACGCCGGATGGTTTGTTTGTTTTGAGGCAATTTAAGCGAAGTCAGGTAAGCAATCAGATCGGAGAAAGCTTCCAGTGACAATCCTGCATGTAAACCTTCAGGCATGAGGCTGATGTTGCTGCTTCGTTGCTCGGTAATGGTTGTTTTGGGAATGTCGATGCGCTTGCCATCCGCCCCAATTAGAACGGTTGAGTCCGCTGAAATGTCTTTCAGGGTACCTGTGAGTTCCTCTCCGTTGGTCGTGACGATGGAAACGTTGGCGAAACCAATGGCGATGGATGCGGATGGTTCGAGCACGGCCTGGATGAGGTCTTCGACGGAAAAAACATCACCGATATCCATTAAGTCGGGACCGGCAAGTTGACCGGATCCGTCGACGGTATGGCATTGACTGCAGGCAAGGCGTTCGGGGGAGTGAAACAGTTCTTTTCCACGTGCGGAATCACCTGGTTGCTTGAGCGCGTGATCTCGATAATCTTCTTTGCTGACGGGTTGATTGGGTGTTGTTTGTCCATAGGATGGGTCACTGGTCATGCCAACTGCCAGCAGGCCGAGGAGAACTTGTATTAATGGTTGCTTGATCACAATGATTAAAAGATGTTGTTGCCTGGGGATGACCCACAGCATGTTTCCCAGACCTTGAAACGTCAATCAGGAAGCCATTGGAAATATTCGGCATCCGTCGTGTCACAAATCATTTGACGATTGCCAGGATGACATCTTGGCTCCGAGATATCGGAGCTCTGGATACGGTGCGCATTCACTGGGAGTGTTAAATTTCACAAGAAACGTGCTTCACCTTAAACTGTCTTTCACATCCCATCGAGCCACATGCCGCAGCTGTGGGCTTCCGTCTGTGGGGTAGGTGTAGAGTCATTGGACCCTGAGACGCTTCCCTGAGGTATCCAAAGTTGCATCAAGCTACAGCACTCCAAATATTACTTGGATGCGATGAGGCGGCTGGGGGAAATGGTATGCGATTCGGCCGAGCAACACTGTTTGGGAGACGTTTTCAGTGTTAATCGATTTTCTGCAGCTGTTCGATCAGTGTTTCCGGGCGGACACGTACGCGCCAGTTGTCCGGCAAGATTCTCCAGGTGATGTTCCCCTCTCGATCCAGAACGAAAGTGGCCGGTCGGGCGATGTCCTGGTCACCCATGGGGTTGGCATTGGCATGTCTAAGGCCGAACGCCTCGATTGCCTCGCCATTTTGATCAGAGAGTAATTGAAAATCGAAACGCTGTTTGGCTGCCAGTTTGCGATTGGCTTCCACCGAGTCGACACTGATGGCCAGCACTTCTGCGTCCAGAGCTTTGATTTCTTCGATGCGTGACTGCAAACCTTGCAGTTCTGATACACAGAATGGTCACCAATAGCCGCGATAAAAGGTAACGATCAACTTCTTTCCATTGAAGTCCGAAGGACTGACCGGGTTGCCTTTTTGATCGTTCAGTGTGAAATCGGTTACGGCGTTCAGGTTGTTTGTGATTTCGGTAGGAGCTGGGACTTGATAGGAAATGTAAACAATGTAAACGCTGAAAAGTCCCGACAGAAAAAGGGAGAAAGCCAGCGAAATGGAACCCATTATCTTGCCCCGGTAGATGTTCGATCTGAAAAAGGCCCGCCACGCTCCCAGGCATGAAATGAAAGCCCCTATCAGCACCAATGGAAGATTGATGAGAGGCGTGTCGCGAAGGTCCGGGTAACGAACAAAGAAAGTGAAGTAGCTGACAGCACCGATAAACACAATTAACGGTCCCAGCCAAATGGCATGGTTCCGTAACCTTTTTCCTGAAGGCACAGGTTCAGGGCTTGTATGGTTTTCGTTGTCCGTCATTGGTTACCTACTGTGCCCGGGTTTGGGGAAAACGCAAGAGTGGAGAGGAGAATGCAGTTTTTTTGATAGATGGGCTGGATACTGATGGAGTTGGCCCTTTATGGACTTTGGAGTGCAGGCCCCTCATGGTATGTGCGCCAGGGGGCCTCTCCTTTTCGCCCAGAGCACCCCGCTGGTAGAGCGTGTCGTCCCCGACGCGCCCCTCGTGGCTCACGAACTTGATTTGCTTTACAAAGGGCTGCCGAGGGCATTCAAACACCAACTGTTGGAAGAATGTTGCCCATTGACAATGGAAACTGTTGCCAGAAAAGAAACGGGCCCGTCCCTATCCATTTGGAAAGGAGCAGGCCCGTTTGTGAGCGTTGAATGATCTACCACCAGAAGGTGGGCTGACCGGTGGTTCTGACCACCATCTTGTCAAAGGTCCGCCAGCTAGCGTGCGAGTCCATGAACAACACATTGCCACCTGCCGGTAGTTGTCCTTGCAGGTGAGGGGCGCGATGTGCTTCTTCCCAGCCACCGCGTACTTCCGTGAAGTCATTGCGGGTGCGGTCGGTCATGTTCTCTCCAACTGAGAGAGTGGCGTCCGCTGCAATGGCCGCTTCGGTGGGGCCGATGGCATATTCGGATCCGTCCGGGTTTTTCACCACTTTTTGTTGGATTTTCACGAACGTGTTGGTCGCGATCACACGAGGTGAATCCTTGGTGGCAAAGGCAAATCCCAGCACTTTGAAGTTGGGGGTGAATGCCCACAACTCGTCCGAGTTCTGCTTGGCGAACGAAGGACAATACAGGATGTTGCGTTCAAATCCGTATCCCAGCATGTTGGTGACAACTTGGGCCGGCATATCCCATGGCCAGTTGCCACGCACATTGTCATAAGACATCGGCGGCAGATTGTCATCCCAATCTCCTGCATACATGTGACTGGCGATGCCCACCTGTCGGAGGTTGCTCATGCAGGCGGTACGTTTGGCTTTTTGTTTGGCCTTGGATAGAGCCGGAAGCAGCATGCCCGCCAGGATGGCGATGATGGCAATGACAACCAGTAGCTCGATCAAGGTAAACGCCTTCTCTTTATCGAATGTTTTCATAATCGTTGGCTTTGAGTTGATGATGAAATGTTTGTGACTTCGAACCCTGATAAGGAAACATTCCAGGGGCAGGGCCCCTGGAATGCCATGTGTTGTTCTTGTTGTTACTTACTCAAGTAAACTTAAGAATCCTTATTCTAGGAACGATATGATTGCTTATTCAGCGATGAAGAACTGGGCTGCCTGGTCGGCTGCAACGGTGTAAGGAGAAGATGCTCCGTCCACTGCGTTGAAAGGACCGGTCACTGAGCCAGCGCTCTTGAGTGTTCCGCTGTATTCGATGGTCAGCATTCCGTCAGCCAGGCTGACTCCGCTGATGCCACCACCAGAACCACCTGCGGTCAGGTAGCTGACTGCGTTGAGGTAGATCTTCCTACCCACATCGGTCAGATCCCAGATACCGGCAGTTTCAGAGGTCACTCCGCCTGCTTCACGAGAACCTGTCAACAGGGCCATACGCTTGCCAGCGAAGTTTCCACCGGTTGTGGTGGGTGCTCCGGCGTCGTACTCAATAGCCACAATGCCACCGGCGGTCGGGTCGCTTTCGGTTGCCACCGTGGCAATCACGCGGCCTGCTTCACCGGCATTGTTGTTGTTGATGGAAACACCGCGCTGAACCTGATCGTTCCAGGTGACGATGCCGGCGAAATCACCGGTCACGCCATCGGTCAGATCCACTCCACTGAACAGAGGATGGCTGGCATCTTCGGCACGGAGCTGAATGGTGTCAGCGGTATCCACCATGGTGGTTCCGTCGGTGTATCCCATGCGGCTGGTGCGCAGCACATAGCCACCCAGGACGAGCATCGGTGAGGAGACGCTATTCCAGGCATCGGCACTGTCGCCGCTGCTGTAACCACCGCTGCTGACCGATCGGCTGATGATCACCAGATCGAATGTGTTGAGCAATTCGACGTCAGGTGAACCGCTGGTCAGGATACGGGTCACGGTGTGACCTGCAGCCTTGAGGGCATCGGTGTATCCAATGTCAGCAGCCTCGGTCATGCCGGCGTCTGCTGCGGCAGCGCTTGGCTCGTCCGTTTCATGGAAACTGACGAAGGCAATGTTGGCCGAAGGACCGACAGGAGGCAGACCGCCCAATGGTTGGAAGATCGATCCAGCCAGGCTGGCTCCATCCATGGTCAAGTTGATGTTGGCGCCACCGTGGGCTCCATCAGCACTTGTCCAGTCGCCGTTGAACCAGGCCACTTCGATCGGATAAAGACCCGCAACCGGGAAGAAGGCATTGCCATCCGGGGCAGGGCCAGGGGCACCGTGTCCACCATCATTGTTCACGACCACTTGATTGCCGATTCTGACAACCGAACCGTCGTCGGATGAGCTGTTGAAGCTGTGCTGACCTGCTTCGGTGATGTTGATGAATCCTTTGAACTGGAGCAATCCATCGTCAAAGTTGCCGGCTTCACCGACAAACGAACCACCGTCATTACCGAGCCAATCCAGAATCGGAGTCAGATCATCACCGGTGTAGTTCACGTCGGTGGAAATGAAACGACCTTGAGGCGGAGTCGCCATCAGCATCAAGCCGTGGTCATCACCAGGAACAGTCTGGAAGATGGGGCCTTGACCGCCTTCTCCGAACTCGAGTCCTTTGGGCTCAGTGGTCCAGTAAGCGCCGTGAAGACCGGCATCACCTGCTTCAGTGGCCAGGGAGGACACTCCGATGGCTGCGGCATTCACATCAGATGCGCTGTAGAGGATTTCGCCGGGAACAGCGTTTCCACCAGCGAGGATGTTCAGGTTTGCGCCACCGTGGTCGCCGGCATCACTTGTCCAATCACCATTGAACCAGGCGATTTCGATCGGATACAGACCGGCTGCTTCGAAGTTGTAGGATCCGTCTGGCGAAGGTCCGGGAGCGCCATGGCTTCCGTCATTGTCGACAACTTTTTCACCGGCGATCCAGATGATGGAACCATCATCCGATTCAGAGCGGATGTCGACAGTTCCTGGAGAATCGATACGGATGTAACCGGTGAAACTCAGGACACCGTCGTCCATGTTGCCGTCGGTTCCAACGTAGGAAGCTCCGTCATCCTGCAACCAGTCCTGAACGGTTGTCAGGTCGTTACCACCCTGGAAGGACAATCCGGTTGCCGTAAAGGTTCCGTTGGGAGTCCAGTTGTGGATGATATTCAATCCGACTTCGGCCAGACTTGGAACAGATGCGGGAGCGGCCTGCCAGTAGCGGCCGTCGAGACCTGAACCTGCGTCCGGGAGACCATCCAGAGGTAGGATAACCGCTGAAGGTCCAGGGGAAGGACGTGCGTCAAACAGAGATTGAACATCCGATGCATTTGCGGCCCCGGTGTAGGTAGCCCACTTATACATCATACTTCCAGCTCCCATGTGATCGGTGGCTTGTTCCAAGCGGGCACCCATCACTTTGGTGTCTCCGGAGAGAGTGAAGTTGCCACCCCAAGTTCCGGACAGAACTCCATTGATGTAGAGGTTGCTGCCATCGGCATTCGTGGTGATCACAACATGCACAGCTTCTCCGAATACGGAAGCGACACTTTGACCATCCACCGCTTCAAACAAGTTGTCAGCCACGCCGAACTCGGTCGTGCCGAACACGCCCTGGTTGTTCCATTGGTCCAACTTGATGGCAAAGGCGTTGTTTCCTGCGATCGCAGTGGAAGCTCCGTCCATGACGGCGTTGAAGAAGAACTCATAGGTGGCTTGATTGTCCAATTCACCGAAGTTCACAACCGTTGGCTCGGAGAGGTCTCCGCCTTGTGCAACAGGTGTGCTGTTGAATTCTTTATCCGGTGGGATGAAACCATTTACTACTCCGACACGGTATGCTTTTAAACCTCCATCAGCGTTTACCAAGGTTTTCTCGCCATTTTCATCTTCGGTGTAGAGTTCAATGCCGGCATCGCCGCCCTGACTGTAATAAACGATACGCACAGGGTAGATACCTGGTTCGCGCACATCGACAATGAAGGTGGTGTCACTCACGCCTGCCGCTTTGGCTGCTATCGTGGCATTTACTTTGTCATTGATAGCGCCCATGGTCAGTTGGAACCCGTCATCGCTGTTCACACCCATGGTGACGAGGCCTTCGGTTGGGAACTCAATGAAGGTGGTGATTTCAGCGGCAATACCATCGTAGTAACCAAAGTTACCAGGGATGCCTGGCATGACATCATCCGGCTGGAAATTGCCGAGATCCACCTGGTTGGCGTAGCCATTCAGGTTGATGACGGTCGGGATTTCGTAGTGCATCATGTGTCCAACAAGGTCGCCTGCACCGCTGGCTGGGCCAGCCTCATCAGAATACGCATCATTGTCGATGGTGGCGCCATCCACTTCTGGTGCGGCATCCAGGAGGGCTTCAACGTTTACCAGATTGTTTCCGTGGTTATACTGGTCGCTTTGCCAGACCTTGAAGTTGAATCCTGGTTTGGAGGTATCCACATCAGATGCCAACATAGTGGCAAGCAGTAATCCGTAGGCCGGAGTGGTGATGGAACCCGAATCGGAAACTTTTTTTCCTAATGTATCCGAGACCTCGATCACATAATTCAACGTTGTGCCTGGATCGAATCGGCCGTCTACCGAGTAGGTGAAATCATATGCGTCCACCTTTTTATCGCTGACTTCCAGCGCGACTTCCTGACCGTTAAGGATCAGTTTGCCGGAGGCGGGGTCAACGACTGAGTCACCATTGTCATTTGCGCGGAAGAAGAAAGAATCAATGTCAGCACCAGGGGCAGAAATGAAGATTCCGCCAGGGTTGCCGCTTCCAACGCCCAAAGTGACCAATGCGGTTTCTTCCGGGCTTTTGCCAAAGACAATGGAGTGAGCACCTAGACCACCCCAACCTTTTTGTCCGGGCGTGTCCTCGTCACCATCATTGATGGCCATACCCAATCCGAACTGTGTGCCGAGTTCGAGCGTTTCCAGTCCCAAAGATGATTTGGGCAGTTTGATTTCGTAAGTGGTACGCTTGGTGCGCTCATCGCGCACGACAACTGCTTCGGTTGGTTCCGCATCGGCGGCAGCAGCGGGGCCTGCTTCGTGATTGACGATGATGTCGCCTGTTTCGTTTTCGATGCCACCCAGAGCATAGTTGTAAAGAGCCACTTGCTGATCTTGATTGGCGTTGGCAATCATCAACTGAATGGAGTCGCCGTTCCAGGCGCTGTTCGCTGCATTTTCGTGGTAATCGTCGGTTACTACGAATCCGAAGTAAACGTTGTCGGCGTCGTAGGCGATTCGAACGGCAGATGTCTGGTCGTCCGGTCCGGTCCATGAACCTCCGTTGTACTCTTCAAAGAGCACGGCGTCTCCATCGCGTTTGCTTCCTTTTGGAATACTGAAACGAGGATCTGCTAAAACAGGGACGCCAGTCCATTCACCCAAATCACCGTCGAGGACGATGGGATTCTCAGCGCTTGTGCCGAGCGTTCCGGTTTTTGTGTCCAATGCGCCGGGAACCGGGTTTGCGATGTAGAATTCCTTGCCAGGCTCAATGTCGTTGGAGGTCGCCAATGTGACGACGGCTGTTTCTTCAGGTGATTTCCCGAATACAATTGAGTGTGCTCCCAGACCGCCCCAGCCCTTTTGTCCGGGGGTGTCTTCGTCACCATCGTTAATGGCCATTCCGAGACCGAAACGCACGCCGCCCTTCAACTCATCCAAGCCAAGTGTGGATTTGGGGAGTTTGATTTCGTAGTAGGTGCGCTTGGTTTCCTCGTTACGAACGATCACCGCTTCGGTTTGGTCTGCATCGGCTGCAGCCGCGGGGCCGGCTTCATGGTTGACAATGATGTCACCCGTTTCACCTTCGATGCCGCCCAATGCATAGTTGTAAAGGGCGATTTGCTGGTCGCGGGTTTCGTTGGCGATCATCAACTGAACAGAGTCACCGTTCCAGGCGCTGTTGGCAGCATTTTCGTGATAATCGTCAGTCACGGTGAAACCGAAATAGACGTTGTCATCATCGTAAACGACCTGGACAGCAGAGGTCTGATCGTCCGGATCTGTCCAACTGCCACCGTTGTATTCTTCGAAGAATACCAAGTCGCCATCACGGGCAGATCCCTTGGGGATTGCGAATCTTGGATCTGCGAGTAGTTGCGCTCCTTCCCATTCGGAAAGGTCTCCGTCCAGAACGATCGGGTTGGGTGCCTTGATCGCTGTGTAGTATTCTTTGCCGGGTTCGATATCATTGGCTTTCGCCGTGAATTGAAGGGCAAATGCAGCGGTTGCCGCTAGCAATAGGTTTCGTTTTTTGAGCATAACTCAGTTGTGTTTGTTACAATAATGTTACAACGCGTGCCTGCGCGTTATGACGTTTGGAAAGCGGAATACTATTTTCTTAGCCGAGGGGTGTAAAGGTAATACTTGAAAGAATCAAATATTATGTATAGTGAAGATTTGACGCTAAAGTGAGCTTGTTTTAAGAAAACTGTAACGATATAGTGGTTTTAATTGCGCTTGATCAACATTGGGCCATGACGCTGAATCGTCAGGATCATGTCCTGCTTGCCGTCTTGATTGAAATCCAATATGCGAACATGCCGTTGCTCGCCGTTAAGCTGAAAACCGGTTCGCTGAGCGCTTGAAGCCCTGAATGAACCGTCTCCATTGCCGAACAAGATCCATCCTTTCCCGGCATCATGGCGAGTCAGCTCTGAGTGTTGATTAAAATGGTTCTGGCCAAGAAACAAATCCAAATGCTGGTCGCCGTTGGCATCCAGTACCTGGACGCTGTATGAGGGCGACCATTGTGCTTGCGCAGGGAGAGGGATGCGGTCAAATCCTGATTCGGTTCGAAGAAAGATACTCGTATCTTCGATGGAAGCGTCAAGCCACCGATATTGTGGAAAAGCGTCCCCTAATATTTCCTCTATAGAGGCTTTCGCATACTGAGAGTGCGAGGGGATACGTTTAGAGAGGGCAGGGATGATTCTGGACAGGGTTGTTCGGCTGGATAGTGGATGCCATTTGTTATTTGATTTCCAGGTAGGAACCACTTCCAGTCGTTCGTCTCCGTCGGCATCGCCATACCAGATGCGGAAGGAGGCCTTGGGAATCAGGGCCATTTCGGTGTTGCGCCCGCGATTGGTAGCCACCAGATCTTTGCGGCCGTCATCATTGAAGTCTCCCGCAGCAATGTCGGTCCACCAACCTTGGTCTGAGGACAGACCCTGTTGTTCGGTGACTTGCGAAAACCCCTTTCCCGTGTTTCGAAAGATTTTGACGGGCCCCCATTCGGTTGCCAGAGCCAGGTCTGGAAGGGGATCCGTATCCAGGTGGAATGCGGTGGCTCCATGCACGATGCCAGCGGCTTTGAATGCCCGGCTCCAGGTGGTGTTGAGTTTCAGTGTGCCCTGGTCATTGATCCATACCTGGGAGTCGGCAGGTTCCGGGTAGCGACCCCACGCCGGTGTGGTTGCGACAAACAAATCTTCATCCCCATCGCCGTCCATGTCCAGTACCTCCAGGTCTCCGATGCCGAATTTTCCAACGTTCAATGTCTTCAGGTTTTCTCCTGTTCCACTCTTGAATACGTCAATGGCACTTTCGCGTTGTGGATGAGAGGCGCGGTAAGGCGTTGCTACCAGCCAAAAGACTCCTCCTATGCCGTCTTTCCACCCGATGGCGGTTCCCTGGTCGTCCTTTGCTGGCTTAATGGTTGGGTGTTTTTCAAAGGCTTTTCCTTCTTGATTCAGGTAGATCGTAGGCTGTTGACCTCGTTCAGCGGAAACCCATAAGTCGGGCCAGCCATCACCATTGACGTCCTGCCAGGCCAGTCCTTGAGTGACTGAATCAACCATTTGGAATGGGTGGGCAATGGTCGAATCCCTCTGCAATGTCTGGGCAACAGGGCGGTGATCCATCAGGTGACTGACATTGCTGAAGAGAGGAGGTTCCGAAACTTCATTGACTTCTTGAGGAAGTTTTTCTGCTCCGGTTTGGTGGATGGTGTAGTGGTGATTGGGTTTGACGTTTTCGATCCTGGAGATCGATTGATCCGGCCATTGAACTTCCAATACATGGGGGGCGTTCGCCTCGTTTGAAAAACTGAACACCCGGCACGCTTCGTCACCCGACAGGTATCTGCCGCCGCCGATGATGACCTGACTTTGTTTTGTTGTTCGCTGATCGAACTGAATGCGGGCTCCGATTCCTCCGGTATTGTGCGTGCTGCCCGACAGTGAGACCTTGATCCGTGGCTTATCAATGGTATTGCGTAGCAGGATCGCCTGATCATTCAGCTGGTTGATGACCACATCCTGGTCGCCATCGTTATCAAGATCACCCAACGCCATTCCGTTTGAAATGCCCGAAATATCGAATCCCCAATCCTCGTCGGCCGGTTCAAAGATGCCATGACCCACGTTCCGAAACGCGGCGTTGGGGGTGACAAACGGGGGATGAAACTGACGGGATCGTTGGCGTTCGTGTTTGGTGATCTGCATGGTACGCAGTTGGTCCTGGCTGTCCTGATCCATGACGTCGAAGCTGAATCCGTTCGTGACCAGCAGGTCCTCGAATCCGTCCAGATCCACATCCATGAAAACAGGGCACCACGACCAATCCGAAGCGGCGACTCCTGCCATCAGGGCTGTTTCCACGAATGAATGATCTGTTTGTCCCATGAAAAGTGTGTTGCGATTGTAGCGTGGGCGACCATTGGGGTGCAGGATTTCCTGTGGATCAGAATATTGCTTGGCCAACTGCGTCATGCGTTTTTCATGTTGGCGCGCAAACATGTCCGCCACGAAGAAATCATCCAGGCCATCCCGGTTGATATCCGCGAAATCAATGCCCATGGAGGATCGGCTGGTGTGTCCGATCGCCGTGGCTTCCTGCATGCGAAAGGTTCCGCTGCCATAGTTGATCCAGACCCGGTCCGGAGAAGCATTGTCGGTGCACACATACAAATCCGGATAAGCATCGCCATTCAGATCACGAAACATCACCGCCAGGCTCCAATCTCGGGGGGGCATCACGGGGCGACCGGCCTGATTGTTGAAGGTGCCTTTTTCAAACTGGATCGCTTTGAATTGAGCGTTTCCCAAGTTGAGATACAGCGCGTCAAACTCGGGTAATTCCTTGAGCCGACCGGTCGGGGAGACCACAAATCGATTGCGCAATCCAGGCGAGGTGGTTGGTTCACCGTTGACGTGGGACACCACGTATTGGCCATTTTGACGGGCCAGTGCGTAATGAGTGGTTGGATCGGCCGTATACATCACGTCAACGTAATGAGCGCAGTAGAGATCCAGGTCTCCATCCAGATCGATGTCGGCAAGTGCCATGGAAGTGGCGGAGGAGGATTTGGAAAGTCCACTTTCTTTCGATTCGCTGAAGTGTCCCGTGCCATCGTTGAGGAACAGTCTGGTCCCCGCGGCAATCCCATTGACCAGCAGATCCAGGTCCGAATCCCCGTCAATATCGATCAAAGCAGCCCCTGTCGAACGTTGTCCCTGACATGCTGCTGCTCCGATCTCCTGTTCCTGAAATTTCCAGTTTCCCAGGTTCCTGAACAATTTATTGGGAGACTGAAGCCCGCAGAAATAGATGTCCACCCGTTGATCCCCATCCACATCCCCCAAAGCCAAACCCGAACCATTGTGCGCCACCGCATCGGTCAGGAACGCATCACCTGCCAGGATGTTTTTGAAATCAATACCTGTCGCTCCGGCATCAAGTCGCTTGAATCCGGCGGATGAGGTTTTCTCAATGTCAAGCGGGACCGCTGAAAAGGAAGAGGCTGGACTCGTCGCCGCGTAGCTTGTTTGACAAGTGAAAAGGAAAATCGAAACAAAAAAGAAAACAAAACCGGTCAGAATCGGACCGGGAGTCAAAGTAGTCGATTGCCATCGACATCTTTCCCGTTTTTCACCATTCACCATTCACCATTCACTATTCAAAATTCACCATTCACAAGCACATCCGTGATATTGCGTGCCAGGTCTTCCATGAGCAGTGGCAATGCGATGCGTTCGGCTTCAGTCAGGTCCATCTGCCCGCGGACGAGTGTGCGGCCGGTCATTTTACGGTCCAGAATCCATTCACCGGAATTGCGGTCGAGAGCCTTGACCTGTGCTTCCACGCTGACTTGGAAATCCCTTACCGTGAGGATGTCCTGTGGCTGCAGAGTGATGCCATCTCTCAAGTAGGTTTGAATGGTTCCCTGCAGCAGGATGTCACCTCGGTCACGGGTTTCCAGGAAGAGTGTTCCGTCGCGCTGGATTTCCTTGCGGATGGCAAAAGAAAGGGCCTCGGTCAGTCCGGGCTCGGTGGTTTGGTTGGGGAAAGGCGTGATTTCAATGGATCGGGCGCCCGCCTGGAATCCCCCGGTCGATCCCAGTTTGTAGCCCGCGCAGCCGGAAGATAAGAGGCAGATGACGAGCCATGCGTTCAGCCAGCCCAGTTTTTTCAGGGGGAAATTCATGAACGCGTGGTGGCGGAGGCCTCGCTTGATTCCGTCTGGGCCGGTTGCGGAGCGTCTTTTCTGAGTTCGGTGATGCGTTCGCGTGCTTCCACGGCAAATGGATGATCCGGATTGTTCAACAGGCGGTTGAGGATGTCGACCACATCATTGTAGTAGGTGAGTGCGCCGTCGGTTTGATTCTTTTTGTCGTAAAAACGGGCAACCATCAGGCTGCCGCGCGCTTGTTCGATGCGGAGTTCATCAATGTGACCTCTGGCGTCTTCCACGCGATTGTCATCGGGGAACAATGCGATGAAATCGGTGAACACATCCACCGCCTTGGACGCTGCGCCCTGATCGTATTCGGCGGTTTTGGCTTCCTGAAGCAAGGCCATGCCCGCTTTGTAAAGCGCGTTGGAAACGACGTCCGGTTGTTTATGGTATTTGTCG
>Ga0255764_10000167_pt1 | contig 58035 bp, 52 predicted proteins | sample 071ome_30_FD_179964 | JGI IMG/M metagenome (GOLD analysis project Ga0255764, IMG submission 179964) | Coastal salt marsh microbial communities from the Groves Creek Marsh, Skidaway Island, Georgia - 071406AT metaG (version 2) | ecosystem: Environmental > Aquatic > Marine > Intertidal zone >... | reverse complement strand
GTCCGGTAGTCATCAATCACCGCATCGATATTTATCACTCGGACGATGATGAACGCCACCTGGAATGGGAAGGCGTTGGCCTGTTTCTGATAGAAGACGGCCTGATCAGGGAGTGGCAGGACTTTACCATGCGTATTCGGCGTGGCAGGGGATAACGCTGCTGTCCTCATGTTTATTCCCCTGACTGCATAGTCGTGGCGAACTGGCCTGTCACCGATAATTCGGGAAGAATAGTCATGACCCCGGTCATTCCCTCATTGCTTACCGAGGTACCCCACAAATAGAGCGTCTCAAGATTGGATAGCTGCTGCAGGTGTTGCATTCCTTCATCAGTGATTCCCTGATTGCCATAAAGGTTCAGCATTTTCAGGGATGACACATCACCAAGGGATGCCAAACCGGAATCGGTAATACTGTTGTTACTCAGATTTAAATATTTCAGTACCGGCATATCACCCAGCAGCGACAACATGTCATCGTCCAGCCCACTACTGGCCATATTGAGATCAACAATGGAGCCAGCCGCAGGACCAAGAGCCTCTATCATTGCCAAAGTAACTGGTTGCCCGATTGACAAAACGCTGACCACAAGACCATTGCTGTCCTGCATCAACGGCCGAACCTGCCAGCCAGAGTCTGTCATTTGCTCGAGGGCTTCTTTCGACACGAATGAATAGGAATCAGCTGTTTCCCGGGTAGACATCTCAGGGGCTGCAAGCCCCAGTTCCACGGCGATAAGAGCAGTCACTTTAGGATCAACCTGCACTGATGACACAGTAGTGTCACTGGGCAGACCGGCATCAATCCACCACTCAAGAATTTGTACCTGTTCTTCGGTCAATGGTGTTTTACCTTCCGCCGGCATGAAATTATCGTGATTCTCCGGGAGGGTAATGCGCTTGTACAGGTCACTTCCACGCGCATTGCCGGCAAGGACAATGGCACCACTTTCACCCCCCACCATGAGGGCGTCGAGTGATGAAAGATCCAGCTCTCCGCGCTGTTTATCCGCGTTGTGGCAGTTACTACAGCGCTGATCCAGTATGGGTTTGACGACATCATGCCAGGGGTCAGCTGACCCGGTCGATGTAATCCGCTCCCTGGCCGGTTCCATACCCGCAACATCACGGACGGGTTGCGGCGCAAATTCCATCAGGTAGGTGGAACCATGGGTCAGGTTGCCACCATAGTGGCCGGTGACGGTGACTGCGGCCAAGAGCAGCAAACTCATGGATGTTCCCCATTGTCGATAGACATTGATGCTGAAGACTGACAGAAACCATACCACGATAGTACCGCCCGCGAATCCAATACCCCACAACCGATGGGCAGTCGCAGAAGGACCGGTAAAACCACCTTCCGTAAAATGCAGAAGGCCGAGCACCACAGTCACAATGGCACTGAATGCTGTACAGCCCCAGAGCAGGGGAAGAATCTGGTGGTTTCTGTTCTGGAACTGATTGCGACCCAACCAGTGAACAATAAAGGTGAGCAGGACCATGCCGATTGGCAGATGCAGTACCAGCACATGAAAGCGGCCAAGAAAAAGAAGAAAATCTGACATGCCAATATAGCCCCCGGTTCAGAATTTCGTGCACGATAACTTCTTCAAGAAGTGTAGGAAGAATAAACAGCTAATGGCAGGCAGTCCAGCCTGATGTTTCCACCTGGCTCTCCTTGAGCAGGTGTACAATCAGACTTTGGCCCTGGTTATTAATATCAAGCATTTGCCAGTAAATCACCCTAGCTTTTTGCTTATTCCCGGTCACTATTGGATTAATCCTTATCACTATTACAAGCCAGCATAAAAACATGCTACATTTTTGATTTTCATTCTGTTTGAGTGAGGACGGACATGAGCCAAATCAAAAAATTACTGGCTTTTACACTGTTTGGCATGCTGCTGCCGACCGGTAATACCAGCGCTCATCATTCCACTGCCATCTATGATTCCGACAATCCCATCGAACTCCAGGGCCGGGTTATGGAATGGCAGTTTACCAACCCACACACCTTCATCATCCTGGCGGTGCCGGATAAAAAAGGTAATGAGATAACGTGGAACCTGGAGGGCCAGAATACCTCCCTGATGTACCGACGCGGCTTCACACCCGACTCACTTCAACCGGGGGATGAGATTCTGGTCACAGTGCGCCCACTGCACAGTGGTGCACCAGGCGGAAATTACAGCAATATTCGAAACCCTGATGGCACTTCTTTCAATCCACGCAAATCCCGGAATTGATGATGAACAGTCCAGCCAAAATCTGTATTTACCTGCTCGTCTGCATCCTGACCACCTCCTGCGCCCAAACCGGTAGCAGGCAGCATCCTGACTGGAGCGGACAATGGACGCGCATCGGCAGTTTGAACTGGGAACCCGAGGGGTACGCCGTTGCCGGTCCACCACCGCTGACTCCCGAGTATCAGGCCAGACGCGAGAAATACCAGCGCCTGCGAGACCAGGGTGTGCTCGCCGGTGACCCGCCAGCCACCTGTCTACCCCCGGGTATGCCCAGAGTAATGACCATGTCATTCCCTTTCGAAATGGTGATCACACCAGTCACTACCTACATCCTTGCTGACTGGGATAGCCAGGTTCGGCGCATATATACCGATGGCCGCGACTGGCCTGACTATATTCTGCCCGAGTTCAACGGCTATTCCATTGGGCAGTGGTATGACGAGGACGGGGACGGTATCTATGACATGCTGTCTGTGGAAACCCGGGGTATAAAGGGTCCCCGATCATTTGACTCCACTGCTGTTGTCGCCCATGACAACAACGAAACAGTTGTGCGCGAGGAATTCCGCCGCCTTGATGAAAATACTCTGGCAAACAGGATTACCACTATCGACGACGCCCTGACCGGACCATGGACAGTGGAACGTCATTACAGCCATACGCCATTTTCAGAGGACGTGATCTGGATCGAGTATGTCTGTGCCGAAGGTAACCGACACCTGAATCTGGGGGATGAATGGTATTTCATCAACAAGGAGGAGGGCACACTGGAGCCCACTCGGGAAGGTCAGCCCAGGCTGGTACCGAAATTCTGACCAACCCCGTGTAAAAAGTGTTGGGAGCATTCAGAATCGGTAATAGTATTTTTTAATCCAGCCACTTATTCCGGCTCGGCCCCCACGATGTGGTCAAGGTCCACGTTGTAGTCCTGACAGAAATATTCCAGCATTTCTTCCCCGGACCAGGGAATATCCCAGCTTGCGGTCCAGGGCCTGGTGTATGCCTTGGGATCATCGATAGTGACTTCATAATGCAGCGTGTTGTAATCCGGCCTTGAGATTCTTTCGATCAGATGCAAGGCATCCGTGTGAACCATACCCGTCGGACGTCTGGCAAACCAGAAACGCTCATTGAAGTGAACTGTATCTATCACAAGTTCATCACCTTCCCAGTGGCCAACAGAATGCCCGAAATAGGAAGGATCATATTCATCGAGACCAGGATGCTCACGGCCATCCATGTAGATCTCGCGCCAGCTGTGTGGCCCTCCTCCTGACATCACATAGATGCGCTGATGCCGGGGATCCTGCACGATTTCTATACCAACCGGAGTATGGAATTGTCTGGGCCCGCCATTGGCCTTGCAGCGCGGATGAGGATCTTCACGGCCGATACTGTCCAGCCGGTATTGGACCAGTGCCTTGGCCCAGGGCTGAAAAGGAGCTACTTTTTCCAGGTCTTCCCGATTGACCAGATAGGCTCCCTCCATTTCCACGAAATTTTCGGACAGATTGCCCACACCCGTGTTCCAGTGTCCATCTTCTCCAGGCCCCGGGCCGAAATCCGGCGTTCCATCTGCATAGCGTGGCGCTGGCCTGACTTCCTGGGCCGACACACCTGTCACCCCGAAAGCGATCTCGAGCAGCCCCGCTGCAACCATTATGGTGAGAGTTCTTCCTGTTATGTCTCTGAAAATCATAGGCTGTATCACCGTACCCTACTCTTTGTTTTCGGGTTCACATAGGGCTTTCCCGGCTCCCGGGTTTTCTCCTATAAAAGCTTTTCGCCAGAATCCGAACGCTTGATTTCGGTCGCATTCAGCAGAGGACTATTGTCTCTGGCCCGGGCACCATAAACCTCAAGCAGGTCCCCCGCCTTGATCGTTTCCTTTCTCCAACCCCTGCTCCGCATGGCAGAAACATTGGAGAGTTCGAACGCCCATTCCTCCACATTGCCCTCCTCATCGAAAACATCCATGTAAAAATACACATGAGGGTTTCGCCACTCCACATTGGTGACCATACCCTCCACCGTCTGCGTACGATCAGCATCATATTGCGCCGGAAAAGAATGATGTGCCTGGGTTGTCGTACAAGCCAGTGTGCAAATAAGTGATAGCAAAATCACGTGCCTGAAACCAGCTTCCTTCATTATGCCCTCTCCTGGCTAATTGATAACAACCTGAAAATCACCTGAACGACCATCTTCCCGCCAGGTACCGACAAGCGTCCTCTCGGTTGGGGAATCCAGGTTTCCAATATCTGCCTGAATCTCATATTTCAATGCAAAGCCGGATCTGTCACGACCCTCACCGGTTAAATTTACAGACCAGTTCTCGTGATCGAGTGATGCACTTGTTAAGGGAAAAGGTCTGCCATTAACTATCAGGTTGCCGGTGATCACCTGCTCTTTACTGAAACTCATCATCAGCAATACACGCATCTGTGGACCATCATCACGCTCCATGAATCCACTCCAGGTGCCAACCAACGGATGGCCATGCTGGGCCTGAAGGGGCTGAGATAACAGGACACTAGACACAAGTAACAAAGAAATGATACCTAGGGAAATTATGGATTGAGATTTTCTTAACGTTGACATTGCTCCCCCACCAGGATGATGCCCCGGACTAGTTCGCCGGTGGCGGCCAAATCACATTTCCGTCAGCATCCAATAGCCCCATTTCACCCAGCTTTTTCGCCACTTCTTCACCGGCGCGGGCAGGCGAGGCGCCATTCAGGTTGGCCGGAGCCTGGATACCCATGGCTTCGAAAGTGCCGCTGGCAATATCGATCATGTCAGTGAAGCGAAGGTTTGACTTCAGCGGTCCGTCATTGATCTGGATCGCCCTGGGCCAGAACACCGGCTGATTGCGCAGACCTAGCCAGCCAATAATCCTGATGGTATCCCCTATGGCGAATTCATCCTTGGAGAATCCGTAGGCTTCCTGCACACCAGTCGGATGGCTGAGCAGGCGCCATTTTGACCCAGCCTCCAGATCGCCGCCAGTGATCTCAATATCCATGGTGATATGTGGGTTTCCCCAGTTGATGCGGGCAATTTTGCCCTCGAAGGTTTTGGTATTGGAGCCAAACTCGCCAAATTGTGCCTGTGAGCTGTGGTGCGCAAACAGGGTAATGGTCGATAAAAAGGCTGCAGCAATAAACGACATTATGAGGACTGATTTTTTCATGGGGTTTCTCTCGTCTATTCCCAGATCACGCAACGGGCATTGCAAAACAATTCGGACCGGGTGTCTTCCCCCGTTGTAGCATTAACCTGCCAGTAGCCAGTGAAATCATCCAACGTGATCGTGCAGGCGTTGTGATCGGTGGGGCTTTGAATGCCTCGCACTTCGACATGTGTTAAAAAACAGGCCGAGTTTGCAGCCGGGGCAAGAATCTTCTGTTCGGATTGCGCTGTCCCCGCGTCCAGTCTGATCCAGGCTGCTGCCTCGGGTTCAGGGCTGACATCCAGATTCACCACATCGAGCTGCGACAGTATCAGATCATAGTCGATTGCTGGAGCTGGCACCTCAACCATGGCCGTATTTTCCTGCATATTGTCCTGGTCGTTACTCTGCATAATCCAGGTGGTGAGTATGCTGGCAATGACAGCGACGAGGACACTTGTTAATACACCTTTCATGAGTTTCTCCGGATTGTTCTGAACATTTCCGTTAAGTATCAGTTAAAACCGCCCTCTATCCATAGTTTTGCTGATTGCGCTGTACAGGGCGTCTGCACAAGGGCCCGATCAGCCACCTTGACCCAACGATGGGTGAAGGTGGCTGGCTCTCGCAGGTATACAGGATCGGTAACGGTGATAGTAAGAAGAATACCCATTCCATTATCAGTCAGGGTGAAGCGCTCTAGAATATGCTTCTGGTCACTGGAGTCAATTCCGGTGTGATTCCCCCAGGTATCGGCCAGGAAATTAGTAGTTTTCACCACAAGGTCCCCATCTTCGAACCAGCCCACCGAATGGCCAAACTTCGATCGTGCGCCTGCCGGCATATCGGGATCCAGGTACACGATGCGCCGACCTTCCTGCAGGTCACGACCAATAACAAGGGTTTTTTCATCGGGACGGGATATCTGATGTGAGTACGGCAGAGTCATGGACTTTGGCGGCCCCGGATCTCCACAGGTGAGAACCGGGTTCTGGTCTTCACTGAAATTGTCTACCAGGGCTTGTCCATGCGCATTGAGAGGCCACCCCTTGGGCGGCGCGTAAGTGGGTTGGTTTGGTGCACGGTCCCACAGGCCAGTGAAATCAGTGGAGGGAAGAACAGGCGCCTCGGCCTGTGCCCTGGATCCCACACGCATCCCGTCTTTTTCAACCCAGTGCATGCTGCTGTAGGCACGGGCCTTGTTTCGATGATGGGCACCTTCCCAGACAATGCTGTCACCGGGCTTGAAGGTATCTCGCGACCACCCGGCTTCTGTCATGGACGCGGGATGATTCATCTCGATACTGTATTCCACCAGTTTCCCTTCCGGGTTTGGGGCTTCCACCTTGAGAAACACATGCGGCATGCTCCAGCTATACTGGGTAACAGTACCGCGCAGAACACGGACATCATCCGGGTCGATAAAAGTATGGGAGTGATGCGCGGCGACAGGCAGACTACAGGCCAGGCAAAGGGCGACAGACACAATAATCTTGCGGTCTCTGTGCATTGTAGTCTCCCCCCAGCGACAGAAAATGGCTTGTTACAGCCCATAATAACGAAACATATATCACAAGGTAATCCGAATCTGCGAATTTCTTGCAATCTCCGGTATCGGCTTTAAATACTCTCTTAAGGCCTCCAAGCGGATCATCGCTCATGGGGTTAAAGTCGTTTAACTCTGTTACGGACTGCAAAGGCACCGGGCCTCCCTAGGCCAGTATTCCTTTCACAACTTCTCCATGCACATCCGTCAGCCGGAAATCACGACCCTGGAAACGGTAGGTCAGTCTCTCATGATCAATGCCCATCAGGTGCATCAGTGTGGCATTGAAATCGTGAACATGTACCGGATTTTCAACAACGTTATAGCCAAACTCATCAGTCCTGCCATAGGTGGTACCTGCCCTGACACCCGCACCGGCCATCCAGCTGGTGAAGGCATAGGGGTGATGATCACGACCAAATATCGGGTTATTGATATCTCCCTGTGAATAGGGCGTTCTACCAAACTCACTGGTGAAAACCACCAGTGTATCTTCCAGTAAACCACGCTGCTTCAGGTCCATGATCAGGCCTGCAATAGGCTGGTCTGCTGTTTTCGACATCATCGGCTGCGTGGCACTGATGCTGAAGTGGAAATCCCAGCCGTTATAGAACAACTGGGTAAACTTTACATTACGCTCGGCCAGCCGACGGGCGAGAAGGCACTGGCGGGCGAAAGAAGTCGGGTTATGCACTTCCGGTCCATACATGTCGAGAATGTAGTCCGGCTCATCCTCAATACTGGTGGCCTCGGGCACGGAGGTTTGCATACGATACGCCATCTCGTAGGAGCTGATCTTGGAAAGAATTTCCTCGTCACCGCTCTGCTGATACTGGGCCATGGCCAGGGCATTGATGGCATCGATATCCTCTCCCTGCCCCTGAAGGTTCAACCCCTCCGGAATATCAATGTAATGAACGGGCTTTTCGCCCTTCATGAACTGTACACCCTGGTAATGAGAGGGCAGGAAGCCTGAACCGAAGTTCGCAGAATCCATGTTCTGTCCCTGTCCAGGCCCCATGTTGTTCAGCACGATAAATGAGGGCAGATTGTTATTGTCAGAGCCAAGGCCGTAACTGATCCAGGAACCGAATGATGGACGGCCAACCAGCTGGAAACCGGTTTGCAGGAATTGTGCAGCAGGGTTGTGGTTCACATGCTCAGTCCACATGGAGTTGATGATACAAAGCTCATCCGCAATGTCGCCGACATGAGGCCAGAAATCACTGATCCAGGCACCACTTTGACCGCGCTGTTTGAATGGTGCCAGATTACGGACCAGGGGGAATTGGGTCTGTCCCTGGACCATGGTGGACAACCGTCCTTCACCCATTACAGAAGCCGGAGTCTGCTGACCATGCATCTCTTCCAGCTTGGGGCAATAGTCAAATGTGTCCACGTGGGAGATGGCACCAAACATATGCAGGTAAATCACCCGCTTGGCTTTCGGGGCATGGTGGGTTGCCCCCAGAATACCGAGATCCTGCTGGCCCAGGGCGGCGCTGGTACCAAGCATATCAGCCAGGGCCGCAGCCCCAATACCAACACTGCCTTTCTTGAGAAAGGCACGACGAGCCAGGGAATGAATGATATCCATGTCTTTTTGATTATTCATGAAACTGTCCTGGTATTAATGCCGCATATAGGCATCAGGTGAATTCATAATAATACGGGCTGTCGAGGCCAGGGCCGCAAACTGTGCCAGCTGATTTTCCTCAATGGCAAATTCCACGAGTCCTGCACTGAGGTAGTCATTCGCCCGTTCAGTGTCTTCGGAGAAGCGCTGGAAGGAACGATTGTAATGGCTCGTGAGAATCTCCCTTTCCTGTGAGGATGGTTCACGCCGCAACGCCAGCTTGTATAGATGGTCTATCTGCGCACCGGGATCAGCGTTTTCCGCCATGGCCCGAAAAGCCATGCCTTCATAAGCCTCCAGATATTGCTGGTCATTTAGCAGGACCAGTGCCTGCAACGGCGTATTGGACGACCTGCGGCGGGCAATAGTAGTGATACGTTGTGGAAAATCAAATACCTGCAGCGCCGGATGCTGGGCGGCTCGTTTGATATAGCCATACATGGTACGGCGGTGATGCTCATCTATCGGGACCTGGTCAGACTGTGGATAGTCAACGGGGGCATTAACTGACACGGCCAACCACACGCCTTCGGGCTGGTATGGCTTCACACTGGCCCCGCCAACTGTTCCATCCAGCAGCCCGCTGGCAAGAAGCGCGCTGTCACGAATAACTTCTGCACTCTGTCGCAAACGTACACCTCGACTGAGCAGATGATTGAATGGGTCCCTTTCTTTTTTGAGGTCACTGATATCCGAGTCCTGTCTATAGGTAGAAGACATCACCATCATTTTTATCAGGTGCCGGGTGTCCCAATCTGAATCCATTAGTTCGGCAGCAAGCCAATCCAGTAAATCCGGATGACTGGGAATGGCCCCCTGGGTACCGAAATCTTCCGCAGTTTCCACCAGGCCACGGCCAAACATACTTTGCCAGAGTCTATTGGCATACACGCGGGACGTCAGCGGATTCCTGTCATCAAACAGCCATTCAGCCAGACCCAGCCGATTATTTGGTAGGGAGTCATCCCAGGCGAAGATCTGGTCAAATGCCTGTCCAGCAACGGCTTCGCCCGGATCACTGTAAACACCCCGTTTTTTCACCTGCATGGGGGCTGCCATGGGATCATCACCCATCACCATAATCTCCGGCTGCCAGGACACCAGCTGGTTGTATTCAGCAGCCACCTCACGCCAGGCATCCCTTGTGCTCAAAACATCGGGATTTGTCATGACACTGAATTCCCGGTAATCACTGGCTGTTATTTCCAGATCGCTTCCTTTATGCAGGTAGGCAATTTCCAGGGGAGACAGATCCCGATTGAAGACTTTGACTTCATCCAGTACTGAATCCGCGAGCGTGTATTGCTGCCAGCGTTTGCCGAAGCCCAGGCCATAAATCGTATCATCAATAAAAGCCAGGGGATCAGTGATGATTGTCTGGCTCAGGTTATCACCCAGTACAGTGACCGCCATGGGCTGGGCATCGAGATAAATATTTATGCCAGCGGCCCTGCTGGAACCGTCATAGGTAACAGTGATATGGCGCCATTCACCCGGCTCCACCGGCTCTTCGGTAATTACGCTCAGTTTGTTGTCGGGCGTATGCTGCATATTAAAACGCAGATGGTTGTTCTCCACGTCAAGGGCATAGCCATTGGAAGCAAAGCGAATGTGCTGGTTGTGATTGAGTACCGTGGCAATGTCATAGACATCGGCGAACCTGATCCAGAAATCCAGAGTAAAGGGATCGGTACGGTCATAATCACCAACATCATCGCCAAAGTAGCCCTTGTTCTGTTCACTAAACAGAAAACCGTTCCCCTTGATGCCTTCAGCTGTCAGGGGGGCCTGGATGACGGCAGGCACCTGCCCCGGAATACTGCTATCGGAAAGCTGCACCAGGTCTTCGCGAATTCCTGCAGGCATGCTCCTGCTGACCCGCAGCGGCTGCCCCTGCTCCTGCCTGCCATAAATTTCAATCTTGGCAAACTCCAGGTCGCCCTCGTAAAAGGATTCGAAGGCATAGTGGGCTGCCAATGCTTCATCCAGGGCCTCGGCTACTTCCACCTTCACACGGTTTTCATCCAGGGTCATACCGCTTTCGGTATTCTGGCCGACATTTGCCAATACAGCATCATATTCACTGGCCAGCACTGACATTTGCGCTTCCAGTGTCTGGAGCCGTGCCTCTGTGTCCGCATCCGGGAGAATAAGAGTGGCACCGGATTCCACACCAAGAAACCCTGCTGCTTCTATCGTACCACCAGGGGTATAAAAGCCGGGCTCATAGGTGTCACTGAAAAAGGCCGCGAAAGAATAGAAGTCCCGAATGGAAATAGGGTCGTACTTATGGTCATGACAACGGGCACAGCCAACAGTGTGCCCGAGTATACCCACACCCAGAGTTTCCACCCTGTCGATGGCATATTCGTTGTTGTACTCTTCATCCAGAATGCCATTTTCCGAACTGCGCTGCCCCAGTCTCAGGAAAGTGGTAGCCAGTATCTGTTCCCTGGATGCGTTGGGCTGAAGATCCCCGGCAATCTGCCATGTCAGAAAATCGTCGAATGGCAGATTTTCCTGGTACGCGGAAATCACCCAGTCCCGCCAGGGGTGCAACAGACGGTCACCGGCATCTTCCAGATAACCATCTGTGTCAGCCCAACGGGCAATATCCAGCCATTGGGCCGTCATATGCTCAGCATGTCTCACGGAAGACAGGAGTTCATCAACACGCTTTTCATAGGCATCCGGAGACGTATCAGCGACAAAGGCGTCCACTTCCTCCAGTGTTGGCGGCAGCCCGGTCAGGTCAAGGGTGACCCGGTTAATCAGCGTTTCCCGGTCAGCCTCAGGGGAAAAATCAAGGCCCTCCCGGTCAAGTCTTGCACTGATGAAAGCATCAATTTCATTCGTGCCACTAGCAGCAGCGGGAACAGCGGGTCGATCAACCGGCACATAGGCCCAGTGACGTTCATACTCGGCACCCTGTTCTATCCAGTTGGCCAGTATCTGTTTTTCCTCCGGGGAAAGTGTCTTGTTGGTATCCGGCGGCGGCATGACCACATCGGGATCATCGGAGGTAATTCGTCTAATCAGCTCACTGGCGTCTGCATCGCCCGCCACGATAGCAAACTTTCCCGGGGATTCCGGCAGTTCAGCCGTAGCGGTTTCAAAAAGATCCAGGCGTAGACCGGCTTTCTGTCCACCTTCAGCATCGGGTCCATGACAGGCAAAGCAGTTGTCAGAGATGATGGGGCGAACATCCCAGTTGAACGACAATGACTCACTGCTGCTGGTTTTGGCTTCTTCACTACACCCGGCAAGAACAAAACAGGCCAATGAAACCATCAAACCAGGTAAGTAATAATGACGCATATCAGGCATCAGTTGCCATCCCCCCTTGGGACTATGATAAACGGTATGGCCTGCAGGTATTTAGCGCAGTCGATCGCTACTTTTTAGCTCACGTTTGGCACCAGAAAGGCGCTTCTAATTTTTTAACTAACAATGTTAGACTAAATTTAACCATTATTGTTGTCAACGTTGTGCATCCCCATGAAACTCAACCAGGAACAGATTGTGGACGAGGCCATACGCCTGCTGCATGAACATGGACTGAAACAGGTAACACTGCGCAATCTTGCCGATCGTCTTGAAATGAAAGCCCCGTCCCTGTTCTGGTATATAAAGAACAAAGATGAACTACTGGCGCTCATCGATGAAAAAATCTTTCGCCAGTGCATCGAACAAATTCCCCCTTGCAGTACCTGGCAGGACTGGGCCAGGCATTATGGACTTTCCCTGTGGGAAGCCCAGTCCATGGCCCCCGATATTCCCAATCTCATCACCCAGGTCAATCTCGGCAGGGAAACCCGGGAATCCCTTTATCAGCTTCTCTACGACCAGCTCTCCCCTTTCGGTCTGGACATGACACTGGCCATGAAATTGCAGAGCTCAATTCAGGCCATGGTCACCGGCTGGACAGTACTGACCAATGTCCCGGGTAAACATTTGAGGGATATCGACCAGGAATTCTCTCCGCTGCGGGATGACATCTCTCAGGCGCTGGACATCCTGATTTCAGGATGGGAAACAACGTTGGAGACTCATACAGAAAATTTGAAGAAGGGAGCCGCCTGATGAAAAGGGAACGGTACCCGCAATATCTCGACAGTTTCAACGGCACCGATTACGACAGTGTGCTGGAATTCTGGGCGCCGCAATTCTGTGTCAATGTGCAAGGACGGGGCTTTTCAATTCGCCGAAAAGCCTGAAAAAAACCTATACCTTCTCCATAGCCATGTAAAAGAAGAGATGTTCGTGAATCATCATTTTTATGATAACGACAGGATATTCATGGAAGCAGACGTACGCATCACTGCCATGAAAACCATTACCCAGGAGGCAGTAGACCAGAAAAAAATCAGCAGCATCATGCCCTTTGAGGCTGGTGTTGCGATGGATATCCCCCAGTTCACACACTATCACCTGGTAAACGGCAAATTCAAAACGGGTGTTTGCCTGGTCAGTGGTCCACCTACTGCTGTGAAGACAGACTGATTTCCAGACGATCACCCGCATTGTTTACAGCTTTCCGGGGCGGTTTTACGTCCGCCTCATAAGTGGTACCCTCTACCCCAGGAATACAAAAACAGCACATTCCCGGAGTTCTACCATGGTAAATCGCAGGGCTTTTATAAAGACATCCCTTGTCATGTCCACCCTGTCACTGGCCGAGACATCTCTCGCTGATGTGCTCAGTAAAGAAATGGAAAAGACCTATCCAACACTGGACCATTTCCTGCTGGACCAGAGGCTATCCAGTCATGGCTCGCTGGTACAGTCATTATCAAAGCAGCGCCTTCCCCTGCTGTCTGTCAATGGTGATGTTACTGATCTCTGGACTGACACTCTGGCGCCCGCCTGGAAACAGGCACCGGGCACAGTTGCCGGCGTCACTGGTGCAGATGTCCAGTTTGTCCTTGAAACGCTTGCCAGGGATCATCGCATGCACCTGGTACACGCGTCTCCCCTGCCGGAAACCCTGACATTGCCTGGAGGAGATACACTGGCATTCCATCACTGGATTCTGGCTCCACGTTCCTCTGCTGTCTGACAGCATGCCGGCATCACAGGATACTAAAACTACAATAAGGAGAGAGCCATAATGGCCAAACCAATTCCTTGCCTCAGGTTTTTCACCTGGCTTCTATTCTGGTGCAGCACTCTGTCATTTGCTGCTTCCGAAGACCTCAGTCTCAAAGTCATTACCTCAAATGAGTCCAGTCTCCATGCCAACTTTACCCTGGTGATGGGAGAAACAGACATGGTGCTTATCGATGCCCCATTCACCAATGCTGACGCCCACCGCCTCGTCGCGGACATGCTGGAAACCGGAAAAAACCTGACATATCTCTATGTCACCCACGACCACCCGGACCACTTCTGGGCCATGCAGGTAGTGCTGGATGCCTATCCCAATGCAGAAGTGATAGCTCACCAGCAGGTGGTTGCTGATATCTGGCGCTCCATTCCCTTCAAGATTGCCCGTTGGAGTCCGATGCTGGGCAACAACGGTCCCGCTTATCCCACGGCACCAAAACCACTGGCGCAGAATTTCTTTGAACTGGAAGGGCATCGTCTTGAAGTGCTGGGGCCTATGCAGGGAGATCATCATAATGCCACAGCGGTCTGGATTCCTAACCTGAAAACTCTGGTCGCCGGAGATATTACTTTCCAGGGCATTCATGTATGGCTGGGAGAAACCCTGGAAGACCAGCGCATGGCATGGATTGACAATCTGGATAAGCTGGCGGATCTGGATGCAGAAGTTATTATTGCCGGTCACAAACGACCAGGACTGGAAGATGATGCATCAAGCCTGGCATTTACAAAAAACTATATTCTGGATTTCAACCGGGAAGCCAAGGCTGCAACAAACTCCGAGGCCCTGATTGCGAAAATGCGCGAGCTCTACCCCAATGTAATCGATGTGCTCGACAATTTCATTCTCGTTAATTCCGCTCAGGTGGGAGTAGGGGAAGTCCCCCCCTGGGAAGAATAGTTTTCACAATAAGGGGCACAATTCAGGCCCCTGATTTTCTCGTACCAAACGCCGGATACAAAATGAATATCAAAAGAAAAGCACGAATTGGCTCTTTTATCCTGCTGGGTTCTCTCACCAGTCTAATGGCTACGGCACAGCAGGAATTGCCGGCGCCCTTACAACTGGAAGGCATTGAAAGCGATGTCCCCGTAGCAGTCCAGATACTGCGCTGGCATATGCTGGATAACAATATCAGCTCCCTGGCATTCAGGCAGATGGATGAGCTGTTTACCACCCGCTCCGTGGCCAGAAGCGGACTTGTGTGGTCTCTGCCTCGCCATGACCAGCCACTGGACTTCACCTACCAGTGGCAGGGTGAGGATTACCAGGCTGATGAAGTCCTGGAGCGCACTTATACCAATGCACTCCTAATCATGAAAAACGGCACTATCGTCAGCGAAATTTATCGCAACAATAGCTCACCGGATTCGCGCTTTATTGGCTGGTCCATGACCAAATCCATCACCTCTATCCTCATAGGTTGTGCCATGGAGGACGGACATATCGATTCCCTGGACACAGCTATCTCAGATTATCTGCCAGAACTTAATAGCGGCGCCTATGCTGATGTCTCCATTCGTCACGTCATGCAGATGCGTTCCGGCGTGGATTATGAAGAGCGCTATGACTTCGCCAATCCGGGCACAGCGGCCAGCAATCACATCAACTCCCTGGTAAAAAACACCAGCCGCTTTGCTGATGTGGCCACGACGCTGCCGCAGATCCATATGCCAGGCGAGGTCTTCCAGTACAAGACCATCGACACGGCGGTCCTTGGCTGGCTGGTTGAACGCAGTACCGGCATGAGTGTGTCCGCCTATACCGAGCAATGCCTGTGGGAACCACTTGGCGCTGAAGCTGACGGTTACTACATCATGGATGGCCCACCCGGAACGGGACGTGAATTCAGCGGTGCAGGATTCAATGCCACATTGCGTGACTACGCCCGTGTCGGACAGATGGTGCTCAATGGTGGAATCGCCAATGGAAAGCGGATAGTGAATGAAAGCTGGATAGACCAGTCCACCCGGCCCCATGGCCCGGAGGATGAACGTCGCGGAGGCTATGGCCTGCAGTGGTGGACCATGGGTGACAGCAATGCCTTTGCTGCCATCGGGCTTCAGGGCCAGTATATTTATGTGGATCCCGATACTGAAACTGTTATTGTCAAACTCAGTTACTACCCGCCGGGTGACAATTCTGCCCAGGATGGGGAGACGCTGGCCTTCATGTCTGCCGCTTCACAGTGGCAGCTGTAAATTAATAAGCTCCATGTCATTTCAGGCAGGAGTCAACGGGATATAATGACTGGCATCATTTATTCCCCGGGAACATTTATACCATGAGCGATCATAAACCCTGGCCTCAGGAAGGACGGGAACGCCTGATTGTCCCTCAGCCCGTTGGCACCTACGGCACAAATCTGCCAGACCTGCGTGCTGAAATGCTGGGCCGGGTGGATGCAGACCATGTCCTGATGATGGGGGACAATCCTGCCCTGCCCCGTATGCCGGAAAAACCAATATTGCAGGATTTTTTCAACCTGCGCATGAACGAGTCTACCTATCGTCATCTGGTCGAGGCGGCCAAACGGGCTTATGACAACCAGGAAGATGACAAGGTCATTATGGCCTGCCTGCTCCATGACATCACAAATGCCTGCCTGATCCGGACTGACCATGGATACTGGGGTGCACAGTTGATTGCCCCCTACGTGGATGAGGAAGTGGCCTGGGCCGTGAAATATCACCAGGCCCTGCGTTACACACCGGACCCGGCCGTCAATTACGAATACCCTGATTTATACCTGCAACTGTTTGGCGAGGATTATGAACCGCCTGCCTATATCAAGCGTGATGCCCAGTATGCCATGAGCCATGAGTGGTATATGACATCCCGGAAAATTACGCTTTACGATCTGTACTTTTTTGATGAACTGGAAGAAAAGGTCAGCGTTGAGTTTTTTGATGACATCATCGCCCGTAATTTCCGTCAACCCGAGGAGGGGCTGGGCTTCGATGATTCTCCATCCTCCCACATGTGGAGAACAATGATCTGGCCTAATAATTTTTTGTAGATCAAGGCCGTCAATAATCCAACCCCCAGCAAGGCTGATATCGTCTGCAAATCACGTTAGAGTAAGCTCCGAATTATCTTGAATTCTGGCGCAAAAAGCCTATTGTGCGCGCCGGTAAAAGGCTAATCCCATTCATTTGGAAGGAAATATAATGAAAGCCCTTAATGTGTTACGTAACGTTGTACTGACCTCTTCCTTGATTTTTGCTGGCACAGCGGTGCAGGCTCAGGACTATGAGAATGTCCCCAACGTATATTTAGGATTGTCTGGTTATTTTCCGGAATCCGACCGCAGACTGGATGACTCTACCGGCATGGTTTTTGGTGGGGAGATGCCATTGTCTGGACGCTGGTCCCTCAATGCCGACTACTTCATTATCGACTCCGAAGTACAAAGCGCGCCATATGATGCCGACGTGGATTATTTCCGCCTGGGTGTAAACTACCATTTCAACAAATTGCGAGACTGGCAGCCCTATGCCGGCCTGGGATTTGGCCAGATCGATATTAACCGTGAGACTGGCGGTCCTGCCGACTTTAACGACAGTGCTGTGGATTTTGGTGTCGGCCTGAAACGCGTGATGGACAACAACATCATGCTAAGGGGCGACTTCAAGTTTGTGGACGACGGTCCTACACAGGAAATGGACAAACTCGTTACTGTTGGTGTTGCCTATGCCTGGGGTGCCCGTCCAGCGACAACAGCAGCCCGCGCTGAAATGACGACTTCTACTACCATGGACAGTGATAACGATGGCGTGGCTGACTCTTCAGATGCCTGTCGCAATACCCCTAACGGTGTGCAGGTTGATCGTCGCGGTTGTGAGATAGACAGCGACCGTGACAGTGTTGTGGACTCCCGCGACAGTTGTCCCGATACCCCGGCCAACCTGGCCGTGGACAATCGTGGCTGCCCTATTCTCGAAGCAACCCAGCGTAGCATCGAACTACTGGTTAACTTTGACTACGACAAAAGCGATGTGAAACCGCAGTACGATGAAGAAATCGAGGAGTTTGCCGATTTCATGGAAACCTACGGCAACACCAATGCGGTCATAGAAGGCCATACTGACAATCGTGGTTCAGATGCCTACAACCAGGCCCTGTCTGAGCGTCGCGCAAGAGCTGTACGCAACGAACTGGTCAACGAACATGGCATTGATTCAGACCGCGTCTCTGCTGTTGGTTATGGTGAAAGCCGCCCGGTAGATACCAGCAACACGGAAGCAGGTCATGCCCGCAACCGTCGTATCGAAGCAGTACTGAGTGTTGAAGTAGAAGAGCAAAGAAGAAGATAACTTTCCTTCTTCATATAAAAAGCCCCGCTCTCGCGGGGCTTTTTTTAACTGTATGTTTTCGCTGTCCTGATGTGGCTTCAGCAATTACCCGGATTTAATTGATCGGACTTATGGGCAATAAATCTGGAAATGGTCACAGGGTAATATTTTCAACCCCTCAGTTCGCGGGTGAAATTTTAAGTACTGCCCCAGGATTCTGATCGGTCAATACGTAAAGGTGGCCATCAGGACCGGGGCGAACATCACGAATGCGTTGATGCAGGTCCACCAGGATGGGCTCTCTTACCAGTGGTACGCCTTCATCACTGAAGGTGATGCGCTGGATATGCCCTGTCTTTGGTGTGCGCCCCATGATCATGGCACCGACAAAGACATTGCCCTGCCAGCGCGGAAAAGCCTCGCCCTGATACACACTGATACCGGAAATGGCAATGGAAGGAATCCAGTACATAAATGGCTGTTCGAGTCCTTCCCCTTCTGTTTCCTCAGTGAACGGAAAGCCATCGTAATCCAGGCCAAAAGTAGCCAGTGGCCAGCCATAATTCCTGCCGGCCTCAATGATATTGATCTCATCACCACCCAGGGGACCATGTTCGTTTTCCCATAACGCCCCGGTATCGGGATGCATCGTCAGGCCCTGCGGACTGCGTATACCCAGCGCATAGATTTCAGGCAAGGCCCCATCAATTCCTGCAAAGGGGTTGTCCTGTGGCACTGAACCGTCAGGATTAAGGCGTATAACCTTGCCTCCATGATCCATCATGTCCTGGGCACGTGTTTCTTCCTGGCGTTCGCCGATAGTCATGTATAACTTGCCATCGTTTCCGAAGACCATGCGACCACCAAAGTTGGTAGGCGAAGCACTCCATGAATTGGCAATAAAGATGTCTTCCAGATCGACCAGGGCATTATCTTCCAACCTGGCCCGGGCAATCGCCGTAGAGGAACGGTTATCTTCATCCCGCCCCTTGGCATAACTGAGATAAATAATTTGATTGTCAGCAAATTCAGGATGCAGCAATACATCCAGCAAACCACCCAGCACAGTGATCTTGACCTCTGGCACACCGCTGATGGGTGCCTCCTGTAACTCACCATGACGAATCAAACGCAGGCGACCGGCACGCTCAGTCACCAGAATGTCACCATCAGGAAGAAAAGCTATCGACCATGGATTGGACAGTCCGCCCGCCACCTGGTCTACCTGGATTGTGTATTCAGTAGTCTCATAGATCCGGGGAAGATCCGGCAATGGTGGTGCCGCTGAAAAATCCTGGGCAAAACCGGGGACGGCGAACACCAGAAATATTATGCTCAACAACCTTTTCATCATTCGTCCCCCGGGGGTAAATTTCTGACTCGTTGATTTACAACTTGTCGACGACAACAACACCATCCTTGATCACCAGGTCCACGTTGAGCAGGTCAAAGAGTCTCTCCATGGGATCGCCATCTACAATAACCACATCCGCGATTTTGCCCGGCTCAAGGGAGCCAAGTTCGTCTTCCATGAAAATGGCTTTGGCAGTATGTTCTGTCATGATTTTAATAATGTCCTGCTCGGAAAAAGTAAGGAACAGTGTTTTCAGCTCATGCTTGAATGTTTCGCGGGGATGGAAAGTGGTATCGGTGCCAAACCCATAGGTAATTCCCGCATTCCAGAGAAGCCGTGCATTGACAGGCCCCATACCGACACTGCTCAGCGTATTCCAGCTATAGGGATAGCCATCCCTGAAAATTGGCTGATTGTTTTCATCATAGAAGATGCCAAGCGTTCCCAGGGAAGAAACCATGGGAATTCCGGTATCCGCGATTATCTGGGCTTCTTCCTCGGTTAGCTGACCAATATGAGGGGTGTGCACCAGATGATCCGGCCTGGCCTTGATCACTTCCAGCACATCCCATTTGCCAACAGCATGCACGATGGCTTTGAGGCCGTGCTTATGGGTTTCTTCCACCATTAAGGTCAGGGAATCCACTTCCGGTCCATTTGGTGTAACCGTGACTACGGTCTTGGTGAAATCAAAACCAGCGTCCGCAGCATTCTGGACAGCATTGATGATTACCTCATCGGGTATTTTGCCTGCAGGCTTAGTGGGCCGATGAGGCGGTCTGGAGACATCAGTCCTTGCAGGGTCTGTTGTTGGTTCTCCCGGTGGCAAGGCATTAATGGGTACAAATGATCCGGCAAGGATACGAGGTCCTACCATCTCACCCTCGTTAATCATGCGTTTAAGATCGAGAATCTGCGGGGCATCAATCGCGGAAAGGACCGTGGTGAAACCGGCTTCAAGAAACTCCTGCATACTTTCCTCAGCCCGGTTAGCCATCCATTCTTCAGGGTTACCCCGGATGATATGGCGGTGCCCTTCTATAAATCCGGGCATAACCGTTTTGCCTTCGGCATTTATTGTCATTGCGTTCAGGGGTGGAACGACATCTATACCTACTTCGACAATACGACCATCTTCAATAAGGACACTTCCACCAGAAATCACATTACCCAGGCCATCAATAACATTGGCATTGGAAATAAAAATAACTGACTCATCGACCGGTACCTGGGCGGTACCTTCTGAATCCTGAAGTGTCACCGGTGTTTCCTGCTGCTCTCCACAGGCAGTCAGCAGAAACGCGGCAATTAGCATAAATAGGGAAGCTGTTCTGTTCATTGGCTATTTTCCTGAAATAAGCAATTGGAGTTGTCATGTCATTACTATTGGGGGATTGAAAATAACATAAACACCGCAAAATAGCCTAACGGGAATCCCGGCTAAAAGCACCGCCCATAAAAAAAGCAGGTTTCCCTGCTTTTTTCATTGAATCCGAATATACCGTGTGCGATTCAGGCCAGATCCTGCCTGAGTGAATCGGCAACATTACTGACGACCTCAAGGGGGCCTATCCGGAAACCCTCCAGGTCACAACCTGTAAAAATGGTGGCGCCATTTTTGGCAGCACCTACCATGTCTGGTGTGAGCTGGAAGCGGAGAAAATGGACACTGGACGTTTTTACATCATTTTCCCGATCCATGTCTTCATCAGCGATGGCATACACCTTGTCATGCCCGTCCACCTGCATCCAGACAAGATCTTCCACACTTTTCAGTTCCTGCAGACGCAGTTTCCGCTCATCCACATCTTCATACTCAATCATAAAGGTGGCCTTCCAGTTGTCACCATCAGGAATCAGCGGATTGTAGGCTTCCAGCTCATCATTAATGCCCTCAGCCTCAAATACCTTTTCTATACGCAGCATTTCCTGAATCTGGTACTTCAGGGTTAACGCATCTTCAAACAGCAGGCGTGCATGTTCATTCAGTTCGATATGACGGTTCTTTTTGTGCTCCAGCACCCTGGCCCGGAACTCTGGCCGATTGACGGCATAGTCTTCCAGGGACCAAAGGTCTTCTCTGGTCAGTTTGGACATTTTTTTCTCCTTACCAAAATTTTTTCAAAGGGTCAGAGCCATTTGATCAACGAAGGGGGTTTACGATAAATCAATGTGAACCGATCAATAAACCTGACCATTTGCAATCAAAGCCCATACGCCTGCCTTAGCAGGGTCATGGGATGTTCAGGCTTATCAACCTTCTCAGAGATATCTGCAATATGAGTAGCCGCCATTGGACAATCTGAAATAAAGTGATCGGGCTCCTGCTGGTCGACCTTACGTACAATGGGACGGCCGATCTTTACGGCAATATCATGGGTCTCTTTCTTGACGGCATAGGTACCGTCATGACCTGAACAGCGCTCCTGTGGGACCACTTCTGTATCGGGTACCAGGTTCAGAATATCCCGGGTTTTCAGCCCTATATTCTGTACTCTCAAATGGCAGGCCACCTGGTAACTGATATCACCGAGGCCCTGTTTGAAATCAGTGCTGAATTCTCCTTCCCTATGACGCAGGAACAGGTACTCGAAGGGATCAAAAAAGGCTTTCTGCACTTTCAGCACCTCTTCATCATCCGGGAACATGAGGGGGAGTTCCTGCTTGTACATCAGTACACAGGAAGGAATCGGTGCTGTCAGGTCGAAACCCTCATCCACCAGTTTTGCCAGAACCGGGATATTTTTTTCTTTAAGCTCCCTGACCGACTCAAGGTCGCCCAGTTCAAGTTTCGGCATACCACAACAGGCCTCTTTTGGTACTAGTTCAATATGAATGCCGTTGTGCTGAAAGACCTTGTAGAAATCTTCCCCGAGGTGTGGCGAGTTGTAATTACCATAGCAGGTGGCATAGAACGCTACTTTGCCAGTCGTGCGGCCTACCGCTTTGGGTTCCAGTATTTTATCAAAGGTCTTCACCCGTTTACGCAGACTATTGCGATGGTACTCCGGTACCGGAGCGGCATGGTGAACCCCCATGGTACTCTCCAGGACTTTTCGAAAAGCAGCATTTTTATTCAGGGCATTTACGGTGACATCCACCAGCGGAATGGTCGCTAAACCGGCTACCCTGTCAGTACTGGTGAGTGTCCTGTCACGAAATGAAGCACCGTTCTTTTTGAAATTAACGGCTTTGGCCCTGAGCATCAGGTGAGGAAAGTCCACATTCCATTCATGGGGTGGCACATAGGGACATTTACTCATATAGCACATGTCACACAAGTAGCAGTGATCCACCACCTTCTGGTAATCCGCTTTATCAACGCCATCCACTTCCATGGTGTCGGATTCATCCACCAGGTCAAAAAGTGTCGGGAAAGCATTGCACAGGCTTACACAGCGACGACATCCATGACAGATATCGTAAACACGCTCGAGCTCGGCATTGAGAGAGTCTTCATTCCAGAAATCCTTTGTCTGCCATTCCACCGGGTGGCGGGTAGGTGCTTCAAGGCTACCTTCCCTCGGTCTTTCATTTACAGGTGTTGTATCGCTCATGCTTTTCTCGCAAGTCGGCCGTGATTAATTATTGTGGGCACCCGGCCCAGTTTGCAGGCCGGGTGTACACAGGCCCGGTTAAATGCACATTCCGGGCTGGAGGGGTTCTAGACCACCTGCTTAGCCGTCGAGGCCATCCAGGGCTTTCTGGAAACGGTTGGCGTGGCTACGCTCAGCCTTGGCCAGGGTTTCGAACCAGTCAGCGATTTCATCAAACCCTTCATCGCGGGCAGATTTGGCCATACCCGGGTACATATCAGTGTACTCATGGGTTTCACCAGCAATCGCGGCTTTCAGGTTGTCAGAAGTACCACCGATAGGCAGGCCAGTGGCCGGATCACCAGTCTCTTCAAGGTATTCAAGGTGACCGTGGGCATGGCCTGTTTCACCTTCTGCCGTGGAACGGAAAACCGCTGCTACATCATTGTAACCTTCCACGTCAGCCTTGGCGGCGAAGTAAAGGTAACGACGGTTGGCCTGGGATTCACCTGCAAAGGCATCCTTGAGGTTTTGTTCAGTTTTGGAACCTGCTAAAGACATAGTTCACTCCTTTTTGTTTTAGTACTACCTATTTAATAAACGTTTATTGAAGTCCGGGACTTCGCGAAGCCAGTTTGGATTAATGACTTGAGTCCAAATATAAAGACCCGTCAAAAGCCTGTCTAATTGTTTCACTATAGTTGGACCATTGGTTTTACCTATTATCGAAAATCAAATGATTTCCTGTCATACCAAAAATCCGTATTCAGCCTCTCAGGAGCGAAAAATCCATCCACAATTTCCATGTTTATTTCGCAACAACCTGGCAAGACTCTGGTCTAATTACCCTGAATAGTCCGATTCCTATTGAAGATTCTTGACGAGAATGCCTGAACGCCATGTCAAAGCTGCTTAAAGCCCTGATTTCCCTGGTTACCCTGATCTTTACCATTGTACTGGTTGCGTTCCTTTACGCCATAAACCTGGATCCAAACAGCCACAAAGCCACCATTTCGAGGAAGTTTGAGGAAATTACCGGGCTGACTCTCGTTCTGAATGGAGATATCCAGCTTGAACTCTATCCCTGGCTGGGCCTAACTCTCGAAAACGTATTGATACAGAGCCCTGATGGTTTTAGCGGCACTCCCCTTCTCCAGACTGAACATGCAAAATTCCGTACCAAACTGCTGCCCCTGCTGGACAGGGAATATGAAATTGACACGATCGAGCTTACCGGCACCCGACTCTACCTGGAAACCAACATTACAGGCCAGGGAAACTGGGAATTGCCCGTTGAAACAGGAAAAAGCGATCAAGGTAATGCCCAGGCGTCCCCCGTTTTCAACAAACTGGTCCTGGGGGGTGTGGATATCCGCGATGCGGGGATCACTTTCGATGACCGCTTCAATGATGTCATTTACGAGCTCGACAATATTACTGTCAATACCGGGGAGCTGGTGTATGGAGAGCCTGTCAGCCTGTCTATGGGACTTTCAGCCAGTTCTTCCAGACCCTTGCTGTCCAGTAGACTACAACTTTCCGGCACCCTGCTCTATGACCTGGCCAATGAGCGTTATGATCTTGATCCCCTAACATTGTCAGGAACACTCTCGGGTAATAATGTGCCCGGCGGAACAACCGAAGTCACCCTCAGTTCATCGGCCAGTCTGGACTTTGCCAATGATCTGCTGACCTTGCGTAATGTTTCTTTTTCAGCCCTGGACACCCGGATCAATGCCAACATCAATGGCAGGAACTTCTCCGGTACAAACCCTTTTTACCAGATCAATCTGGCCGCCGCCGGCGCGGACCTGGCAGTGGTCTTCCGTATTCTTGAAAATGAAGCGCTGGTTGACCAGATCACCAACCTGGATAACCGGGGATTTACAGTTAGTGGCCTTTTTGAAAGCAGCCCCGCCGAGGGTACCCTGGCGATCAACAATCTTGATGCCAACCTGCTGGACTCGTCGATCAAAGGCGATATCAGTGCAACAAATCTCCTGGCCGGTAGCCCTGTCATCAGGGGCAGTATCAATGCCGCTGGTCCCGATCTCCCTACGCTTCTGGAAGTCGCCGGTCAGTTACAGGGAGGACGGAATTCAGCACTCGCCACCTATGGTCGTGATCTTCAACAGTCTCCCAATCAGGCGTTTCTGCTGGAGACCACTTTTGATGCTAACCTGGAAACCGGCAACATCAGCGTGCCTGCACTGATTGCGCAAGCACTGGGTACAAACCTGGATGGCAATGTATCAGCCAGTGGCATCAATACCGACACACCGGTCTTTCAGGGGCACCTCAATGCCAGCGGTCCTGACCTTCCCCTGATACTGCAAATAGCCGGTCAGGTCACCGAAGGACGTGAATCATCCCTGAATCAACTAGGCAGACAACTTCGGCAGGTTGATAACAAGGGGTTTGATATCAATGCGCCATTTGATATCGACATGAAAAGCGGCAACATCGATGTGAGCGGCATTGATGCCAGTTTTCTTGGATTCACGCTCAATGGCAGCCTGCAGGCACGTAATTTTCAGGCACCGGACGGCACCATGGGTGGACGCATCACCCTGTCCGGCAAAAATCTGGAAAGCCTGCTTAAGGCGTTGGACAGAAGCGATCTTGCCGAGGTCGTCCAGTCAGTAACTCTGGAGACAGCGGTGGATGGCACGCGCGAAAATCTCTCCATGTCACCTTTTACCCTTGATCTTACTCTTGACGGACCGGATATTCCTAATGGACCGGTTACCCTGGCCCTGAATACCAGTATGTCACTGAATCTTGAGGATGAAACTGTGGCCACCAGTGACCTTTCCCTTGCCGGACTCGGGCTGGATCTAGGAGGAAACCTGAATGCCACCAATATTCTCGACAATCCAGGTATTAATGGACAAATCAGGATAGCTCCCTTTAACCTGCGCCGTTTCATGCAACAGATTAATCAGCCGCTGCCAGTCACATCTGATGGCACTGTATTCAGATCACTGGCCCTAAGCAGTAATTTTTCAGCCAGTGCTGACAATATGCAGCTCGACAATCTCACCCTGGCACTGGATGACTCCACCATTACCGGCAATCTCACCCTGGCCGACCTTGATAATAACCTTGTACCTCCGGCATCGACGTTCGATCTCTCCGTCACCTCTCTCAACCTGGATCGTTACCTTGAACCCGAGGAAGAGTCATCCGTGAATAGCAGCGTCGGCAATACACTCTTGCCGGTAGATACATTACGGAACCTTAACCTGAAGGGGCAGGTCCGCATAGAACACCTGACCTACAGCAATCTGAATCTGGATAATCTTTCCCTGGCTATTAATGCCAGTGATGGTGAACTCGCCCTTGCCCCGATTAACGCCAACCTTTATCAGGGAAGTTACACTGGTGATATCAGGCTGAGCACAGACGGCAGTATACCGGTGGCCAGCCTTGATACCCGTCTGGAAAATATATATCTGGCACCTTTACTCAGGGATTTCATGGATGCCAGCTATGTCAGTGGTACGGGAGATATCCGCCTGAACCTTGCCGGACGGGGCGAGGACACAGCAACGATCAAGAGAAACCTGAACGGAACCGGTTCCATGGCACTGCATGACGGTATTCTGGAAGGCGTGGATGTTGGCAGTGTGCTGGCCCAGGTGGAAACCATGATCCGGGAACAGCGTCCTGCAAATATCGTCAGGGGCGAGAGGACACCCTTTGACACATTTTCTGCGTCGGTGGAGGTACAGAATGGTATTGTTACGACTAATGACCTGCTGATTGAATCCAGCGGCTTTGATGTATCCGGTCGAGGCATTCTGGCCAACCTGACAAATAACACTATCAATTTTAACCTGGTGGCCAATGTGGATGAGTCACCTGCCACCGATGAGCGGGCCTATGACATCGGCGGCTATGCCCTGCCCATTGCCTGCACCGGCGCCCTGGCCGAGCCCTCGTGTTTGCCGGACATCCAGGCGATTATTGCCGGCGCCATACAATCCGCTATCCAGCGCGGGCTGACAGATCTTCTACAAAGAGCTATCGGGGATGAAGTCTCGGAAAGCACAGGCAGTGATACTTCTACAGAGCCCACACCCCAGCAAGAGGAACAGCAACCGTTGGATCCACGGGAAGAACTACTGAATCGCGCACTGGAAAGCCTGTTCAAACGTTAGGATTATCCATCAAGCAGGTGACAGACCGCCTGGATTAGTTCAGAGATACCGGCCGCGAACAATAATGCCCAGCTTGCAGGAAGCATGTTCAAGTTCAGCCCATTCAGACTCAGTCTGTAATACGGCCACGGTAGCCGTTGGCAGTACCTTGCCATCATCGGGGACATCGACTTCTTCTGTCAGGTAAAAAAGCAGATCCTCCAACCCGGGATTATGGCCAACCACCAACAGGCGGTGGCATTGCGCAGGGGTTGTAGCAATGGCATCAAGCAACTCACTGACATCCGCCATGTAAACGGATTCGTTCCAGAAGATATTTTCCCCATCATAGTCCAGGCTTCCAATGACTGACTCAACTGTTTCCCTGGCACGCTGAGCTGGTGAGCTGATAATCAGGTCAGGAACAAGTTGCTGTTCCTGTAGCCAGGTACCGATTTTTCCGGACTCCGTCACTCCTCTTTTCTTGATGGACCGATGGTAATCAGCTACCGGTTTGCTCCAGTCTGACTTGCCATGCCTCATGAGGATCAGTTCTCTGGTCATCTGTCTGTTATTCCTGTCTGTGTCTGGAATGGATTTAATCAATAAGGGTTTATATACTGGACTGCCCCCGCAAATCAAAGTAACGAAGAAAATGCCTGTCCGGCTATTTCCCGGGGCAGAAAAAAATGGAAGATTATCCATAGAAGTCGATCTGAATAATTAAAGTCAGATTAAGAAACGGTCAAATAACAAATGCTCATTTGATACATCACACGAGGTTTATCCCATGAAACGTATCTTGCTATTCACCCTGGGTCTGATGCTGGGCTCCAGTGCTTTCGCCCAGGAACCCTACCCATTCATATCAACTCCAGTAGCGGAGCTGAATGAACCCTGGGCTATCGAATTCCTTCCGGACGGTCGCTTGCTGGTTACAGAAAAGGGCGGCACCATCCAGCTGGTTACACAAACCGGGGATAAAACCGAAGTCGCCGGAGCCCCGGAAGTGGATTACTTTTTCCAGGGTGGACTTGGCGACATCGTGCTGCATCCCGACTTTGAGAACAATCAGACTGTCTACATCAGCTATGTGGAAGCCGGTGCCAACGAAACCCGTGGCGCAGTAGTCGCCCGAGGGACACTCAACCTGGATGCTCCCGCGGTTGAAAATCTGGAAGTTATCTGGCGCGCTTTCCCGAAAGTGGATGGTGGTCTCCACTTCAGCCATCGCATTGCCTTTGACAATGAAGGACACATGTTTGTCTCCAGCGGTGAACGCAACAAGTATGATCCCGCTCAGGACCTGAATTCCTCCCTGGGTAAAATTCTCAGGCTTAATGATGATGGCTCTGCCGCAGAAGGCAATCCATTTGCAAGCCAGGGTGGCATTGCTGCACAGGTCTGGTCCTATGGACATCGCAACCCACTGGGCATCGCTTTTGATAACGATGGCAGGCTCTGGAATGTTGAAATGGCACCACGCGGTGGTGATGAGCTCAACCTGGTGATTGCTGGCGACAACTACGGCTATCCCATTGTTTCCAATGGCAACCACTACACTGGCGAAATTATTCCCGATCACGATACAGACACTGAAGGCCGTTTTGAAAAGCCGAAGGTCTGGTGGAATCCGGTGATCTCGCCATCCAGCCTTATGTTCTATGATGGTGACGCCTTTCCTGAATGGCGCGGCAACGGTTTTATTTCCGGCCTGTCCTCCATGTCGATCATGCGCATCGTAGTGAATGGCGATAATGCCGTGGAAGCCCAGCGCTTCGTTATGGGACGCCGGATTCGAGGGATTGAACAGGGTCCGGAAGGCAATATCTGGGTCATCGAGGACGGCCCTGAAGGCCGCCTGGTGAAACTCTCGCCTCGAGACTGAATGGCAACGACAAAAACCCCGCCCTCACCGACGGGGTTTTTTTATGCCTGTAAAAAAAGATAATAGAGGAAAAACTTCAGAGGCTCTCATGAATAAAACCGACTATTCCCGCCGCAAACTTCTTCAGTTCCTGGCAGGCAGCCCTGTTGCAGGTGCTCTGCCTGCCTGGGCCGCACAACGTCTTGATGATCGTGACTATATTGCTGCATCAGCGGACATGGCCGTCAATGTCTGGGACATGGAGAATGTGGCCATGCAGAACTGGAGCCAGGCCCACTGGACCTATATTTCACAGGGGGTTGATGACGAGCTGACCCTGCGTGCGAACCGCACCGGCTATGAAAAACTTCATTTGCGTGCCCGGCGCCTGGTTGATGTGAGCCGCATAGATTTCTCGACCGAACTGTTTGGTGAGCCCCTTCACTCACCCATTCTGCTTGCCCCCGTTGGCGGGACAGGTATGGCTCACAAAGATGGGGAAAAGGAAGTTGCCAGGGGGGCAGCACAAACTGGCCATAAAATGATTCTGTCAACTGCAGCCACCTATGGTATCGAGGAAGTGGCGCAAGCCAGGGGCGAACCAGTCTGGTTTCAACTCTATCCCACCAATGTGTGGGAAATCACCCAGGGACTTGTCCACCGCGCAGAAGCTGCCGGCTCTACTGTGCTGTTCCTGACAGTGGATATACCTGCCCGAAACCAGGACCGCATGCGTCGTTTCGACAGGGAGGCGGAAGAATGTGCTGAATGCCATATTCCCGGGACTACCATTGCCGACAGAGCCATGCTGCAGGGACTGCAGGTGCCACCCGGCACCAATGTCAGCAACCCAGCCATGGACTGGGATTTTGTCAGGCGTCTGCGCGACTTTACCCGAATGAAACTCGTGATCAAGGGGATCACGCTGCCTGAAGACGCCGCATTGGCAGTGGCTGCGGGTGTTGATGGGATCCATGTGTCCAATCACGGTGGCCGAGCCGATGAAAGCGGCTATGCCACCATCGATTCGCTACCGGAAGTCGTGGATGAAGTAAACGGCAAGGTTCCGGTTATTGTCGACGGTGGCATCCGACGGGGAACTGATGTCCTGAAAGCACTGGCCCAGGGCGCCGATGCTGTGTGTATCGGCCGCCCCTACCTCTGGGGACTGGGTGCTTTTGGCGCAGAGGGTGTGAGCAAGGTACTGACAATACTGGACAGTGAACTGGAAGTGGCCATGAAGCAGGCAGGCACACCGACGCTTGTGGATGTCACCCGGCAGACCGTTAGGTAGGAATCAGGCAGCACCGAAAGAAAATGATACTGTATGGACGAAACCGGTAATTTAATCTGTCAACGGGGACGCCTGAATGCAACATCATTCAGGAGATGAATGGTGTAATTGTCTCAATTCCCTTTCGGGCAATCAGTTCAGGATCTGCATTTTGTACCTCGGGATCAAATAACTCCAGCGACAAGGGACCGCTGTAACCTTTTTCCTCCAGTGTATCCACGATCTTCTGTAAAGGCGCTACACCCTCTCCCGGAAATACCCGGTCTTTCCTTTCTGCCACTTCCAGCCTGGGCATGGCTGGTGTATCGGCAAAATGGACATGATGTATTTCACCCGGCTCAATCATATCCAGGTCTTCAAATTTACTGGGTCCGGCCCAGAAATGATAAACATCCAGCATGAATTTCAGGTTGGGGTGGTTAATTGTCCTGACAAGTTCCAGGGATGTGCGCAGGTTATTCACCAGGGTCGACAACCGGGTAAATTCCACCATCAGCGAGACATTATGAGGCCGGGCTATTTCTGCCGCTTCATGCAGGTTTTCCATCACTTCGTCATAATCCTGCATGGTATGTACCTGGCTCGCTGCTGACGGGGCCACCAGCCGGTCAGCTCCCAGTGACTCAGCCATCACAACTTTCCATTTCAAGTCCTCAATGGCCTGTTGTCGACGCGGCCCGGTTTCCTCCAGAAAAAGCTGGTTGGTTGTAGATAGAGCGCTAATCCCAAGATCATCCATGAGACGTCGGGCAGCACCTGTGCCGTTGCTATCTTCAAAGGTCCTGGCTGATTGCAAATCGGGTTCAGTCGCTTTGATACCGGCTCTCGCCCACCCTTCCATGACTGTCCTGAAATCATGGCCACTTGAAGTTATCCCATGCATGCAAACATGAAATGCATTCGAATAGGCTGCTTCTCCCGATGATGCACCAGATACGGCTGCCATAGCAGACACATTTGCTGACAGGGTCATAAACTTCCTTCTATTTATGTCGCTCACTTTTTTATACCCCAAAAAATCAAAGGGGCCAGGGCAAAATACATTCACCCTGACCCCATTGATCCCCCCCTGGTTCTTTCAAGGGCTTTAAATCAGCTCCCTGCCGAGTGTGCCACGTGGCACCCGATAGCCCATATCTTCAACATAATCCCCACCTATGCTGGCAATATTCGGCGTTCCGCTGCCACGCATGGTAATGCCAAGCTCACGATTGAGCAAATCCAGCACACGTTCCACTCCAGCCTGGCCAAAAGCTCCAAGCCCCCAGCAATAGGGGCGCCCGATACCAACTGCAGAGGCACCCAGTGCCAGTGCCTTATAAACATCGGTCCCACGGCGAATACCACCATCAACGATTACCGGTATTCTGCCATTGACCGCCTTGACCACCTCTGGAAGACATTCAATAGTTCCCCTGCCGGTATCCGTAGCACGACCACCATGGTTTGAAACGATGACGCCATCAGCGCCATACTGCACAGCCAGGGCAGCATCAGCACCCACTTCTATTCCCTTGATCAGGACTTTCATGTCAGTAATCTCTTTAAGCCGGCCGATCACATCCCAGGTCAGGGCTGGGTCCACCAGGCCCACGCCCTGCATATCAAGGCCTTCAAACAGGGGTTTGGACTGACCGTAATGACACTCTTCACAGAAGCGGTCATCTTCCCGGGCCAATATGGCAGATGTTTCTGTATTCCTTCCGCCAGGCAGATCCACGGTGAGACATACGGCTGTGCAGCCCGCCCGTTCGGCGCGACGAACAACAGCCTCGGTATACTCCCAGCGATCAGTAGAGTACAGCTGAAACCATAATGGCTCACCGTTGCGGGCTGCAGCGACGTCTTCAATGGGTGAGGATGCCTGTGTCGACAGGATCATGTGATGTCCTTTCGCTGTTGCCGCACGGGCAGCGCCAAGATCAGCATCCTTGTGGAAACCACCGGTACTGCCTACAGGACTCAGGAAGATTGGCGATTTCGCCTCCGCACCCAGCACACTGACCGACATATCCGTTGGGCCACTGACATCCACCAGTCTGCGGGGACGGATCTGGAAACGATTGAAACCTTCACGATTGGCGCGCAGCGTTCCATCACTGTCCACACCGGAAATCAGGTAGCCAAAATGTGCCGGAGGGACTTTTTCCCGGGCAATGGCCTCCATTTCAAAAACATTGATGACCTGATCCGGGTTGGTCAGTTTCTCCCCAAGCGTTTCTTCCACTTCCTGGGTAAAGGCAGAAAAACTGGTCATCAGGGGACTCCCTGCAAGAAACTTGAGAAATTCTCTGCGAAAACGCTGCTGTTGTGGATTACCCGACATATTCTAAACCCCTGGTGAATGCTCAAAGGCTATAGAGAGTACCCAAATATGAGATGTATTTGAAGTTGAAAAAATAGCTGCATGGCAATCGACCCATACACCAGGAGGATTTATTGTGGAAAGAAAAGGTATTTGTAACAGTCAAACTTGACTTGAACCGGGGCCAGGCGTATCAAGTCATATTAAAGACCGACTATATAGGGCCTGCTTAAACACCTTGAGACGTTAGTGCTTACCGGCAAATCACCGGTAGCCAGGGGGACAAGCACTTTCATCATGAAACCTTTTCAGCACATCCTGCTGCTAATCCTGTTTTGCCGGTTGCCATGCGCAACAGCGCAGGACAGCCTCAACCTGGCAGATGCTGCCATGAACCAGGACTCTGCCGCGGTTAGCCGCCTGCTCGAAGAAGGTGCAGATCCCGACACCCGGGGGCAATACGACACCCCGGCCCTGCATTGGGCCGTTCGGTACAATGACCTGCAATCTGCACGCCTGCTTGTTGAAGCGGGTGCTGATCCGGAAATTTCCAGCCGTTATGGCGTCACTCCGCTTGGCCTGGCTGTCGCCAATGGCAATATCGCACTGGTAGATTTACTGCTTGATGCCGGTGCTGATGCCAATACCCTGGAACATAATGGGCAGACCGTTCTGATGACAGCCGCTGAAAACGGTGTCCTGGCCAATGTTGAACAACTGGTGAAAAATGGCGCGCTTGTAGATGTCCGTGAGGAAGGATTTGGCCAGTCAGCGTTGATGTTCGCCTCAAGGGCCGGCCACCTGGACATCGTGACATATCTACTTGATCAGGGAGCCGATCCCAACGCCAGTACAGATATCGGCGAGACGCCGGGATGGACAGGTCCAAACTCCCAACCAGGTTTTGGTTTCGGTATTGGCATCATTCGTGGAGGCACCCCGGCTGACAGGGGGCGCAGGGAACCCATCCCCGGAGGCATGACGCCACTGCTTTATGCAGCCAGACATAATCATACTGGCATCGCAGAACGTTTACTGGACTCAGGAGCCGACATCCTGAAAACCGAGGCCAACAACATCAGCCCCCTGTTGATGGCCGTGGAAACAAACAGTATGGCAACTGCCCGGCTGTTGGTCCGACGGGGGGCGGATCTTGATGAAGCTGACTGGTATGGTCGTACTCCCCTTTGGGAAGCCATCAATGTACGCAATCTCTACGTACACAATGATAAGTTCACCAATTACGTCACGAATCAGGATGAGATCCTTGAACTTATCAGGATCCTGGTGTCTGAAGGTGCAGATCTGGACGCCAGAACAAAGGAGTCTCCCCCAATTCGGCATTATCTCCTGAATATCACAGGCACCCTGGAATGGGTGGATTTCACCGGCCAGACTCCTTTCATACGCGCTGCAAGAGCCGGTGATATCCCTGTCATGAGGCTGCTACTGGATCATGGTGCAGACCCGTATATCGAAACCTTTGAAGGAACCAATGCCCTGATGGCTGCTGCCGGCATCAACTGGGTGGTATCCCAGACCTGGACCTGGTCACCGGAGGCATTACTTGAGGCGGTTCAGTTGTGCATCGACCTGGGCATGGATATCAACAAAGCCAATTCCATGGGGTTGACCGCTATTCATGGTGCAGCTAACCGGGGTTCCAATGACATTATCCGGCTGCTTGTAAAACATGGGGCGAGGCTGGATGCCGAGGATGCGGAGGGTCGGACACCACTGGACTGGGCAAAAGGCGTTTTCCTGGCCACGCACCCGGCCGAAGAAAAACCCGAATCGATGGCCCTGATTTCACACCTGCTTGAAGAGAGAGGCATGCCTGTTAGGTAATCACGAAATGAAAGCATTTCCATCCATATTGATCCTCTCACTGCTCGGCAGTCTGGCCAGTACAATGGCAACAGCCCAGAATGTGCCTGCCTTTATGGAGCAGTACTGCATCAAGTGTCATAACTTCGAAGACTGGGCCGGCAGCCTGGATATGGAGGGCCTTGATTTCAATCATGTGGAAGCGGCTCCGGAAACCTGGGAATTAATGATTCGCAAGGTTCGCATCGGAATGATGCCCCCCGTGGGTGAAGAACGCCCCGACCCGGCTACGATGAGAGCCTTTGCCGAGCAGATTGAGCATCAGCTGGACAATACTATTGAACCCATGCCCGCCTCTCCAACGCTTCACAGGCTAAATCGCAATGAATACGCCAATGCCATTCGCGATCTGTTGTCTCTTGAGGTCGATGTATCTACCCTGCTGCCCAGGGATAATTCCAGCGGAGGATTTGACAATATCGCCGCCTCTCTCGGTTTTTCCCCTGCCCTGGTACAGGCCTACACCTCTGCTGCCATGAAGATCAGCCGCAAGGCGGTAGGGGATATGACCACCACAGAAGCCTCCACCATTTTCCTGCCCCCACCAGAACTGGCCCAGGACAGGCATATTGAGGGGCTGCCCCTTGGAACACGGGGAGGCATGAAAATCACTCATAACTTCCCCCTTGATGCTGAGTATGACATCAATGTTGGTGGGCGACTGTTCAGCTTCAGCCGTGGCTTCGGGGAGCAACTGCCATCGGATCTTGATATCACTATCGACGGCAAACCGGTTCCTGTTGAAAAAAACACCATCAGTAAAATTCCACTGACAGCAGGGCCCCATACAATTACGGCCGCAATCATTGACCATCGCCAGTCCGCCGGAGTGAATGATATTTACACCAACTACAATGTAGTGGGGAGTATCAACCGTATCGAGATAGTCGGTCCATTCAATGCCACAGGTCCCGGCAAAACCCCCAGCCGGGAGAAAGTATTCACTTGCTACCCTCAACGGGATGATGAAGAAATCGCCTGTGCGACAGAAATTGCCGAAAATATCGCCACACGGGCTTACCGTGGACCGGTGTCCAATGAGGAAATGGCTGCCGTGATGCAGTTTTATCGCCAGGGAGCACAGGAAGGTGGATTCGAGGAAGGAATCCAGCAGGCCCTGTCACGCATTCTTGTCGATCCACGCTTCCTGATCCGCTTCGAGGAAGAGCCCGAGCACCTCGCACCTGGAGAAATATATACGATCAGTGACCTTGAGCTGGCCTCCCGGCTCTCCTTCTTTCTCTGGAGCAGCATCCCGGACGACGAACTGCTGGACCTGGCCATGGAGGAAATGCTCAGTGACCCGGCTATTCTTGAAGAACAGATTCAGCGCATGCTCAGGGATGACAAGGCCAGTGCCCTGGTCGAAAACTTTGCCGGTCAATGGTTGTTCCTTCGGGATGTGGAAACTGTGACTCCGGAAGAAGGAAATTTTGATGACAACCTGAGGAGCGCCTTTATCCGGGAAACACAACTGGCTGTGGCAAACATGATCAATGAAGACAATCCCGTCACGGAACTGCTTGATGCCGATTACACCTTCCTCAATGATCGCCTGGCTGAGCATTATGGCATCAAGGGTGTGCGGGGGTCCTACTTCAGGAAAGTGCCGCTGGAAAATGATAGCCCACGCCGCGGCCTGCTGGGACAAGCTAGTATTCTTACCGTTACCTCTACAGCCAGCAGGACATCCCCCGTGGTACGCGGTAGCTGGATTCTGGAGAACCTGCTCAGTGCTCCTGTTCCTGCTCCGCCCCCGGGGGTGGAGACCAACCTGGATGGTGATGGCAGCACTGTACTGACTACATCGGTGAGGGAACGCCTGGAGGCACACAGAACTGACCCGGTCTGCGCTTCCTGTCATGCGGTCATTGACCCAGTCGGTTTTGCCCTGGAAAACTTTGACCTGGTTGGCCAGTGGCGGGAATTCGATGGACAGTCCCCAGTCGATCCTACCGGAATGCTGCTGGATGGCACGATCATGAAGGGCCCTGCTGATCTGCGCAAAGCCCTGGTACGATACTCTGACCTGTTTATTGAAACAGTAACGGAAAAACTGATGACTTATGCGCTTGGCAGGGAACTTGAATATTTTGATATGCCGACTGTTCGTTCTATTATTCGCAATGCGGAAGCCAGCGAATACCGCTTTTCTGACCTGGTCAGGGGAATTATATTCAGCGATCAGTTCACCCGGCGGATAAAAGGCGGCAGCGAAGCAATGGCGGACCTGCAGACATCGTCAAAACGGGCGCAACCGGAGGCCTGACATGGCAATCTACCTGACCAAGAAACACCTCCCTCGTCGCACCTTCCTCAAAGGTGCCGGCACTTCACTGGCCTTGCCATTCCTTGAATCCATGATTCCGGCCGGTCCAGCGGTGGCACAGACCGCCATGCCAAAAACACGTTTTGGTGCCATCTATATTCCCCATGGCGCCACCATGTCACGATGGACACCTCCGGAAACAGGCAGGAATTTTGCTTTCTCGGAAATACTGGCTCCACTGGAAAACTTCCGTGAGAATATCAATGTTGTCAGTGGTCTTGGCCTGCCTCTGGCCTATGGACCGGGCGGCGCTACGGCAAATCACAACCGCTCGGCCGCCTCCTTCCTGAGCGGATCAAAACCCTTGAGCGGCGCCATCCCGGAACTGGGCGTCACCATTGACCAGATCATCGCACAGCACCTGCATCAAGATGCGCCACTACCTTCCATGGAACTAACCATTGAAGAAGCCACCCTTAGTTGTGGCGAAGGACTCAGTTGTGCCTACCGCAACACGATCTCCTGGCAATCCTCCCTCTCACCCCTGCCCATGCAAAACAATCCCCAGGTGGTTTTTGAACAGCTCTTCGGAGATGGTGCCACACCGGAACTACGTGAGTCCCGGCGCAAACAGTCCCTGAGCCTTCTGGATGCAGTATCAGAACAACTTTCAGATCTGGACCGTTCACTACCGGCAGCGGACAAAATCCGGCTTGAACAATTCCTCACTGATATTCGGGAAATCGAACGCCGCATCGTACAGGCAGGTGAAAAAGTCACGGAAGATATCGCAATTCCTGAAAAGCCTAATGGCATTCCCGTCGACATCGAGGATCACATCAAACTCATGTTTGACCTGCAGGTGCTGGCATGGCAAACCGAAATTTCCCGGGTATCCACTTTTCTCATGGCCAAGGAACTTAGCGGTGCCGTCTACCCCGCCAGTGGCGTCAGGGACAGTTTCCATACCCTGTCCCATCATTCCAACAACGAAGACCAGAAAGCCCGCTTCGCTGTCCTGAACCGTTACCACGTTGGATTACTGGCCTACTTCCTAGAAAAACTTCAGGCCACTCCCGATGGCGACGGCAACCTGCTGGACAATTCCATGATTCTCTATGGCAGCGGCATGAGTGATGGCAATTCGCACAATCACGATCCCCTGCCCATCGTTCTGGCCGGGGGAGCATCAGGCAGACTGGAAGGTAACAGGCATATCGTAGCGCCGGACAAGACACCGGTCTCCAACCTGTTACTGTCAATGCTGCATTTACTTGATATCGAACAGGAGCAGTTCGGCGACAGTAACGGCGTCATTGCCATCTGAGTGTCGCAACAGGTTTTTCAGATTCTGCCAGGCAATTCCATTTGTTTATGGCCGTTGAAGATGCCCTTTTGACCGGATTCGATTGGACATGGGCGGTGTTGCCGTCTATGCTTTCCCTCCCTTTTTTCCCTACAAGACATTCACATCAGATGATGGAGGTCACGTGTCTAAAAAAGCATTTCTACTAGTCGCTGCAGCGGCATTTTCAAGCCCGCTGTTTGCAGCCGATTCCAATGCCGGCAAAACCTTTTTCGGCCAGCAATGCGCCCTTTGTCACAGTGCAGAGCCGGGTGATAACGGCGGAGCCCAGGGACCGCTTCTGCATGACATCATTGGCCGTGAAGCCGGTGCCACCAACTTTTCCTATACGCAGGCTATGGCTTCTTCAGGCCTGACATGGACTGCCGATACCCTGGATCGTTTCCTGGCGGCCCCGACACAGGTAATACCTGGCTCCTCCATGGTTATTCCTGTTGCCGACAGTGACATGCGCGACAACCTGATTGCCTACTTCCAGGAATTATCAGACGGCACCTTCGTCGATGACACCCCCGAATTTAGCGGCTTTGGCGGCTTCGGACCCCCACCTGAAGCAGAACCACCAAAAGGCGACCCTGACTGGATTAATGACCGACCCGGTCGTGTTCATAAAGTGAATCTGGACGAACTGCCTGAACCCTATGCCACAAGTTCCGCTGTGAATTTTCCAACTGTGGCAGAACGCCCGGAAGGTGCGGAACTTATGGTTCCTGAGGGATTCAGGGTAGAAACCTTCCTTGACGGCCTGCAGGGTCCCAGAGCCATGGTACTGGCTCCAAACGGCGACATTTTCCTGTCCGAGACCCAGAGTGGACGGGTCCGCGTATTGCGTCCAAATGCTGACCGCAGCCGTCCTGCCCAGAACCACATCTTTGCACAGGGCATGCTTCAGCCACTCGGTATTGCCTTTTATCCTGCCGGGGATAACCCGGAATGGGTCTACGTAGCTGAAACCAATCGCGTCATTCGCTACCCTTACCAGGTTGGCGATACACAGGCCAGGGCAGTACCTGAAGTGGTGGTTTCACAGCTGAGTCCAGTCGGTGGCGGACACTACACAAGGGATCTGGCTTTCTCCAGGGATGGCCGCCATATGTTCGTATCCGTTGGTTCCCAGTCCAATGTCCAGGAAGACATGCCCGTGAAATCCAGCGCGGAAATTGCGTCCTGGGAGTCTGAAAGAGGCCTGGGTGCCACCTGGGGTACTGAAGAGAACCGCGCATCTGTCATGGTTTTCGACGTAGGCAATGAAGAAGCCACCGCCCGACTCTGGGCAAATGGTATTCGCAACTGTGTTGGCCTGACAGTACAGTCCGAAACCGGGGAAGTCTGGTGTACAGTCAATGAGCGTGACCAGCTCGGAGATGACCTCGTGCCAGACTATTCCACACGGGTTCCGGAAGGCAGCTTTTTTGGCTGGCCCTGGTATTACATGGGTAATAACGAGGATCCCCGCCACGCCGGTGCAAGGCCAGACCTTGTGGGCAAGATCAGAAAACCGGATGTGCCCTACACGGCGCACTCTGCGGCAGTAGATCTTGAATTCTATCCCTTGCAGCCTTCAGGTGACTCGGCTTTTCCCACAGAATATGCCGGTGATGGTTTTGCTGTCCTCCATGGTTCCTGGAACCGAGGCCACAGAACCGGGCACAAGATTGTCAGGCTGCCCATTGAAGACGGCGTGCCAACCGGAGAATATATTGATTTTCTCGTAGGCTTCATAAACGAGGATGGTAATCCCTGGGGACGTCCCGTAGCCACAGTCGTTATGGATGATGGCTCCATGCTGCTGAGTGATGATGGCGCCAATATCATTTACCGCATTTCATACGAGCGCTAGCAATAGGTCTATTGCGGACCCGGCCCCGCCGGGTCCGCAATCAATCCAGGCCCTTTCCTTTTTCTACATGGCAGTCCATTAACCTGTCGGACTGGTAATTTGGCTATTGTTTACAGTCATCATTATTGCAGCGCTAGACAACAATACCTACCCAGCCCCACCCGGATAACTCTCAAACGGTGGCCGGACTGATGAAACCCTGGCTATCACGCTGGATAAACTGATGGGCCATATGCATTGTGATGCGGCGTCGGTTTTTCTCAGCACTGACAATAACGGTCTCACCTGTGTGGCCAGTGCCGGGCCCGTAAATCTCAAGGGATTCAGTATTCTCGTGGGGACAGGCATTGTCGGCCGCTCAGTGAGTGAATCCCGGGTCCTCATGATCCGCGATGTGGACGATTCAGAGCATTTCTTTGATGGGATAGACAAGGAAACCGGCTTTCAGACACGATCCATTCTCTGCGCCCCGCTGACAGTACACAAAAAGACAATCGGGGCCATTGAGCTCATTAAGAAGCGTCCCTCAAAAAAGAATCCGGAAGGACTCTTCAACGAGGTCGACCGGCACCTGCTCAGCATTCTCGCCTCTTCAGCTGCCCTGGCCATCCATAATGCCCAGATGGCCAGTGACCTGGTCCAGACGGAAATAATCCAGCAGGAACTGGATATTGCCCGGTCCATCCAGGAAAGCTTTCTCCCCGATTATGCTGAAGAGCACCCTATTGCCGGCATCAACCAAGCCGCCAAGAATGTGTCCGGGGATTTCTTCGATTATTTTAGGCAACCGGACGGCACATATATTTTTAATATTGGCGACGTCAGTGGCAAGGGTATCGATGCGGCACTGTTAATGGCAAAAGCCAGCAGCCTTTATCACTGCCTTGGCAAAACCATGAAATCGCCGGCCCAGATCATGGAAATTATCAACGAAGAACTGGTCGAGCACACGACACGCGGCATGTTCATTACCATGATCGGCGGCATATATGATCCTGACAGCAGCATCGTTCGTCGTGATGGCATGGATGGCCTGCTGGAACAGATGCGGGAAAAAACATCGCCTGACCAGTAAATCCTCCCCTTTCCGCAAAATTCACCCTTTGCCAGCATGAAAGGCCATTCTGTCTTGCCAGTTTAAGGGCGTAATGTGATAGAATTCGCGCCCTGTTTGCGCTAGATCCTGTTTTTTCAACCCGAAATCCCTGTCAGCTAAGAAGAAATTCACACTGGAATATGGCTAACGTACTAAGTCTTAAAGAATTACGCACCAGCAACGTCCTCAAGGCAGAAATCAAACAGCTGGAGGATGAGAAGAAAGAACTCCTGGAGCAGCTTGAGCGCCAGAAAAAAATGGAGCAAAAACTGCGCGACGATATTATCGAGCACAAAAAGGATTTTGATCATCTGGAAAAGCAGTTCCATCATTTTGCGGATCTCGAGGCCGAGTACGAGGCCCTTCAGCAGGAGCTTCAACTGGAGCGACTGGAAAAGCTGGTCGATGAAGGCAAGCAGGACAACAAACTTGAGGGTAAACTCAAAAAGGCCAGAGAGGACCTTGCCCAGGTCCAGGCCGAACTCAAGGAACTCAAGAAGCTCGATCCCCAGCGTCTGAACCGCCAGGTTAAAGACCTGAAAAAGAAAAACCTGGATCAGGCCAAAGACAATAAAAACCTCAATACGGCTCTCGTCACGGAACGCAAGGAAGTACGCGAACTAACCCTGAGCAAGGACAAGCTAGAAGCCGATCTAAAGGCAACACGCAGCATGAGCAACCCCTTCTGGCTGTCTGAAGACGAGAACTGGGCACTGTTTGAAAGCGGTCTTGTTCTGAAAGATGAATCCACATCCGGGGAAGACGACGCTGACCGCATCCTTTGCCTCAACCGTGAATCCGGGGTCAGTGTAGTGAGTGCTCCCTGGAATGACGAAGACGAAGTGACCTGGCTTGGCAGCTCTGAATTTACCACGGCCATACCCGGTGAAGCTGCCGAGGAAGCCGCCAAGCGTCTCAGGGCAATAGCGGCCGATGCAGAAGAAGACCAGGATTAAAAAGAGTTAGAATAAGAAGAATAAAAGAGCAAAAGCACTGGAGCAGACCCTCACATCGCTTCCATCGCTTCCATCCTTTCCTCATTTTTTTCTACTGGCTGTCTATATCCCCTACTTTTCCCGCCCCTGTTTGACTAGACTGTACAGACTAATATTCAAGAGCTGGCCAGGTGGCCAACAGCGGGATCATGAAAGCTTTTATTGCCATCTTCTTCCTGACACTGACCGCAAAAACTGTATTGGCGCAGCAGGACTATACAATACTTCTGAGTCATGACGATGCCAGTGTGCCTAATGAAGCGGAAGTCCTTCCCATCCCCGGTGACGGCACCCTTGTCGCTATAAGGTACGAAGCAGGGGGACCTGCCAATTACTCGATTACTGTTGAAAATATATCGCTTATCGCCGTAGCAGGCACACTGACGCAAACTCTCTATCCCGATAACGATACAACCCTGACCCGTTCCCATGGTGATGGACTTGTCGTGTTGGACAGTGTCGCCCATGACAGGGAGGTTACACTTAACCTGTCCAGACTACCCCTGGCAGATACCATGGACCAATTGGCTATTGCCTCAGGATGTAATCTGTATCTGGAAGAAGAACAAATCATCATTGATCGTTGTGAATAATCATCTGGCAAATTGCGTTATTATCACTGCCTGAATTTCCTGAAATACCAATATCATGAAAATAGAACTGATTTGTACAGGCGAAGAAGTACTTTCCGGCCAGATTGTGGATACCAATGCGGCATGGTTTGCCAACATCCTGATGGATAACGGTCTGGAGCTTCAGCGTAAAACTACCGTTGGCGATCGCATGGAAGACCTGGTATCCACGTTCCTGGATCGCAGCCAGTTTGCAGACGTTATCCTGGTAAATGGCGGGCTTGGTCCCACTACTGATGATCTGTCTGCCGAAGCGGCAGCCAAAGCACTTGGTGAGGAACTGGTGGAAGATACCGGCTGGCGGGAGCACCTGGAAGAATGGTCACGCCAGCGTGGCTGGAAAATGCCGGTCAGTAATTACAAGCAATGCCTGTTACCTAAAAGTGCTGTGCTGGTTCATAACCCGGTGGGGTCAGCTCCCGGTTTCCGCATAAAACTCAACAAGGCCTGGCTATTCTTCACACCAGGAGTGCCTGTAGAGCTCAAGCGCATGGTAGATGAACAGTTCCTGCCTTTTATCCGGGAAAACTTCGGCCAGACCCAGGCCACTCAATTGCACAAACTGGTTACTATTGGTCATGGCGAGTCCACTCTGGCGGATCAACTCAATACCTTAACCATCCCTGAAGGCATAACGCTGGGGTATCGCCCCTCCCCGCCCCATGTGGAAATCAAGATATTTGCCCGCGGAGAGCAGGCCATCAGTGCCCAGCCTGATTTTATTTGCCTTGTTAAAAAGACACTTGGCACGGCTGTTATCACTGAACGTTTTTCCTCTATTGCCGAAGAAGTCCATACGCTGATGCTTGAGAAGGAAGCCACGCTTGCCATTGCCGAATCCTGCACAGGAGGAATGCTGACCAGTCAACTCGTGGATTTTGCCGGCTCTTCCAATTACCTGCTTGGCGGGTTGGCCACCTACTCCAACGATGCCAAGGTTTCGGTTCTGGGCGTCAATCCCGAAACACTTGAAAACCATGGTGCCGTATCACTGGAAACCGCGGTAGAGATGGCATCGGGTGCTTTAAACAGGCTGGGCAGTGATTATGCCCTGGCAACAACCGGTGTCGCCGGCCCTGATGGCGGTACCGATGAAAAACCTGTCGGTCTGGTGGCCATCGCCCTGTGCGATCGCGAACAGTGCTGGGTTCAGTTTATCAAACTGGTAAATCGCTCCCGCAACCTGGTCCGGGTGATGACATGTGCTGTTGCCCATGACATGCTGCGCCGGCGGCTATGCAATGAAAATCCAATAGTTGATTACCCGTTCATCAAGCGACGGGAGTCAAACCTGCACGCCCTTGTGGACAGCCATTAGTCAGCCCACCACCATACAGAGTAAAATAGCCCTCCGTGCCATGCGCCCTGCGCAGGAGTTTGTATCAAGCTGTATATTTCAATTCGATGGAAACTGATTCTGTCCATCGTCCTGCCCCTGATTCTCATCACCGCCATGGTGATGGGCTTTACCCTGTCCCGCATTTATGAATATGCAACGGCCAATATCCGCGAACAGGAACTGGCAGAACTGGATTTATATGCACAGCGAGTGTCCGCGCAGTTCGATAGCCTGGCGCAGATTGCCCTGACTACGGCCAACCTGATATCCCTAAATACGAATCTGACCGAGGAGGATTTTTATAACCTCCTGATTGGCAACGTGACGAATAACTCCCTGGTCTTTGGCGCTGCCATAGCCTTGATATCCTCCAGCAGGTGCAGGCAATTAAATCTGCCCTGTCACGGGTGGAAGATGCGATCCTTAAAAATCATAGCCAGACTTGCGTCGCCAGTGCCATCGATTCTGGCAATCCAGAAGAGCAGCAGGAAAAGTTCAACGAGCTTGTGGATCTGATCTCCCGCTACAAGCGTAGTTAATTCATGTTTAACAGGATACAGAAAGGATTGAATGATGAGCTGGCAACTGGCTGAATCACCAACCTGCATTCCGGAGACCGGCTGCGACCCGGTGGCACTCGTACTTAAACCCAAGGCCAAGGACATAGGTGCCTTCGAGGTTAAACGAGCCCTCCCTGCGGCAGATAAACAGCGGGTTGGCCCTTTTATCTTTTTTGACCAGATGGGCCCCACCGTATTTGATGGAGATACTGCCATGGATGTTCGCCCACATCCCCATATTGGTATCTCCACCATTACCTGGCTGTTTGAAGGAGAAATCCAGCACAGGGACTCCCTTGGCTATGAACTCACTATCCGCCCCGGAGAAGTGAACTGGATGACTGCTGGCAGCGGCATTGTCCATTCAGAACGCTCACCACAAAGCCAGCGTGGCGTGAACGCCCCTCTGGGCGGGATACAGGCCTGGGTAGCACTGCCTCGTGAAAGTGAGGAATGTGACGCCGCCTTATACCACTACACCGCTGACCAGATTCCCCAGTTCGATGAGGACGGTATACGCATTTCACTGATTGTAGGAGAAGCGTTTGGCCAGGTTTCACCGGTCAAAGCCCAGTCAACTACCCTGTATGCGGAAATAAATCTAACAGCAGGAAAAACTTTTATTGTCCCGGAGGATATTGCCCAGGAAAAGGCACTGTATATTTATTCCGGGGATCTGGAGGTCGGCGGCACAACTTTTACAGCGGGATCCATGATTGTCCTGAAGGAAGGTTTCTCGGTGGAAATAAAGGCGACCAATGCGGTCCGACTCATGCTTCTGGGCGGAGACGTGCTTGAGGGGGAGCGTCACCTGTACTGGAATTTTGTGTCCAGCCGCAGGGAGAGAATCGAAAAAGCGAAAAAGGACTGGCGCGAGGGACGCTTTGGATCAGTAGACGGAGACGAGGAGTTCATTCCGTTACCGGAAGATCAGTAAACATTTAATCATTACTGTTATTTTCCCCAGGCTTGAGATTTCTCTCCATCGCCTCGCAAATGGTTTTCAGGATATCCACCCGCGCAAACTTCTTGTCATTCCCCGGCACCAGCGTCCATGGCGCATATTCGGTACTGGTATGGGCCACCATATCATTGACTGCGGCCTTGTAGTCATCCCACTTGTCCCGATTGCGCCAGTCTTCCTCGGTAATTTTGTGCACTTTCCACGGAGTGATCTCCCGTTCCTTGAAGCGCCTGAGCTGTTCATCCTTGTCCAGATGAATCCAGAATTTGAGCAGGATGATGCCACTTTCGCATAGTTGCTCCTCAAAATGGTTAATCTCGCTGTAGGAGCGCTGCCACTCCTCCTCCCTGGCAAACTCTTCCACCCGTTCCACCAGTACACGGCCGTACCAGGACCTGTCGTAGATAGAGACGTAACCAGCCAGGGGAATATGGCGCCAGAATCGCCAGAGGTAATGATGGGCCTTTTCCTCGTCAGTTGGCGCCGCGACTGAAATCACCTTGTACAGACGGGCATCAATGGCTCGGGTGACACGGCGAATTGCACCGCCCTTTCCAGAAGCATCCCAGCCCTCAAACATGGCGACGACGGAACGACGCTGGTGATGTGCTTCCCACGCCAACTTCGACAGCCTAGCCTGATAATAGGTAAGATCATGATTATAGTCTTTGGGGTCAATGGTTCTGGAAAGATCGACATGATCAAGAATGGTCACCTTATTGGCAGCAAGCGAGTCAGTAAAACTGGTAATCGGGATATCTTCATCCTCTTCCCTGACCTTGCCGTTACCCAGCTTCTGCTCAATAGCATTCAACAGGACCTGCCCGACCGTGATATCCCGATAGTTTCTGTCCGTGGACTCAATCAGGTGCCAGGGGGCAAAACCCTTGTCCGTCGTGCGTATGGCTTTTTCCGAGACACTGGAAAATTTTTTATACTGGCTTGAAAAATCCTTGGTCAGTGGAGAACTTTTGATCTTCTTTTTCTTTTCCTTCTCATCCTTTTTTATCTGTTTAATGACGCCATCCAGTGGCAGGTGAAACCAGAATTTCACAATCAGCACATCATCGTGGGCAAGCATGCGCTCGAACTCGGTAATGCGCCGCAATTCCTGCTCATAATCCCCGTCATCAATATTGTCGTAGACACGATCTATGATTGGTCGCGTGTACCATGAGCCAAACATGATACCCAGCGTACCCCGGCCCGGCAGGGTGCGCCAGAATCGCCAGTAATCGGGGCGAAGTCGTTGTTCATCCGTCTCGTCCCAGAAAGCATTGGTAATAATATCCCGAGTATCAAGCCATTCGCTCAGGCGGTTGACCACTTCCCCCTTGCCTGCTCCCTCCACGCCGGAAACAACAATAACCACTGCGGTATTCGACTCCTTGAGTGCCTGCTGCACTTCCAGCAGGCGCATGTGCAGGTCCGGCTCAATGGCCTTGAACTCCTTCTTGGAAATTTTCCTACCCAGTTCCGCTGCTTCAAACATGACCAGACTCTGAAAAATGCGTTAAAACACTCAGCCTACTTGGACCCGAGGTAGTTGTGATTGATACCGGTCAAAGAGACCTCAGGATGAATTTTTATTGATGAAGCTGCTGATAAGATCTACAGGTAAGGGGAACACAATGGTGGATTTCCCTTCACCGGAAATTTCAGTCAGCGTCTGCATATACCGTAACTGCAGGGCATGGGGAGCTTCTCCCAGCTTGAGTGCAGCGGCAACCAGCTGCTCTGATGCCTCAAATTCTCCACTGGCATGGATAACTTTGGCACGGCGTTCACGCTCGGCTTCCGCCTGCTTGGCAATCGCCCTGATCATGCTTTCATCAAGATCCACATGTTTGATCTCCACATTGGAGACCTTGATTCCCCAGCTATTGGTCTGTTCATCCAGAATTTTCTGGATACCAACATTCAGCTGCTCCCGGCTCGCCAGCATTTCATCCAGTTCATGCTGCCCAAGGATGGAGCGCAGTGTGGTCTGGGCCAGCTGACTGGTCGCTTCGAAAAAGTTTTCGACATTGATAATGGCTTTTTCCGGATCCACTACCTTAAAGTAGATTACCGCATTAACCTTCACCGACACGTTATCCCGGGAGATAACATCCTGGGTTGGCACATCAAAAACCACTGTCCTCAGGTCCACCTTTACCATCTGCTGAATAATGGGAATGATGATAATCAGTCCTGGTCCCTTGACGGTCTGGTACTTGCCCAGAAAAAAAACGACCGCTCTCTCGTACTCGCGCAATACATTGATTGCGGCAAACAGAAATGCGCCAACGAGAATAAGAATGAACATTAAAAATGGAGCCATGAGTCCCTCCGGTTATCGCCTGAGGCGATATGTATTATGTTTTTTTAACGACAAGTTCCAGGCCATCAATTGACTCGATCTGGATTCTGTCCCCTTTTTCCAGCGGCGTATCCGTCACCGCTTGCCATATTTCTCCATCAACTTTTACCATGCCGGTTTTATCAAAATCATCCAGGCACTCACCGGTATGACCAATGAAAGTATCTATTCCTGATACCGCCGGCTGATGCCGGACTTTCATGAAAATTCGTATCGTCCAGACAAGCAGCGCAGCTGCCGCTATTGTTACTGCCGCCAGAAGCGGGAGTGAGACACTGAATACACCCAGCTCGGTATCCACAAGTATAATGCCACCAATGACAAACGAGATGATGCCGCCGATTCCCAGGATCCCGAAACTCGGTATGAATGCTTCTGCGAGAATAAGAATGAGGCCAAAAATAATGAGGCCCAGGCCAGCGTAATTTATCGGCAGCAACTGCAGACCATAGGCTGCCAGGAACAGGCAGATAGCCCCGGTAATGCCGGCAAAACCGAATCCGGGATTGTAGAACTCGATAATCAGCCCATAGGCACCGAGCATTCCGAGAATGAGAATAAGATTGGGGTTGGTAATAACGCGCAGGAATTCCGTACGCCAGTCTGGTGTATCCATCTGAATTTGTCTGCCCTCAGTGGACAGGGTCATAGGCTCACCATTCACCAGCACCTCCAATCCATCCATCATGGCCAGCAGCGCCGGAATATCTTCGGCGACAATATCAATGACATTACGCTCGCGTGCTTGAGTAGCTGTCAATGTGGCTGCGTCAGTGACTGCGGAGACAGCCCATTCCACATTGCGCCCACGCAATTCAGCCAGGCTGGTGATGTAGGCTGTAGCATCATTGAGAATCTTTCTCTCCATGGCTGTAGTCCCCTCAGGCTGGCCGGCATCTTCCTCTTCCGGCGCGTCAGTAGGCAGTGAGGGCATGCCGATCTGAACAGGGGTTGCAGCGCCAAGATTGGTTGCCGGTGCCATCGCAGCGACATGACTGGCATAAAGAATATAGGTCCCGGCACTGGCAGCCCGGGATCCCTGGGGAGAGACAAATGTTGCGACGGGAATGTCTGATTCAAGAATTGCCTGGATGATATCGCGCATGGCAGTATCCAGGCCCCCGGGGGTATCCATGGTGATAATTGCCATGTACACACCTTCAGCCTGGGCATCACCCAGACCACGGACCAGGTAGTCACTGGTAGCAGGCCCGATGGCGCCATCGATTTCAAATACCCGCACCAGGCCTGTGCTGTCGTCCTGCAATCGCGCTGCTGCCGGCATGAGCATCAGGAGAAATGCTGTCAGCAGAAAAGTAATACTGTATAGCCTGTTTCCCATGTTAAACCTCCGTCAATGCGGGGATAAACCGGTCTGGCTCAATACTTAAGGCCACCCGGCCTGACATCCTTGGACATTACTAACCGGGTAAATTCCATCTTAACAGTAAACAGGGATGGCTTGACAGTTAAAGCACCCGCCTCTGGCGACGGCGATACAGCCAGAAGATGGCCAGGAAAATCGCGCCCAGGAACGGGATCACACCTTTGTTGACGGCCTGCCACCCATAGGCATTTTGCAAGGCACCGGAGGAAAGGGAACCCAGGGACACGGTTGAAAACACAATGAAATCATTCAGGGCCTGGGCCTTGTTGCGCTCACTGGATTCGTAAGTCTGTGTCAGCAGAGTCGTCGCTCCGACAAAAAGAAAATTCCAGCTGATCCCCAGAAGGACCAGGGCCACCAGGAAATGGATAAAACCCGTTCCTGTCAGGTTGATAATCACGCACCCCACACCCGCCATGGCACCCAGCCCCATGATGGAAAGCACACCAAAACGCTGGATAAGCGTGCCCGTAAAAAATGAGGGCGCAAACATGGCCATAACATGCCACTGGATCACCACAGAAGTATCCTCAAACAGGAAGGCAGCCTGGTCCATGGCCAGGGGCGTGGCAGTCATCACGAACGTCATGATGCCGTATCCAAACATCCCGCATACCAGTGCCACGATGTAATCCGGCTGAAGGGCTATCTGTAAAAGCGGTCGGCCGCTGTCCCGGTTTTCGTCCTCACCTTTTCTCTTTTTCTCGATATTCAGGAAACTCAGGATCACAAAATTGGCCAGGTAAAGAAATATCACCGCCATGTAACTGCCAGCAAATTCAGCATCATTGATCCACTCCCGTGAAGCCCTGGCCAGTGTAGGTCCTGCTACAGCAGCGATGACACCACCCAACATGGTGTAGGAAACAGCCTTGCTTTTATAGGCCGGCTCCACACTGTCGGCGGCGGTGAAGCGAAAATAATTACCGAAGCCATTAAAAATACCAACCAGGGTGGTGCCCGCCACAAACAGCCAGAACTGATGATTGAGTATGGCCGTACTGGCCAGGACCCCTCCCCCCACGCCAAAGCCACAGGCAAACAGGAAGGCGGCTTTTCGACCAATTTTCTCCATCAGCATGGCAGCAGGAATACTGGTACACATCACTGCAATAAACTGCATGGCCAATGGGAGAGTCGCCAGGGACTTGTCGACGGCCAGGTTGTAGCCAACCAGGGCCGCAGTGGCCACCATCAGGGAATTGCTGCTCATCATCAGCGCCTGGGCAATGGCGAGCAGTGGTACATTGGGATGGAGGAATCTCAACAGGGTATCCAATCTTTGACTAAGTCGGCGATTATACGCTGCCCTGTGGGCGAACTGCGACCATCACTGCACGAGTGCGTTTTCCTGGCTGCCTGACTAGATCAGAAACTGGGAAGGCTCTGAAAAGTTCAGACCATGGGCATTGGCAACTGCTTCACAGCAAAGGTGCCCCGCATGCACATTGAGGCCAGCCATGAATCCTTCATCATTGGAAAGCGCCTGTTTCCAACCCTCATCCGCAAGCCGCAGGATGTAGGGTAGCGTTGCGTTATTCAGCCCGAACGAGGAAGTCCTTGGTACCACGCCCGGCATATTTGCCACGCAGTAATGCACCACATCATCCACCAGGAAAGTAGGGTCCGAATGGGTAGTTGGCCGGGAGGTTTCAAAACACCCCCCCTGATCAATGGCCACATCCACCACCACGGAGCCGGTTTTCATCCGGCTGATAATATCCCTGGTCAGCAGTTTGGGCGCAGCCGCTCCGGCCACTAGCACGGCACCAACCACCAGGTCAGCTTCCAGAGCATACTTCTCAATACTCGCCCTGTTTGAAAACACACAATGCACGCGTCCGGCAAATTTATTATCCAGCTCGCGAAGACGGGGAACATTGTTATCCAGAATAGTTACTTCGGCGCCCATGCCCTTGGCAATATAGGCCGCATTCTCACCCACGATGCCACCACCAATGATCAGCACATCAGCCGAATCCACTCCTGGCACTCCACCCAGTAATATGCCGGCCCCGCCGTTTTCCTTCTCCAGGCAATGGGTCCCGGCCTGGACTGCCAGCCTGCCACCTCACTCATTGGTGCCAGCAGGGGCAGCACACCGTCAGGTGTATGAACCGTTTCGTAGGCAATGGCGGTGACTCCAGAGGCCATCAGGCCTTCTGTCTGCCTGACAACCTGATCCAGTTTTAACACGTTTACCGCCCGGGGTGGGAATGATTTACATCAACCCCCGTTAAGCCCTTATCGAAGGCTTTGAATTATCTGACCGGGTAAAAGACAATAGCCGGTACCCGGATGCAATCCAGCAAACCTAAAAAGACATGGTCCACAGGTACCATTCATGCTCTGGAAACTTCTTCAACTATTCAGCATCACATTACTGATGATCACCGGATCGTATTGTGCCTCTGGCCAGGATGCCATACCCGTTGAAATTGTGGTGACAGGGAAGCAACCGGGACCGCCCATGTGGCGAGTCATCAATGGTGACAACACCCTGTACATCTTTGCCTGGCTCTCCCCCATTCCAAAAAATATATTCTGGGAGTCTGAACGCGTGGAAGCAGTCATTGCCCAGGCCCAGGAATACATTCCCATGCCAGATGCAGATGTATCGGTATCGCCGCTGGTGATGTTCAATCCCATCAATATTTTCAGGGGTGCCCGATTGGGCAAACGCCTGACCCGTAATGAAGACAAGGCCACCCTGGAAGAAGTCCTGCCTGCTGATCTGTACGCCCGTTATTCCCGACTGAAAACCCGCTATTTTCCCCGCAAAAAAGACATCGATATGTTGCGCCCGCTTGTAGCTGGTCGGCGCATGATGGATCACATCGAGGAAGCTGCAGGGCTATCCCCGGCAAAGGATGTAGGAAAAAAAATCCGGCGCCTGGTGCGTAGAAACCGGAATATAACTGTCACTGAAGTGACCTATGAAACCCGGCTTAAGGGAGGATTCAGGGATCTGGCCAACCGGGTGGAAACCATGCTCGACAGCATGCCCTGGGAAAAAGAGCTGTCCTGTTTTGAGCGCCAGTTATCCATCATGGAAGAGGATATCGGGGAGATGCAATACCGTGCTTCCACCTGGGCGCAAGGCTATATAGAAGAATTCAAATTCATCCCACTCCCCGGTGATGAGGATGATGACTGTACCCAGCTGATTGCCAACAGCTCCGAGCGTGAGATGTATGAGGACATCACCGGTTCACTGGAGAAGATGTGGCTTGAGGCTGCCAGGAACGCCCTGGCAAACAATGAGGTGACCTTTGCTGTCCTGGAATTCAATGAACTGCTTCTTGAAGACGGTCTGCTGAACCAGCTCAAAAAAATGGGATACGAAGTCATAGAACCCTGATCCCCTTGCCATTACCCAACCAATAAATGATTATCGCCGCCAGGGGGTATTCCATGAAAACCATTACAACACTGGCACTCGCTGACTGCACCATACTCGACTTTGCTGCTTTTTATATAGATTCATCCGATGTACAGTCCCCTGGGAAGATCGCCCTGCTCATATATGTGGTGTTCACCCTCAATGATGACCATCGCCAGGACTTCATGAGTTTCATGGATACGCTGGCTTTTCTGGAGACACCGAATCTTGACCATATCCGGGAGCATGCTGTGATATCCAGAGCATTGACGGCTCGTCCGACATACCATTGGTGGTGTCGGTCCTTACCGGGAAATCTGTAGAGAGATCACTGAGCTGGAATACCGATTTACCGGGGATTGCAGGGGCTCCGGCGTAACTAAAAGGACAACAGATTGAAAAAAATATTTTCAGCCCTCACGATTCTGCTCCTGGCAGGCATTGGTACCACCGCCCTCCTCCAGGAGGAGCGCAAACCAAATATTGTCATCTTCTTTGCCGATGACCTTGGCTACGCTGATCTGGGCAGTTTTGGTAATCCCTATATCCGTACCCCCAACCTGGACCGCATGGCCATCGAGGGCCAGCGCTGGACTGACTTTTACGTGTCCGCCCCGGTCTGCTCACCAAGCCGCGGCTCATTAATGACTGGCCAGGTACCCGTGCGCAGCGGTCTATATGGCCAACGTATCCATGTGCTCTTCCCCAACGATAGGTACGGAATGCCTCAATCAGCTTTCACAATGGCCGAAGGCCTCAAGCAGGCAGGTTACAGGACCGGTATATTTGGCAAATGGCATCTGGGTGATACACCCGACAACTTCCCTACCCGTCATGGGTTTGACACCTGGTTCGGCATTCCCTATTCCAATGACATGAATTCCCTCGGGTCCCTGGACATGACCGAAGTGTATCGCCTGCGTGCTGAAGGTCGCGGCGCAGAAGCCAGCGCCAGTTTCGCAAACCTTTACGACTACTTCAGGGACCCCCGTGTTGAACTCTGGGACAGCCCCCTGTGGCGCAGCACCAATACAGGCAGCGGCTTTGAGGATGCGGTGATAGAACAACCGATCAACCAGCACACACTGACAAAGCGCATTACCGAGGAAGCGATCGAGTTCATTGAAGATAACAGCGACACCCCATTTCTGGCATATATTCCCCATCCCATGCCTCACCTGCCACTGTTCACCAGCAAAGAATTTGAAGGCCGCAGCCTGGGTGGCGCCTATGGCGATGTAATTGAGGAGCTGGACTGGAGTGTGGGACAGGTACGGGAAAAACTCGAGCGCCTTGGCATAGATGGCAATACACTGGTCATCTTTACCAGTGACAACGGTCCATGGCAGGAAGCCAACATTCACCTGTCAGGCAGTGCCGGTATGCTTAACGGTAGCAAGGGCAGCACCTGGGAAGGCGGGGTTCGTGAACCTGCAATATTCTGGTGGCCTGGAAAAATTCAGCCCGCTACGATCAGCGAAATAGGCAGCACCATGGATGTATACGCGACTGTTCTCGCCCTGGCTGGCGTGGTCTCACCCAATGCCGTGGATGGTTACAATCTTACCCCCACACTGCTTACTGGTGCTCCCACGGCACGGGAGGAAATGCCCTATTACCAACGTGGCTACCTGAAGGCCTTTCGCAAGGGCCGGTACAAAATTCACTTCTATGCCGCACGGGCCGACGAGCAACTGGAAAAACCCCTGCTCTTTGATTTACGAACCGACCTGGGCGAGCAACAGAACATAGCTGACGAATACCCTGATATCGTGGCTGAACTGACGACGGCGGCGCAGCGTTATCAGCAATCCATTCCAGTGGCCGAGCCTATTTTTGATATGCGCTTGAGGGATGCGGGACTTTAAAGACCAGAGTCACTTATCACAGATTCAGACCCTGAAAAACAGGCTGGACAGTTCCTGATGCTAATGGGTATTCTGCTAATACTTTCCCATAACAACATCGCCATGGAAGATAGCGGAGATAACAATGATGAAAAACCTGTTTCTGTCTTGCCTTGCTTCAGTTTTACTGTTCACTGCAATTCCTGCAACGCCTCACCATGCCTTTGCTTCCGAATTTGATATCAATAAACCTGTGTCACTGTCCGGTCCCGTTACGCGAATGGAATGGACCAACCCCCATGCCTGGTTGTTTATGGAATCAGAAGATGAAAATGGCAATGTCCAGTCCTGGTCAGTGGAACTTGTTGGCATTAACGACCTGCTACGCCTCGGCTGGGGGCGGGACAGAGTACAGATAGGTGACATTATCAGTGTTGAAGGTTTTGGTGCACGCAACGGCACCAATACGGCCAATGCTGCATCAGTAGGTTTAACCGAGTCCGGAGAACTCCTCTGGGAAAGTGTCGCACGAAGCGGTAGGGAAGGACGCGAGCGTAGTCGGACTCCGCTATAAGGCTGCCTCCAAAACTCAGGGATTCCCCTCTTGAAGGAACTGATCATGAAACATTTTTTTGCAACACTGGTATTTCTGACCTTTTCAACCTCCCTGTCTGCCCAGTGGCTTGGCATGCCCACTCCCGGAATTCCCCGCACACCCGATGGTGCTGCGGATCTTGACGCGCCTGCCCCACGCACCGCCGATGGACGCCCACAACTAACGGGTTTGTGGAGAGTCACTGAAGTCCAGGGTGACCTGGACGATGATTCAAAGGTTCAGCCCTGGGCCCGGGAAACCATGGCGGTCCATGAACGCAACTATTATCGTGATGGTCCCATGATGCAGTGCATGCCGGGCGGCCCCGGTTATATTGCCGGTGGACCAGCCGGCGGCGGTAGTCTTCGACAGATTGTCCAGAGCCCCTCGGTCATCGCCATTCTTTTCGGTGACCTGACCTTCCGGCAGATTTTCACCGATGGCCGGGAACTGGAAAACGATCCCCTGCCAATCTGGACCGGCTATTCTGTGGGACACTGGGAAGGAGACACACTTGTTGTCGAAAGTAATGGCTACAACGACAAGACCTGGCTGCATGCCTGGGGACTCGAACATACGGAAAACCTGCGTACTACAGAACGCTATCGCCGTACTGACTTTGGACATATGGAAGTCGACGTGGTGTTTGAGGACCCGGGCACATTCGATGATCCTCTCCATACCCGGATCGAGATGGTGTATGCCGCCGATGATGTCATTCTGGAAATCGTCTGCAATGAAGCCACCGAAGGAGGAGTCAAGCACTGGGTTGGTGACAAAGTTGCTGACGCCCGGGCCTCAGCCGTCGAGCTCGATACTGATACTCTTGCCAACTATGTTGGAACCTATGAAGGTATATGGCTTGAATACCTCACCACCGTAGAAGTGACTCTGGACAATGGTGCCCTGTTCCTGAGCCGCAACGGAGAACCGAAGGAAGAACTCATTCCCCAATCCCAGAACACTTTCATTTGCGCCAGCTGTACCTGGAGCCAGCCTTATGTTTTCAATAATGAAGGCGGCGGAAAGGCACCATCTGTCCAGGAAGTACAGGTGTCAGGCCGGTGGGTATTTGATCGGGTCGAGTGATTCATCCTGCTGACGGGCTATCTAACGGCGATTCCCATTTGGCCCTCACGCATTCCCGGCTTTAGTCGCATGGATGGTCAGGTTGCTGAAGTATGTGGCAAAGTACATTTGGGGATGTTTTAAAAAGGCAGCCTGACCCTCTGACCAGACGGCTGCACCTTCCTGGTGAGTCTCCTCAATAGCCTACTGATTGTCCGTATTGAGCGGTTTGTCACCTACCTTTTCTGTGGATCGGGTGCCATCCATTCACGTCATGCCTGCGTATTCTGGATATGAGTAAAAATAAGCTTTTCTACGATGACCATTGCCCTGTCTGCACCAAGGAAATGGCTAAGTTGCGCAAGTACCACGACGAAAATCTAGAATTGGTGGCCATCAGCACCCTTGAACCAGCACAGCAACATAGGCTATTGAGTCAATTGCATATACAAACTTCGGCAGGTCGTTGGGTTACTGGTCTGGAGGCAAATGTGTTGGCCTGGCAGCACACACGTTTTAGATGCTGTGCCAACATTCTATTGTGGCCCGGCGTTCGCTGGTTAGCTGAAATCGGCTATGGACTCTGGCTAAACTGGTACCAGTGGCAACGGCGCCGGAGAGCGAGCAATGAAACCAATAACACCTAGCAGTATTGATGAAAATGAAGTCGCCTTCTATTCCGAGCTGGCGAACCGTTGGTGGGATTTGGACGGCCCGTTTTGGCCGCTGCATACGCTAAACAAAGTTCGTATGCAGTGGATCATCGAGCAGCTAGTCATTCATAAACATGCTGGACAGTCCGTTCACTTGTTAAGCGGTTTCAGGGTGCTCGACATTGGCTGTGGTGGCGGCATTTTAAGTGAAGCTCTGGCGCGAGCGGGTGCCGATGTAACTGGAATAGATGTTGTCGAGCGAAATATTTGCGTCGCTCAGCTCCACGCCAACCAGCAAGGACTGCCTATTCACTACCAACTTGTAACGGCAGAAGAGTTGGCTAGCACTGGCCAGCAATTTGACATTGTCTTCAACATGGAGGTTGTTGAACATGTGGCGCGGCTCGACACTTTTATGACCGCTTGCTGCGCATTGGTTAAACCTGGCGGTGCTCAATTTATTGCCACCATCAATCGCAATTGGCTGGCCTATGTGGTCGCTATTCTTGGAGCAGAAAGAGTGTTTCGACTATTGCCAAAAGGTACACACCACTACAACAAACTATGCAAGCCGAGCGAACTCAGGCCTTTTCTGCAGCAAGCAAATATGAGCATATCTGCGCAGACTGGCGTGGTCGTCAACCCGCTCACGCGTATGATGAAGACTGTCCCCCTCACCTGGGTGAATTACATGTTGTTTACCGAAAAAATACAATTTAACGCACAAGGCCACGGTTTTTAGAAGAGAAGCTCAGCACCCGTTCATACTTTGGACTTAAGGTATGTCCATACTGATGAAATTTTCGTCAATAAAGCGTAAGTTGCACAGGGGGATGCTGAGGCTGCACTGCACAGGCCTGTGAAGTCCGGTGGTGTTCAAACAGCAGACCCACTTCATCCCTTGACAGTGAACCAGGGTTTGGTAAGTCATTCATTTTACCTGGTCTTAGAGTTTTTTAGGCCTATGAAGGGGTGCGCCCGAGAGTATTGACTCGCCATTTGTCTTAGCCAAATGCCTCGCCCTGCGGGCGGCCTGTAAAGCGGCCGTCTGCGCTGCTGACGCAGCTTTCGAACCGGAGTTCTCATCTGACCTTCACGCACCCCAAATAAAAAGCCCCTCACATGGAGGGGCTTTTTATTTGGCGCGCCCGAGAGGATTCGAACCTCTGACCTCTGCCTCCGGAGGGCAGCGCTCTATCCAGCTGAGCTACGGGCGCTAAACTTAGTATTCTTCCTGAATGCCACCCCTCGGGCAGCGCTGCTCTCCATTATTCGCTGAGCTGCGCGGAAAAAA